>JAAUYB010103896.1_pt1 | contig 14771 bp, 12 predicted proteins | sample 7278071 | NCBI WGS metagenome assembly JAAUYB01 (sample SAMN14350121, study PRJNA611818) | marine sediment metagenome | isolation source: surface marine sediment (1.8m) | place: French Polynesia: Moorea | collected 2018-08
ATAACAGCGGCTGACAATACCGGGATGTGTTCGGTCATTTCAGATCCCCAGGGACTCGAATTCATCGGTGGACAGCGCATCGGCGCCCTCCAACTCGGTCAGGCGTTCGGCGGGCCACAATTCCAGGTGATCCGTACAGCCGATCAAGGATACGTCGTTTTCAATATTCACCAATTTGCGCTGGCCGGGTTTCAGGCCGATACGGCCCTGGCCGTCCATGGCGACCTCTGTGCCGAAGCGGTTGGCGCGGGTCAGGAACTTGCGTTTGAGGGGGTTCATCTTGCCCAGCGCATTGACGCGGGTCTCGATTTCTTCCCAAACCTGAAGCGGATAGATCTGGAGAAACTCATCGGTGAGCGCGGTGACGAATAGTGCTCCGCCGTATGTGTCTTCCAATGTTTTCTTAAACACCGAAGGCATCTTGAAACGACCTTTCTCGTCAATTCGAGCGTCGGCATGTCCTCGTAACCGTGTAGCCATGAATGCCAACCAGGTAGCCCACAAGTTGTTCTTGTGCTACTTTCACCGTCCATTTTGGACCACTTTAGTCCACAATGTCAAATGTTTCGTGACATTCAGTCCACTAAAGACCAATTCGGCACCCACGGAACCCTGCCGATATATCTAGCTACAAAAACATATGTTATGAGCCGGACCTGATTCTCGGGGAAAATGCCGGAACAAACCCCTAACCAATAAATTATTTATAACCAAACATTTAGCTAACAGGTCGCATCATTAACCGGCACCGCCCCAAGCTCACCCAACCGTGATACAAACAACAGAACAAAGCCGCTAATCTGCCGTTTCTCTTTGCTTTACAAAAGTGGACCAAAGTGGACCAGGTATGTAGAGAGATGAGTATCCGGCACGACTCAATCCTCGCTCTAAAAATCAACAGCTCGTACTTGACTTTGACGGAGTCCTGTATCCCAAGCGCCCGATACCCGCATCCTTGAAATAGGAGGAAGCCGGGGTGATCGGGTCACCCCGGCGGGGTTGTGGTTTGAAGATGTACCATCCCCCCCATTTTACAGGTTGGCACCTCTCCAAAAAGAAACCGTGTTGTTCTTACCGCGTCAAAAAAAGACGGCCGGGACGCGCCCTGTACTTCGATCTTAACACGTGGCAAATAAAAATGGGACCATTTGGTCCGGCGTGAAAAGATCGAAGTTCGAAACGAGGATACCCCATGTATCTTCGCCCCGGCCTTGCACTCGAGAATGCAAAAAGCGGAGTTTGATCTGACCGCGGGCGTCTCCGAGAGCTACCCGTCGTCGAACACTCCATAAGCGCGAAAGCATGCCAAGGTGGCTCATAGTTTTTTACTTTCCTACCAACTTGCTGAATTTGTATGGTCTTGCCAGGGTAGGAGAGACAGTTTTGCAAGGCCTTCGAGGCGCGCTGCCCGCCATTGAACAAACAAGTGAAAGCGCGAATTGCCGAGCCGCATGATTGGGACATCGTACAACCCATGCCGTTCGCGCTTGCTTTGTATCGTTTGGAAGTTATGGGTGCCGGTTTAGGGTTACCTTACCGCTGAGGGGTTTGCCGCGTTGTCCTTCCAGGTAACCCTTATAGTATAAGTACTGTTTCTTGGACAGTTTCTTGCCGTTGACCCTCATGACGCCTTTATTCACATCCAGTTCGATCTCGTAGGCATTATCGTCCTCCAGCAATCCGTCGGCGATCAACTGTTCCACCAAATGATTCAGGATTTCTCGATCTCGAAATTCTTTTTCGCGCTTTTTTTCCCTCAAGTCCAATTCCAGGGCGCGCCGCGTCTCAAGGGCCGCCTTACGGGCTTTCATCTGTTCCAGCTCCGCTTCCATGGTTTCCCGGCGTGCTTCTGCCATGAGTTTGTGTCTTTCGACCACGTCTGCTTCCCGTTCTTTCAGGCGCAACTCCAACGCTTTCATTTTTGCCGGCCGGCGTTCTTTTGCCTCGGCTTCCATTCGGGCTGAAATCTCCGCTTTTTCCCCGCGCGCTTCCACGCGTTCCCGGGCAAGAAGCCGAGCCTCTTCCTCCCGTACCGCACGCAGTTCCTCGAGAGCCAGGGCTCGGGCCTTTGCATGCTGTTCACGCACGGTTTCTGCATACAATCTCAGTTCGTGAGCCTGTTGCGCCAATTCTCCAGCGCGCATTTTCAGTTCGCGTTCCAGCGCTTCCTTCTCCTGTTCCAGCAAGACAACTTTGGATTGGAGATCCTTGATTTCCCTACCCATGTGCTCGATGTCTTCCAGATAGGGCTCCAGATCGGTGATCGAGGCTTCTTGCCCGTCGATAGAGACGCCTACCAACCGACCGTTCTCCATTTCCAATCGAATACGCTTGTCATTACTCGCTTCAAAGCGAATGGTTCCGTCCTGTTCGGAGCCGAATGCTTCGGTAACGGCTTTTCGGATATCCTGCTCCAGGTCGGCGGCAAAGGCGATGGTGAACAGGGCCGGCACGACAGCAAGGCGGATTGTGGTTCGGAATAAAGACATGACAACCTCCGGTTAAACTATTACGAACATCATCGTACAAGAGATTATACGACTATCTTCGTAGCTGGTTGCCAGTTTCTACGTTTTTCTTCGTAGATAGGTCTACAGTGAGTCAAGAAGGCCGCGCCCGGTCGGCCTTCCCGGGTTTTGTTCCGCTACTTGACGCGTGTATAGTCCATTTGCATCATCTGCCAGTTTTCACCGTTCATGACGCCGTACATCTTTTCCACAAAGTGGTCCTTATCCACGAAGGTAATGGTGAAGCGGTATTCCATGGGGCCGTTGACCGCTTCGTTCATCACGCCTTTCAAGTCGATGGTTTTGGTTTTTTCATCGTAGTTGCCCGTCGCAATAGTAACATCCGTCTCCATGGTCGAGCGCCAGGTCAGGTCGAAGTTCTGGGAAACATTGTCGTAACCCAGAATGCCCAGCCCTTCAAACGGCCAACCGGCTACCGAACCCTTGTGTTCATTCATCAGGAAACGGCCTCCCAGAATCATTTTCCGGCTGCTGGAGCCTTCGCTTTTGACCGGGGCCGCTCCGGGTTGAAACCAACTGGTTTGTACGACTTTCCATTCTCCGACACAATTCGCTATCATCTGGTGATATTTTCCCGGCGTCGCCGCCTTGACATATGCCTCCATTTCCGGCGTGCTCTCCTGGGCAAACAGGCAAAAAGACACCAACAGCATCATCGGCACGAACGTGATCCGTCTCATCGTGATTCCCTCCAAGGTTTTCAAATTAAAAGCTTACAACAACAATATAGGTTCGTCATCGACATATTTCAAGGAAATAAACAACCTAATTACACCCAAGCTTGAAAATACATTCGTCCAGTCGTTTCGATGAGCGTTATTCAAAAAAATGAAAAAGCGGGTAGGGGGTTTTCCCGGAAGAACCGTAGCAGCAGGTTGAACATACCCCGGTGCGGCCGGTCCGGCCAAATCCAACACACCAACCAGGGAGGAAATTCATGAGCATGCGTCGCCGTCAATTTTTAGGGAGCCTGGGCGCCGGTCTTTTGGGCGGGCTCGCCCTGGCCGGAACCCCCACGCCCAACTGGCGGGCCTTGCCGCGCCGCAAGGCCGTACAAACGCTGGGAACCGCCCGTAACCTCATCTTCATTCTTTTGGAAGGCGGACCCAGTCACGTTGATACCTTTGATTATAAGAAAGACCGCTCTACGCCGGCCTTCCTGGGGCCCCAAGACATGGGCGGTTGGGTCTGGCCCGCCGGCATCATGCCCAAACTGGCGGCGCGCAAGGGCAAGTTTTCGCTGGTTCGCTCGATTGCCGCCGTCGAGGCCGTTCACGAGCGCGCCGTCTACCATCTGATGACCTCTCACCGGCAGAGCGCCGCGCTGGCCAATGAAATCCCCGACTTCGCATCGGTGCTGTCCTACAAAATGGCCGCACAACGCCGCCCCGGCGATTCACTGCCCACCGTGATGAAAGTGGGCGAACTGACACCCGGTCCCGGCTTCTTCGGCGTGGAGCACGCGGGTCTCTTCCTGAGTGAGGAAGGTCGGGTCAGAAATCTCCGCCACGAATTCGAGAACGGCGATCGGCGCATGGCTTTGATGGACAACCTTCTGAAAGACCTGAAGACCGGCAGCGATACCCGCGCCGATCACATGCGCAACCTCGGCCAGGCTCGTAAGATGATGACCGACCAGACCTTGATCCAGCTGTTGGGCATACCTGAAACCGGTGAAAATGAGGAGGGCGGCGAAGAGGAAATGGAAGAAAACAACTTCCTGGCTCAATGTCAAACCGCCGCTCGGGTAATCGCCGCCGATAAGGGCACGCGCGTTTTCCAGATGACCCTTTTCGGTTGGGATCACCACGACAATATCTACGATCAAAACAATCCCGGCGCCTTGCCGGGCCTTGCGCGCGCCCTGGACGACGGCGTGGCCTACCTCATCGATGATTTGGGCTCCAAGCCCGCTTCCTCGGGGACGGGTACCTTGCTCGACGAAACCCTGATCGTGGCCGTGGGCGAGTTCGGCCGCACGGTCAACGGCCTGAACACCAGCGCGGGCCGCGATCACTTCCCCTACGTTTTGCCGGCTCTGTTTGCGGGCGGCGGCGTGAAAGGCGGACGCGCCGTCGGTTCCAGCAGCGCGGACGGCAGTTACATTCAGGATCGCGGCTGGTCGCACAGCCATTACATGGGCATCAACGACCTGGCCGCGACCATCTACAGCGCCCTGGGCATCGATTGGACCGAGCGGTTCGCGGATACGCCGTCAGGCCGGGTTTTCGAAATGGTCGACATGACGGTCAGCAATCAGGTTGCGGCGATCGACCCGCTGTTTGTTTAGGGAGGACGACATGAAATGGATTCAGCTTACCAGCCTGCTTTTACTTTGGCTTCCGGGTCTGTCCGCACAACCGGCCCCGGTCGCCGCGGATGAAGAAACCCGAGCCCTGATTGCCGCATTCAAGGGCGCTGACAAAACCAAGAGCAAGCGCCGCATCGACCGCGCCGATGACGCCACCTTCCTTCGCCGGGTCACCCTGGACCTGACGGGACGACTGCCCACGCCGTCGGAACTTTCCTCCTTCAAAGCTTCTACGGACAGCCGGAAACGCGCCAAGGCGATCGATCGCCTGATGAATACCGAGGCGTTCGTGGATCGCTGGACCACCTTTTTCGAGGATCTTTTCAAGGTGCGCCGCTTCTTCGACACAGCCGTCTACCGCAATCCCTTCCACGACCTGATTCGCGGCATGGTGGCCGAAAACCGCTCCTGGAAGGACATAGCGACGACTGTGCTTACCACGCGGGGCAAGGGGAGTCAGGCCGGTTCCGCCTTCCTGTTCTACAGCTTCGAAATGTTGGAGGAAGAGTTCCGCCTGGACTTCCTGGATGACCAGACCAACCTGATCACCGAGGCCATGCTGGGCATGCGCACCGAGTGTATCAGCTGTCATGACGGCGCCTATCACCTGGAAGAGGTCAACAAGGGACTCAGCGTGCGCAAGCGTTCCGAATTCTGGGGCATGGCCGCATTCCTGGCTAGAACCTATCCCTATTTCGAATATCCCGAGGATGAGGACGAATTCCCCGAGGACGATGAAGCGGCCGAGGGATTCTACCTGGCTCAAACCGGCATCTTCGACATGGATAAGGATACCTACGACCCGGATAAGGGCGAAATCGAAAACACCGACGAACTGCCTTCCGGCGAATACAACGCCAAATCCCAGGCCGGCGAGGGCATGCGCCCTCCGCGCAACGGCGGCGTTATCGAGCCCGCCTACCTGGGCACCGGCGAGAAACCCAGGCCGGGTGAATCCCGTCGCGAGGCGCTGGCCCGTATGATTACGTCCGATCGGCAGTTTGCCCGCAATATGGTTAACCGCGTCTGGGCTCACTTCTTCGGCGAGGGTTTCGTCATGCCGCTGGTGGACTGGGACATGGGGCGCCTGACGCCGGAATCGGCTCAATCCTTCAACACCACGGTTCAAGCTCGGGATTACCGCTTGATGGAATTCCTGACGGACGAGTTCATCAAGAGCAACTACAACATGCGCACCCTGATCAAACTGGTGACCAACAGCGAACTCTACCAATGGAACTTCGCCGTCCACGATAAGTCCAATAAGCGTCTCGGTTACTGGCGCACCAACAACCGGGTTCGCCGCCTGGATGCAGAAGCCATTATCGACGGCATCAACGATGCCCTGGAATTGCCGCGACGGTATATGATTGCCGGCAAGTTGGACCGGACCTACACCAGCACCTGGCAATTACCCGGCACCGACGAACCCAGCATTTTCGCCATCTACGACCTGTTCAGTGAAGATGAGGAACCACTGGTGGACGTTACCGACCTGGGCTATGACTCGGAGGAAACCTACTTCTTCTTCCAGGAAGCCACCTCCAGCCTGCTGAACCAGTTGGGTCGCGGCGATTATTTCAACGCTAAAGATCGCGACAACACCAGCAGCATCACCATGTCCTTGACCATGATGAACGGCTTCGAAGCGAACTGGTGGGTCGATTACTGGCAGCAGGCATCACCGGTGTTGACCGGTCTGAGAAGAGACCTGGATAACGGCGCCAAATCACCCGAAGCGGCTTTGAACGTACTGTTCCAGCGTTTCCTTTTCCGCGACGCCAACCAGGTGGAAAGGCAACACCTGCTTCCCGTCCTACAGAGCGGCGACCGGGAACGGGGGCTGACCGATGTCACCTGGGTACTGATCAACCACCCGGATTTCCTGTACAACCGATGATCCAGTAGCACCTTGCGTATCACAGGCGGTCCTCGGGCCGCCTTTTTTTATGGATTCAGGTCCAAGCGCCATAACTTGCCGGAGCCGGCGTCCGCTTCCAGGTTGGTCATGCTCTTCATCTCGTAATTACCGAAGTCAAGCACGTACAACCTGCCGTCCGCCGGATTCAGTTCCACATCGATCGGCCTTTGAAAGGGTCCTGTCGGCAAACGTTCCACCGTTCCGGCTTGCAGATCTACCCTGGCCACCAGGCGACCCGCGTGGGGACCGGGCGGTCCGGTGAGCGGCAGCTTATCGCCGAACAGGGCCACGTAGAGCAGATCGTCCTTGACCGTGAACTTAACCGGCGCCGCGTGGACCGGGAAACTGATCAGCGGAGCCCGCAACGGCGGCAAAAGGTGGTGATTTACCAACAGAGGTTCAGGCGGCTCACCGCGAATCGGGCGGTAGTCCGGGTGATTCACCGGCTTTCCCGCCGCGTAGTCGGGCCAGCCGTACCACCAGCCGGGCTCCACCTGGAAGATACAGTCCGGTACGTTACCCACCGGGCGGCTGCCGCGATCGTTGATACCCAGGTCCACGGCCAGCAGGCGGCCGTCCGGCAGGAAACCCAGCCCGTAGGGATTGCGCAGGCCCCAGGCAACCAGTTCCAGTTCCGTGCCGTCAGGCCGACAGCGCATCACCGCCGCGGTGCAGGGTAATCGGCCCGGGATATGATCTCCCGAAGTTTTGCCGAACGGTGCGAAAGCGCCGGTGGTCATGGACTCACCGGTTCCGGGATGATCGACAGTTGCGGTGAAGCCGGTCAGTTGAATATCGAGGCCCGGAATATCATGGGGATGTTCCAACTGTCGCAGCCAGCCGATCCCCAACGCATCCGGTCCCACCACGCCGCTGTTGGTCATAGCGCCCTGGCCGAAATAAAGCAGTCCGTCAGGTCCGTAGGCAACCTCGTTGGTGTGATAATTCCCCCCGCCCGGTAAGCCGTCAAGAATGGATTCCCAACGTCCGTCGGGATAGAGGCGACTGATCCGGCCGGGGTTACCGCCTTCCGCAATGGTCAGGGCGCCCTGGTGCCAGGTGAGCCCATTGACCGGCGGACGTAGGTCGTCCTTCAGGCAGGTGCGGCTGCCGTCGGGAGCCAATCGCCACACGCGGCCGCCTGCCGGCGCGCCGTCGAAGGTGAGACCCGATTCGGCCACGTAAGCCGTACCACTTTCGTCGAAAGCCAGGCTGGTGGGGAAATGAAAACCTTCCGCCGCCAGGGTTCGTGAGTCATTCATGGGATGTTCCACTCTACCGAATCAAGGAGGGCACCCTTCATCGATCCACTTGTTGAAATTGATGAACAACTGATCGCTGAACGGCGGGAAAGGCGGGGGCGGCATCCGGTCGTCGGAAGCCGGGTCGATGCGGCCCAGGATCAATTCGGCGTTGGCCTTGACGTCCTCGTAGTTGGTCAGGTCCAGGCGCCAACCCATCTGCCCCTTGTATTGGGCGAAGAAGGGCATGATGTCGTTTTCAAATGATATAGCCATAAGTTACTCCTCGATCACGATTCGAAAAACAGGCCGAAAGCGGCAACCGCCATCAGCCAGACGCCGCTCAACAGTTCCGCGCGGGCGGGGATCAGGTGCTTGACGCGGTCGCCCAAAAGCACGCCGATGAAGCACATGCAACCGCTGATCCCGCCGATGATCAGCGCGGTCAGGGCCACGGGATAACCCATCACGCCGAAGCCGGCGCCGGCCATCAGGTTGTCCAGGGATAGGGCAAAGGGTAAGCCCAGCAGGGTCCAACGGCTGGTCAGCATTTCTTCCGAGTCCTTCTCGCGCAGGGCCTGGATGATTACGTACAAGCCGCAAGCGGCCAGCAGGGCCGGACCCACGATTTCAGTGGCGCCGGATATTTGGGTTGCCAATGCCTTGCCGGCCAGCAGACCCACCAGGGGCATCAGGCCCTCGAAAACCGCAAAGGCAAAAACCAGAGCCCATTTCTTCGACAATGCCGCGGAGTTCATGCCGATGCCGGCCGAAACCTGAAGATTGTCCAATCCGGCCAGGACCCCGAAAATGAAGACGGTTCCCATGGTTTCCTCCACTTAACCCAATGAATAGATACGCAGCACGCCGCCGTCCGTACCGAAGACAAGCGCGCCCGCTACCACGTAATCACCCGCCGCGGCCGGTCCCAGGCAATAGCCGTAACCGCCCTTGAAGCCGCCGGTCTGGTTACCCAGCCGGTCCTCCCACAGCATCTTGCCCGTATTGGCATCAAAGGCGTAGAGGGCCACGCGCGAGGTGGACATAAAGACCACGTCGTTCACCACGGCGGGAGAAGCCAGGCCCGCTTCGCCCGGCGTAGTGTACATGGGCGGGGTGGAATTGCCGTAGCGCAATACGATGCCGCCGTTTTGGGTGGGATGCGAGGCGTTCAACGGCCAGGCGTCTTTCAAATCGCCCCAGTCGACCACGCGAAGGAAGGGCGTGGTTTCGTAGTCGATGCCGGAGGCCACGTAGTGGTAGTTATTGCCGCCGGAACCGATGAACAGGCGTTTCAGGCCCGGATGGACGGCCGGGGTGCTGTAGGTGCCGTGGAAATTCTCGGCGGGAGTTGCATTGGATTCCTCGTTGGTCAGCACCGGGTTGGGATTGTTCGGAGTGTCGGGCCCATGCGGGTCGACGGTGGGAATCTGCTTGTTCTCGGTGTCGTAGGGTAGGATGTTGCGCCACTTGATGCATTCCATGGTCTCGGCGTCGATTACGAACAAGCCGCCGTTCTTACAGCCCACGGCAAAGACGCGGCGACCGTCCAGGTCGTACAGGGTCGGAGAGGCGCCGAAGTCGATATCCAGGTCGGAGACACGATAGCTGCTGTCGGGATCGGCCTGGTAGAAACCCTTGAAGTCGCCTGTATCGGCGTCCAGGGACAGGATGCCGTAAGCGTACCCGGGCGCGGGCAGGAAGGGCGGCGGCGGGTTTTCGGGTTGCGGATTGCCGGTGGCCGCATAGATGCGGTTCAGCTTCTCATCGTAGGCGATGGCCGACCAGACCACGCAGCCCTTCACGATGGGGTCCAGGTACTGGATGCTGTACATGGACGGCAGGTTGTCGGGATCGACCACCTCGCGCGGCAAAACGTTGGGTAGGTTCTCTTCCTCGTCGTTGTATTTGCAGGTGCAGTAGATCCACTCCACCACGCCGGTGTCGGCGTTCAGGCAATAGATGAAGGCGTAGAGGTAGGGGTTTTCGCCCTCGCCCATGCCCACGTAGACCTTGCCGTTGACCACCAGCGGCGAGCACCAGCCCTCGGCCTGGGGCGCCGGCTCGTAGTCGTTCACGCCCATGGTATTGGTGACCGGCTGGTTCTTCTCCAGGTCGGCGCGGCGCAGGTCGGTGATCCATACCGGCTGCATGTTGCCGGAGTCCAGGCAGTACAGCTTGCCGTCGAAGGCGCTGTAATAGACCCGATTGCCCACTACGGCAGGGGTGCACGCCATGCCGGTGAAGCCGTGGGTGTCGCCCTCGTGACCCAGTGTGGGCCAGGTGAATTTGGCTTCCGTGGCGCCGGTTTCCAGGTTGATCTTGAACATGGTGCCGCCGTTGGAACCGGGCGCGTCCTTGCTGTTGGCGGTGCCCACGTAGACATAACCGCCGGAAATCGCGGGTACCGACATGACCGGGCCGTTCAGGGTCAAATCGTGTTTCACCTTCAGGCCGGCAACATTGCCGCTGTTGATCTTGCTCTGATCGGTAAACCCGGTGTGGGCCGGATCGCCGTGATACATCCACCAACCGGATGGGGTTGCGTCGCTCATAGGTTCCTCTCTTTAATGTGCTCTCAGTTGGAGCACCCAACTGTAGTCCGATTTACCCGCCACGTAGTGACAGCTCATGCAACTGTTGCCCCCGGCCCCGGAAGCGTCTTCTTTGGATTGGAAGTAGGTTTCCATGACCGTGTTGGTGCAGCCGTCCACGGGGAAGGGCTGACCCGAATCGGCCGGATACAAACCGCCGTCTTCCATGGTCTTGAACTGAGCCGCGTTGGTGGGCCACTGGGTGATGATCAACTGGTAGTACTCGAAAGGCGTACCCTTCAACAACTCCCGGTAGACCTTGTTCAGATCTTGCGTGGACAACCCGGGCGGCGTATCGGGAATGGGATTCAGGCGCGTTACCTGAACGGCGGTGCGCTGGTCCTTGGGAACCAGGGGCGGCACCTTGGCCTTGGGCCGATTGGCGAAGCCGCCGACGGTCTTGGGATCATCCGTGCCGTTGTTGAACGAGGGCTTCAGCCCCGGCGGCGCGCCGTGTCCGGCCTGTAAGTTATCCACCTGTTCGAAGCTTGACCAGATCCACTCTTTGAAATCCTCCAGCTTTTGCACGATATGGAAACCGACCAGGCCCACCTTGGCGGGACTGCACGTTTGGGTGCCCGGATCGTAGAGTTGGGCGTCCACCGTGTAATAGCGGCTCTCGTCATCGACACCGGGAATCAGGATCTTCCAAGTCGCCTTCAACATCAGGGCGCCCAGGGTGTCCGGTTCTTTGCTGACCGGCATTTCCACCGGTTGGGCCCGGACCAGGTTCTTCATCAGGTAGAGCCAACTGCTCTCGTCGTTATCATCGCCGCGCACAAAGTCGTACTGGGCCTTGTCGAAACGAACCTCGCTGTAGGCGTAATTCAATTGCTGGTCGATGAGGGGGAAGGAAAAGGCCTCGTTGATTTCGTCCAGCAGGGTACCGCCCTTGCCGGCCATGACGAAGACCTTGTGGCCGGCGGCATAACCGGAGCCGTCGCCGCAGGGGCTGGTCCCGCCCTGGTCCGCATTCCACGCCACGGGCCGTTTATCGCCCTGGCTGAACAGCTCGAACGCCTCGCGATAGGTGGCCCAAACGGTCGGCGCGCCTGCCGGGGGGTTCTTGAAGGTCCCGGGATCGTTGGGGTTCAAGGCGGTGCCGCGCTCGGCGGAGGTGTCGGCGGGCCAGTTGAGCGCAATAAAGGACTGCCAACTGAAGTAATCGAAATAGGGACGGTTGCCCACATCGGTCGGCGCGGGCGGGTTGGGCAGCGGCACGGAAAGGGGAATCTTGCCGGAAAGCACCGGTTTGGGGAACCCCTCGGGTAATTGGATACCGGTAGTGCCCCCGTTGCCGGAAGGTTCCTCCGGCGGTTCGGGTTGACCCGGTTGGTTACAGGCGGGCATGATCAGAAAAGCCAGGCACCCGAAACAGATGACCGACAGCTTGAAGAAACGTTGCATCGCGGAGGCTCCTTCGACGGAAGTGCGGAAAAAACTGGGTTGTCCAAGGGTCGATTTAAAAAAAACGTAAACCCAGTATACGCGCCGACGACCGGGGAATCAATCGCTCAAATGGCAAAGGATCGAGTTTCACCCCCAAGGATTCAGCGGCTGCCGCCCCGGAAACCCCTTCCGGACCGCGGAGGTTACCGCGGAGGGAATACCGTGATAAACTGTGAACGGGGAGTTCCCCCGTCAAGGAGAGCTTTGATGCCCATTCAACCCGGAACCGTTATCCAGGAATTATTGGATAAATACCGAAGCAGGCAAGAGAACATTTCTTTTTTTGTTGGTGCGGGGTTATCCATGCCGCTTTTCCCTTCCTGGAAGGATTTGTTGAGAGAGCTGTTGAATCTATGCGGCGAGAAAAGAAATCTGGGCTTCGACCACAATGATTTGGACGCCAGAATATCCAATGGTGACAATAGTTTGGAATTGGCGAACTATTTCCGCAAAGCTTTGCCGGACGCCTCCTATTACGACTTGCTCGATCGGCTGTTCGATAAGGAATTCGGAAAAGATGATATTCCCAAGGCCTATGAGGCCCTTCTAAACCTTTCTCCCCAATTACTGGTCACAACGAATTACGATAACATTCCCAACGCCTGCCTTGGCAACACCCACACAATCGTCACCCATGATCAGATAAGCGAACTAAACCGGCGCCTACAGAAAGGGAAACCTTGTGTTCTAAAATTACATGGAGATATCGATAATCAGAAAACCATGATTCTCACATCGGAGGATTACAGCAATATCATCCATAAGAACCTTGAAACAAATGCCTTTATGAAAAGCTATTTTACTAATTATACCGTTCTGTTTCTCGGTTTCAGCCTCACGGACCCCCATATCCTCCTTTATCTTGATTTTTTAAAGGGTATCCAGATTACGGCCGGAATTACTCATTATGCTTTGCTTCCCAATGTAACCCCCTTCGATTGCCACATCCTTGAAGACAGGTATAACGTAAAGGTCATCCCTTACAAACCAGCTGATCCGTCTCACCCGGAAGTATGGGAGTTGATCCGTTGCTTCCAGGCAGTCGCTGATGGCAAGGAGCCCGAGGCCCTTACTGCCGGTTATACCGAGAAAGACGTGACCCGATACCGGGAATTCAGTCCTCGGGGCATTATTAAACAGGGAGACCAGAGGTCAGATAGGATTCAGGATTATAAACGTTGTCTCGAGGAGGCCGAGAAAGATTGTTTTATTTCCGGGACATCCATGATCCATCTGCTCGAAGATTCCAGGGCACTCTTGGAGAATAAACTGGAAGAGGGGCATGTGATCCGATTGTTGATGATGGACCCTGAATGGGCAAAGGACAATCACAAACTTTTTACATTCAGGGATGAAGAAGATCGCCGGGTGTTTTATAAAGAAGTGGACATGGGCCTCGATAAGGCCCGAAGCATTAAACGGAAACACCCCGCCCTTCAAATCCGAATCTACCGAACTGTCTTCCCCTACATCGTGACCGGATATCAAGCGGGCAGCAGTGGCAAAATGGTAGTTGAGATCACGGACTATCTTCAGGAAGAAAACAGACCACGTTTCACGTTACATGATCTTGACAGCGACTCTACCCTATTCAAACAGGTTAAGGGCAAGTTCTTCTCTTTATGGAGCAATGATAAAATCTGCGAAGAGGTGGCATTATGACCAATCAGCATAAGTATTTCACCTACTCCTGGCGATACAAAAAGGAAGATTTGAAGTTTTGTCCTAAATGCGCCTACCCCTTCTCACTGGAAGACATCCACATCGCGAATCAGCCTCAGCTTGTTTGTGACCGTTGTAAGTTTATTTTCTACCTGGACCCCAAGTTGGTCGTTACTGCCCTGGTCACTTTTGGAGACAAAGTTCTTCTGCTTAAGCGGAATGAAGAGCCGGGTCTCGGGAAATGGGCCTTCCCCGGCGGCTATGTTGAACGCGGTGACAATATCTTTGAAGCTGCCCAACGAGAAGTTTTGGAAGAAGCCGGCATCGAAGCTGAGATCAAAGAGATTATTGCGACACACTGTTTCGAGGATGCAGGCGTGGTTCAGTTGATCTTTAAGGGTCTGGCCCGCACTGACCAGGTTTGCGTAAACATTGAGAGCATGGAAGGCGCCTTCTTCAGCTATGAGCAAATCCCCTGGAGCCATCTGGCTTTTGAAACAACCAGGGATACGCTCGCGACTTACTTTGATTTGGAACCATATGAAATGGCGTTAAAAACCGCGCCATAGCATCAGTGACTCACGCAACCGAGTAGGTGCCGGGACGATCCTTAATTCACCGTGAGGAAGGATGAGTAACCGGGCAACCCATCGATTCACCGTAAGAAAGATTAGGTGGCCGGGGCATCCCTACGTTTCACCGTGGGGAAGGATGGGTGGGACCGGAACCCTCGCGACTGCTTTCGGTTTAAGGGAATCGCCGGTTGGTTTTCTTCAGGCGATACGAAGAACACTTCCACCGGATATAGGTCACAACGGTCGCGGCTTCAGGCATCGAGTTCCGAGTCGAGAAAATAGAACCCTTGCCTGCCGGCGTCAACATTAGAAGCTAAAAACGTAGATACCCTCGACAAATTCTATACACCCGGACAGAAAACAGACCATACATGCGTTCCAGTGTCAACATTCCGGCGCGAGAAACCTGATGTATGGTCTTCCGGGGGTACCTCCTCGGCTCCAGGAAGTAGCCACTTGTGACATGTGGGTACTTCCCTGAGCCGGAGAG
>JAAUYB010043718.1_pt1 | contig 14753 bp, 17 predicted proteins | sample 7278071 | NCBI WGS metagenome assembly JAAUYB01 (sample SAMN14350121, study PRJNA611818) | marine sediment metagenome | isolation source: surface marine sediment (1.8m) | place: French Polynesia: Moorea | collected 2018-08
ACAGATAAGTAAAGCCAAAACCCATTAGGTGAGGTATTAGAGGCAATTGGATGCGCCTTTGCGTTTTTCGCATAAAGAATCCCTACCCGTCTACACGGTAGGGTTGTTCAAGGAAATGTATAAAAAAGCTTAAATTAATGGGACTTTTCAGAAGTTGCTTATAGCATTGTCAGTCAAAGGCCGCAAGTTTTTGTCGGGGTCTTGAAACTTAGATAGTTTACGGTAACTACTCATGAAAAATAACATCCTTAATTTATTGGGGGTAGTCGGTATCACTGTAGGAATGACTACAATGACAACTGCTGCTCAAGCCTCACAACTAGGACCCGGTCGTACTGACTTAAGAGCTGAGACAGGTGTCTTCTTCACCAACAACATCATTGACTTTTTACGGGATCCTGTTACTGTTCCTAAAGCAGCTTTGGGTCAATCTGGAGACGGCGTAACCACGACCCTGCCTTGTACATCTCCGGATTGTGCTGCTGGTGTTTTTGGAATCGTTCCTACTGGTCATAGTGGTGTTCCTCCTCTTGTTCCTAATCCGGAGTTCACCCCACCTATTGCAGAGGAAATTCTGGCCAAACTTGGGACACGTAGCTTCATAGATGCACCAGTGTTACTTAGTGATATCTACATTGATCCAGATCTGCCACCTCTAAGGGGTCCAGTCGTTACGTATACCTTCCCCGATACCCTCTTCCTGCAATTTGATACTGATAAGGACGGCCAATTTGGTTCTGCAGATGACGGTGAGATGAATGAGATTGACACAGTTGGAGAGCGCGACTTCGAGTATTTCATCACAAGTCTAACCAGAACAGTAACACCTGGTGCCCCTGGTGGTGGATTCAACGTATCCTTCGATCTTGAGGGATTTTTCAGAGATTACAAAACAGTCAACGGTGAAGAAGGATTCAAAGATACGCCTAGTATTATTTCCTTGTTCAATGGAGCCACTGATGTCGATCCTAATACCCTTCCTGACTTAACTCGTGAGGAGTATGATGCTCTACCTGGAGAAACTCCTGGTCAAATAGCATTCTTAGCTGGTGCTGACGGTGTTATTACGACTGAAGGACGCGTTCCTGAACCTGGTACCATCCTCGGCTTAACCGCTTTAGCTGGACTCGGTTTAGGTAGTCGCTTAAAGCGCAAGAGTAAGTAGTTTTACTTATTCGGTGTAATTCTTAGGTATGTAGAGGAGTGCTGCTGCGTACCTTTCTTCTAAAAAAACATAGTTAATCAAAAACTAAGTCAACTCCCTAGCCATCTTTAATACGAACAATTAAGAGGTATCCTAAAAGATGCCTCTACTTTTTGTTAGGATGGACAAAAAACTCGCATTAATGACTATTTAAGGCCATAGTAATCAGTCCTTGTTGTCCGACTAAAATTTCTCTGAGTAAACTACAAATACCCACCCAGATAATGGGACTAATATCTACCCCACCCAGAGGAGGAATTACGCGACGCACAGGAATTAATAAGGGTTCAGTGGGTAAAGCAATTAATTTCCACGGAAGGTTATTTAATTCAACTTGGGGATACCAAGTTAAGACAATACGAAAGATAAATAAGAAGGTCATTACCCCTAAAAATAATCCTAAACCCCAGTTGGCAATGTTGATAAAATCCATAATTTAAACAGTATTTAAAACATAATATAAACTTTATTCTAGCATATACTGACATTTATCGTAGTAAGAATAAGAAAGTTTGAAACACTCCTACTAAAAATCCTAGAATTCCCCCTAAATTAACAATCGCTTGCAATTCACTTTTAACAATACCTTGAACGGCCATTTCTAAGTTTTGGGGAGAAGTAGCATTCACCCGATCAATAATGACTTGATCGATGGATAAAATAGGAATAGCTTGAGCCACAATTTTTTCTAAATCTTCTTCTAAATACCTTTCTAAAATCAAAGCTAATTCTTCACTAATGGTTGTCAAAGACGTATTTAAAGCGGCAGAATTTTGCAGTCGATTGATAATGAGAATAGATAATTGATCCCAATCAACCGTTTTACCAAAATCTTGAATAAATTGAGTGCCACTCTTTTGAGCATAAACTTGTACGGTTTCACGGGTTGTTTTGCGAAGTTGTCTAACCGTAGAAACGGGTAAATTTTGTAACGAAAGACTCTTTAACCATTCCCTTAAACGACTACGAACTTCTAACGATAACAAAATTTCTTTTAATCTCGTATTGGCCACTTCTTTTTCTTCTAAACAAAAACCTCTTAACCGCAATAAAGTATTACGAACCCCGAATAAATTAGCCACCACCCAATAAGTTCCACTGGTTTTTTCTCTTACCCCTTCATCAATGACTTGAATATTTCTTTCTGTTAAAAAATCTATTAAGGTTTGTCGGATAATATCAGGAGGTAAAACCCCTTCCAATAACCAATCAGCGAACTGTCTAGCTTGACTATCCGTTAGTTTAAAATCTAAGAGAATCTTATCAAAAATTTGATTAATTTGACTTTCTAAGAAATCTTGGCGGCGGGCTAAAGCTTTTAAAAGACGAGGCAAAGATTCACTAAATAAGTCCTCTAGGATACCTGATAAAATTTTAGCCGTTTTCTGTTGCTTATCCGCTTTAATTTGTTTAATGGCTAAATTTAATAACCATAAAATAGCAGCTTGTACCCGTTCCGTTTTTAAGAGACGTTTGGCTAACTTTTGTAATTCGTCTGGTGTTAATAATGACCCCATAATTGTATCAGAAACCTTTTGTGCCAGTCGTTCTTGATTACGAGGAATTAACCCAGGAGTAAAGGGTAAACGTCGTTTACCAATGTAAATCGCTTTGTAAGGGCGAAATAACATATTGATAGCGATGTCGTTGGTAAAATAACCGATAATTGATCCCGCTATCGGCGGAATAATAATAGTAGAAATTAGAGATAAATTAAGAGAAGAAATGTCTAACAAAGTCATGATAAATAATCAACGAGTTACACTCATTTTTAACAGTTACCAGTTATCAACTAGCTAAAATTCTGTTAAATGGATTGTTCACTGCTTACTGTTTTTGTTCCAACTAAAACCCCCATCATTCCCCCAGCAATGGGGTAATGGATAACAGGGTTAAACCCGACTTTTTGCCCTAGTGTCACTTGTTCTGTTCCGATGGGAAATCTCTCTAAACTTGGCATGATATAAGCATATTCGTCTTTCAACCCGTAATATTGAGCTAGGGGAACCACTAAGTTATCAAGATACCATTCTTGGAAAGCTTGTTGCCAAGGTTGGGACGGACGATGAAAGTCAAGGATAGCCATTTTAGCCTTGGGTTTCAAAACACGATGTATTTCCTGCAAACAACGGGGAATATCGGTAACATTTCGTAATCCATAACCCATGGTGACACAATCAAAGGTGTTCTCTTCAAAGGGTAAATTTAACGCATCCCCCTCTACCCATTTTAACGGTAAACTCGGATAATTCTGTTTAGCCCGTTTATCTGCGATCGCCAATAATTCTTGAGAAAAATCTAAACCGATAACCGTCCCCGTTTTACCCACTCGACGGGCTAATAATTGACTTAAATCACCACTACCACAACAGATATCTAACCCGCTATAACCCGCTTTTGGTTCAGTCCAGTTGACGGTCATTTGCTTCCAGATACGATGTTGTCCGAAGCTTAACCAGTTGTTGAATTGATCGTAAATAGGAGCAATGCGATTAAATATAGTTTGGATATCTGTAGCAGAGTAGCCGATCTTATCAGTAGTCATTATCAATGGTTGATCCCATAAAACTAACACCATTATCTAACATTTTATGGATGTTTTTTTACCTAGATCAATAGGAACTTCTGCTAATTAATTTCTCACTCAGAATCATCATCAGTTAAAGAATTCTCTATGACTGACGATAAATTGTGGAGAAAAGCTTGAAGTTTCATCCGCCCAATATAAGGCCAGCCCCCTGTTTCCTCAATATCTCGTAATAAATCATATAAATCGTTGCGGGTGTTTGGCAACGAGGGTTCAAATAAATTAACCCGAATGTCTTGATGTAACTTTTCAAGGGTTCGCAGTAACTCAAGTAACTGATGAGGATCATCCTCACACTGCTGAGATGCTGTATTGACCCTAATCACAATCTCTTCTAGAGACGCTGGAAAAGAACCGTTAGAGGGGTTAAGGGACTGATCGGTAGTGGTTGCTGGCGTGTTTGTTTGTTCCATCTAAATGCTTGCTCTTTTCCCTAGTCATACCAATGATAAAAGATTTTCGGGTCAAAAGAATTGCTAACTTAAAAGGAATGTTGGGGACGAATTTTGGTAGAGTAGATCCCGATGCAATTACTTAACTTGTCCATTCGATGTCAAGCAATAGCCTGTTATGAGTGATGGTCATAGGGACAAGACATTTTAATTTGAGATTAACAAAGCGAGGATGATTATGAGGTTTCGTGCATTACTGATTGCTTTTTTTGCCTTATGTTTAGGGTTGATTACTGCTTGTAGCGACGGAGCAGCCAATGCGGTTAACCCTCAAGACTTAACCTACGACGAAATTTTAAACACTGGACTAGCTAACAAATGTCCCCAAATTTCTGAGTTTACCCGAGGTTCTATTCCCATCGAACCAGGCCAAACCTATTTCGTTGACGATCTCTGTTTGGAACCCCAAGAATACTTTGTTAAGGAAGAACCGGTTAATAAACGCCAAGAAGCAGAATACGTTCCTGGGAAGTTATTAACCCGTTACACCACTAGCTTAGAGCAAATTAGTGGAACCATTACCGTTGATGAAGAGGGCGTGGTTACCTTTATCGAAGAAGCTGGGATTGACTTCCAACCGGTTACGGTTCAACTTCCTGGAGGAGAACAAGTTCCTTTCTTCTTCACCATCAAAAACTTAGTGGGTAAAACTGAACCTGGGTTTACTTCTATCAATAGTTCTATCGATTTTGAAGGTGATTTTAGGGTTCCTTCTTATCGCGGTGCGACTTTCTTAGATCCTAAGGGTCGTGGTTTAGCCACTGGTTATGATAACGCCGTTGCTTTACCCGCAACAGCCGATAAGGAAGACTATGCTAACGTCAAACAAACCCCCATCGGTCAAGGGTCAATTTCTCTTCAGGTTACCAAGGTAGATAAGGAAACGGGAGAAATAGGCGGGGTATTTGAAAGCGAACAGCCTTCTGATACCGATTTAGGAGCGAAAGAACCGGTTGAAGTTAAAATTCGTGGGACTTTCTACGCTCGCGTTACCCCCGAATAAAAAGGGTGACAGGAATTTTTCAACATTTCTATTAACCGAAGGGGCCATGGGTCCCTTTTTTTAATCCATAATTAATCGTTTCCCTCTTTACATTTTTTAACAATTAAACCCCCCTTAAAAATTAACGGTTGTCACACTTCTTTCCCCTTTTGTAAGAATTCTTAATAAAAATTTGCACCAGATTAAGATAGGCTACACAACTAGGCGGTTTTTTAAACGTTTGTCATTAAGTCACCGATCTAGTGTTCACTTAAAATAACAGGAAAAGATAGCATGAGCGTTAATTTAGCAACCATGTTACGGGAAGGCACAAAAAAGTCCCATACAATGGCAGAAAATGTTGGTTTTGTCAAGTGTTTTTTAAAAGGAGTTGTCGAAAAGAATTCCTATCGAACATTGGTGGCTAATCTCTATTTTGTCTATAGTGCTATGGAAGAGGAAATGGAGAAACTACGCCATCACGAATTGGTTTCAAAAATTTACTTTCCCCAGTTACATCGTAAGCAATCTTTAGAGAAAGATTTATGCTTTTATTATGGGGCTAATTGGCGCAATGAAGTGTCGCCTTCTGAAGCCGCACAAGCTTATGTTGCACGGATTCATGAGATTGCCGAAACTCAACCTGAATTATTAGCGGCCCATTCTTATACCCGTTATTTAGGGGATTTATCCGGAGGGCAAATCCTCAAGAAAATTGCTCAACGGGCGATGAATTTAGGCGAAAATGGCACAGCTTTCTATGAGTTTGAAACCATTTCTGATGAAAAAGCTTTTAAAAATAAGTATCGTCAGGCATTAAATGAATTGCCCATTGATCAAGCAACAGCCGAAAAAATTGTTGATGAAGCGAATGCTGCTTTTGGCATGAACATGAAGATGTTTATGGAGTTAGAAGGTAACTTAGTAAAAGCCATTGGTATTATGTTATTTAATACCTTAACCCGTCGTCGTACGAAGGGAAGTACCGAGTTAGCTACAGCAAAACAACAATCCTGATAGTTTGTTGTTGGGGTTCGACGACTCCTCAATAAACTCTTAATACAAACTGATAACAGTTGTAGGGTGGGTAATGCCAATAAGGTTCTTTTTATCAAGGATTGAGCTTTATTTAGCATTACCCACATTATGCTTTTATTCGCCCTAACCTACTTATTATCTATCCCTGTGCAAGCGATAATTAATGGTTTCAGGTGTTCCCAAAAACTTGGGATGAGTCTTGAGTATTTTACAGTCTAAAAAAGCTTTAAATCGAGCTAATACTTCTCTCAATCTTGTTTTTAGTCCAGCAACAGTTTGGATATCCGACGCAGCAAACGCAATGGGATTTTGTCCTTTAGCTTGTGCAATATATAAAGCGCGTTGACAATGGAATGTTTGAGAGACAATTGTATAACTTTCTAGTCCAAAAACTTCTTTAGCTCGTACAATCGAATCTAAGGTTCTAAACCCTGCATAATCTTGAGTAATATATTGAGAGGGAACCCCTAGTTTAACTAAATCTTGCGTCATTTGGCTGGGTTCATCATAAAATTGGGTTGAGTTATCTCCTGAGACTAAAATTCCATCTACTTTTTTCGTTTGATATAATTTCGCAGCAGCTTGTATTCGATAAACATAATAAGCATTATAATAACTTTGTCCAGATTGCTGAATATATTTAGCTGTTCCCAAAACTAAAGCGATTTTTCGTTTAGGAACTTGATTAATATTGGAATAAATAGACTGGTTAAATTGAGTGCCAATATACCAGTCGATGGACACAATTAATACAATAAAGGTGATCATTATGCCACTTATCATTATTAACCAATAACGACACAATCCCTTTCTTTTTTTAGATAGTGACATATTGAAAAGTCCTTAATTATCAACTCTAAAACCTTATAATTTTATTTTAATCCCTCTCATAGAATGGTCTAATAATTCTATCGGGTGCATTAATTTAATATCTTTTCCTTGCAGGTTTAAATGCTTTTTAATTTGTAAAGAACATCCAGGGTTTGGGGATGCAATTAATTTTGCCCCTGTCTTCATTAAATTATTAACTTTTTGTTTGCCTAACTCATCAGCAACTTCTGGTTGTAACATATTATAAACCCCTGCACTACCACAACATAACGCTGCATCAATGGGTTCTTTTAATGTTATTCCTGGAATTTGTTTAAGAAGTTGACGAGGTTGTAAACTGATTCTTTGTCCATGTAATAGATGACAAGCGTCTTGATAAACGACAGGTAAATCATCATCAGTTACAGGAGATAATGGAGTTTGGAATTCAATTTCTGCTAAAAATTCTTGAATGTCTTTAACTTGATTAGAAAATTGTTCACCTTTCTCTTTGTACTCTGGATCATCAGCTAAAATATGACCATATTCTTTTAAAGTATGACCACATCCAGCAGCATTAATAATGATAAAATCAACCTCGGTATTAGCAAAACTATCAATCATCTGTTTTGCTAACGCTTGTGCTTGTTTTTCTTGTCCCTGGTGTGCTGGTAATGCAGCACAACAACCTTGAGTTTTAGGGATAACTACTTCGCATCCATTAGCGGTTAAAACCCTAACAGTTGCTTCGTTAACTGGGGAGAAAAATAACCGTTGAACACACCCTAAAACGACTCCCACACGATAGCGTTTTTTTCCTTGTGCGGGGATAACATCAGGATAATGTTGTTGGAAAGAATTGAGGGTAATTTCGGGTAGAATAGACTCCATTGCTGCTAAACGGGGAGAGATATATTTTAGTAACCCTATTGCGCGTACAATTTTTTGAATTCCTAAGTTTTGATACACCCAAAGTAAAGGTAGAAAAATTTTTAATCTTTCAGGATAAGGAAAAATATTAAAAATAATACTTCTAATTAGTTTATCAGCTAAATTTCTGGGTTGATTTCTTTCGACTTGGGGTCTTGTGGCTGCAATTAAACTATCATATTGGACTCCTGCTGGACAAGTAGAAACACAAGCTAAACACCCTAAACAACTATCAAAATGTTGCGTAGTTGTCTCATCTAAGGTTGCTTGTCCTTTATTAATCGCATCCATTAAATAAATTCTTCCCCTCGGAGAATCCATTTCTTTTCCGATAACGCGATAACTAGGACAGGTGGATAAACAAAAACCACAGTGAACACAACTATCTATTAATTCTTGTTTCGGTGGATTTTTAGAATCAAATCCTTGCATTTCTTCTTCTAATGCTTGCTGAAAGTTAAAACTATTATTGGAGTTATCAGAAAGTTGCATAATAATTAGATTGTTTAAAAAGTTAACTAAATAAAACGAGAAGGACTAAGTAAATTATGGGGATCAAATTGGTTTTTGATTTGTTTCATCAGGGGTAAAGCATTTCCTGAATATCCCCAAGGTTCAAATTGTTTTTTGATGGTTTGATTAGCTTCTAAAATCGTTAAAAATCCATTGTTCTCCTGAGACAGCGATCGCAGTTGTTTTAAAACGCCTAAACTGGGTTCTAAATCTAGTTTAAACTGTCCGATACCACTACTTAAATTAATCATTGCCCATCCTTTTTCTGGGGTCAAGTCATTAATTTTCATTAACCAGTTAATCCCTCGATTGGGTATAATACCTATTTTGCCTGTTATCATGGCATTTGTGTTAGAAACTCTGATTAATTCTTGTAATTGTTTCCATAGACTTTCTTCAATTTCATCTTGACAAAATGTTGTTTTTATGTTCAATTTTTTAGCGATCGCTTCCACTTGTTGACTCTGTTCTTTAATACTTTCTGGGATGCTTTGAAACTGTACCATCAAGCCCATTCCTTCCCCTAATTCTAACGTTTTCACCACAGATGGGGACATCATCTCAGCAGCAGTGGGTTGTAGCCCTGATTGTAACAAGGTTTGTGCCATTTGACTGATGTTTTCTGCCTCTCCTGTCATCACTAAGGTTCCCGATGCTTCAGGAATAGGATATAAGCGGAAGGTAACAGTAGAAATGATACCTAATGTGCCATAAGACCCTGTAAATAGTTTCATTAAGTCATATCCTGCCACATTTTTCACTACTTTCCCCCCTGCCTTCGCTATTTCTCCATCCCAACGCACAAAAGACAATCCCAATACTAGATCCCGTATTCCTCCATATCGCTGTCGCCACGATCCCGTGTCTGCGGTGGCTAAAATGCCCCCTATGGTAGCTTCATCGGGGTAGGCCGGGTCAATAGGTAAAAATTGATTATAAGGCTTTAAAATAGCCTGTAAGTCCTTTAAGGTTATCCCTGCTTCGACGGTAATGGTTAAGTCACTGACTGCATGATCAATCACCTGGTTAAGCTTTTGGGTACTAATAACTAAATTAGCATCAGAAACCACACCACCCCAACTTAACTTACTACCATTTCCACAGGGTAGCATTGACCATTTATTTTCACTAGCTATTTTAACAATATTGCTTAAATTTTTAAGATCAGGAGGAGTCAGTAAATAATGAGGAATACAATTATGATTAACTGTTTTTTTTACCCTATTTTTCCAATCATTATCAACCGTTTCCCAAGGAATAATATCAGGGGAGTTTATTATAGATTCTAATTGTGAGGCGATCGCAGAGGTCATAATTACCTAATTAAACACTGTTAATGTATTTTACCATTATTTTTTCATTAAATTTTCTAAATCCTATTGAGAAACAAGAGAATAAGCATAAAAACAAGTTGCTTGAATATCAAGGGCTTCTAATTCTGGATAATCTTCTAAAATTTCCTCAATTGTTGCCCCTTTTCCTAATAATTCTAAAATCATTTCTACTGAAATTCTTAATCCCCTAATTAAAGGCTTTCCTGTTAAAACTTTTGGATTAAAAGTAATACGATTGAGTAATTCTTGCTGATTCATAATAATTTTGATATTCAATATTGTAAGACATCTCTAATATTACTCTGACGAAAGCAGTGATCTCCCGTTTGACTTTAAACCAAAGGTTCAACTGTCAGCTTAAAACCGAGGGCTTTGGCCACTTTGGCTACCGTAGCAAAAGTAGGGTTGCCATCAGGAGACAATGCCTTGTAGAGTCCTTCTCGGCTTAACCCTGTATCTCGCGCTAGTTGACTCATGTTCCTAGCCCGAGCAATTACGCCAAAGGCATGAATAATAAAAGCAGGATCATCAACAGCTTCTTCAAGACAAGCCTCTAGATACAACTGAATGTCTTCTTCAGTTTTGAGGTGTTCTGCTGAATCCCAGGGGGTCGTGTTAATAGCCATGATTTAATCCTCCAATTGTCTAGCAAGTTTTTTTGCCTTGGTAATGTCAGAATTTTGGGAACTTTTATCGTCACCACATAGGAGTACAACAACCACCAATCCCCGTTGCACGAAGTACACCCTGTAGGCGGGTCCGTAATGAATACGAAGCTCGCTCACCCCCTCTCAACTGGACTGACATCGCCAAAGTTGCCCATTTCCAGGCGGTCAATCCGGGCTTGGACACGAGCCTTAGCCCGACGGTCTCTTAACCCCTCAAACCAGTTGGCGAATATTTCTGTTTGACGAACTTCGAGCATATGTCAACTATAGTTTACGGACCCAAATAAGTCTTGGTAGAATTGAGTCGATGAATTAAGATAAAAATTTTTTGATAACTATTAATATTGTATCCCAGTTAACTAACCTTCTTAAAAAACGCAGCAATTTTATTCAACCCCTTGCAACAATTAGTATTTTAGCAACCTCTTTTCTTACCATAAACCCTCGATCAGTTTCTGCGGTAACATTAATCTTACATGAAGGAGCAAATAATCCTGTTGATGAAGGATGGACTAAACGGGTGGTGAGTTCAGGTAATAACGTTACTGTTAACCCTGTGATCGATGATTTAGGGTTAGGAATTGATGCGTGGTCTGTAGATGATAATGTTAGAGGAGGACAATCTGGTATATACTATGTCACTGGTGTCGCGGATTTAGATGCTACAGAAGTTTTAACACAAGAATGGACACTTACAGGTCGTCTCAGAGTAATTGATAGATATACAGGTACTTTTGGACTTGCATCAATCGGATTCGGAATGCGATTAAATAATAGAATATGGCAACTATTTTTTACTCAAGCAAGTAATGGTGATCCCATTGTTAGACTTGGTACAGGAGGTGGTGCAGGTAGAGATATTAATTTAACGGGTTTTGGTAATGGTTATCATACTTACGAACTATCTTATGATCCAGAAACCGTATCAACAACCCTAACAGTTAATGGGATGGAAATGTTTACCAACTATACTGGTTTTTCTAGTCCTGGGAATGGTGTTGGTTTTTCTTTTGGTAGTTATAGTAATTATGATGATGGACAAGGCAATTATAATTTAATTAAGTTTGAAGTTGGGCAAGCTGTACCGGAACCTTTAACTATTTTAGGTGCTGGAACGGCTGTTAGTTTTGGTGTTGCTTTCAAACGTAAATTAAGACACAAAAAATCATAATTCGTAGGGTGGGCATTGCCCACCTTACAAATAAGTTTAGAAAAAGAATATAATTAAAATTGAAGAATTATCATATCAATAATTATGTCTGAACCTCTTACCATTGAAGACGTTTATAAACTATTTGAGAAAACAAACGAAAAGTTTGAGCAGTCCCGTCAAGAAGCGGATCGCCGTGCTGCTGAAGCGGATCGCCGTGCTGCTGAAGCGGATCGCCGTGGTGCTGAACTCGATCGCCGTTTAGCCGAACTTGACGAAGCTTCTAAACGTACGATGCGTGCTGTAGAAGGGTTAACCACTCGATGGGGAAGATTTGTCGAAGAATTGGTTGAACCTGGGGTGATTCGTTTATTTCGTGCCAAGAATATTGATGTAAAAGAAACCTACAGTCGTGCTAGGGTAAAACGGCAAGGAATAGCAATGGAAATTGATATTTTAGCGGTGGATGAAACGGAAGTCGTTTTAGTAGAATGCAAGTCCCGTTTATCTAAAGATGATGTTGATTATTTCTTGGAAAAATTGGCTCTTTTTAAACAAGCTTTTCCCCATTATAAAAATTATCGCGCTTATGGTGCAGTAGCAGGAATTGAAATTGATGAGGGGATAGATCGTTATGCTTATAAACAAGGTTTATTTGTGATTAAACCATCAGGGGAAACGGTAGAAATTATCAACGGTGAGCAATTTAAGCCTAAGTTTTGGTAGAACTAAATTTTCTTCTTAAATAATAAAACCGCAATTCTTCTACAATTGAACCCTGTCAAAGTTTTAGAAGAATTGCGGTCTAAAAAACATGATGGATGTTTATTCTTCAGTGGTTGTGGCAGTAGCGGCCAGTTCCTCTTGGGGTTCATCGCTATCAGAAGTTGAGGGAACCTCTTCTACATTCTCCTCTGTAGGCATTTCTTTGCCTTCTGCTTCAGCTAACAATTTCTGACGGTACTTCTCAGCCATCTCTTCAGCTTTCTCGAAGACTAAATCCCGATTCTTCAACATATCACCCGCTTCGGGCTCTAGTTGTTTGGTGGATAGAGAAATACGTCCTCTTTCCGCATCCAGATCGATGATCATCACCTTCAATTCATCATTGACTCCAAACACACTGTGAGGGGTATCAATATGATCGTGAGAAATTTCGGAAATGTGTAGCAGTCCACTGACACCGCCAATATCGATAAATGCCCCGTAAGGCTTGATTCCTCGTACAGAACCAATGACCACCTGACCCACTTCTAAGCAGTTCATCTTCCGTTCTACCAGCGAACGACGGTGGCTAAGCACTAAACGGTTGCGCTCTTCATCCACTTCTAAAAATTTTAAGGGTAATTCTTCCCCAACTAAATCTTCTTTAGCTTCACGGGTACTAATATGAGATCCAGGAATAAAGCCCCGTAACCCTTCAATTCTCACCAAGGCACCGCCTCGGTTGGTGGCAAAGACATTAGAACGCACGGTGGCATCTTCCGCTTGTAGTTGACGGACTCGCTCCCAAGCTCGCATGTACTCGATGCGACGAATGGATAGGGTCAACTGCCCATCTTCGTTTTCATCGGTAAGGATGAAAAATTCCCTTGTTTCATTGGACTGGAGAACCTCATCGGGGTCATCCACTCGGTTAATTGACATTTCTTGGATGGGAATGTAGGCGGCAGTTTTTGCGCCAATATCAATTAAAGCCCCTCTCGGTTCCATACTGAAAACCGTCCCAGGAACAATATCCCCAGGACTAAAATGGTAGTCGTATTTGTCGAGGAGTGCAGCAAAGTCTTCGTGCGTGAAACCTATGTCTTTTGTTGTTGTTTTCTGAGTTACCATGTACTTTTGTTTTCCTATATCTGAATCTCCGATATTGGGCGGTGCCTCCTGTTAATGTACAGTTTCCAATTTTAGGGGGTTAGACCTCGATGATCATCACCCTAAGCGAACAAACTGCCATGAAGAGTATCCTTCTCACCTAAGGCGACAAGGAAGGTCTTAGAAGATTGAGTATGATTTCGTCAATCAGTTTCAGGATACAGACTATTTATCATATCACTATAAATTATAGTTCATAATTGCTGTTAGTGAGACAGTCTTAAGTTTAATCTTGAGATTGGGCTTATTTATGTCTGTGATATAACCACTTGGGTAAGAGATGTTACTTTAAGGGGCATTTTTGGGAAAAATAATATCGTAGTCTAAATCCTGGCCATATTATCAGTGCAATTTGAGAAACCATCCTTTTCATCCTATCAAGTGCCTTGATGGTCAATCCAGTCTACTTATCTGAATCCTAACTGATGCGTAATCTGTGACTCCAGAGGAGAAACCCCCGATGAACAAAAAAACTGATGCTCCTACTCCTATGACTTCTCTTTCTCCAGACTCCCATAAGGACGTTCCTTGGTGGAATCGTCCCGTGATGGGTGACGATAGTCTTGTGGAGGACTTGCTGGGAAAGTTTAGTAAAGAACCAGTCTCAGAAAGTGCGCTCTTTTTACATAATCGGGAGATGACCGATCTTAAAGTCTTTGCCAAAACGGCCCAAGCGATTGATAACGAGAAGTTTGGACAAGAAGAGTTCTTAGTCTTTGTGAAAATGCAGTATCTACTGCGTAAAGGGATTAATGAGTATCAGGGATTGTATGAGAGTTTACAATTGCTCAAAGTGGCCATTGAGGCTAAAGATTGTTTCATATCCATTGACCAAGCCGAGTTACGGTATCGCGGCATCAAACAGCAAGAGTTCTATAATTTTGTCGAAAGTTTATTAAAAGACCACGAAGATACAGCAGAGTTCCGCGAACAAGTTCACATCAGATTAGCGGATGTTCTTCCCCAAATTAAAACAGAAGAAGGAAGAACCGCTCTGCAAAATTACGCCAAATATCTTGATCAATTATCGGATAATGAATTAGGGTTAAAATTATTGGCTCGTTTCAAAGCCTATCAACTGGGTGACTATTCGATTTTGCGGGTTATCTCTGAGATGATCCAAGGTTTAGGAAAACGGGATTTATTGGACTTGAACGGAACCCCAACTAAATAAAATTATAGTTGGGGATTCTCCCCTGCTGTTACCACG
>JAAUYB010163695.1_pt1 | contig 14744 bp, 26 predicted proteins | sample 7278071 | NCBI WGS metagenome assembly JAAUYB01 (sample SAMN14350121, study PRJNA611818) | marine sediment metagenome | isolation source: surface marine sediment (1.8m) | place: French Polynesia: Moorea | collected 2018-08
AAAAAAAGGTGTATATAATGCCGCCGGGGGGGGGGGGTCATAAAGAAAATGCTAGGGGGGGGGGGGGTCTTGAAAACAGGGGTTGGGGGGTGGGGTGTCTTTATAGTCAGACCCCCTACTTGAGCACCTATGATCATACCTTTACTGGACTTTGCTTAGAAGGAACTGCTGCATAAGTACTTGAGGCGTAACTTCAGTAGTATGGACATTCGTACAGTAATTCTCTTCGCCGATATGGACAGGGCTAGGGAGGGGCAACGGCCTTCAAAAATTCAATTAGGGGCAAAAATCATTGCTGCTATGATCCCAACAGGCCCCGCCTTTTTGTATTTGACAATAAAATACACGTACGCGAAAGGAAGATTTCGAAAGTCCAACCCTGCCGGGCGGGATCGATACCAACTCCTAGGTGACCTTTACAGGAGCGAGGGAGAGACCAAAGTAGCGGGCATGCAATGTGTCTAAAAAAATTCTTCGCTGCTAGAGTTGGAGATCGCGATCTCAGTCACTTTCAGTCCTTTCGCTAGTCGCCATTGTAGAGAAAAGTAAAAAAAATACCAGGATGTATCCTGGCGTACTTTTATTCCTCATTGTACGATTGTCGTCTTCGTATTCTTCCTCAGTCGTCGAGGTTTTCCTTGGATCCAGCAAGTGTTCAGGGGGAAACTGTCTCTTCGTTCTGGGGGAGGACGAGGAGGGCCCGCCCATCAGTCTGCAAGGTTATACAAAAAAATCAAAACATGCACAAAAAGTTGGTTCTTATAAATTAAAGTAAGACCACATTTCTAGGCCAGCATACTTTTTCTCGCTGGCAAAGGCCTTCCGATTTGCCAAATCTTCTGGAATTGCAAATGATATCGGGATCGAGTCCAGCACAGGCTCCTGTTTTTAACTTGAAAACAACCGGTGAGGTTGGTCTTTCAATATTTTTATCCCGTTTCCTCTAGTATCTTCTTGCTCTCAGTTTTCTTCTGGCCAAGAATCAGCACGATGCTGGAGTTCCTGTCCTCACATGGAGACTCTTGGAAGAGCGAACATTACGTTGTCGCCAGCGACTCGATCTCCACAGAAGACTTGAGAACGGTGTTGGAGTCAGAAGAAATCGCACTAAGGTTAGACTCCCAGGTGTTCTTCATATTCAAGTCTCAAGCGGGCGGCTTCGAGACACACGAGGCTTATGGTCAGACAAACAAGACAACGAGGGTGAGACTGGCCACAAAACCGTTTTGATTCGGCATTTCCTTATTTTTTCAAACTTTTTTCTAGGTCGACCATGTTGTGCAGTTCGCTTGTCATTGGCCAAATCCTCACACTCCCTGTGATCCACTATTTGGGATGTGGAACAGACGCAGCAACATGTCTGGAATTCACCTTTTTTTTTTTGCTTTTTTTGCTGTAGCTTTGCTATTTTGTGGGAATGTTTCATGTTTTTATTGTCTCCAGATCGCCATCCACCCAAAGAGGATGTCTCTGCCCAACGCAGCCATGACCAAGGACAAAGAAATTACCGGGTATTTCCCGCAACTGTTTTACAGGTAAACTTTTTGCATGCACTAAGAATATACACTGGTTTTTTTAAAAAAAAATCTAATCTGCAGGTTGAGTGAAACTTTGAACTTTACCTACGATATTGTCCAGAGCGTTGATGGAAGCTACGGGCGGAGACAAGTGATATTTCAAACATTCTGTATGAAAAAAGTTAAAAAGTTTTACGGGAAAACTTTGCATGCAGCGCAACGGATCCTTCACCGGCATGGTCGGAATGCTCCAGCGATGCGAGGCGGACATCAGCTTCTCCAGCCAGACGCTCAGGTTTGACAGGATGCAGGTGAACATTTGAATATTTTTTTAAAAAAAATATTTAAGCTCATTTTCGGGAAATGACGTGTTTCAAGGTCAACGACTACGCCCCCGTTCTGCTGACCACGAAACTCGGTGTCTTCTTCAAATCCAGCAACGCCTACCAACTCAACATGTGGGAGATGCTCGCCATCTACGAGAGGAAGGCCTGGTAAGATGATCAAAGAAGAAACTTTTCCTTGTGCAGTGTACAATATTTTGAAGCGACAATTGCCAGCATTTGAATATTTAACCATTTTAGAGGGGGGAGGGATATGAAAGTCATTTTTTGTCTTACCATGAGTCCTTTCCGCTCGCGTGACTTTGTGTCGTTTTCCTGCAATTTCGTGGGTAGAGTTCAGAGTACGTAAACTCATGCATATTTTCCGAATTGCATTTTTTAGCAAAAAAGCATTAGAAAAAGATTGTTTTCAGAGTTTTTTTCTCGACCTTTCCCTTCATTTCAGGATCCTTTTCCTGTGCCTGGTGTTGGGCCTGGTGGCCTCCCTCTCCTTGGTCTACGCCGCCACAAAACCTGATGTCCCACACCACTCAAGCATTGTACACGCCACTGCAAACGTCACGAGGTAAATTTATCATATAGGGTTTCCCACACATAAAACAATAAAAGTATTCGCATTTTCTGTCCAGATCTCTCATACTCAAGGGCTACACCAGCGTCGTAAAGTAAGCATGTAAAGTTTCCTGCAAAACAGCCTCTTAAAAGAAGAGAATTCTTTTCTGGTAGGTCTTCTATTTCGAGCAAGCTCCTCTGCCTCTCCGTGGGCTGCCTCAGCCTGGTCATGTTCGCGTATTTGAGATCAGGTATAATTCAAATAAATTTTTGTATCAATTTTGAAAACGACGCCGCTATTCACAGGCCTCCTGTCCAAGCTTGCCGTCCGCACCCGCAACCTTCGAATGCACAGCGTGAGGGACCTCCTCGACTCCGACCTTAGGGTGATGGTCCCCCCCGGCGGGAACACTTTCGCCTTCTTCGCAAACGCGCCAAGGGACACCCTGCCGGGGCAGCTTTGGGAGAAGAACATTGAGCCGTACAAAGAGACCACCCTAAGGTATGAGCGAAAACAAGTGTCTTTTCAGGGGAATGAATTTGTATTAACATAAGGCTCCAAAAAATAATGTATAACAGGAAGCATGCAGACAATGAAGACTAATGACATTTTTCTCTTTATTATCCGCAATCGCACTCCAGTGCCAATGTTTTGCTTAAATACTATAAAAACGCTCCAGAACAGTTTTTTCCTCCTCCGAAAGGTCTGGCGGCGTCTCCTCCTCGTTCGACTATGTCGTCCGCCACGGCGACCACGCGCACGTGGTGATGGAGACGGCGGGAAAGCTAAGCCCGCTCTATCCCTGTGACGTCACTGAGTTGGACGAGGTCCTCGCAAAGGTGCAGAACTCCTTCGCTATGCAGAAGGACTCGCCGCTGTCGGGGATTTTGGGGCACTTTGTGCTGCAGATGGTTGCCGCAGGGGTGGCCAAGAAGACGTGGGACAGGTGGGAGGAATCAACGATTTTTTTAAACGGATTATTTCCACACCAAGAATGTGTGTTGTTGCTGCCGCTGTAACTGCTCCTGTCCTGCTGTGGGGATGGGAGCTTAATCAGTGCGCGATGTATCCTTCGTAACAGTTCGCAACATGTCGTGCATTGGATTTTTATTCTCTCCAGGTTCTACTACGTGAAAGAGGACGACTGTTTGGCAGACCTCGACAGCAGCCTCGACTACAGCACTCTGTTCGGACTCTTCCTCATCCTGGTGGCCGGGGTCGCGAGCGCCATACTCATGCTGTCCTTGGAGCTTGCGGGAGGGGCCGTCATGAGGGGCAGAAGGAGGAGGAGCAGGAACAGAGGAGACATCTTTAGGTTGAAAAGCGTTTCCCACGGAGAGGGAGGTCTGATGACCGAATTGGAGCGGCTTAGGATGAAAGTAGAGGAGCAGGAAGAAATGATAAGGTCAGACCATGCCAATATAACTTGCCAATCAAAGTCCGTGACTTTTCATACTTCTGTATCTTGCCTTAATTAGATTACTACGAGGCGAATCGCCACCCTCCGCAGTCTCGTCCAAAGCATCCTCCTCCGCTACAGAAATGGCAAAGAATTTTTCTCCAAAAGTAGAAGAGGAAGAACAGGGACAGGAGCGAAATGAAAGCGACCTCCGTCTGGAGAACGCGGACGACGACGACGACGACGACGAGGGCAACAAGGTTGCATCAAATGAAGGGGACGTGATTCCAAGATAGTTCCGAAAGTGACTGAAATGACTGTGGCTGTGTTGTTGATTGGACTGCTTTTTTTGGCTCACAAATAATTAGTGTTTTGTTCATGCCCCGTACTATCGTCCTGTAGGCTCGTATCATATGTCACAAAAGCTGTAGAGGATCGAGGCAAAGTATACTTTTTCTGAAAAAAGTGACAAGTGTAGACAATTTTCACATGGTCTTACTGTCAATCATTGGTTTTGTACAGATGGTTTACACTTGCCAAAAGAGCGCATTCGAACTGAACATTGCAACGGAAATCGATGCAGATAGCGGGCTTGTCGAAACGTACTGAGGGAATGGCATGGCGGTTGAGCTTTTTCGCCACTCTTGCAACGCTTTGCGACGGGAACAAGCTGGCGAAAAGTTAATTTGCGAAAAGGCAAAGGCGAATCATGGCGTTGCAACTGTTCTTAATGCCAAAACGCGAAAATCAAACTTTGTTAGCCATACGATGATGGCCGAGGCAAAGTCTTTAATTGTCTCAATCAGGAAAGGTTTTTTGTGGCTATATATACACAATAGCCGCAATAACTCACAACTGTATTTTTAGGCAGGTTACGTACGCACCCGTATGTGATGAAGCTCTTCATTCGAGATTCCCTTAAAGCACATATAGTGGATATATCATATTTGTTTCAACTTTAGATAATCAAGCATTGGAAATTACAACGCTGCATACATGTAAGTACGTGAAGCAACAAAAATGAGTAATAGTATTTGCTTTATCCGGTTTTTCAAAAGGTAGTAGCACTATCGGTCATCCTCCGGAGCAATCTTTTTCCTCCCCACCGGCACAATCTCCACCAGATCCTTTGCCGACCACCCGAGCAGCATCCCCACGAACCCGCCCACCGCCGCCAGCAGAGCACCAAAGTCCATCAGAACGTATTCCTCCTCCACGGAAGCCTCCATCCCGCCCTCAAGGAAGAACATGAGCTGCGAAGTGTTCGGAGAAATAACAGTGCTCTGTAGATAAGTTAGAAGTTTTAATTTAATATTATTTACTTGGGAAATAAGGGGAAAATATGCCTGTATCCGAATCTGTGCTGTGAAGTACGGCTCGGATCTCGGTTTAGGACACCCGCCCGCCCTCTTGAAGGCCGCCAGCACGTCGAACATTGTCCAGCGGCTAGTGATGTACTGGGTGGCGTTCGAGCAGGGCGGGAACGAGTCCGGGCCAGACGACATGTGATCAAGGAGGCTCTTGAAGAAGGGGAAGTAGCAGACGCCTTTGGCTTTCAGACGGGGTTCCATTTTGGCGACGCGGGATCCAAGGCACGAAAAGAACTCCAAGTCAGTAACTCCGTTGTCCCTGAAATATGTTCGAAATAAATCGTGATAGCTTTTATAAATATACACGATTTTCCCCTATAACCGTTGCAATAAATGTTTTGACAGCTCCACATCCAGCACCCTCCCCAGCCTGGTCTCCAGCGAGAGCGCAGGGGTGGACCAGTAGTTCAAGTTGAGTCCCAGTGCTGCCACAGGATCCTGGTGGTGGAGCGTCACCGCCAGGTCGTCAAAGGGCAGCAGGGAGTGGTTGAATTTGAGAAAGAGTGAGTACTTTTCGTTTTTGGGGCAGGTGACGGCGACGCTGAAGCAACGGCCACCCAGGGTGTCTAGTGGTCTGATTTCAAGACAGTCGCCGAAAATCTAGACCAAATATTTTTATGTCAAACCACAAAAGGGAATGTTTAGTTTCAATGGTACTTCTTCTCCTGCCGAGTACGATTCAGTCAAGTCGTTCCCGGAGTAACCGAACAAGGACACCACAACCTTGTCCAAACTGAAGTTTATCTTTTCCCACAGCTCTTCCGCGGCCTCTTTTCCATTTGGGAAAGTCGTGAGGTCGATCCCCTCCCCCGCCCGCCCGTGCCACTCTGAGTCGAGCCAGTCAAAGCCGGAGGAAACTCTATGGTTAAGTCCAGGGCAGAAGCTGTAAAATATTTAATTTAATTGAGAAAAATACGCGTAATAGGCATATTTTTTACCTGATGGCTGGGAACAGCATCTCCTTCTCTGCAATCCTTGTCTTTGCTATGGTTGTCTGGAACTTTGCGTACTTGTCAACCTGAACTGCGACGAAGACGACCACGATCACGACGAGGGTGCCAAGAAGGAGGCGACGGAGGATCAGGGAAACGCGTTCAGTTCCTGCCATCGTATCGTTTATGCAAGTTTTTTTTCAGTGTGGGTTTGGATACATTTTGTCTCTCTCTCTGTTTGCGGGGCAATCCGTAATGCCTGCCAGGGTGCATTTCACGGCAGGTTGTAATGGTATTTGAGTTTTGGGCTGCGGCGACAACGCGTAGTTATTATGGGGAAATATTGTGAGGTATGTGACGAAGTATGCAAACAGTAGGACTGGGACAGTAATTTCACTGTACAGTATATAGCTTATACCGTAGATACAAAAATATGAAACTTCAATTTGTTTCCCGTTTGAATATTAAATGTGCATTCAGCGAACGGTCTTTTTATAGTGGGAAATTTCTTATGCGCATAGGGGCTAAAATGGTCATTTTTCAAGATACCGTACATCCGTACTATTATATGGACATCCCGGATGAATGGGATAGTGGTTGTGTGCACAAATTATATCTTTAAACGAAGGCGAACAACATTTCTTTTTCAAAATACCACTCCTCATGAAATAGATTAGGTCATCAACATTTGTTTTTGTTTTGAGTTCCGTCTGTGCAACAATGAAGGCAACGCTCCGTCACGGAAAATGCTTTAGCAGTGTTAGGCCTACTGAAGGGAGATATGGCGACTCGGCAGAAATGTCGGTGGCGATGGGGGTGAGGCCTTTTGGGGAGACCAAAACAGTGGTTGCACCATGCAGAGGCTCCTCCTGCTTTGTTGCCTCTTCGTGTTCAAAGCGAAGCAGGCATTCGGGTAATGCAGAACTTGCGATATTTATACCTATTAATATAAAATGTTTAGAATTTGTTTTTTCTTTGAACCTAATTAGAAACACTAAAAAAGGTTACATTCACAATTATCTATTTCAGTGGGGCCCCAATCGGAGGCCTGGCGAAGGAGGACAAATCCGAATGGGACCTTTGCATGCTGGACTACTCCAAAAAGCATTGCTTCGTGAGACAAAAATTTGCTCCAAATCATACGTTGGAAGATATTCTTTCCCCCTTGCAACCCCCCAGTGTAGCTTGCCCTGGGGTGCGTGAGGCGCGGCTGCGACTTCACTCCTTACCACAAATGCGCCGCGAGGGCTGAGGAGGAGTGCCAGGGGAAAGACAGGAACAAGAAGAAGAAAGAGGAGAAGGCTTTCAAGGTCGGACTCACCAGGTTCGAACAGAGAATACCATGAGTTTTTTATGCTTCTTGCAGACATTTCTTTACTAACGTAGGAGCACGACAGCAACTCTGGGCACTACTATCACAACTGCTACAATTACAATAGCTACAACAACAACAACAACTGCTGCCGTCGCCAATGGCAGGAGTCCAGACAGCGGACCGACCCCCTCTCCGGCCGCCTCTGACGCAGCATACTGCTTCGTAAAGCACCTCCTCACGCACAACGCTTGCAAGGTATAGAAACAATTTTTTTGTCAAAAATAGTGTTGTTGTAGCAAACAACATTTTTAGTGGATCGAGAAAGCGCGTTGTACCGGGGGAGGCGGGTTCGCTGGGGTGGCCAGCTTTGGGGCCAAAGGTCCAGGGTTGTGCGTTCCCGCGGGTGACAGCGATGATCAAGGTGGAGGGGGCTGCTACAACATGGGGAAGGCAAAGTGCCTGAATCAGTGGCAGTGGAACTTTGGGGTATAAAGAAAAATGCAAGGACTTATGACGAAATTTTATGATTTTTCTAAATCAACAGTTCAAGAAAAGCAGCCGACGATTCTTTTCCCCTTCGCTGGCCTGCCTGCAAAACGCGGTGGCGAGATACTGCTTGGTTAGTGGGAAAATGGAGTGTGTTCAAGATAGTTCTTACGAAAATTATTTTCCGTGCCAGAAAGAGACCTACTGGTTCGACGCCTGCGTGGAACACATGACCGAGGGATGTCTGCCGGTGGCGGAAATGAGGTGAAGACAGCATTTCAAGTCCAATTTATTGGTGACAAATGTAAAGGGACATTGTTCTCCAAAGGTGGCAAGGAGCAAGATGGAGGAGAGGAGTTGGGAAGTGGGCGGCCAAGAGGAAGAGGAGGAAAACCCAGCAGCCGCCCAAAAGAAAGGTGCTTTTGAAGGAGGGCACCGAGGGAGGGGGCAAGAGGAGGAGGTTCCGGCCGCAATTCGTGGCGAACTCGCCTCAGCCTCCAGAGCCGCCTTCCTCCAAGACATCCTCTTCTTTCTATAGCGACCTCGGTATGCTACTGGTGGCTCTGATGCAGGAATAAACCAAGTGGCAAAAAAGCACAAACTTGATGCATTTCTTTATTTTCCAATTCAGGGGGCGCGGAGACTGTTCTTCCCGGAAAAGCGGAAGACGAGATTGGAGCTTTCTCGAAGCTCGAAACTGTGGACGGATCAAACGTCAGGTCAGGAAAAACTTTATATTTGCCACTCTTCTTTAATTTCATCCCTTCTTTTGTTTTCCCAGCTTGTCCAGATTCAGCCCTCCTCCCACGGTCGTGCTGATCACTGAGGACGACGAGGAAGACTTGTTGGACATTTACGCATCTTCCGAGGAGGGGGTGGAAGAGGTGGTGGTTGGAGGGACGGTCTCTGTTGGAAGGAAGCAAAGACTTGGACCCGGAGTGGTGAGGAACAGGGGGCTGCTGCTGCAGCCTAAAAACACTTTAGAGAGGGAGGAATGCAGAGTAGAGCACTACAGAAACTTGTGCAAGGTAAAGTCACTTTTTTTAGTACAAGGCAATATTCCCACAACTTCGTGTCTTAACTTTAAAAGGATCTGCCTGACGTGGATGGTTGCGTCAAGGCAGGCATGGCCAGATGGTGCAAAAATCTGAGAGACAAGCTCGAGGAAAAGACCAACAAACTCATGGAGAAGGTATGGCTATTCTGCTTCAAACTGAAATATGAATTATATGGAACAAGGATCTTTCAGCCAACAGGAGCCTTGCGGGGAGGAGGCCCCGTCTCAAAAGTCGGAAATGAAACCAACGAGGTCCTGGGTAGCAAACTTCCAGAGATCGGCCAGGAGCAGGAGCAATTGGACGCGGAGAGGGACGAGGATTCGGAAGTTGTGGACGATGGGGAGGTGGCCAGGGGGAACAACGCCATTGAGGCACTGAGGCAGTATACAAGAACAAATATTTTAGGAAAAAATAGAAATATATTATGTTTGGTCTTTATGAGTTCCAAAAAGACTAGACTAGACATCTTGGCTGAAAATATTTGCATAACTCTTACAGTTTAGTTACACATACATTATTTCCGAATTGTGTGTATTTTGTAGGACACCCCGGAACCGCCTCAGAAAGAAGATTCCCCAGAGGATGACAATAAGGTGGAAAAGAGGCGTAGGAAGCGCCGCAAGAAGTCGGTTTTCGGTCGAGACATTGGCGGGGACTCTGAATTAAAGGAGAGGAGGGGGCAGGTGGCAGGGTGCATCGCAAACTATCTCAGCAAGAGGTGCAGGGTGAGAAAAATACGGTCATTTCAAAAACTCATTTCGCAAGTCTTGGAATAACAAAAATCACATTTATTCAGGTCCACCTTGAGCACATCTGCCCCGGCGGGTCCTGCAGCTCCCCCGGCATCTCCCACTGCCTCTTCAGGGCCTCGGCGGTATGTCACTCAGATCCGGACTCGTTGGACGCGGGGGGGAGGGGAGCGCACGTGAGAGAGGAACAGAGAATTTTTTAATCATTTTGTAAATGTGTGTTGTATAAAAAGGACCTGAAGAAGCCTTACGACTGCGTCAAGGGAAGACTGAGGAAGGAGTGTCTTGGAAACAAGGTGTTGTATTTTTTTGTCAATTTTCCCGAATGAATCAAGGAGTGCGATATGAAATTAATATTTCTCAGGACAAGCTGAAGCCCACTACGCGGTGCATCCGCAGCCAGGTTCGCTCCTGTGTGACCCTCCAACAGGGGCTGAGTCCTGAGAAGGCCACCCAGGCGCCGACAGACTCCAACACTTCGCCTCAACAGGGAGGAGGGGGGAAGCTGAGCGAGGGGGAGTCAAAAAAGCCTCAGCAGCCTCCGGAGAAGAAGAGGCCGGTTGTGAGTCACGCCAACACTTGTACTATTTTCGCGCATTGTTTGACATTTTCATTCAAAGAAGGGTTCTCCCATCCCCTACCCCGGGTGGGGGTTCTGCATGGTCAAGTACTTTGCAAAGGAGTGCAAGGCAAGCTATTTTTTTCTTTTTTATTCGGAAGATTGTGTCCGTGACTTGCCTCATTCCAGATCACCCGGCCGAACGTGTGCCCCGGCTTCGTTTGCGCCTCTGCCCAGGTCCAGCGGTGTCTCTTGGGAGGGCCGGCCCATTGTGCGGCAAATCCGGAGAGTCCAGGTGTGTTTAATTAGTCTAGCATGCTTTGTGGGAAATGGTGGGAATTGACACGCGATTTCCTTTAGATCACCCGCCCCTCAAGCGAAAGCTGGTCTGCCTGAAGCACCATCTCCAGAGCCTATGCTACGTGAGATATTTAGAATTTTGATGTTGATTTAGTTTTCCCATACGTTAGTTTAATATGGTTTTTTTTTAGTCCACGGTGGCTCCTGACAGCGCCCAGTGCTACTTGCGCGGGATAACCTTCTGCCTGAACTCAAAGAGAGAAAAGGGAGAAAAACCTGGACAGAAGGAAACTGATGCCACCAAGAGCCCTGCCCAAAAGGGTGTCCAGAAGGGCGCCAAAAAGACACAGGCGGAGGACGACGACGTGCAAAAGGCCAGCCCGACTTTTGGGGTCTCAAAGAACCTAAAGTATGAGGCTAAAACACCGACTGTTCAAATAAGTAGTTTTCTAGTTGAATTTTTATTTGCAGGCCGCCCAACAAGCCTCCCGTCACCAAGCCCAAGTACGTTCCCCAAAAGTTCCCTGGTGGAGGTGGAGGCGGAGGAGGAAAACAGACGAAGCAACTGAAGCCTCCTTCGTCTAAGCAAAACCTGCAGCCAAAGACCCCGAAGAAATATTTCTCATCGTCTGTATCTTTGCCGTTCGGAGGCGGCGGCGGAGGCGGCGGAGGTGGCTTCAGCGCTGGGGGAGGAAGGCAAGAAAAAATATCAGACGCTCGCAACATTCTTTTTCACATTTTTCTCTTCCTTAGGCCAATTCACAAGTTCAACAAGCCCTCCTCCTCCTTTCCCTCTTCCTTCGGGAATCGCCCTCCCAGGGACCTCAACAACCCCCCAACAGCAAAACCGCCCCCACTTATTCCTCCTCCCTCCTCCTCTCTCCTTGGCCCGCTCGTACCTCCTCAGTACCAGTACCAAAGGATCACCACGGCTTCTACAACAGCACCATACTATGGAGGATACGAATACACAACCAGTTAGAGAAATACTATTTATAGCCAGTCTCCATTGCAGAAAAAGTATTTTTCAGGACCTCCGTTCAACTACGATTCTCACCGCCCGAACGCCGAGGTGGCCAAGTGCGTCATAGTCTTCTTATTGGAAACATGCAAGGTTAGACAACATAAATTTCCCACATTTTTGTTTTACTTTAAGCATTCCTTTTCAGATCTTGGAGCCCCCCTCCGCCTGCCCGGTGGGCTCTCGCTGCCATCGCCAGTTAAACGCCTGCTCCCGCTCCTCCCTCCCCATCTGCGTCAGGGCCCCAATCGGGCTGGACGTTCACCTCACGCCGGAGCTCAGATGCGTCTACCAGGGGGTCATGACATCGTGCGACGTGAGTTCTATATCTTTTATATGGAACAATATGATAAACGTGAACTTTTCCCCCCGCCCGTTCCCAGACCCGCGACCACTCCGGCTCTTGCATGACTCGCGTCGTCCCCCGCTGCATCAAGAGGAAGCCGCCTCCGCCCAATAGCTATCTCAACTCTGCCTTCGGAGGGGCAGGGGGGGATGCTCTGTACAAGAGGGGTTTTTACCAACAACAGCAGCAACAACAACAGCTCCAGCAGCAGCAGCAGCAGCCGTTCCACCAGGTTCAGGCGGCTCAAAGGTTCATACCGTCCTCTCCCAGTGCCGGGCATGGGGGAGCCGATGGAGGATTGGTGCAAAAAATAAAAAGAAATATCGAGGAAATACTGTAATAAAAAATCATTTTCAGAGGGAGTTGTGGAAGTTAGTCGACTCCCACAGCGGTGGCAGCCCTCATTACCGCCCTCCTACCCTTCCTCCTCCACAGCCGCCCAGGCTAGGAGGTGGAGGGAAACTGGGAGGCCTCACCAGCCAGGCGGCAAAGGAGCCAAAGAGGCAGCAGCAGCAGCAGCATCAGGACGACAACTCCAACCGTTCCGGGGAGTGTGAGGCTAACCACTTCGTCGCAGGATGTCGTGTATGTGCGTGCGAATTATCAAGCTTTTCATTCCCACATTTGAAAGCAGTAGTATACATTGCCGCATGAGTGTATGAGAGACGATTGGTCAACAAATGTGAAACATCGTTTTATTTGGCTTTTGCTTTCTCAAGGTCCTGGAAAACTCTATTTGCCCAGGAGCCTTCTGCACCTCCGCTGAGGTATGATTTTATTTTACGGCAAGTGATTGCCAACATTTAGAAATCCAAATTCAGATCAAGCGATGCTTGATGGGCGCCCGCGCGTATTGCGACGCCGTTGGCAACTCCGCCCCCGTCGTCATCGACGAGGCGCAAAACTGCATGGCGAGAAGAGTCAGGGAATACTGCTTCGTATGGAAAAACAACACATCCGCATTTCCTCTATAAGTATTTAAATTAATTTCGAAACTTTAGACCTACAGCCCGCCCTACTTGGAGTGCGCCCAGGCGCTGATCCACTCCTGCGCCAACCGCCTCCCGATGCCGAGTTATCCGCTGGAATGCAGGAAGAAGAAGAATGGAGGAGGGGGAGGAGGAGGAGGGGCGGAAAACTGCCAGAGGTTCCCGTGGGGGGTAAAAGGTACGTTCATGGATTTTTTATATAAATTATAAATACTTGGTATGAAGCAACATTTCTATTCAGGTGGCGGAGTGAAGCTCCAGCATGTGGTGACCAAGCTGCTGAACCGACGTCCTAGGTAAAGAACAAAAAAAATGGACTGTGGCTCCAAATTAACCTGTTCTTTATTTTTTTGAAAAAATAAAAGGTTGAGGCAACTACTGGTCCAGCATGGCGTCCTGCTCAACCTCCTCAAACCTGGAGATGTTCACAAGCAAGAACAAATATTATTTCGTTTCAACACACAGATTGCCTTACGGTAATTTTTCCGCCAGACTTCTGGGCGTGATGCTTCGCGAGACCGGCACCAAGGGCCACGTCCACCTCATCAAACTTATCAGGGAAGTCAAACAGAAGCAGCAACAGCAGCAACAGCAGCAACAAAGGCCACCTCCCGCCATCAAGAAAAGTCCAAAGCAACAACAACAACAACAACTTCATCCCAAGACCCCTCGGCCAAGGCGCAGGAAGAGGAGGAGGAAGAGGAAGAAACGCAGGATGCCTGAGAGCGTTTTCAGGGAGCTCCACGAGCACTTCTTCCACGGTGACCCTCAGGACCTGTTCCAGATCCCGGTTCTGCAAGAGTACGACGCCGGAGGGAACAAGGACAAGGTATAAAACAAGAAAACAACCAAAAAGGTCTATTATATTTAGTTGCTGGTATACTTTCTCGTTTTTCAGTTCGACTATTTTTTGCCCTTCAAGAAGGGACATTGATGCCGTTGATATCTTAATGTTTTGTGCAAATAACAGGGTATTCGGCCTTTGCTGCTTCCCACCGGCTTTGGGGGTGGAGGAGGCAAGAGGAGGCTCCGGAATCAAAAGAAGAACCGCCGCCGACGCAAGAATAGACTGAGGCCCTCCTCAGGGGCAATGGGAAAGAGTCCGCACAACTACTTCATCAAGGACAGGAAAGGCAAAAGTAACGATACAGACACGGTGGTGGGAAAAGTATTGCAGGAGGCAAAGAGAATGGCAGATATAGGAGGGTAAGATTCACTTTTAATTGACAATTAAAGAGCAATAATTTGAATGTGTTTTTTTAAAAAAATTTAGGTCTCTCGGGAAAGGAACGGCGAAAAAAGCTTAGATCTTTCGCAACAGTACCTTTATTTCTTTATGCTTTGCATTCACCAAGGCTTACAGGATTGTAAAAAATACATCTCTCGACATATTATATAGGTACTCTAAAGAAGAATGTACTATGTACAGCAATGAATGTGAAAAAAAATAGGCAGGCGTGCAGTTCAAATCCCGTCATGTTTAATTTATCCGGGAGATGACCGTGCGTGTGGCAGATAGAAAAATTGAGCAAACATCGGGCGCGTTCATTCCGCACTTATAGCAGGCAGCGTGATTCGGTTTTTTGGTGCAAAAGTCTGGGTATTTACACTATGTACAGTCGAAAAAGTATTCAAAATAACAGTAACACAGTTCAGAGCTTCTCTCTTCGCGGGGAGAGAGCCCAAATTTCTCTTCGTTTTTTGTGGCACATATTTCTTCTCTTCACCTTTTTCTTCGAGGCACGAGTTGTGTCCATTTCGAAAAAAAGATTTAGAATATATAGTGAATTTCCGAACTGATTGGCT
>JAAUYB010005024.1_pt1 | contig 14741 bp, 14 predicted proteins | sample 7278071 | NCBI WGS metagenome assembly JAAUYB01 (sample SAMN14350121, study PRJNA611818) | marine sediment metagenome | isolation source: surface marine sediment (1.8m) | place: French Polynesia: Moorea | collected 2018-08
AATCGATATGAACTGCCCCTGGTTTCTCACTTTCGGCCACTTTAAAGGCTTTACGGGTGATTTCTGGGGTAATACTCGGCCGCACAATTTGCTTATTCCATTTGGTAACCGGGGCAAACATGGCCACCAAATCCAGGTATTGATGGGATTCAATGTGCATTCTATCCGTTCCCACCTGTCCCGTAATGGCCACTAAAGGCGCACCATCAAGATTAGCATCCGCTACCCCAGTCATCAAATTTGTGGCCCCTGGCCCCAAGGTAGACAGACAAACGCCAGCCTTTCCTGTAAGTCGCCCATAGACATCAGCCATAAAGGCCGCCCCTTGTTCATGACGAGTGGTGATAAATTGAATAGAAGAGTCCTTGAGGGCTTCGAGAACATGGAGATTTTCCTCCCCTGGTAAGCCAAAAATATACTTAACCTCTTCATTTTCGAGACATTTCACCAGTAATTCGGCTGTATTCATTTCCCCCATGTGATTTGTTCCCTTATGCTGATTGGTAAATAATGACTCCCGAAAGAATGTTTTTAACCATTTTTCGGGAGAGTCAGATGGATTATCAAATTTCTCTTAGTCTAATTTAACGAAAGATCCTTGACAAAAACCACTCTCTCTGATCAATTCCTCACTTGATCCACACGGTTTTAACATTTAGAAATTCTTGCATCCCTTCAATGCTTAATTCCCGCCCGTAACCCGATCGCTTGATGCCCCCAAAAGGTAGGCGGGGATCGGATTTGACCATACCGTTAATAAAGACAGATCCGGCTTCAATCTCCTCAATTAATCGTTCTTGTTGGGCTTGATCATTGGTCCAAGCACTAGCCCCTAATCCAAAGATGCTATTGTTAGCTAATTCAATTGCTTCGTCGATATTCTTAACTCGGAAGAGTAAAGCCACTGGACCAAAGAATTCATCGTAATAACCAGGAGAATCTACCGGAATATCCTTCAAAATGGTTGGTGGATAGAAGTAACCCGGGCGATCGCTAATCACTTGACCGCCTATTACAATTTTCCCTCCTTTTGTCACCGTTTCTTGAACCTGTTGATTAATTTCTGATAACATCGAAGCGTTAGCTAGAGGCCCAATATCTGTGTCTCCTGACATCGGATCTCCCACTTTGAGGGCCTTAAATTTTTCAAGCAATAAGGTTTCAAATTGAGCGGCGATGGACTCGGCTAAAATGAAGCGTTTGGCCGCAATACAAGATTGTCCGTTGTTCAACATTCTTGCCGTGACGGCGGTGGTGGCGGCAGCTTCAATATCGGCACTGTCTAAGACGATAAAGGGATCACTACCCCCTAATTCTAAAACGGTTTTCTTAATCTGTTTCCCTGCTGCTGCTGCTAAACTGGCCCCGGCGGGTTCACTTCCTGTTAAGGTGGCGGCTTTGACTCGCTTATCATTAATGATAGATTCTACTTGAGACGCGCCTATGAGTAGGGTTTGGAAACTTCCTGCCGGAAACCCTGCTTCTGCCAGAATAGCCTCAATAGCCAAGGCACATTGGGGGACATTAGAAGCGTGTTTGAGAATGCCCACATTACCCGCCATTAAAGCGGGGGCAGCAAAGCGGAATACTTGCCACAGGGGAAAATTCCAAGGCATGACGGCTAAAATAAGCCCTAAAGGTTGATAACGGATGAAGCTACGACTAGCATCCGTTGAAGCAGGGACATCTTTGAGAAAGTCGGCTGCATTATCAGCGTAATAGCGACATACTAAGGCACATTTTTTGACTTCTGCGATCGCACTTTTAATGGGTTTTCCCATTTCTATGGTCATGGTTTCCCCTAGTTTACGCTGATCTCTCTCTAAAATATCAGCGGCCGCTTTTAAGCATTGACTCTTTTGTTCAAGGGAAATCTTACGATACTGTTTAAAGGTGGCCTCCGCTAAAGCGAGTTTAACTTCGATCTCTTCTGCCGTAAGAGGTTCAAAGATTTTTACTGTTTCTCCCGTTGCTGGGTTGACTGTAGCGATACCCATTTTTTCCTCCTAAAAATTCCCGGTAGTGTTTACATCATAATTATCCCTTCCTTAGTGTGCTATTGCTTCACAAAAGTTAAGGGGGTTTTTGGGAATTTTTAATATCTATTTCCAGCTTGACTCTCTATGAAGACAACAGGGGGAAATTTTTATATTTCTCTACATAAGTTTGCTTGTTGCAACAGAAACTGTTCCTGGGTTGGTATCGTTAATTTATTGTTAGCCTCACTCGCTCCTGCAATACTGCTGTTCCTTTGAAAATGAAGTAGTATAATAGTATTTATTTTCGAGAAGATGTCTGGTAAAATAGATGAATGACTGAAGCGATGATCGGTATTAATCCCAAAATTTTAAAATGGGCAAGAGAAAGGTCTAAATATTCTCTTGAAGATGTGGCTTGGAAGTTAAAAAAAGATATTAATACGATTAAAAGTTGGGAATCAGGAGAAAATTCTCCTACCTATATTCAATTAGAAACCCTTGCTTATAAAGTCTATAAGCGTCCCATTGCTTTATTCTTTTTTCCTGAACCTCCTGACGAATCTGATGAACAATCAGAGTTTAGAACTTTACCCGAATTTGAAATCAATAATCTCTCTTCAGATACAGTATACGCTTTACGTCAAGCTAAAGCAATGCAGTTATCTTTAAAAGAAATTAATGATGGAATTAATCCTAGTAAAAATAAGATATTTAGAGACATTTCAATTGATTTAAACAGAGATTATTTAAAGGATGTAATTCAGCAAGTTAGAGACTATTTAGATATTGGATTAAATGAACAATTTTCTTGGAAGGATGATGATTACGCTCTAAAAGAATGGAGAAACCGAATAGAAATTAATGGTATTTTTATTTTTAAACGTTCAATTAAACAAAAAGATATTTCTGGCTTTTGCTTAATTGATAAAGAATTACCTATTATCTATCTCAATAATAGCACTGCAAAAGTAAGACAAATTTTTACTATTTTTCATGAATTAGCACATATCTTATTACAAGTTAGTGGCATAACTAAAGTAGATAATGATTATATTAATTACCTGGAAGAAGACAGTCGAAAAATAGAAGTTTTTTGCAATCAATTGGCAGGAGAATTTCTGGTTCCGACTGATATTTTTTAACGAAAGAAAAGAGTTTTTCACAGCTTAATTCAAGTTCAGGAAATAATGAAGACTTAATTAAATCTCCTCGACGTAAAATATTTTTTTGGTATTCATCATTAACTAACTTACATATTGTTACCGTCGGTTGTTTAGGACTACCAATATAATATTTACCACCAATTCCTAAATAATCTACAATCCAATATTCAGGTATTTTCAAAGATTCATAATCTTCATATTTACGAGCATAATCATTTTGCCGATTTGTGCTAACAACTTCCACCACTAGCTTAATAGTAGTTCCCAAAGTAATGACAGGTTCACGAGTCCAAAGGGGTTCATTTGCTAAGGCATTTTCATCAAGAATAATAACATCAGGACGAAAGGCACTAACAGAACCTAATGGTTGAATTAAGCAACGATGAGGGATAAAATAAGGAAGATTTTGGCGATCAATTTCAACATTAAATTTTCGACTAATTAATGCTGCTACCTGTTCATGGAGTCCAGTGGGTTCCATGTCTACTAATTCCCCATCAATAAGTTCATAGGGATCATTATCTCCATATTCGGCAATAAATTTATCAATACTTATTCCTGCTGTGGTTAATGATTGCATAATTCAATAGTCTAGATAATTATCTGTGTTTATTTTAGTCTAAATCTAAAAGGCGATCGCCTAATCAAAAAATAATTACAATAGACAAAACTAGCTCTCTAAATAACAATGTCTGAAAAAACTTGGCTAGGAATTGATCCAGGACTTGCTATTATTGGATGGGCAATTTTACAAGAACAAGCTCAACAAACCCCATTGATTATGGATTATGGTATTATCGAAACCAATAAACAGTTATCAACGTCCCAAAGGTTAGTAGAAATTGAACAAGATTTAGGGGAATTACTCCAAGAATTTCAACTCGATGGTATTGCTATAGAAATGCCCTTTTTCAGCCGCACGATCAAAGCAGCAGGAGGCGTTATGCAAGCATTAGGAGTGATCAATTTATTGTGTTATCGAGAGACAAAAATTGAGCCAATTTTTCTCCATCAAGCCAGTTGGAAATGTCATTTAGGAGATGGACGGGCAACAAAAAAAGATGTCGCCCAAATGGTCGGCAGATTATTTAATTTAGATCACTTGCCCATTGACGATAGCGTAGATGCGATCGCCATTGCTTATGCAGGATTATGTGGCTTAACCAATAATATTTAAAGAAAAACCCGATGCTGTAAGGAAGGCATTTGTTGACGTACCTGTTTAATGCGGTCGGGGTTAATTTCAGCCATTGCCATTCCTGGTTGTTGTCCTGCGTCGTCTAAAATCATCCCCCAGGGGTCAATAATGACAGCGTGACCGTGGGTAAAGCGTCTCTCATAGTGATTTCCCGTTTGCGCCGGAGCAATGACATAACAGGTGTTTTCAATGGCTCTTGCTTGTAATAATACCTGCCAGTGATCCTTTCCGGTAAATGCGGTAAAGGCAGCAGGAATGAAGATAACATCCACCCCTTGACGAGATAAATGACGATAGAACTCAGGAAAACGGACATCATAGCAAATCGATATTCCTATATTTCCTAAATCCCCAGAAGCATAAATATCAGGCAACTGTGTTCCTGGCATCACTGTGCTCGACTCCTGATAAGTGTTGCCGTCAGGAACATCCACATCGAATAAATGTACCTTCTGATAGCGAGAGACTTCCTTGCCAGTGGCATCGACTAAAATGGCAGTGTTGTAAGCTTTGGTGGGATCACCTTCAACGGCAACTGGAAAGCCTCCACCCAGAATAGTAACTTGGAAGCGTTGTGCCATGATTTTGAGAAACTTTTCAGCTTTCCGAGAAATTTCTGGGGCTTTGCCTAGTTTATCTGCTTCTTTTCCCAGAAAAGCAAAGTTTTCTGGCAAACCAATTAACTCAGCACCGCGACGCACAGCAATTTCAATTAGTTCTTCGGCCTCCACTAGATTTTTTTCCAGGTCAGGCTTACTTGTCATTTGAATGGCAGCAGCGAGATAAGGTTTCATCCGTTCCTTATTATTGAGAATTTATTGTCATCTTGACATCCTCCACTGCCTAAAGGCGAGTGGACTGGTGATTCAACAATTACTTGCAGCAAACCTACTCTCTTTAAGAGGTTTACGCTAGCTGAGGAGGTATTTACCTTACTAGGTCATACATCCATCTGTTTCCAGACACCCTGCCAATGAGCGGGTTAGTCGTCACTTTCTGGGGGACCCCCAGTAGGTAGCCGTTAACGCTGCAATTTCAGTGTAGCAGAATTAAGCCCGTCCAATCAATTGAGGGAATTTTCTGTTATATTGCATTTGATTTTGTTTAGATGCTGAACAGCTTATCGCTTCGCTCGAAGTCAGAAGTAGGAAGTCAGAAGTCAGAAGTTAGAAAAAAAAGGCAAGACGAGTAATAAATTTTTTCTTTATTTGCTACTTTTAAGTGCAGTATGTTTTGAGTAGTTTTTAATTACTTCTGACTTCAAACTTCACACTTCTGACTTCTTGAACTTAGGGGTGAGTCATGTTTTCAGGACGGACAATATTTTTAAATTCTTCAGCACTGAGAAAACCCAAGGCAACACAAGCTGCTTCTAGGCTGGTGTTTTCTTCATAAGCTTTCTTGGCAACTTTTGCTGCTTTATCATAGCCGATATGAGGGTTTAATGCGGTGACTAACATCAAAGAATTGTTTAAATAATGTTCAATTTGTTCTTGGTTAATTTTTAATCCTACAATTAAATGATCCGTAAAAGATGAACAAGCATCTGCTAATAAACGAATAGAATTAAGGAGATTGAAAATCAATAAGGGTTTAAATACATTTAATTCAAAATTCCCCTGACTTCCAGCAATACTAATGGCAGTATCATAACCCATTACTTGTACACAAACCATCGTCATGGCTTCGCATTGGGTGGGGTTAACTTTCCCTGGCATAATCGACGATCCAGGCTCATTTGCAGGTAAAATAAGTTCTCCAATACCACAACGAGGACCTGATCCTAACCAACGAATATCATTGGCAATTTTCATCAAAGAACAAGCCAATGTTTTCAGGGTTCCACTACACATAATAATGGCATCATGGGCAGCCAAGGCAGCAAATTTGTTGGGGGCAGAAACAAAGGGTAAACCTGTTATCTGAGCGATTTCTTTGGCTACTTTTTGGGAAAATTCTGGATGGGTATTAAGTCCCGTTCCCACTGCAGTTCCTCCGATAGCTAATTCATAAAGATCAGGTAAAGTGAATTTGATGCGTTCTATATCTTTATCGAGTTGGGAAATATACCCTGAAAATTCCTGTCCCAAGGTTAAGGGAACTGCGTCCATTAAATGAGTTCGTCCAATTTTTACTATGTATTGAAACTCTTTCATTTTAGTCTCTAAACTATCCCGCAATTTAGTGACCATGGGTAACAATTTATGATGTATTTCTTCTACTGCTGCGATGTGCATAGCCGTGGGAAAGGTATCATTAGAAGATTGGGACATATTAACATGATCGTTAGGATGAATAGGCTCTTTACTGCCTAATATGCCCCCTGCTAAAGCAATAGCACGGTTGGCAATTACTTCATTAGCATTCATGTTAGTTTGGGTTCCACTTCCAGTCTGCCAAATTCTCAAAGGAAAGTGATTATCTAGTTTTCCTGCTATCACTTCATCTGCTGCTTGAATGATTAATGCTGCTTTCTCTGGGGCTAATTTTCTTAAGTATTTATTAACAATAGCTGTTGCTTTTTTCAGAATAGCGATCGCCCTAATCATTTCCCTGGGCATAATATCATGACCAATGGCAAAATAATAAAGGGATCTTTGGGTTTGTGCGCCCCAATAACAATTATCAGAAACTTCAATGGGTCCCATGCTATCGGTTTCAATTCTCATTTATACTCCTTATTTTTAGGTTAATTTACTCTATTTTACAGTATTTGAATTCTATTAATTCTCAATCTTTTTCCTGAAAGATTACAGATTTTCTTAACTTACAAGCAAAAAAAATAGCCTACCGTAGCGGGCTATAATTATTAATAATTATCCTCAGTAATTATTGAGCAGGACTGACCTTATCGATCACTTCTGTGGTGCCATCTTCTTTGACTGTCCAAACATCATAACTACCCACAACATCGCCATTTTCATCAATATCCACATTACCACTAGCTCCTTGATAGTTAATATCTTCACCATTACGGACTAAAGCTATGGCTTCACAGGGATCACTAACCTCTGTCCCTGGAGCATTGGCCACCTCACGAATTTTACTTTGAATGGCCTCCCCTGTGTTAGCTTTAGCTGCTTGGGCGGCCAACATTAATAACACCGTAGCGTCCCAACTGTGGGGAACAAAGGCTGTCACATCCTTCCCCGTCTTCTCATTCCATTTAGTGGTAAAAGCTTCCAACGCCTCACCATCTGCCCCTGGAACGGTTCCTAAAGCCCCTTCTAAGATAAATTTACCATCGGCGGTTTTACCCACCTGCTGCACAAAGTCCTCTGAGTAAACCCCGTCTGTTAATAAGACTGTCACCCCTTCACTTAACCCTTGTTTGTAAGCCGCTTGTAATAAAATGCTGCCAGTTTCTGCATAAAGCACCGCGGCCACTGCATCTGGTTTATTCGCAAAGGCTGCTGCTGCTTCACTATCGAGGGTTGCTGCTTTGGGATCATAGCGCACCGGTTGCTCCTTATCGGTTATTTTACCCCCTGACTTCTCAAAGGCACCCACAAACTGTTGTTCAAACCCCACCCCATAGTCATTATTAATAACCACAGTGGAGACATTCTTAAAGCCCTGTTTTTCGGCTAAAGCAGCTAACGCTTGGGCTTGATAGGTATCAGGAGGGGCAGTTCTTGCCCAATAGCCCTTAAAGTCTCCATTTTTAGCTTGATCTGTAAATACAGGACTGGTACTCCCTGGAGAGACCAACATCACCTTATTTTGAGCAGCAATACCCACCGCAGCACCAGAAACACTACTGGCAAAAGCACCAACCACACCGGCCACGCGATCAACTTCTGCTAGTTTGCTCATAGCTGCACTCCCGGCGGCGGGATCAGTTTGGCTATCTTCGGTAATAAGGGTGACAGGTTGACCATTGACCCCTTCACAAGCATTAATCTCATCAACGGCTAATTTAACCGCTTCTGGCATATTAGCCCCAATGGAGGCTAAATCTCCGGTAACAGGCAATAAAGCCCCTAATTTTAGCCCTTCTGTACCACTGGTGGGGGCTGTGGGACTAGGTTGGGTAGATGTGGGGTCTGTTGCTTGTTGATTATTACATCCCCCTAAGAAACTACTACTGAAGGTAATAGCTAAACCCCAAGCTAGGGGAGACTTTAAACGGTATTTTGTTAAAAACCCATTCATTATTTGAGATCACTCCTCACTGCGATGGATAATGTTAAGTTGACCTTCATTTTAGCGGAATGTTGCCGAGGGAAATAGGTTATGACTGTTGATGGCGATCGCTGTTTGTGAGAAAGATACCAGTATTATTGAGAATCATCTGGATCGTAACCGATGTCACCTACAAAGCGGTGTTACTGCAACACCTGAAAGACTGGATGGCATTGGATTTAACAATGTATTTGATACATTTATTCAAGGTACTGATTGAGTTCTCCAGGGGTTAAAACACCCTGGAGAACTCAAAGGTTAGCCTATCTCAATAAAAATTCCTTAGCGTGGTTTTCTGTACGTTTGCTACCAAAAGGCCATTAAAGGAGTTATTTTTCTGGAAGTTCCTTAGATGTTTTTCGCTTCTTTGCTGCAAAACCCGCGCCGCAGCGTAGAGAGGAACTTCTAACTTCAAGAACGGAGAGGGAGGGATTCGAACCCTCGATGGGCTTACACCCATAACTCCTTAGCAGGGAGCCGCTTTCAACCACTCAGCCACCTCTCCAAGGCACAGTAAACAATCATAGCAGATAAATGCGCTCCCAGACAAAAATTATCTAGGGTGTTTCTATAATTTTTCTTTTTCGTTAAGTATTGCAACATCAGGATTGAGACTAGGGAGTTAACCTTTTAAGATAAAAGACTTAATATCCCTTATTTTCGGAGAACTCATCAATATGTATTCTACTCTTCTTTTAGCGACCTCTGCGGTTCCCACCACCTTAGAATGGAGTCCTAAAATCGCCTTTATTATGATTGTCTGTAATATCGTGGCCATTGCCTTTGGTAAACTGACTATTGCTAAACCCAGTGAAGGTCCCGGCCTACCTGCTTCTCCCATGTTTGGTGGTATGGGTTTAGGTGCATTACTGGGAACTACAAGCTTTGGCCATGTTTTAGGGGCTGGTGTTATCTTAGGATTAGCTAGCACAGGCGTACTCTAAATTGTATCTGCACAGTCTAAGAGGACTGACCCAAACATTCTCAATGTAGGGGTTGTAGGGGTTTAATGGCATTAAACCCCTACAATTTGTATACCGGCATCACGTTAAATTTTGTTTTATTTCCTTGAGACTGTGTCTTTGATGACAGATAATAGAATCAAGGTTATTGTCCGCGTCATCTCTACTAGACTCCGCGAGGAAGTTAGTTATGCTTAAAGTCATTCAGTCTCCCACTAGATATAATATTGATGTTATCAAAGAGGAAGCGGCTCGGTTGGTTCGTCAAAAAAGGCTTGATCGTGGCCAGCCGATTTACACCCTCTGTAAGTATATTCCAGCCCGCGAATGGCCTGATGTAGAATGTGAACTAGAAAGACATGATTTCTTATTAAGAGATTCAATAATTGATCTCTTGAATAAAGAAGAGTGGCATGACTAATGAGAATGATTAAATATGACTCTCATCAGATTTAGGGGTTAATTGGTCTAAAAACCGGTTATTATAACAAAAAACGGGATGTTCAAAACTCCTGTTTAAAAACAGGAGTTTTGAACAACTCGGCGTTTTTAAATGCCGTGAATATGGTAGAACCAAAATATAGCACTACGCATTATGGTGTTTGACATTGGGAAAAGCTGAAACGCTCTCATATCTTACTTTTACCTTTTGCCTTTCGCCTTTTGCCTTTCGCGTAGCGGTATAGAAGGAAAATAAGTTCAGACAACAGTTCCCGTCAAAGGAGAACTAGCGATCGCATATTCTTTCACAGGTATGCGTCCCCCTAAATAAGCCAGTCTTCCTGCAACTGTAGCCATTCCCATAGCTTTAGCCATCAATACAGGGTTTTTGGCTAAGGCGATCGCACTGTTAATTAACACTGCATCTGCCCCCATTTCCATGGCTTGAGAGGCTTCACTAGGGGTTCCTATGCCAGCATCTACCACCACAGGGATCTTAGCTTCTTCGATAATAATAGCAATATTGGCCTGATTACGAATGCCTTGACCCGAACCAATAGGAGAACCCAAGGGCATGACTGTGGCACAGCCTACTGCTTCTAACCGCTTGGCTAAGAGGGGATCAGCGTTAATATAGGGTAGCACAGCAAAGCCTTCTTTAACCAACTGTTCCGCCGCTTCTAGAGTCCCGATGGGATCGGGTAATAAATATTTAGCATCGGGTATTACTTCTAACTTGACAAAATTATTGTCTTCCTGTCCCAATAATTTAGCCATTTCTCGGCCTAAACGGGCAACTCTGATGGCTTCTTCTGCCGTCTTACAACCTGCTGTATTGGGCAACATCCATATTTTACCCCAATCTAATGCCTCCGCTAACCCTTCATGGCCAGGTGCTTTAGTTTGCACCCTTCTCACTGCTACCGTTACGATTTGACAACCACTGGCCACCACACTTTGCTGCATGATGGGAATACTAGGATATTTGCCTGTCCCCGTCATCAACCGTGAGTGAAACTTGCGCCCAGCAATAATTAACTCATCAACAGGGGAAAGGTTAGGGGTTCCCTTGTTGCCGTTAATAGCTTGGGGAACTGCATAATGATTAAAAGGAGTCATAGGTGCAGGGGAGGGAGAGGGTTGAGTGTGAAAGCGATCGCCTTTAAACTGTTCCCAGAGAGGATCAGCTTTTTGATTAACCACTAAGTCTGCAATGAGAGAGGCCGTGACAGGAGCGAGTAAAATGCCGTTACGATAATGTCCGGTTGCCAAAATTAAGTTATCGCAACCATAGTGACCTAAAATGGGCAATTCATCGGGAGTCCCTGGACGATAACCCCACCAGAATTCCTCAATGGGCCAGTCTGCTAGATTAGGATAAAGTCGGGTTGCCCGTTTAATCAGGGTTTCCATGCCTTGGGGTGTATTATCAGGAGTCCAACCTACATCTTCGGAGGTAGCACCGATGATTAAACGTCCATTCTGTCGGGGTACTAAGTAGGTTTGTGGCCCGTATAAAACCCTTTGTAGAGGGTAGGGTTCATTGGGTTGTTGAGGCATCCTCACGGCTAACATTTGCCCTTTGATGGGACGGACAGGCAGGGGTAAAATTTGACTTACCCAAGAGCCACTGGCAATAATATAGGTATTGCCTTCTAATTCCCCTTGATTGGTTAAAATGCTGGCAATTTTGCCCTGTTTTTGTTGTAGGGTATGAACGGTTACACCGTCTCTTATATCAACCCCTAACTGTTGGGCTGCTTGCCGTAAAGCTTGCATAACTTGACGGTTATCTACCTGGCCATCTTCGGGATACCACCAACCTCCGACCACATCATCCCCTAACCCTGGTTGGTAGAGACGAATAGCGGTTTTATCTAACCATTGGGCTTTGCTGTTGTTGCGAACTTCAGCCGTCGGTAGCTCATAAACTGGCGCAATGATCCCACTGGGATTATAGCCGAGATCGAGGCCGGTGAGGTCTTGTAGTTTTCGCACCCATTCAGGATACAACCAACGGGACTTTAAACATAATTCTAACAGTGGGCCAGAGGGTAATTCTTCTGCGTGAGGGGCCAACATTCCGGCCGCTGCAACGGAGGCAGTTTGCGGAAAGTTGCGGTTACAAACGGTTACAGACGCGCCCCGCAGTTTAAGGTCCACTGCGATCGCCATTCCAATGATTCCACCGCCTATGATGATAATGTCGTTTGTTCCGTTCATGGTTGCTCAGTAATTTCACCCCACTCTTACCTTACCTTGTTTGGGGTCTGGATTAGAGGGGAGTACTGGTTTCAATTTGGAAATTTTAATTAAAATGTAGAGATAATTTCTGTATTATCCCTACAGGGAATGTATGGTAGAAACTTTATACAATCATCTAATATGAAATCTTCTTATTGGCCAATTGAACAGTTACCAGGATTAAATAAAGGGAACCAAGAACAGTTAAAATCTTTGGGAATTAATAATACTGAGGTGTTACTTAATTCTACTAAAACACAAGCAAATAAACAAAGTTTAGCCAATCAATTAAAATCTCCGGTACAATTAATAAATAAATGGCTAGCATTAGCTGATTTAGCCAGGGTTCCTACTGTGGGATGTGATTATTGTGGACTCATTTTACACTCAGGAATTATCTCAGTTAAACAGTTAGCTAAAACTTCTGTTAGTTCCTTACATCGACAGATTCTTAAGCTACAGGTTGCTACATTACAACGGAAAGATTTATGTCCCTCTCCTGATGTTGTTCAAACTTGGATTAATGAAGCCCAAAAACTATTAATAATTGATAATTAATCAGATTTTAATGACGTTTTTGATGCCATTGCCAAGCATGAGAAAGTATCGCTTCTAAACTAGAATATTGGGGTTTCCAGCCTAATATTCTCTGCGCTTTATCTGCACTTCCTACTAACATTGGAGGATCACCAGGACGGCGAGCGGCGATTTTAACTAAAATTTCTTTTTGGGTAACTTTCAGGGCAGTATCAATAACTTCTTGAATAGAAAATCCGTTACCATTTCCTAAGTTAAAAATATTAGATTTTCCTCCCTTTTCTAAATATTCTAATCCCAAAAGATGCGCATTTGTAATATCAATTACATGAATGTAATCACGAACACAAGTCCCATCATTAGTAGGATAATTCGTGCCAAAAATTGAAATAAATTCCCGTTTTCCTAAAGCTGTTAAAAGTACCAAAGGAATTAAATGGGGTTCGGGGTCATGATCTTCTCCTAATAAGCCTTCAGGGTGCGCTCCTGCTGCATTAAAATAGCGGAAACAGACATAGTTTAAACCATAAGCTTTAGAGAAATCTTCTAAGATTTGCTCCGCCATTAATTTACTGCCACCATAAGTATTGATAGGTCTTTGTGGGTGTTCTTCAGTAATAGGAGAAGATTGAGCAACACCATAAGTGGCACAAGTGGAAGAAAAGACTAATTTATCAATTGATGCTGCCTTCATTGCCTCTAGTAAATTTAGGGTATTAGCAAGATTATTACGATAATATTTTTGAGGATCTGTAATCGATTCTCCCACATAAGCAAAGGCAGCAAAGTGCATTACGGCATCAATAGAATGCTGAGAAAATAGATGATCAAGAAGAGGGCGATCGCCGATATCACCCACTATCAATTCTACTCGTAAAACATTTTCAACTAAATCTCGATGGCCAGAGATCAAGTTATCGAGGATAATAACATCATAACCCGCTTTTTTGAGGGCTAAAACAGCATGAGAACCGATATATCCAGCCCCTCCCGTTACCAAAATTTTGCCTTTATTGGGTGACATAGTTTCTGATCAAACTAATATCATATTGAGATAAAGTTGTTTAATCTAACTATACTAATCCAGAGCGCAAAGCAACCACAGCAGCTTGTACCCGATCATCAACCGCTAATTTATTCATAATGCCTCGCACATGGGTTTTAATCGTATTGGTACTTAAATACAAATCTTCAGCAATTTCATTATTACTTTTTCCTTCTACAATTAACTTTAAAACCTCCAATTCTCGCTCTGATAATAAGCCAATATTTTGATTAAGTTCGGGGGTTGGAGGTTTCAAATTATCTAATACTAACCGTGCAATTTGGGGATCTAGATAAGTCGCTCCATCTTGAGCTGCTTCAATAGCGGCTAATAATCGCTCTAAACTGGCCCCCTTGATACAATAAGCATCAGCCCCACTGGATAAAGCTGCCACTACCTCAGTTTGGAGGGTATGGGAAGTCAGCATAACCACATGGATATTGGGTAATTTTTCTTTGATTTGTTTGGTGGCTGCAATGCCGTCTAAACGGGGTAAGCCAATGTCCATGACCACTAAATCTGGCTTGAGTTCCAAAGCCTTCTGAACGCCAGTATAACCGTCCTCTGCTTGCCCCACAATCTCAAAGTTGGGATACTCACTTAAGGCTTGTTCTAAGCCTAACTGCATTAAGGGATCGTCTTCTACAATTAAAATACGCATTTGGGGGACAGAGTAATACTGAACTCTTTAAGAATAGGTCAAAAGCTGAAAAAAATCAGTATTTTTGAAAGCAACATCTTCACAGAACAATCAATTTATGCTTAAATTCACCCATCTAGGGGAGGCATAAACAGTCTCTGGTTAGGCACTCTGTAGTTGGAGTGAGATATTTATCCCTTATGACCTTAACCCGTCATCCATGGCAATTATGTTTTGTTAAACTCGCTCTAGTAGCCTTCGCATACTGGAGTGGGGGGCTGTTGGCTCGGTTGGGAATGGGACTCGGTGCAGAAGCCTCCCCCCTCTGGTTTCCGGCTGGTATTGCC
>JAAUYB010227328.1_pt1 | contig 14724 bp, 14 predicted proteins | sample 7278071 | NCBI WGS metagenome assembly JAAUYB01 (sample SAMN14350121, study PRJNA611818) | marine sediment metagenome | isolation source: surface marine sediment (1.8m) | place: French Polynesia: Moorea | collected 2018-08
GGGCCATCGCCTCGCCGTCGCCTTCGAGAAGCTGAAGGAAGGTCTCGCGGGAAATCGCAAGGGCCTCCACGGGACCGTTCGCCGTGGCGGTGACCTTGTAGGGACTGCCGGACACCATGGCGACGTCGCCGAGGATCGCTCCGGTTTCGACGGTTGTCAGAACGCGGTCCTCCCCACCGTCCCGGTGCGCGATATCCGCCGTTCCCTCCAGCACGAGGACCCCGCGATCCCCTGCCTCCCCCTGCCGGACGATCACCTCGCCCTCCGCGAAGGAACAGCGACGCGAGGCGAAGGCGAGCTGGCGAAGCTGGCTCTCGGACAGATGCCCAAAGACCGCCGCTTTCGCGAGCATTCTGGCTTCCATGTCGATCGTGATCATGGCCGGTTCCCCGCGTTGTCCATCAGCCGCATCATGTTGGCTCCGGCGGCGCATGGTCACCGCGGCCAGGCTTGGTTTCATGCGTCCCGCGGACATGATCCTCTACGATCCGGCCGTCCTCGAAGGACACAACTCTCGGGAAGGTCCGGGAATGGCTTGGCTCCGACAAAACCCAGATCACGAGGGGCCGGTCCTGGCCGCCCCGCAGAAACTGCAAGACCGTCTCGATGATCCTTGCCTGCTGATCGCGGTCGATGCCAAGCAGCGGCTGATTGAAGACGTAGATGTCCGAGCTCCGCAAAAGCGCGCGCGCCAAGTTCAGCTTGCTCTTCACCATCGACGAGAGCCTGCGCCCACCCGGGCCGACGTCGAACCTCAGCCCCAGTTGCATCACGCGGTCGAGCATGTCCGGGAACCTCTCGCGCAGCGCAGCGCCGACCTCTGCCACGCGCGCATCTGCATCGATGATGCGGGAATTGACCGTGCCGAAGACGATGTTCTCGCGCACGTCCGAGCGGAACATGTACCGGGCGGGATCGTAGAATTCGATGCGTTCCGCCAGGTCGTCCGGAATCTCCTCGCGAATACGGGCGCGCGCGTCAAGAATGATGCTCTTGAGCCGGTCGGTCAGGATGCCAAAACGATACCACGGCTCGGAATACCCCGCACAGAGCGACAGGATCCTGAAGCGGTCCTCGGGGGAAATCGCGTCGTGGCCCCTCCCCTCGGTGCGGGCGAGGATCTGTCGATACTCCATCAGGTCTTTGGGTGGAAACAAGGTCATTCGCTCGAAGAACGGGTGCTCCAACGGCAGATCGTACAGCAAGCGCGTCGCCGTCTCGCCGATTGTCCGCCCGGCGTCATACAGCGCGTCCACCAGCCCTGTTTCTTGCGCGATGGTCCTCATGAACGTGGCGGCGACGAGTTCTTGAAACGTTTCCTCGCTATCGAGATTGCCGAAATACAGGTTCTCGGCAATCGTCGCCTCGTCGTTATAGGCCGAGGGATCGAAGCCCAACACGAGGTTCTCCCACCCGCGGGTCGCGAGCTCCTCGAAGAACGCCGCGCGCGCGCCGACCAGCGCTTGCGCGAGGCCGGCGTCGGTTTCCGGATCAAGCGGGCACTTCAGCGCGAGCTGAAGGATGTCGTCGCGGACCTCGACCATGCCAAGCACGGTGTCGATAGCCTCGTTGATCGTCCCGGTCCGCGTGTGGTCCAGCAGTGCCGCCTCGTCGATCCACCCGGCATTCAAGTCCAGCACAGGGTTGCCGGTCAACTCGGCTTCGCGCCACCACCATTTTTGGAATTCGGCCTCCTTGCCGTGGTAGTCCGCCGCCTCTTGTGGTGCGTTCTTCAGCCCAAAAAGCAGGTTGTCGCCCAGGGTTCCGGCGAAGAAGAACGCGTCCGGCGCACAATAGGTGACGCGGCGGCCGCTCTGCGCTTCGGGCATTTGCAGAAGGTTGTCGTCCCCGATCAAGATCGCGCCCTCGGCGGGCCAGATCAACCGGCCCAGGGCGGTGGCGGTTTCGGCGGCGCCACTCCCGGCGGGTCCGACAAAGCAAACGGTCTCACCGGCATCGAACTGCGCGGAAACCCTCCTGAGCGTGCTGGTTCCGCCGTCGTCCGTCAGCCCGAGCGCCTTGATCTGCAGCGGCTTGCCGGCCAACGCCGGCGGCGCGGGATCCACTTCGTGAAGCGCGCTCTCGATCATCGGCTCGACGTCGAACTGGCTGACGACCGCCTCGTATTTCACCTGGATGTCCTGGCGGGCCATGTCCCAATCGATCAGCCCCTTCATCGGTCCCGGCAATTCCTTGTAGGCGGCGATCACCGCGACGAGCTGTCCGACATCCAGCCGCCCGGTGATCGCCAGATACCCGCCGAACGAATAGAAGATGAACGGCGTCATCTGGGCGATGAAGTTGTTGAGGAACTTCACGAAGAACTTCCACTGGTAGAAGTCGTAACGAATCTTGAAGATCTTCCCGAGCCGGTCGACGAGGTCGGCCCTGACATAGTTCGAGGTATCCGTGGCGTGGATCGTGTCGATCCCATCCACGATCTCGGCGGCGCGGCCTGCGAGACGCCGTGCATTCAGCTGGCGCTGGCGGCCCAATTCAACGAGACGCACCCGAAGTCTTGGGATCACCAGCACCTGAACCAGCGCCATGACCAGCGCGACAAGACCAAGGCCGGGGTGCTGAACGAAAATGAAAAGCATCGCGGTCAGCGCCTGCCCGGACAGCATCACTGGCGAGGCGAAGGCTTCGCCCGAGAAGCCGCCGAACGGTTCGACCTCGTCCTTCACCATGCTCGACACTTCGCCCGCCTTCACGCTTTTGAATCGCTTCGGCGGAAACCGCAGGACCCGGTCCATCAGGCTGTAGCGAAGCCGCCGGAGCACGCGCTCGCCCATCCGGCCCTTGAAGGTGTTCACGTAGATCTTGATCACGCCGTTGACGATGACCAGGCAGAGAAAGGCGAAACACAAGGCAAACAGAAGCGGCAGACGCTCAAGCTCGGTACCATCGGAAAGCACCACCTGACCGATAAAGGGAAGGTCCAAGGCGATGCGCATGAAGGGCAGCGTCGCGCCCTCTTCGTCAAAGCCGATGCCGGTGATCGGACCATTGATGATCTGCTTGGGCACATCGAATGACAGGTAGAACGGGACCATGGCGAGGATCGTGATGAAGATGATCCAGATCTGCTCGTTCCTGGTGTGCGACCAGATGTATCTGAACAGGTTCCGTTCCATGATCCCCAAAGATTTCAGCGGCTTGACCGCGAGCCGCCAGAGACACTCATCGCGCCTGGCAGAGATGCCGAAGTCGTAGCACACGCACCGCACAAGCTCCAATCACGACAGCTTCCCCGCCGGCGGCCTAGGCGACCGGAACCGGATTGGGTCAAATCAGGCTTCCCGAAAGCTCCGTGACCCGAACCGCCGTCCAATAGGCCGCCATCCCGGCGCAGGACAGGGCGGCGACCCATCTGATCCGTATGGCCGCCGTACCACTCTGAAGGTCGATGAGTTTCAGGGCGGGCCAGATCAAGAGAACGATCACCACCTGCCCAAGTTCGACCCCGATATTGAACGCCAGAAGGCTCTGCCAGATGTTCGGGGAATTCACCTTGAGGATCTCTTGCAGCACGAAACTGAAACCCAACCCGTGCAGAAGCCCGATCGTGATCGTCACCAGGAACACCCAAATCTCCGGGCCCTGCCCGGTCCCGCGCTGCCGCATCGCGATGACCGCCGCGTAGATGATCGACAGCGCGATGCCGGTTTCGACAGCGGGGACGAACCAGGCCCCTTTCGGCGTGTATCCGAAGAACCCCAGCGCCAGGGTCACGCTGTGGCCGATGGTGAAACCCGTGACCCGCCAAAGCAACCGGTGCAGGGTGGTGGCGCCGAGCACCAGGCAGACCACGAAGAGCACGTGGTCGAGACCTTCGAGGATGTGGCGCATGCCCTCGTAGATGAAGGTCCAGATCGCGGCCAGCGGCGACCGGGTGATCTCGACCGGGTCGGTCAGCAGCCCGCGCGAACGGAAGACCTGCGGCTGGCCGGGCCCATAATCCAGGATCAGGTTGGCGGTTTGATCCTGCCCCGGCAGGTTCGGGTCGAGCTGGCTCGAGATTGCATAGGCCGGCACCACGCCGCCGGTGGAATACCGCACCAGGACATCCACCACCGCGTCCCCCACGTAGAGCCTGTTTGATCCTGTCTCCGGCAGTGTCGGCGTGGCGAGCGCGGCTTGCGCCTCGTCGAGGGTCGCAAACCCCGGCTCCGCCCCGACGGCGTGGAGCGACACCGCCTCGGCCGTGCCGCGCAGCCGGGCGCCCGCGATTTCGATCACCATCGCGTCCTCGGCGATCCGGCCGAGCCCCAACGGATCGGCGGCCAGTTGCGCGGGATCGACGAAATGCACCACCTGCCCGTCCTCGCGCGCGTTCGTGGTGAACGGCGCCGGGTCCGGCAGCGCGTCGTCCTCGGCCTCGCCGAGCTTGTCGGCGACCAGGTAAGGCATCGGCGTGCGCATGTGCAGCACAAGGCCGTCGCCCTGATGCTCGATGTGGAAAATGCGCACATTGAGGTTGAGCAGAAAATGCGCCCCGGCGGGAGCGACGATGCCAAGCAGCAGCACCACGCAAACAGCGGCCCCGGCGAACCGGCGCCATCCCGATCGCGGCGTGTCAGGCATCGGGAAGCCTTGCCTCGAGCACCGTGATCCCGTCCAGTTTCCAGTGCCCCGCCTCTTCGACGACCTCGATCAGCGCGCGATATTCGACGATCCGGCGGTGGCCGTGCCCCCAATGCCCCGCGCTTGCATCCGCGGTCCACGCGGCGAGCCCGCTGAAGCCGAAACCCTGCGGCAGGGCGGCCATGTCCTCGATGACCAGCCCGCCGACCGAATTCACCCGGGCCAGACCGCCGCCCGGGACGCGCACGGCCAGCGCCCGTTCAAGCTCTGGCGCGACCTGGTCCATCGCGGCGCGCGTTACAAGCGGTTCAAGCGCGCCTTGCCGCGCCTCCGGGCCAACCTCGAGCTGTGCTATGTTGATGCTGCCAAGAAGCCCGTCGAACGCGAGGACAGCTTCGTCCGGCTCCGGCACGCCCTCGAAGGGATTGCGCACATTGACGTTTGCGACGTTTACCAAGGCGACCGCCCCCGCGATCCCGGCCGCGGCAAGCCCCGCGCCGACATACCGCAGCATGCCCCTGCGCCGTATGGCGGCAACCACGGCGGCGACGGCAATGATCCCCGCCAGAACCGAGAGTATCGGCACCCCCACGCGCCCCGAAGCCCCAACCGGCACGGGTGCAACCACGGGTGCCTCGTAGGTCAGCAGATGGTTGTTCCAGACAATCTCTGGCGCATCCGGCGTCGCGCCGCTCAGGAACGGGCCGGCCGGATCGCTCGCCGTGGCTGGCACGTTGGTGATCCGCTCGTTGAACATGTCCCACTGCACCGTCGCGGTCTCGGGCAAATCACGGTGCGGAAAGGACAGGATCACACCCAGAAAGGCGGCATCGGCACTCAATGCGACCTTGTCCTCGACGATCTGCAGCCCCGACGTGTCAAGTGTCAGCAACTCGGCCCGGTAGCTGGCAGGCGTCGCGGCCATGCCATCGATCGCCAGCGGGTTGCGCCCAGCAAGAAACTGCGCGCCTTGCTCCTTGATCCGGTCCTGCTCCTCCGCCGACAACCGCTGTCCCGGCGTCAGGTCAAGACCGATCCAGGGGTCGATGTCGCGGACGCGGATCAGGGTCTCGTGCCGAAGCTCCCGCGGCTCGACGTAAAGATAGGTCGTCACGCCCGATCGGTGGTGCCGCCGCAGGTTCGGGTTGTCGAAGCGCGAATACCACGGGTCGTTCCAATCCATCGTCAACCGCGCCGGCGCCGAGAGATACCGGAAGTTCGTGACCGGAACGTCGCGGTCAAACACCGCCATCCCGATCGTGGCGCGCGGAAACCCGGCCTCATCCATCGGGGGAGAGATCTCGATGACCGCCGGGCGCGTTCCCTCGAACCCGTAGACCAGCTCTGCATAGATCACGCGCGGATCGTCCGGGGGCTTGGGAAACTCGCGGCCGGTGAGCGGGTCGCGCTGTCCGGTCAGCGCGGTGGTGCGATCAAACCGCATGCGCGGTTCGATGACGGCGATGCGCAGCGGCAAGGCAGAACCGTCCTCGCGGCGTACGGTCACCCCGGTTTCGGCGAATTCCGCCAACCGTTCGGCCTCGTCCGGGCGCTCAGAGGTGTCGGTGGAAAACCAGGCATCCGGCAGCAGCGCCTCAAATGTGCGCGCGTCGCCCACGTAGATCTCGAGTTGAATGCGGACACCGTCGTCTTCCACGCGGATCTCGGCGATGTTGTTGGCCACCTCGGCGCCGTCCATCGGAAGATAGTCGGCGCTGGCCGGGCCAAGCACCGCCGCCAGCCCGAGCGTCATGCAAAGACACACCGCAACGGCGCGCAGGCGCGCGATCTGCCCGTAGAGAACCAACCGGACCCCGCCCGTCCGTGCTGTCATCGCAGCAGGATCTCCGAGAGCACACGCTCGACTTCGGAGCGCCAGGAGGAATTCTGCCGAAGCTCGTCCGGGTCCACGCCGACGACGTAGGCGCGAAACACACGCGCGCGGAACCGGGCCGTGGCGGCATCGAACCCTGCAGCTTCGAACAGGCTGGTCAGAAAACAGTGGCGCTTGGCGCGAACCTGCGCCACGGCAGTGCGCACAACGTCATCCGTGAGCGCCCAGCTCCTGAAAGCGCTATCGTATCTGGTTTCATCCCTAGCAAAGACTCGAAGCATGATTTGCCGGAGCTGCTCTTCAGGACCCAGCCCGTTCTGACTGACGGCCTCGATGACGCTGTCCGTTTGCTCGGCTTCCCAAGTCACAAGCAGGGCGTCCCTGAGTGCGTCAAGCCCCTTGAAATGGTGATAAAAGCTGCCGGTGGTGACCTTCAGCCGGGCCGCCAGCGGTACAATTCTGACCCCGCTCTTGCCCTGCTCGCGCAGCGCCTGAAGGCCGGCGTCGATCCAATCCTGGCGGGTCAGCCGTGTTTTCGTCTCTGTATTCATCGCGCGCTCTGGTGACTCACGTCAAAGACCATCCGAGCACAATTCACACTATGGTCAACCAAATTCTTTTCACGCGAAAAAAAGGGAGACACCCTGAGGCAATTGACAGCGCTTGTCGCGGCTGCGGCGTTGTCCGCACTCGCGACGGTGGGCGCGGCGCAGGACAGCCCGGATCGCGACAACATGATCGATGGAGAACGCTTCCCCGACGGCTACACGCCAATGGAAATCAAAAACGGCGTCGATCCGCGTGTCTACATGCCGGGGACCGAACGGCTCGGGCCGAACGAAATGCGCGTCCCTGCAACGAAACTGACAAAATGCGCCCGGCCATTGCTCCATTCGTGTGGCAATGCGGGGCCGCAAAGTTCGATCTTGTTGGACTTATGCCTCGGACGACGCCTATAAAGGCAGACAAAAGAGGAGGTTATCTTGAGAGTTGATCTACGAGCACTGGGCGTGGCGGCGTCCATCGCGATGATGTCTTCGACAGCGCAGGCACAAGAACATGGGTTGATGTTTGCAAGCCCGATCCCCGACGGGGCGGCGCAGCAGTTCTGCTATTATGAGGGATTGGCCTATTCGCTCCACGCCATCGTCCTCGTGCAGGTTCCGTTCCGCCGTGAAAGCCCGACCGCCACTCAGGCACGGCTGCTCGAATGCGTCGAGGCCGACGCAGGGGACACGCTGGTGTGGCGCGTCACGCAGCAGGAACGCACGGTCGGCGAACGCGGCGGCTGACGCCGAGACCCACCCGCCGCCGCATCGCCCACGGTTATTACCGCGGTTCAGAGCGGTTGCGTGCGCCCCCTGCCCAGTGCCGGCCGTTGGCGGGCTGACAAGGCGCGTGCTGTCCCACGGCGAAGGCTCAGAAGCCCGCCAAGTCTTTATAGCGACGTCACGGTGATTGCCGCGCAGACCTTTCGTCCGTCGATGCAAACCTCATTTCACTAAGAGCAGAGCCATGCACGCTATTGCACGCATGGCTCAGATACAGATCAACTCCGGTTCTCCCGGAACGAAAACGCCGTACGTCAGTCGCTGATGACGTAAATCGTCGTGCCGCCATCGATATAGGGCCGGTAGTAGATGCCGTCGCAGCGATAGTGCCGCACGCCGTTATAGATGATTGTCGTCGTGCATCCCTGCGGCAGCGAGGAGACGTACAGAAAGCCAAGGGCATGCCGCCGCCGGATCGCGCGCCGCCGGTCATCGCGCCAGTCGTCGCGGCGTTCGTAGTGGTGGCGCCGTCGTGGCGCCGGCGCGGCGTGCCGATGCCGGTGATGCGGCCGGCCATGGGCGCCCCTGCCCCGGGGACGCGCCTCGGCGACGGTCACGAAAAGGCCGGTCGTTGCCACCATCGCGGCAATCGCGCCGGTGACATTGGCGACGGGTTGAACCGATCCGGCCGCCATCACAACGGCCAAAACAGGCCCAAGGAGAAACCGCTTCGCAGATCCTGTAAGACGTTCCATTCCTGAGCCTCCTATTGCGCAGAGCCGATTTCTTCGACGAATTGGGTCTCGATCGCGCCCTCTGGCACCTCGAAGGCGAAGGTGTCCGCCTCGATCGCGGGTCCAAAACTCCAATCGGTGAACCATGCCTGATAGACCGGCCAATACAGTTCGGCCCGCCGTGTGATCTGCAACAGCACCGGGACCGGCTGATCGCCATCAGCAACCCAGACCTGCCAGTCCATGCCTTCCGAGGCGAAGGCCAGATGGTGCACATCCTGCCCCCGAAGCCGGGTCAGACCAAGATGCGATGCCGCGCTGACGCCGTCCATGTGAGTATCATAGAGGTTGCTTTCCAGCAGATCCGACAAGGGTGGATCCGACCGGTAGGTCTCACGCAGCAGGTCGATCGCCTCGTCGATGGAGCCAGAGAAATCCTTGCGCACGAAAGCGTTGGCGCCCAGATCGCTGACCGTAATCGTCTGGCCGTCAAACACGACCGCCCGGCCGCCGGCCGGATCGTCGATCGCAACCAGAAAGCTGCCGGGCCGCTGGACGGTCCCGCTCACATGACGGACCGCACTGATCTTTTCGGCGGGCAGGTCCCAATCGCCGTCCCCGCCGCCATAGACCGTCTCGTCGAGCACCTCGGCCTCAAATGTGAACGACGTCTGCGCGGCGAGAAAATCGCTCATCGCCCGGATGGTCTTCTCGGCCTCCGGATCGATCCGCGCAAATCGCTCCTGTGCCTTCGCGCCGCCCGCCGACAACCCGAACACAAGCAGCAACGGCGCTAAAAGCGCGACTGCGTAAACTGACCTTTTCATTCGCTTTCTCCCTAACGGAGCACAGCCCTTCCCGATCCCAGGCTCGAACGAACCAAGGTCCCAGTCAGACCTGTGCAAGAACAGACCTCTGCAAGAAATACCGCCCGCCACTGCCTCGGCGGGTTCCGAGACTCACAACATTTGACCCCAAAGGCGGGCCCACGCAACCTGGAACCACGATCCGTCGTTCCTCTTTGCGCTATCGCTCGGTTTTGCGCCGCTTGGCCGATACCGGAACCGCCCATAATTGAGTCTACGGAATTTGTAGACGACCGCAAACAGCTTGGGAAGCCCAGCGGTTGGATCCCGTGATCCGGGCACTGCCTTGCCAAAGCCGGGTTGCGGTCCGATCTCTTTCAGCGAGCGCCAGCAAGAAAGCACCGCCGCTCCAAATGCCCGGTTCTCGGAATTCTCAAGGAGTGTGGTACCGCCTCCCTGGCTTGAACAGGGGACCTCTGGATCCACAATCCAGCGCTCTAACCAACTGAGCTAAGGCGGCACTGCCGGGGGATTTACGCCCCGGCCTGCGTGATTGCAAGACCTCAGAGGTCGAGCACCCAGGTTTGTTCCACCAGATCGACGCCGAAGGATCGCACGGGCTTGGCTTCGGTCATCTCGAACCCGTGCGTTTCGTAAAGCGCACAAGCCGCGCGGTGGCTTTCGTGGGTCCAGAGTTGCAGCCGCTTGAACCCGCAGGCGCGTGCGTGATCAATACAGGCGCGCAAGAGCCGCTTGCCGAGGCCCGTCCCCCGCGCATCCGGCGCCACCAGAAACAGCCGCAGCTTCGCCGTCGTTGCATTGAGCCGCACGCAAAAGATGCTCCCCACGCGCTCGCGTCCCTGAACGGCGATCCAGGCCCGCTCCACCCGCCGGTCGCGGTTTCGGATGAAATCCACGAGGATCTCGGCCACCAGTGGCTCGAAGGAAGCATCGAACCCCTCCTCGCGCGCGTAAAGCTCGGCGTGCTGCTGGATCAGCCAGCCCGCGTCGCCGATCTGAAGATCGCGCAAGAGGATTTCGTCTGCCATACCTGGCATCAACACTCAACCGCGCCGCGCCCGCAACCCCTTGCCCGACCGCAGCCGACCCTGTATCCCGGCGCCCTACCCTCCGGAGGTCCGCAATGAGCATCGACAAGGAAAGCGATATCAGCGCCAATCTGCAGATCGGCCCCACCTCTCTGGGCATGGTGCGGATCTATGTCGAGGGCAACGGGATCGAGCTGCCGATGGATTTCGACCCCGACGAGGCCGACGAGATCGCCGACGAGATCAAGGCCGCGGCCGCCCGCGCCCGAACCACGGCGATGAAGCCTAAACGGAAAGGCTGACGCCCGGATCCCGCGCCGCCTGCCAGCGCAGCGCCGCGTGGCGGGCGAACTTCGACAGCATCACCTTGCGCCGGGCGCCTGCGAGCTTCGCCTCCGGCCCCATCCGGATGATCTCGGCATCATAGGCATCGGCGATGATCAGCCCGGTCTCTTCGGGCAAAAGCTCCGTCGGGAAATGCTCATCCACCGCCCAAAAATAACGGTCGCACCATTCCAGGTACCCCTGCCATTTCTGGTCCGACAGGAAGTCGGCGCGGCTCGACTTGCACTCCACGATCCAGATCTCGCCCTTCGGCCCCAAGGCCATCACATCGACCCGCAAACCGGACGCCGGGACCAGTTCCTCCACCGTCACGAAATCGTGGCTCAGCAGATGCCGGCACACGCCGCGGGCCAGCAACTGGCCGGGCTTCATCTCAGTCTGGAACACGTCGTCGGGCATCCCTCAACCATGAACAAGTCGTGAACAAAAATCAAGCCGCAGTGCGCCTGCCCTTGCGAAGCGCCGCCGCCCGGACTATCTCACGCGGTGGCGGGCACTGCCCTTCCTGTGCGAGGCGCAATTCCGGTGGCCTTACTCAATTCCGAGGGAGCTGGCTCTGTCAGGATCCTGGTCCTGTTACCTGGCGCCCACCTGTGTAAGCAGGTCCTCGGGAATTCAATTCCTCCACGTTTGCTGGTGGTCCCGCCGCATTTCCCCTAGCCTCCTTGCATCTTCAAGGAGGGGCCGATGTTCGCCAAGGAAAAGCTCAGCTACCAGCCGCTGCCCCTGCCCGACCGCAAGTCGCTGACCGATGCCGAGATGCGCGCCAATGCCACGGCATACCTCGCCGAGATGCGCACCCGCCACACCGTGCGCGACTTCTCCAACCGCCCCGTCCCGCGCGAGATCATCGAGGCCTGCGTCGCCACGGCCGGCACCGCCCCCAGTGGCGCCAACCACCAGCCCTGGCATTTCGCCGCCATCGCCGACCCCGCCCTCAAGGCCCGCATCCGCGCCGAGGCCGAAGAGGAAGAACGCCGATTCTACGCCGGCGGCGCGGGCGACGAGTGGCTGGCAGCACTCGAGCCCATCGGCACTCACGACCACAAACCGCATCTGGAACAGGCGCCCTGGCTGATCGCCGTCTTCGCCCAGCGCTGGGGAACCTTCCCAGACGGCACCCGCTACAAGAACTACTACGTGCCCGAAAGCGTCGGCATCGCCTGCGGCTTCCTGATCGCGGCCCTGCACCACGCGGGGCTGACCTGCCTGACGCACACACCGAACCCGATGAAATTTCTCAACGCAGTGCTGGACCGCCCCGCGTCCGAAAAGCCGGTCATGATCCTCGCCGTCGGCCACCCTGCCGCCGACGCCACCGTCCCGGCCGTTGCCAAGATCAAGAAACCGCTGACGGAAATCCTGACGGTCCGCCCCTAAGCGTCAATCCCGCGACACCGGAACCGGCACCATCTCGGCCACGGGCTCCGGCGCCCGCGTCCCACCACTCTCGCCCTCGTCCTTATCGGCCAGCGACATGATCGCCACCCCGAACTGCACGCCCGAGAACACGATCCCGTGGAAAACCACCAGCAGAACCACCGCCAGCACCCCCACATCCGAATGCGACACCAGATGCCAGAGGTTCACCACGTTGAACCACAAGAGCAGCGCCACGAACACGGCCGCGGCGGCAAACCCGATGAGCGTATGGCGGATATAGAATCGAACGAGTTTCGGCATGGACCACCTCCGTTACCTACGTAGTTCTAGCCCATCCCCCACCGAGGCCAAGGGTCCATCCCGCCGCAGCCCTGACCGGCAAGGACTTGCCGACCTGCGCAACATCCCCCACGTTACCCCTCGGGCTGTCCTATAACACCCCGGCACGACACGGAGACGCGCGATGACAGAGCCTGACACCACCCTCACAAGGGACGAAACGCACGGGCTCCGCTACGCCCAGGAACTCGAGGGCCATCTCGACTGGTTGGGTGGCTTCACCTCCACCGCGCTTGCCGTGCTCGCCGTCGCCTCCGGCATCTACACCTATCTCGGCGTCTCTTCGCTGCTCGATGACAACGGCGCGCTCAGTTTCTTCGCCGCGATGGCCTATTCCATCGCCGTCTCGGTGGGCATCTTCGTCTTCTGGTCCTACCTGATGCGCCTTTTGCCCGCCGTCAGGACCGTCGGCGCCCGCATCGGCCTGGTGCTGTCGATGATCCTTGGCAGCTTCGCGATCATCGCGATGTCGAGCTGGCTCAACGCCGCCGCGCTGGCCGGCGCCGCCGCCGTCGAACAGCACCTTGCCGAAACCGTGCAACGCTACCAATCCGCGCTGGAACGCTCGCACACCATCGCGGTCTCTGCCCAGGCGCTGGAACGCGATGTCGCCCGGGTAAGGCAAAGCTTCGAGGATCTCAGCGAGCAGGAAGCCACCGGCAACCTCTCCGGTCTCGCCGGCCGCGGCGCGGTGTTCCGTGTGCTGCGGCAGAAATCCGAGGAGCTTGCAGCCCTCGAGGCCCAGATCGCCAGCCAGGCCCCGCTGGTCGAGGCCGCCTTCACCGAAGGCAACGCGATCCTCAGCCGGATGCGCGCGCTCACGGTCGAGCCGGGTCCGGTCGAGGCCCGCTCGGTCCTCTTCTCCGAAGAGGCCGTGCGGCTTGCCGGCATCATCACCACCTTGCGCCAGCTCTCCGTCGCCCCGTTGGTGTCGCGCGCGGCACAGGATCTTGCGGCGAGCGTGGTGCTGCCCGAGGTCGAGTCCCTGCGCGGCGAACAGCAAGCCACCGTCGCCTCGGTGCTCGAGGTCCTGCGCCAGCGCGCCGAAACCCTTCGTACCGCCGCCGAAGGGGTGATCGCCATGGCGCCCGCGCCGGATACGACCTACACGCCGATCTCGGCTGCCGACGCGGTCATCCTCTATGCCGCAAATTTCGTGCCCTCCTGGGCCGGCGCCATCGCCATCGACTTGCTTCCGATGGTGCTCGTCTTCATCGTCGCGATCACCCAGGCGGCGATCCGGTCGGGCCGCGGCCGTGCCGGGATCGAGGACACGCTGACCATGGCGGAATTCCGCGCCGCGCTCTCCGCGGTCCGCGACGTGGAACTGGCGCTCAGCCGCACCAACGCGGGCGCCGCGCAGCCCGATCCGGAACAGGACCAGGAACCGGCCCAGCCCAGCGCCCCGACCCGGCTGAAGGCCGCGGGCGATGAGTGACGCAACCACAAGGCCCCGGCGGGGTTTCACCGCCGCGGGCGGCATCAAGCTGATCCTTGCGCTGCAGCTTGGCATCGCCGCCATTCTCTTCGGCGGCGACCTCGCGCGTATCTTGCCCCGGCTGGCCGCGCCCAGCACCGCGCCCGAGATGACCCAGCCGGTCTTTCCCGGCGACCAGACCCGCCGCTTCGACCGCCGCCACGTGCCGACGCGCCCGGCGCAGCCCGGCATGGACGTGCCCGCCACCGGCGACATGCCCTCGCGGCTTCTCTTCGAGGCCGAGGGCGAGATCCTCCGCCTCACCGGCGCCATCGCGCAGGGCGATGCCCAGCGCCTCGCCGACTGGCGCGCGGGCCGCCCGACGCCTGCCACGGTCGAATTGCACTCCACCGGCGGCTCGGTCAACGACGCGCTCGCCATCGGCCGGTCCTTGCGCGCCGACGGGGTCGCAACAGTCATCCGCGCCGGCGGCGTCTGCCTCTCCGCCTGCCCCTACATCCTCGCCGCGGGCACCGAGCGCCAAGTGCACCGCGACGGCTATGTCGGCGTGCATCAGCATTATTTCGGCGAAAACACCGTGCTGCCGGCCTTTCTCGCCGTCGAGGACATCCAGCGCGGCCAGGGCGAGGTGATGGCCTATCTCGAAGAGATGGAGATCGACCTGCGCCTGATGAAGCATGCCCTGCAAACCCCGCCCGAGGCGATCTACATCCTTGTTCCGCAGGAACTCACCGGCTACCGCCTCGCCACCGAAATCACGGACTGACGCTCTCCACCCGACGGACAGAGGTTTTCCACACTGTCCAGCCCGGCGCAGCCGCCCGGCCTCGCCGGGCTTGGGCTTGACAGGGTTGAAAACCGACCCAGCCTCGCACAAGACCGGCCCCTGGCCGGTCTTCTCAGCAGAATGGCAAAACCGCCCGAAAAGAAGCCCGGAC
>JAAUYB010077469.1_pt1 | contig 14722 bp, 14 predicted proteins | sample 7278071 | NCBI WGS metagenome assembly JAAUYB01 (sample SAMN14350121, study PRJNA611818) | marine sediment metagenome | isolation source: surface marine sediment (1.8m) | place: French Polynesia: Moorea | collected 2018-08
GCACAGGCCAGCGCCGCCGCCTCGGTTGCGCCCGAGACAAACACCACATCCGCCCCCGCCGCACCAAACGCTTCGGCCACTTGGCCCCGCGCCCGCTCGACCAAAGCTTTGGCCGCCCGCCCCTCGGCATGCACCGACGACGGATTGCCCACCACCTCCATGGCAGCAACCATCGCCGCGCGCGCCTCGGGCCGCAAAGGCGCCGTCGCGTTCCAATCCAGATAAACCCGGCTCACCACCGCACCGTCGCTTCGGCATAAGCGCCGGCGGGAGGGGTTTGGGGAGGGCAGCACGCCCTCCCCAAGGGCTTCGTGCCCTGAACGAAATCAAAAATCCTGCGCCGCAGGCGCACCTTTGGATCCCGCCGGCTCATGTGTCATCCACCACCGCAAAAAGCGACGGCACCGCCGGACAAGGGGCCAGATCGTTGCTGATCACGTCCGACAGCTTGGTCTGGTGCAAAAACACGTAGACATGCGCCGACAAGCCTTCCCAAAGCCGGTTGGTCAGCGACTGCGCACGGCTGCCCGACAACGCGCCCGACGCGCCCGCGCCCTTGTGCATCGCATCCACCGTCTCATCGACCGCCGCCAGCACGTCGACCACCTTGATCTCGGTCGGAGGCTTCGCCAGCCGGTAACCACCACCCGGGCCGCGCACCGATTCCACCAGCCCGGCCCGGCGCAGCTTGACAAAGAGCTGCTCGAGATACGGCAAAGAGATATCCTGACGGGTCGAGATATCGCCCAGCGTCACCAGCCTGTCTTGTGGCTGCAGCGCGATATCGGCCAGCGCCACCATTGCATATCGCCCCTTGGTGCTCAGCTTCACGCTGCAATTCCTCCGCTTGCCGGCGTTCCAACACGCCGAACCAATTGACCTTCGCGGCGCGATTGCCTATCTGCGTCACACCCCGTTTTTCATGGCCCCGCCATGAATTAGAACCGTTCTAAAGTGGCCAAGCAAATTCGTCAAGAATAGAGCGCCCCGTCAGGAGACGACCAGACACCATGCCCGAGGTCATTTTTCCCGGACCCGAAGGCCGCCTCGAAGGCCGCTATCACCCGCAAAAAGAACGTGACGCGCCGATTGCCATCGTGTTGCACCCGCATCCGCAATTTGGCGGCACGATGAACAACAAGGTTGTCTACAACCTGCATTACGCCTTCTACAACATGGGCTTTACCGTGCTGCGCTTCAATTTCCGCGGCGTCGGGCGCAGCCAGGGCGAATACGATCAGGGTGTGGGTGAGCTCAGCGATGCCGCCTCGGCGCTCGATTACCTGCAGTCGATGAACAACAATTCCAAACATTGCTGGGTCGCGGGCTTCAGCTTTGGCGCCTGGATTGGCATGCAGCTCTTGATGCGCCGCCCGGAGATCACCGGCTTTGTCTCAGTGAGCCCGCCCGCCAACATGTACGACTTCTCGTTCCTCGCCCCCTGCCCGTCCTCCGGCCTGATCATCAATGGCAGCGCCGACCGCGTGGCGCCGCCCGCGGACACGCGGCAACTGGTCGGGAAGCTGCACGAACAAAAGGGCATCTCGATAACCCATGAAGAGGTCGACGGGTCGGGTCACTTCTTCGAAGAGCCGTATATGGACACCATGATCGACACGGTGACCACCTATGTGAAACGCCGCCTGACAGAGAACACACGCTAAGAGGCGCTTATGGCGAATGTGCTCGATGAACTGGCCGACAAGCTGGCCGCCGACACAATTAAGGCAATGGACGCTCTTGGCGACGACCGGCTATATGAACAGGTCGCCAAGGTGCTTGGCGCGTCGTCACAGACCTCGGAAGAGGCGTTCATGACTTCGATCCGCATCCGGCTTGCCGAACGACGCGGACGCGAGTTTCTGAACGAACATGTCAAAGCCGCGCTGGAGGCCAAGAAACGCGGCGATGCGGTGCCCGAAGCCCGCGCGCCCGGATCGGATAACGAAAACCTCTGACGCGGCCCCACCCCCAGGCGCCGGGAGGCGGCCGCAATGCCTGTTCGTGTCCACTATCTCGAAGCCTTTGGGTTCAACGTTGTCCGGCTCGAAGACCCGTTCGAGATGGAGGATCTGGCCAGTCGCGCCCGCGCCGACCTCGCGGATGGCCTCGATCCGGCGGTTTTTGTGGCGCCGCTCTTGCTGGATTTCCGTGCGATCGATCTTTTGCGCTTTGAAACTGAGGATATGCGCCGCCTGATCCGGCGCCGGCAGGAACTGGATGTCGGGCAGAAAAGCGGGCCCTGCGCCTATCTTGCCGAGGAATCCGGGTCGTTCGGCATGTTGCGGATGTACGCGGCCTATGCCGAAATTCTTGGCCTGCGGGACGACAATGACAGCATCGTCACGATGGAAATTGGCGAGGCCATCGACTGGCTGTCGCGCCGGCTCGACCTGCCCGAGGCCTCGGTCCCCGACATCCTCCGCGCCGTCGAGGCGGTAGTTGCGCAACCGGACTGAGTTAGAGATCAGCAGGGGGCACCGCTGAGCTTGCCGTAGCTTGCGGCCCGGCGCCGCCACGGCGTAGTCTGCAGGCTGATGGTGCTGAAAGGATGGCCTGTGACCCAAGACACTCCGCGCCTTGATGCGCAAATGGCGTTCCTGACCGAGGCCTGCCGGTTGAAATCCGTCCAGCGCGCCACGCGGCTGGCCGATGGCAGCCGGTTCGAAAACTCGGCTGAACATAGCTGGCACGTCGCGCTCTACGCGCTGATCCTGGCTGACCAGGCGCCGCAGGGCTGTGACATCAACCGAGTGATCCGCATGCTGCTGATCCATGACCTTGTGGAAATCGACGCCGGCGATGCGCCGGTCTTTGGTTCGTATGACGCGGACGCGCTCGCCCAGGCAGAGGCAGCCGCGGCCGACCGCATCTTTGGCCTTTTGCCCGCCGACATGGCCGATGATTTGCGCGCGCTATGGGATGAGTTCGAAGCGAACCAGACCGCCGACGCCCGCTTTGCCAAGTCGCTGGATCGCTTTGTGCCGCCCAACCTCAACATCGCCAATGGTGGCGGGTCGTGGAAGGATTACGGCGTCAGCGTTGAGAAATTCGAGGCCAGTATTGCCCCCAAGATTGCCAATGGCGCGCCGGGGTTGTGGGCCTGGCTGAAACCCCGCGCCCGCGCCGTCTTTGCCCGCCTGGCGCAAGACGGCTGACCGAGCTTGGGGGCTCTGCCCCCGCCGCGCTTTGCGCGCCTCCCCCGAGGTATTTTTGAAACAGAGAAACGGGGGCCGCACGGCGGAAGACTGACTGCCTAGAAGTGGATTGCCCGCCCCCAAGCGTCGAGCACACTTTCATGCATCATCTCGGAGAGAGTCGGATGCGGGAAGACCGTCTGCATCAGGTCTTCCTCGGTGGTCTCGAGCTGCCGGCCAACGACGTAACCCTGAATCAGCTCGGTCACCTCGGCGCCCACCATATGCGCCCCCAAAAGCGCGCCGGTCTTGGCATCGAACACCGTCTTGACCATGCCCTCGGGTTCCCCCAGCGCAATCGCCTTGCCATTGCCGATAAACGGAAACCGCCCGACCTTGACGTCATAACCCTGCTCCTTCGCCTGCGCCTCGGTCAGGCCGACACTGGCCACCTGCGGCTGGCAATAGGTGCAGCCGGCGATGCTGCCCGGCTCCACCGCGTGCGGATCCCCCCCGGCGATCAGTTCAGCCACCATGACGCCCTCATGGCTGGCCTTATGCGCGAGCCACGGCGCCCCGGCGAGATCGCCGATGGCATAGAGCCCCGCCACCCCGGTCCGGCAATGGGCGTCCGTGACCACATGGGTCTTTTCGACCTTCACCCCCAGCGCCTCGAGCCCCAACCCTTCGGTATTGCCGACGATCCCCACCGCCGAAATCACCGTGTCGAAGGTCTCTTTGGTCACCTTGCCACCTTGCTCGATATGCGCGGTCACCGTGCCTTTGCCACGGTCAAGCTGCTTGACCATTGCCTTTTCTCGGATCGTCATACCCTGCTTTTCGAACTGCTTTTTGGCAAAACCGCTGATCTCGGCATCCTCGACCGGCAGGATCCGGTCCATCACCTCGACCACGGTCGTCTTGGCCCCCAGCGTGTTGTAAAAGCTGGCAAATTCGATGCCGATGGCGCCGGATCCGATGACCAGCAGGTTTTTCGGCATCCGCGGCGGGACAAGCGCATGTTTGTAGGTCCACACAAGATCGCCATCCGCCTCAAGCCCCGGCAACTCCCGCGCCCGGGCGCCGGTGGCAAGCACGATGTTGGGCGCGGTCAGCTCTTCGAGACCCTTGTCGGTGGTCACCTTGACGGAATTCAGGGTGCTCAAAGTCGCGTCCCCCATCAGCGCCGTCACCTTGTTCTTCTTCAACAGATGCCCAACGCCCGCATTGAGCTGCTTGGCCACGTCGCGCGACCGTTTGACCACGGCGTCCAGATCATACCCCAACCCGTCGGCCTTCAGCCCAAACTCTTTGGCCCTGTGCATCAGGTGAAAGACCTCGGCGCTGCGCAACATGGCCTTGGTCGGGATGCAGCCCCAGTTGAGACAAATCCCGCCCATATGCTCGCGCTCGACAATTGCGACCTTCAATCCCAACTGCGCGCCCCGGATCGCGGCCACATAGCCGCCCGGTCCCGCGCCGATCACGATCATGTCGTAGGCTGTGGCCATCCGCCCCGTCCTCCCGGTTGTTCAGAACCGGACGGTAAGCGGCTTTGCGGGTGCAGGCAATCCCGGCTCAGGCGGCCTCTTGCAGCCCGCGCAGGGTGTGGCCATAGCCGCCCTCGGCCAGATACGCCGCCTCGGCCTGGGTTGTGTTGCGCGCCAGCGCCTCGTTGCGATACGGGAAACGGCCGAAATCGCGGATCACCTGGCGATGCGCCCGTGCGTGTAGCAGGTTCGAGGCGCCCTCTTCCGGCATCCGTTCCTTCAAAAGACGCACGCAGCGGTCCTGGTCACAGAGGTTTTCCGCATGCATCATCGGCAGGTAGAAGAACTGCCGCGCCGGCCCGTCGATCTTGAGATCCCATTTGCGGTCGACCGCCTGCTTGGCGGCTGCCAGCGCAATGCTGTCCGACGCAAAGGCCTGCGCATCGCCGCGGAACATGTTGCGCGGGAACTGATCGAGCAGGATGATATATGCCAGCACGCCGCTGGGATAGGTCAGCCAGAGCGCATAGCGCCCCTCCATCGCGGCCTCCCAACTGGTCAGAAACCGATCGCGGATCTCTTGATCCAGCGCGTCATCCTGTTTGTACCAGCCCTCCGGCCCAACCTCGTCCAGCCAATAGGCCAGGATCTCTTGCGGGGTTACATCGACCATACACGTCTCCTGTCGTCACTGCTGCCCGTTAACAATTTGGTATATGGGACCAAAGCTTTGCGACCAATCACGAATTCTGTCAAAATCTGACAAGTCAGCATCATTCCGCCGCCTGTTGCCCGGCCGCCTCGGCCTCGGCGCTTTCGATCGCCACTTCCTGCGCCACTTCGACAAAGACCGACGTCGCCGCCGGCGACAGCGCGGTATAAAGCCCGGTCTCATCCGGGGTGGCCCGCTGCGTCATCCGGTAAAGCGCATAGGCCGCCATGATCAGCAAGAGCGCCGCGATCAGCACAAAGAACCCCGGCGGGCCGACCACCTCCATCGCCCAACCGATGATCAGCGGGCCGGCAATGGCCCCCAACCCGTTGATGAACAAGAGCCCCGCTGAGGCGGCGGCCATGTCCTCGGCATCAAGGAAATCATTGGTATAGGCGATCAGCAGCGAATAGAGCGGGTTGGACGCGCCGCCGATCAAAAACGCAGCCGCCACAAGGACATAGAAGTTGCCCGACGCGATCACCGCAACCCCGGCCGCAGCCCCGCCAAGCGCCGCGACGGCAGTGATCAGGCGCCGGCGGTCCATCCGGTCCGACATCCATCCCAGCGGGTATTGCAGCAGCATCGCGCCAACATAGAACGACGCCACAAAGATCGAGATCTGACCCAGCGTCAGCCCCGCGGCCGTCGCATAGACCGCCGCCATGCCAAATTGCGCCGAAAAGACTCCGCCCAACAGGAAAAGCCCGACACATCCCAGCGGCGACACCTGAATGAGCTCGCGCAGGTTCATCGGCTTTGTCGCTTCGAATGACGGTGTCGGCGTAACCGACAAGAGGATCGGCGCAAACGAAATCGACACCAGCACCGACGGGATCACAAACAGCAAAAACCCGCTTGCATCCGGCACCACCAAGAGGCCCTGCGCCGCAATGACGCCCAGCATCTGCACAATCATGTAGACCGACAGCGATTGCCCGCGGGTCTCGTTATCGGCCGAATTGTTCAGCCAGCTTTCCGCCGTCACATAGACGCCGCAGAAACAAAACCCGATCACCACCCGGCCCAGCGTCCAGGCGATCGGGTCCTTGAAGGCCGGAAACAGGATCAGCGCCGCCGACACAAACGACCCCAAGGCGGCAAACACCCGCACATGCCCGACCCGCCGGATCATTCCCGGGGTCATCCGCGAGGCAAAGAGAAACCCCACGAAATAGCCCGACATGATCACCGACATCTCAAGCGCCGAAAACCCCTCGGCCGGCCCCCGCACCCCGAGAAGCGAGCCCTGCAGGCCATTGCCCACCATCAAGAGCATCATGCCCAACAGCAGCGCCCAGGATTGTCTCAGAACCGTCAGCATGGGATCTCCGCCCGCCTCTTTGCTCAAGCCTTAAGTCATCATCCCGCTGAATCGCGTCTCAAAACGACGCGCGCAAGCCGCTCGCTGACATTCTGGCGTGTCAAAGGCAATGCAACGGCCTCTGCCAATGCGCGAAATCCGACCTCTGCCACAAGCGCCGCCTCAATTATGGGCGCAACAGCCGCCACCGGGCGGCCCGAAGCCCCTGCCGCAGGCGGGGGCTGAGATATTCTGTGCGCCGCAGGCGCGCCTCTGGATCACCGCCGGTCCGGGATCAACAACGACGCATCACCGTAAGAGAAAAACCGATACTCCTGCGCCACCGCATGGGCATAGATCGCCCGGATCGTGTCAGCCCCCATCAGGGCCGAGACCAGCATCATCAGGGTCGATTTCGGCAGATGGAAATTGGTCATTAGCGCGTCAGTGACGTGAAAGTCGAACCCGGGATAGATAAAGATATCCGTCACCCCTTCAAAGGGCGCAATCTCGCCCGACCTTGCTGCCGTCTCGATCAGCCGCAACGCCGTTGTCCCCACCGGGATCACCCGCCCACCCGCCGCCTTGGTCGCGGCGATCTCCGCCGCAGCCTCTGCCGACACCTGCCCCCACTCGCCATGCATCTTGTGTTGCGTGACGTCCTCCACCTTGACCGGCAGAAACGTCCCCGCCCCCACATGCAAGGTCACATGGCTAAAGGCGATGCCCTTGGCCTCCAACGCCGCCAACAGCGGCGCATCGAAATGCAAGGACGCGGTGGGGGCCGCCACCGCGCCTTTGCGGCGCGCCCAAACGGTCTGATAATCCTCGCGGTCCTGCGCATCCGCCGCCCGCCGGGCGGCAATGTAAGGCGGCAACGGCATGGCTCCAGCGGCATTCAACGCGGCATCAAAATCGTCGCCCGTCAGGTTGAACCGCAACGCCGCCTGCCCGTCCGCCTTGCGCGCCAACTCAGCGTTCAGCTCAGGTGAAAACACGATCTCCTCGCCCTCACGCACCTTTTTCAGCGGCTTCACCAAAGCCGACCAGGTGCCATCCGACCCCGGCTCGAGCAACGTCACCTCGATCCGCGCCTCGGTGACACCCTCCGCGCCCAGACGCCGCCGCACCCCGCTCAGCCGGGCCGGGATCACCTTGGTGTCGTTCAGCACCAGCCGGTCCCCCGGGCGCAGCCAATCCGGCAGGTCGCGCACAATCGCGTCGCTAATGCGCGCCCCTTCGGCCACAAGCAACCGGGCAGAGGAGCGTGGTCGCGCGGGGCGGGTGGCGATCAGCCGCTCGGGCAGATCGAAATCGAAATCGGAAAGCTGCATTGGATGCCTATTGCGAAACCCTTGGGGGCGGGCGGCGGAAAATGTCACGGAACATCCCCGGCGTGAAGACCGAAAGCGGATTGACCAACACCCGCGGCTCGGACGCCGGCCCGCGCAGGTTGAAGTTAAAGCCAATCAGCCCCTCGCCCTTGCGTGAAAACAGCCGCCCGATCACGTTCAGCATATAGACCGGCGACAGCACCCCCTGCATGTCCATCGTCCCGTTCGACAGGTCGTAATATCCGTCCATCGAAATCCCCATCGACGGCCCCACCGCGCTCGAACGTTTTAAGATCACCTGGCTGGGGGTGAGGCGAAACTCGGCCTCAACCTCACCAAAAAAGATCCCCGGCCCGTTCAACTGATCGAGCAGCCCCACGATGCTGATCGCATCCAGCAGCGCCGCGATCCCGGGCGCATTGCGCAGCCGCGCCTCGCGGATTTCCAGCGTGCCGTCAAAGCTGCCCGCCGTGCCCCGAACCGGCGTCAGATCCAGCCGGAAGGTGCCGTTTTGCACCGTCTTCAAAAGCCCCGCCGCCTTGAGGATTTCGCCGGCGTCTTCGCCAGTCACCCGAATGGCGCTGCGCCCGTTCCGCGGTGTGATCCGCCCCTCCACTGGCGCCTTGTTGCCCAGGTTGCCGCGAAACCGTCCGTTGAACCCGCCCGCGGTGTCGAAATCACCGACGAAATTGCGCAGCCTAATGCTGTCCGTCACCTGCAAACTGCTCAGCGTGACCGACATCGGTGTGCCGCCGGTGTTCCCACCGCCGCCCTCGCCCCCGCCGCCGGTCGCAAAGGGCGCGTCGCGCAGGTCGACAACACCGCTGGCAATCTCGATCCGTGGCGCATTGCCGGCGCCGCGCCCGACCAGGCGGCCCGTCACGTCCATCCAACGGCCATAGGTGAGCTTGCTGAAGCTCAGCGACTCGAACCCGCCGCCTTCGCGCAAACTCAGCCTTCCCGCGGCCTCCAAACCCGCGCCTCTCAGCGTCATCTGCCCAACCTGCAGCGGCTGTCCGAGCACGCCCTCAACCGTAAAGCGCCCAGTTGCCCCGCGCTCCAACCGCCAACCCAGCGGATCGATCCGCAAACCGATCCCGGCCAGGTCGCTTTGCAGGGTAAATTGCGGCGCTTCGCCCTGGGCCAGATCGATCTCCAACTGGCCGGTCCCCTGCCCGCTGATCATGCCGTCCGGCAGGCGTACGCCAAACCGGCGCAGATTGTTATCCGTCAGCACCACCTCGGCCACCACCGACCCGGCGCCACCGCCCTGCAAGGGCTGGCGCCACACCCCCTGGGCTGCCACCCCTGACAGGGTGACCGGCCCTTCGATCGCCACCTCCGTTTCGGTCACGGTCAGGGCAAGCTCCTCCCCCCGCAAAGCGCGCCCTGCGACGATGGTGTCTGACGACACGCCCCGCAACCGGCCGTTCAGCGCCAGGGTCATATCCGCCAGCCGCACCCCCTTGCGCAGCGGCAGTTCCAGCCGCCCGGCCACCTCGGCCCGCCCGGTCGCCAGCCCCGGATCACGCCCGGTCTTTGCCAAGACCTGCCACAGCTCACTGTCGATATAGGCTAGCGCCGCAGTGACGCTGCCCGAGGCGACAAGGTCCAACTCTCCGCGAATGTCCGGCTTGCCGGCATTGGTGATAGTGAACGTGCTGCCGGCAATATCTATGCGCCCGCCCTGACCCGGATCGACATTGCCGCCATCGACCTTTAATCCCAAGCGGTTGTCGTAAAGCGACAGATGCCCCGACGCGTCCTCAACCGGTGGCAAGCGGAGGTTGTAAAAGACCTCGGCTGCGTCGAATTGCAGGTCAAGATAGGTGACCGGTTCGGCGTCCGGGATGGCGCGCAAGGCAAAATGCACATTGCTCAGATCGCCGGCCACGATGTGTTCGACCAGCCAGCTGCGTGCCTTGGGCTTGAAGTCTTCGGGCCAGAACGACAGCACCTGCGCCGGCGTCGTCCGCGCCAGCTCGGCATCCAGCGACAGGCTCCACCCGTCGGGCAAGGCGTCGAGCTGACCGGTGATCCGGCCCGGCAGGTCCGGATCGGTCAGGCGCATCCCGCCCAAGGTCAGGCGAAAGGGATCGAGCTCCAGCTTGAACGCCATTTCGGCGCCGGCGATGTCCACGGCACGGTCCAGAAGCTCGCCTTCGGCGATCTGCATACCGCTGACATCGAACTGGCCAACCAGCGCCCGCGGCCAGCCTGCGTCCACCCCCTCGAGCGCGGCAAACCCGTCGGCCGTGGCCTGCCCCAAAGGCGAGGTGATGGAGATCTCGTCAAATTGCAGCACCGCGCGCGCTGGATCATAGGTGAAATAGGTGCGCGCCGCGTCGAACGGCAGCGGCTTGGTCGCCCGGTTGGGCCTGAGCACCCCGGCCCCGATCTGCAGCGTGGCATTCAACGGCCCCAGACTGCCATCGCCCAGCACGCGTGACCGCAAGGCGCCCGAGATCGGCGCATCCAGCGCATCGAGCCAGGCCAAAGCCGGGCTTTGCGTCGCGATATCGCCCGAGCTCAATCCGTTGAGAACGACACCAAACTCCAGGTCGGTCGCACCGATGGGGCTTTGTGCGTTGAGCTCGATGGTCGCCACCTGATCGCCGCCGCCCAACAAGGCCAGGTCACCTGCGAGGCGCAACTCACCGCCCTGACGGCTGACCCGCAGGCGGCCACCATCCGCGGTCCAACCCCGCCGTGCGCGCGCGTCTTCATAACGGATGGTCAGGGCGTCCGCCTCGATCACCCGAAGTTGCGACAGCCGTGGATCGGAAAAAGCAGCATCGACCTCGCCGATGATGGCGGCAAGATCAGGCGTGTCGGTTTGCTGCGCAAAGGCATTGCCCAGGGCCAGGCCCAGCCGCCCGTCGCGGTCCCTTTGCAGGGTGACAAAGGCGCCCGAGACCTGAGCCTCTTTCAGAACGACCTGGCCGCGCAAAAGCCCTGCGGGTGACAGCCCCGCCTCGATGTCGGAAAGCTGCGCAACCTCTTCTCCGAGGTCATTGTTGATCATCACGTCCCACAGGATAACCCGGGCCAGACCGCTACGTTCCACCAGCAAACTCATGCGGCCAAACTCTACATTGAGCCCGGGCGCCATGGCATCGATCCGCGCCTCGATCCGTTCACGCAGCCAAGGCGGCGCATCAATGGGCCGGCCGGTCACGACAAAGGCCGAGGCGCAGATCAGCAGCATCAAGGCGGCAAACACCCCTAAAACCACCAGCCCGCCCTTGCGGCGGCGCCGGGATTTCGGCGTATCTGTCGTTTCAGTTGCGTCCGTCACTGGAAGCCCGGCCTCTGCGGATTATTCTTGGTTGGCGTTGATCAACGCAGCCATCTTATCTCATCCCTGCCCGCGCGCGAAGGAGACTTCTTATGTCTGACATGGCCCCCGATTTCACCCTGCCCTCAACCTCTGGAGACGACGTGACCCTGTCGGCGCTGAAAGGGCAGAAGGTTGTGCTGTTCTTCTACCCCCGGGACGACACCTCGGGTTGCACCAAGGAGAATGAGGCCTTCAGCGCCATGCTGGACGATTTCGCCGCTGCGAACACGGCCGTTTTTGGCATCTCCAAGGACAGCATGGCAAGTCACGAGAAGTTCATGGCCAAGAAATCGCTTACGGCACCGCTGTTGTCTGACGAGGCGTCCGACGTGTCGGAAACATTCGGCGTGTGGAAGGAAAAATCCATGTATGGCAAGAAGTTCATGGGGATTGAACGCTCGACCTTCCTGATCGACAGCGACGGGCGGATTGCGCAGGAATGGCGCAAGGTCAAGGTGCCCGGCCATGCAGAGGCGGTGTTGGACGCAGCGCGCGCGCTCTGAACCTGGCGCAGAAATTTCATTCATGAAATTTGCCAAATTTCGTGCACGAAATTTCATGCGCTTGGGGCACCCGACGGAAGGAAATCCCGATGCACACGCTTTGTGATATGGCGGTGGACGTTCTGACCACGGCGGACGGTCGTGAAAAGACCGCCAAATCGCGTAGCTTCGCGGCGCGCTGGTTTGCGGCGCGCAAGGCGGATGCGCCGCTGCCGATCGGGCGGGCGCAACCGCCCTTGCGCCCGGCTCGGCCCACTCACCCGGAACTCAAAGACCCGCGGGACGTGCCCAAACGCAAACCTGGCAGCCCACAAGGGCGTATCGCGCTTTTGCACGCAGTGGCGCATATCGAGCTCAACGCTGTTGACCTACATTGGGACATCATTCCGCGCTTTGCCCATGTGCCGATGCCGATCGGTTTCTACGATGACTGGGTCAAAGCCGCGGACGAAGAATCCAAGCATTTCAACCTGATGTGTGACTGCCTGGAGGAACAGGGCAGCCACTATGGCGCGCTGCCAGCCCATGCCGGCATGTGGCGCGCCGCCGAGGATACGGTCGATGATTTCATGGGACGTCTGGCGGTTGTACCCATGGTGCTCGAGGCGCGCGGGCTGGATGTCACCCCAAGCATGATCGAGATCTTCCGCCGGGCCGATGCGCAGAGCGCGGTGGCCGCGCTTGAAACGATCTATGCCGAGGAAGTGGGCCACGTGGCTTACGGATCGAAGTGGTTTCACTTCCTTTGTGGCCGGCACGACACAGACCCCAAGGACGCCTTCCACGACCTGGTAAAAAAGTATTTCAAAGGCGCGCTAAAGCCGCCCTTCAACGATGAAAAACGCGCCGAAGCGGGCATCCCGCCCGATTTCTACTGGCCACTTACGGATCAATAGCGCTAACGAAGCCATTGGGATCGGCGGTTTTTCGCCATTCGCGCCACGAGATGCAACATCTTGCGAATCAGGTGCCCAAATTTCTTGCGGATTTGTGAATGTCTGGGTAAGCCGGTCTGCAGGGCGCCGGAAAAGGGGAACCGAGTGCCGACGATTGGGACGGGAAAAGGGATGGTCGGGTGAGAACACGTCTGGCGATTAAGACACATGCGTTGCTCGAACGCTTTTTTCCGGAACGTCGGCTTTTCCTGCGCTCGGACAATGATACGCGTTTCATCCGGCTGAAATCCGAAACTCAGGCGATTGCCTTTGGCGGCGCTTCACTCGTTGTGGCCTGGTCCATCATCGCCACGGCGGTTTTGATTATGGACAGTATCGGCGCGGGTAATTTCCGCGAACAGGCAAAGCGTGAACAGATCACCTATCAGCAGCGTCTGAACGAACTTTCGGCCGAGCGTGACAAGCGCGCCGGCGAGGCGCTGGCGGCCCAGGATCGCTTCAACTCGGCCCTGCGGCAGATCTCGATCATGCAGTCAGAACTGCTGGAATCCGAAACCCGGCGGCGTGAGCTGGAAACCGGGATCGACGTGATCCAGGCCACCCTGCGTGAGACGATGAAGGAGCGCGAGGCCGTCAATACCCGCCTCGCCGCAATCGAAGAGCAGATGGAGAGCGGCGGCACCGCGCTGGCCGCGGCGGGCGGAACCGATGACGGCACGCTCGACATTCTGGCTGATGCGCTTGCCCGCACCGCCGAGGAACGCGACCAGGTGATCGCCGATGCGCAAGACGCGTTGATCCGGGCCGATGAGATGGCGCTGGAAATCCGCGCAATGGAAGAGAAAAACGACAAGATCTTCCGCCAGCTCGAAGAAGCGATGACCGTCTCTGTCAAGCCGCTCGACAAGATGTTCGAACGTGCCGGTATGGACCCGGACCGCATCCTCAACCAGGTGCGCAAAGGCTATTCCGGCCAGGGTGGCCCGCTGACGCCGCTGTCCTTCTCGACCCGTGGCGAAGAACCGTCAGCCGAGACCGAACGCGCCAACCGCATCCTTGGTCAGATGGACCGGCTGAACCTCTACCGGATCGCCGCGCAGAAAGCGCCCTTTGCCTCGCCGCTTAAGGATCCGTTCCGCTTCACCAGCGGCTTTGGCTATCGCTGGGGCCGTCTGCATGCCGGCACCGACTTTGCCGCGCCGCATGGCACCCCGATCTATTCCACGGCGGACGGCGTGGTGGTCAGCGCTGAATGGTCCTCGGGCTATGGCCGTCTGATCAAGATCCAGCATGAGTTCGGCATCGAAACCCGCTACGCCCATCTGTCGAAAATTCGCGTGAAGGTTGGTCAAAGGGTCTCGCGCGGGCAGCGTATCGGTGATATGGGGAACACTGGACGGTCGACCGGGACCCATCTGCACTATGAGGTCCGCGTCGGCGGTAAACCCGTCAACCCGATGATCTATATCAAGGCTGCGAACGATGTTTTCTAAGAGCAAAATCAACGAGCCCGGCCCAAAGGCCGATGACGCCGCTGCGAAGCCGGCCGCCCCCGAAACTACGCGCCCGGCGTCGGACTTCAAACCCGCAACGCCCAAGGCAAAACCGGCCGCGTCGGTGCTATCAAACGATCTGCACATCACCGGCAACATCAAGACCACCGGTGATATCCAGGTCGAGGGCACCGTCGAAGGCGATATCCGCGCCCATCTGCTGACCGTCGGAGAGTCGGCGACTGTGAAAGGCGAGGTGATCGCCGATGACGTGGTCGTCAACGGCCGCATTGTGGGCCGCGTGCGCGGTTTGAAAGTGCGCCTGACGGCCACCGCCCGCGTCGAAGGCGACATCATCCACAAGACGATCGCCATCGAATCCGGCGCGCATTTTGAAGGCTCGGTTCAGCGTCAGGACGATCCGCTGTCGGGCTCGAAGAGCAAAGCGGCGGCGCCGGCGGCCGCTCCGGCAGAACCGGCCAAGCCCGCCGGCTGATCGCGACTTCAGACCAAC
>JAAUYB010003250.1_pt1 | contig 14707 bp, 11 predicted proteins | sample 7278071 | NCBI WGS metagenome assembly JAAUYB01 (sample SAMN14350121, study PRJNA611818) | marine sediment metagenome | isolation source: surface marine sediment (1.8m) | place: French Polynesia: Moorea | collected 2018-08
CCAGGGCTGTCAATCCTCTTTGTTAATCACTGTCTTCTTCTTTCCTCCTCTTCCCTTTCGGTCGGATGCTGACAGCGCCATTTGTCACGCGTCCTCTGTCCGAACGAAACGGCGGTAAATCTGGGGGAAAAAAGCAGAGCACACATGTGTGGGTCTCCCACACAAAAGTGCAACAAGCTGGAAAAGGAAATATTTATGGGGAAAGGACTTTTTATGCGAAATCTCATGTGTTTGTTCTGCCTTCCCAATGAATGTCGCCAACCGGCTCTAGCTCGGTCAAATTACCCTCCGAGAATCCAGTGGTAGGGTATGACGAAAATCACCTCCTAGCTTGGCTCAAAAAGTCCCGAAATTTTAGCGTCTCCCTAGCTTGGGCACTGGAATCCAAATACTGATGTCCCCAACACATAGGAGCGACCAAGCTAGACAGACGCTACCGCAAAAAGGAGAACCGCTTTCTCATTGCTTAGGAAAGGGAAGAGGAGAGGGAGATAATTGAAAGGAGGACGGCGCGCCAGTCCAGTTCCTCCTTCTCCTCCGGCGAACAACATTGCGGCTAGAGCTTCGCTACGTTGGAAGGACTTACTGTACGGACACAAGGGGCCAATTGGATTTTACAATGGGATAGAATCCTACTTTACTCTTTTGGCTGCCTAGTTACAGGTCGCGCTGGAAAGAAGCTACGGCGGAATAGTACGGTGCACTTGTCGTCAGTGTATTTTTGGATTCTGCGTCCGGGAAAAAAGTACAGGGTGTAGTACCTATAAATACAGGGTGGCTTAAACAAAATTGCCTCTTCGTCTTACGAATACCACGTTCAATCAATGACAATGTACAGATTTGAACTCGTAGTTCATTAGGAAAGAAAATTTAATTGGAAGATAAACCAAAAAACAGTACCAACAGCAAAAAATATCTCCTTTCGGCGGCACATAAGCTTCACCTTGTCTGCACGCCGCTCTGTCTCCGGATCAGCCGTGGAATTCTTCAGGGAGTAGGAGGGTTCTGCACCGGCGGCGGCGGCGGCGGAGGCGTCTTGGCCTTGGCCTTCGGCGACTTCTTCTTCGCCCTCTTCTTGGGGACAACAGTGGGTGGCGGCATTGCAGCTCCGCTGGAGCCGGCTCCAGCAGCAGCTCCTCCTCCACCAGCAGCAGCAGCTTCTGCTGCCTTCTTTGCTCTGGCCGCCTTCCTCTTGGCCGCCGCCTCGTTCCTCTCCCTTAGCCTTTGCTCAGCCAGGTTCATCTCCTTCTTGAAGTCCTTCTCGTACTTCTGGACCCACTTCAGCTTTTCGTCCTCTGCCGGCTCTGGCTCCTTGAACAGTCTGAAGTTGTTGGCGTCCTCGCACAATAACATGTACGCAACGACGTCCTCCCGGTTCTGCCACCTGCAAGAAAAGGAGAAGTGGCATACGTAAAAGCTACAACATAGCTAGTGCTATAAACTTGCCTGAGCTGTAGCTCCCTCCTCATGTGCTCGCGCCTGCCAGCCTCCCTGTTGCGGATCCAGTTCCTCACTTGCAACAAAAGCTTGTCGGCGGTGGCTTCATCCCGCTCGGACTTAATCATGGTTCCCAGGACATCAAGTACTCCAGGAGGAACACGGAGGAGAAGGATACCGAACTCCCAAATCTCGTGGTCCTTGCCCAGCTCGTACGTCTTGTCCTCGTTGTGGTAGCTGACTCTAAACCATGCTTCTTGGTTGAATAGCTTCTGCATGACTTTGTCCGCCCATTGGGAGTGGCTTGCCCTGATTGGGAGAAGGCCGATCCATTCGGCCAGGAGTTCCTGTGACTCTGGAGAGGCTACGGCGTTGTACGCGTCCGTCTCGTTGTTGAAGGGAACATGCAGTTCTCCCTGCAGGACATTCCTCCTCTTGACAGCGTTGTCGCCCTTGGCCAAAACACGAACACCGTCCTCGATGTATTTCAAGCGCGTGTCTATCCTGCTCACCGTAGCCTCCGTCCTCTTCGTCCTGTCCTTCAACGTCTTGAGGGAGATCCGGACGTGCTTCATCTTCATGTCCAGGGCTTTGATCACAGGCTTGACCATGTCGTCCGCCCGATCGTACAGATCCTGTTGGGTCTCTTTAGCAATAGCTGGCGGATAGCCTATGTGGCCGGAAACGACGGCGGGAACAGAGGTGGAGGTGTTGGCGGCAGCGCCTTGGCTGCTGCCGGCGGACGTGTTGAGGGAGTCGTTGGCTGCAGGATTGCTAGCAGAAAGTACGCCCTGGACGGCGGGATGGCTCTGGACACTGCTCCAGGAGGTGGCACTTGCGCCCGAGATTCTTTGTCCCAGGTTGACTGCAGCCTTGCTCTTCTTACTTGGCGTTGCCGATGTTGAAGCTGCACTGCCGCTATTGGTCCTCCTCTTTCTGGACGGTGTCTGAGGCGCACCTCCAGGAGAGACGTGGGTGGACACAATGCTGCTGAACTTGCCAGCGGTGACGTCCGCGCCCTTCGACAAGTCAATGCCGCTCCTGCCCAGCAGAGCTCCGGGATCCAGTCCGCTTGTCTGGCTGGTTGTGTTATCCTCGTCGTTGTCGTCCGGAGAAGAGCTGGAGGCTGTCCTCGGAGAGAAAAGGGTGGAGATTGTGCTTCCAGAGCCATCATCCTGTCCACCTGCTCCACCTCCCTGCTGTCCTCCGCTGCCTCCTTGAGCTGGAGATTGGTTTCCGGCGGGAGGAGAGTTGGATCCTGTTCCGCCCTGTCCTTGTCCTCCTGCAGCATTTTTTGCCGCTTGGCGCTGGCTCCTCCTTGGTGATCCTGCCAGCTGGTTCACCAGCTGGTCAAATTGCTGGGTGTTCAGGTTCACCTCCCCGTTCGGTTTAACCCAAGGGAACTTTGTCTTCTTGGGAGTGGACGTGGCCGTGCCCCTCATCTCCACGCTGGAGAAATCAGTAGAGTCTTGCGTGAGGATTCTTCGTAGCCCTTGGCTAGCAGTGAAGGCCTCGTCGTTCTCGTCCTCCGTCACCCTTCTGACCGGCGCCGACTGGAACAGCTTCTTGGACCTCTCCTCGTTCAGCAAGTCAGGGTACGAGAAGGCAGCGTAGACGTGCTCCCTGAAGTTGACGAGCGTCGCCTTGTAGCTCTCCTCTAGCCCGTCCTCCCCCCTCTTCTCCATGCCGGAGGCGAAGAAGTTTTTGAATCCTGCAGATGTTCTCTGTCAGCAGATCCGCCCTAATGTCCTGCTCCACCCTGGCGAAAACTCGGACAGTAGCTTGAAGAATGGCGTCGCGGCCGCGCTGGTCCAGCACCGGGATCTTCACCCTGTACTTCCAGGTTCGGTCAACGTGCCTCAGGAAGCCGTTGAGTAGCTCCTCCATGTTGAGGCCTTGGATTTCTCCTCTCCCGTAGTGGGCGAAGGAGTAGTTGTCCTCGAGGAAAACGATGAGGCGGTTGGCGGTGAAGGGGCGGGCGGGCCTCGTGGTATTGGAAGGCTCAACGTCCCTGTCGTCCTCGTTGTTGTTCACGTCGGTAGCCTTGCTGGAGCCGTAAACCTTGCCAGCTCTGGTGGTCCTGGGGCCGCTGATGGCGGAGTTGCTGTAGGAGACCGGCATGTCGAACCTCTTCGTGCGGCAGGGAAGGACGGGCGCCGCCATGAGGAGGGACTGCGAGGCTTGAGATTGGCTGCCCAGCAAGCTCTGGCTGGCCTCGAAGTCGTCGTTGTTGTAGCCGTCGTACTCCATGTTGCCGCTGCCGTACTCCATGGAGATGTAGAAGAGCTTGGTGCAGGTGCCGTACTAGAATTTCAGGTTGTAGGAGGCGTCCAAGCCGGAGCAAGAGTTTAACACGTCCTCGCACTTTAGTTTAAAATTTTAAACTATGCTTTTCCATTAAAAAAAAGGCGAATTTAAGGAAAAATTCAAATATTTGAATTTTAAATTCGGAACGTTACATTACGTATGAGCGAAGCTTGGAGTCGGCTACAGCAGTATTTGGCACCGTCTTAAGATGGAATGTTGTGATTTAATATTAAAACCTAACACGCGGTGGCAGGCGGGAGGAAGGGAGAAGCGAGTTGCTGCTGCTGCTCTGTTGGCGAACACACCTAACAACTTATAATGATTGGTGCTAGAGGAAAGCTAGAGCGGTTTTCCAGCTGGGAATCACATCTTCGTACAATAAACCTAACGGTTTTTTTTAAGAACAGTTTGTGAACACGTTGGGGAAAAGGAAGTGCGTAGCTCATTACCAAACGCGCGCCATCAACAGAATCCTGGACAGCGACAAGGAGTGGTGCGCCAGTATCTTCAGCAACATGCCCTACAAGGACCAGGACCTCAGGCGCGACAGGTGGAAGGAGGCCTCCAAGCGGTACCGCGACAAAAAAAAAGGCTGAATTGATGCTACAAGCACGGGCCACAGCGGGACACGGGCCAGCTGTTCCACTTCGTGCCCCTCCCCAACCAGTACCAGTGGACGGTGGGAGTCCCGCCAACGCTGAGGACGAAGCTGGCGGCGAGAGCAGGCAGGTTGACCCCACCAACCATGATGAGCCAATGGAAGTTGCTGCCGGAGACAACGGTGGACACAACGGTCAAAATGCTAGCAACAGCACCGTGGAGGAAGGGGAGGAAATCAACTACGAGGACGACGGGGATGGCGCCATCTCTAGCTTGCCGTCAGAGAACGAATCCGCGGGCTCTGGAATTGAAGGAGAGGGGAGCAGCGAAGAAGGCGACGGGGACGGAGAAGACTGGGAGGGGGGCGCTGACGAGAATGTAGGCGAGCTACGAACCAGGCAGCAAGTGGAAGCTGCTCTCACCTCTCTGTACAACAAGCTCGTCACGTCCCACGACCTTTCCATCCGAGGCTGCCAGCACGTGCACTCCTTCATACTGCAGAACGCCAGTGCCATTCACAACTTCCTGCAAGCTGGAGGAACCACTTGCACCGATGTGCATTGGCTTCGCATCCGCCAGACAGCAAAAATGCCACAAGTTAGGAACACAATTTACAAAAAAGTTCTGGAGACCAACGTAGCTGGGAGGCAGATACAACAGAAGGAGGAGCTCGTCGGGGACTTTCTAGGAGTCCCTCGAGAAACGTTAAAGCTGGACATTGTCAGGAACACGGCATACGTCTCCCTGAAGGAGCTACAAGCTTACTTCAAACAACTACCTGGCCACACTGGCCTGATGGGCGCGGACCTCTCCACAGTCGACATCGCCATAGACGGATTGCCAAAGGCAAAATCCAGCAGCTCCACCATCATTGTCTTCACCATAATTTGGCCGAAGTGTGGCCTTCCAATCACATACAGGGCAGTGGAGCATCGATTTGGCTGGACGCCTACTGGAGACCAGGTTCTTGCTGGCTTTAAGGAGGAGCTGGAGGCTGCCAACATGACAGTACGCTACCTGCGGTCCGACGCAAAGGAGAGGCACGTACTGCTAAACATGATCCAGCCCAGCGGTAGATTCGGCTGCGACTGGTGCATAAGCTGCGGGTACACCAAGGTTTTCCCCTCCGTCACCGTCCACCCCGCCTTTGACGACCAAGTGGGCAATTCCCATATAAAGGACAGCCAGAACTGCCGAAGGAGAACGCATGCAGGAGTTGTGGCTATGGCCAGGCGCAGCGTGGAGGAAGGTCTGGATTTTCCAGTGGAAAATGAGGGAATTCGAGGTCCAACAGCAGCCCACCAGCTTCCTGGTTTCAACGTGGTAAAAGGCACCGCCTTTGAGAACATGCATGCCAGCTTCGAAGGAGCAGCAAGAAGAAAAATGAAGGCCACTTGGAACCTCGACTCTAAGAGCAAGCTACCCCACCCGGACGTTCTGGTTTTAAACAAGTACCTCCGCGAAATGAAGACCCCCAAGGAGGTCACTCGCAATTCCAGAGAGATGGACATCGCCCATTGGAAGGCCTACGAGTTCTGGCTCTTTATCCTACACGTAGTTCCAGCAGTGGTGGACGGCGAGTCTGTCCTTGTTGGGGAGAGGAACCTGTCCAGGATGTATCTCCTTTTTGCCTTCCTGCAGCGGGCGGTAGAACTGCCAGGACGGGCCTTTGATGAGCTGGAGACTTCCCACAACTTGGACGACCTGCTGTCCCAGTGGTACCGGCTGGTCGACGAGGAATTCGACCACCGCCACTCCGTTTACAATGTCCACATCGTTGGAACACACTTGCTGGAAGCTAGGAGGCAACTGGGCCCACTTTTCCAAGTGTCTTCCTGGCCCCTTGAGGGGATCTTCAAGTACGTCAACTCCAGCTATGCGGGCTCCACGAACGTGCCCAAGCAGATCCTGACCAACATGCTCCTGCGGGAGAGGAAGCATCGGTGTTTGAAGGCTCCCAGAAAGCTGAGGTGGAATCCGTCGCCGTCCTCAAAGAACGACGATTCACTGGCATACACGGATGACGGCAATTTCGTCCGCCTGCTGGAGGAGAACGGGGAGGGGAGCTGGAGGTGTGCTATCCTCAATGTGTCCCCCGTCTGCCACGACCACGCCGGTCTGGACTTCTTGGACTGGGAGGCCGTGGGCGTCATGAACATTGAGGACGAAACTGGGAACGAGGCGGAAAGAAGCTACCAAACCTCCCAATTTGTCGCAAAGGCCGTCGTGTGCAAGAAGACTATAAGTACAATGCCCCTGGAGTGGATATATGAGACAGTGCAATAAATGTTGTAACCAAGTTGTAACGAAAGACAAGCTGGATTGGGGCGAGTTTAGCGCAACGAGAAACTTGTCAAGTTAGTTAGTAAAGTCTTATTGTTGTAACAAACAGAGACAAATTAAATCGTAGCTGACTTGTAGCCAAAAATATATCACTTTACATATATCCTCATTGATGACAAAAAGGCACAAGGGCCACAACTTCTCATTTACGTTAGGTACGTGAAACACATGAAACATTTAAGCGACGCAAATATTGAACTATACGTGCCGGCGTTTCCAGTAACTGGTAAGCCGGCAGATCTTTTCGCGGTATCTTCATTCTAGCGCCTCAGGGCAAGGCCGCGCCCACGACCGCGGGAGAAGGCCACGTAGCTGCCCTCCTCGCTGGTCGAGGACCCAAAGTTTGCCGGGTTCCCCACCTCGGTCCGGGCCTTTGCGAGATCCAGGATCTCCTGGAGTTCGATGCGGCGACGGACTGCAATCTCTGCCTCCCTCTCTGCCCTTTCAGCCCTTTGGCGGAGTGCCTCGTTCTCGGCCTTGAGTGCCGCCAGGTCAGTATCCTGCGCCCTCACAAGCCTCCTCATAGCGCGGAGATCGGCACAGCGTGCCTTGTAGAGCGGCCAGAGCTTCGACCCGTAGTCCTTGGCCCTGCGGAGGGCGCGTCCCGCCCGGTCTAGCCACTCGACCCCCTGAAATGGAGGATTTGTATGAGAAGACGCCATTAGCAGTAATGGGTAGCTTGCTATTAGCTAAAGTTACCTCGGACATGTAGAAGTCTGCCTCCTGACACGTCTTCTTGTGCTCGGATAGCATCTCCTTGCCCATGCTTGCAAAGAAAGCGCCCATGGTCAACACACTGCGGGAGGCCTCGCGGGCGTCCTGGAAACTGGCAGGGTCCAAGCTGGAGGCGCGCTTCTCCGCCGATGTCTTCTGGCCCCCGGCGCCATCCTCGTCGTCCCATTCCTTTGCAAAGGCAGCCACTTCCTCAGGGTCCATAGAGGTAGAATGAGAAGAGCAGAGACCGTCGTTGTCAGCGGCGTCGCCGTCCTTGCCATGGGCGGCGCCGTCGCCGTCGCCGTCGCCGCCGTCGCCATCGTCGGCGGCGTCATTGCCAGCGGCGTGCGGGGGACCGGTGGCCGCCTTCTCCAAGTTGTTCTCCAGCTCGTGCAGCTCAGACTCCTTCTTGTTGTCCTGCTTCCCCGGGACCATGCCGTCCTCGCAGTCGTCCGGGGGGGGGACGGGGCGGCGGTACCTGTAGCGAGCCCTGAGCGCCGATGCAGCCACGGAGTCGTCCTTCTCCACGTTGGCCCCGGCCGCGGCGGCCGCCGGCGCATTGCCTGACTCCGGAATGGGGCGCCTCGCCCTGTCGCTCCTGCCCTTGTAGCCAACACCAAGCTTGGCGACAGCGGCGGAGAGGTCGGCGTCCTTGTCCTCAGACATGTTGGAGTCGGAGGAGAAGAGAGGGGAGGTGTTGTTGGACTTGAAAGACGTGGACTACACTTTGGTGTTCTTTGGCTCCGGACTTGCTTGTCTAATTGGACTTGGCCGACTTTCCCGTTTTCTTAAATCTAATTTTCGAAATTCTTTTTCTTGGGGGGGGGCCAATCAAAGCCAGTTCCGCCAAATTTGACCAACCAATGAGATTTAAACTCGCGATTCCCGCCGGACGGACGCACGTATATATCTGAGTCACGGAACCTCGACAGTTCAATGTTCCCAAGCACTCTAGCTAGCAATTAGTTTCGCGCAAAAGTACTTGAAGCAACGTTTGAACGTGAACTCTTATTGAGGACAAAAAACAAGTACATACAAATTCATAGCTGGTGCCCAGCCAAAGAGAAACATTACACAAAGTACGTTACAAAAGATTCTCATTGGAAGAAAAAATACGGGGCTTTAATGCCTCTGCTTCCCATTTACAATTCTAAACAGTAAACCGTTAACATTGTGAGCCGCCACCTGACTGCCTCCTCCTCACCACTTCAAAGTACGGCACTGTTTTCTCCCCCAGCTTCTTCCTAGCGCCGCTCGGAGAAGACGCGGCCGCGGCCGAACCCTCCGAAGGAGAGGCCGCCTCCGTCCTCGCTGGAGCTGGAGCCGTGGTGGTCGAGATGGCCCCGCTCGTTCCTTGCTTTTTCAGCATCCAGGACTGCCTGGAGCGCCGCGCGACGACGCACCGCGAGCTCTGCCTCCCTCTCCGCCGCCTCTGCCCTGGCGCGGAGGGCCATGTTCTCGGCCTTGAGCGCTGTCAAATCTGCGTCCTTCTTCTTCTCCAGCTTCTTCAGAGCGCGGAGCTCCTCGCAGCGCACCTTGTACAAGGGCCACAGCTTTGACCCAAACTCTTTGGCCCTGCGGAGGGCGCGGCCAGCCCTGTCGAGCCACTCGATACCCTGGGAAGGACGAGTTATGTGAGGAAACGGCACTAAAATTGGTTGGTAGCTTCTCCTCAGCATTACTCACCTCGGCCATGTACATGTCCGCCTCCTTCCTTGCCCTTTTGTGCTCGTCCATCATGCTCTTTGCCGTGCTGGCAAAGTAGGCACCCATGGCAAGCATGCTTCTGGCTGCCTCGCGCTCCTCCTGAAAGTCAGCAGGGCCGTTGCTAGAAGCAGGCTTCCTGTCCTGGTTGTTGTTGTTGTATCCAAATTTATTGCCAATAAAGCTCGTACCAGTACACAATAGATGACGGTAGTTAGCGAGCGGGCGGTGTCAATCAATAATGAGGTAATTAGGGTAGGCAGGGTAATTATACACAGAGCGCTGCGATGTATACAATTAATTAATTAAAAAGCTGAATGAATAGGTCTGCATACGCTATCACAGGAGACAGTAATTATACTCGCGGAGTAGAGTCTTCTGGTCAGGTATTGGGTAAAAAGGATGAATAAAATAGGGGGGGGTTAAATAGGGGAAGCAGCGGCGATGTCCTTTGCGGCCCGGCGGGCCGCGGTCAACGTGGGGGCCTCCCTGAGCAGGGGCGAGGCGTTCCAGAGCCTGAAGCCATACCACGCAAAGGTGTCGGTCTTAAATTTAGGAGGGGGGGGGATGCAATTAGAGGTAGTGGCGCGGGTTTGTCTAATTGGCTTGGAGGAAGAGGAGGAGGAGGGACACAGGATCTCGCCGATGGGGAACCTGGTGCCGTTGGACTCGTAGTTCACTCCCTTCCATGTCTCGGTAGCGATTTGCTCCACGATGAGCTGGTTCAGGGATGGCATGCCAGCCTTTGCTAGCAGGGCAGAGGTTGTCAGCCTGCTGCTCCTGCTGCTCCCCACGACGGCCCTGGCACAGTCGTTGATGGCGACTTGGATGGCTGCCAGGTCCTTCTGCACGGGGTCCGCGGACTGGAGTCTGGGTCGCAGTACTGCGCAAGCGTAGGCCACTTTTCCCACCAGTAGGGACCGGACCACCTGCTGGAGCACCCGCCGCCGCAGGTGCAGGGCAAGTCTGCGACTGGCACCTGCTAGACTTCGAGCAGAGCGTAGGGCAGAGGCCAGGTGTGGGGCAGGTGAGAGGCGGTCATCGAAGCAGACGCCTAGGACGTCAACTGTGCTGCTGGGTTTCACCATGACGCCGCCGATGTTCACGGGGGTGCCGCCATCTCCAACCCAAACGACCTGGGTTTTCTCCTGGTTGAGGACGAGGCAGTGGCTGGTCATGTAGGAGGTGATGGAGGAGGAGACGGACTCGAGGTTTGACTTGACAATGGTCTTGCTCTTTGCCGAGGCCCACACAATGCAGTCATCTGCATAACCCGAGCTGCCGATGGTGGCGTTGCCGACGCCGCTGCCGCTGATCACTGCGGGGAGGTCGACCAGCAGGCACAAGAAGAGGGCAGGCCCGAGGATGGATCCCTGGGGGACTCCATACTTGATGGGGAGGTAGTCAGAGTGGCTGCCGTTGTAGACGACGCTTTGGGAGCGATTGGAGAGGTAGTGGCGGAACCAGGAGCTTGCCCGCCCCCTGACGCCCAGCCCGTCCATCTTGGAGAGCAGCTTGTCGTGGTCCAGCGTGTCAAAGGCGGCGCTGAGGTCATAAGCGGCTATGCCCAGCACCTCCCCCCTCGACCTCGCCCTCATCCACGCCCCGTGGGAGGCAATGATGGCCCCGGTCGTGTTCCGCTTGGGGCGGAAGCCGTGTTGGCAGTTGGGGAACTTCTCCTCCATGAACCCCAGCAGCTGCTCATGCACCACCCGTTCAAGGACCTTGGAGAGCGCGGGGAGGAGGGCCACCGGCCTGTAGCTCGCCGCCTTGTCCGCAGGCTTGTGCTTCTTGTGCACCGGGATGATGTGCGCCTCCTTGAACCCGTCAGGGACCACGGCCGTGCTGAGGGAGACTGAGATCAAGTGCGCAATGGGGCCCGCCAGCACCCCAACTCCCTTTTTCAGCACTGCAATAGGGATCCGGTCCGCTCCTTCAGCCCCGGTGTTCCTCAGCGACATGATCACCCTCGCCACCTTCCCCTCAGAAGGTGGGCGGAGCACAAGGGTGTCCTCGCTCCCAGCAGCAGCAGCAACTGTAGGGGTGGAAGTACAGGCAGCGTCGGCAGCACCAGCGGCGGCAGCCACCCCTCGCTGGCCAATGTCTTCGCGGAGCTTGGAGATCTTCTCGACGTAGAAGTGGTTGACGTGAGTCGCCAGCTCATCGTCACCAGTCACGCCGTCGAGGGAGGAGGGTAGAGCGCCCGATTTCCCCTTGCCAAGGGCCGAGTTCGCCAGCGCCCAGATCCTCTTCGGGTCCATCCCTGTCTGGTGCAGCAACTGCTGGTTGGAGTCCAGCTTGTCCCTCCTGAGCAGTCTCACCACCCTATTGCGCAGGGTCCTATACCTGCGGCGGTCCCCACCTGGCCTCGCTTCCAGGTCACGCTCCTTCATGGCCCCGAGGGTGTCGGGCTTCAGGTGCAACGGCGTGGGGCGGTCCTTAATGGCGCTGGTCTTGTAGGGGGCGACCAGGTCTAGGGCGGAGTGGATCTCTTCCACAATGATTTTGTGGATGGCATTGACGTCGTCGCTGAAGTAGACCTTGCTCAAGTTGCTGGCGTTGAGGGCTAGGCTGAGATCCGTGTCTCTAAGAGTGGCGTAGTTCCTCTTCGTGACCTCTTTGATCCCCAGCTTGGGTAAAAATGCGGAGAAGTCCGCCAGCACGGGCAAGTGGTCCGTGGCCGAGTAGGGGATGGTGGTGGTGGAGACCCGGCTGCTGCCGAGCGCGTAGACGTGGTCTAGGGTGCTGCGTCTTTGACTGACGGTGCCGGTGCCGTCGTCAAAATGGCCGTGCGAGCAGTAGGTGGGGGAGTTGGGCCCCACGAAGTGGAAGCCGAGGTCGCTCAGCCCGTCCAGGTGGGCCCTGAGCATGCTGGACCTATAATAGGTGGCGTCGCTTCTTCTCGAGACGTCGAGGTTGAAGTCGCCCAGGAGGATGGCGCGGCCGTAGGCACCAGCCACGCTGGCGGCGTGCTCGTGGAGGAGGGCCAGCCCCTCCCTCTCCATGGCGCAGTTGCCCCACTGCCTGTACACTGCACCAATCACTAGAGGGCCAGAGCGCAAATTTATTTTCATCCACAAATCCAGCCCGGACCGGAAGAGCACGGTCGGGTTCAAGGTAGGGACGAGGTTCTGCTTGACCAGCACTATGAGCCTGAACTTGGTCTCGTTGGACAAGTCAGGCAGGATCACGAGGTAGTTCTTAACAGCAAAAGTAGTGTCATGAGCCGGCAGCTCAGTCTCAGTAAGCACTACCACGTCAGGGGATTGGGCGTCCAGGATGTGCTCGAGTTCGAGCTCCCTGCTGGCGGACCTGGTGAGGTTGGACACGTTCCATGTCATCAGGCGGAGGCTAGCCTGAGACCTGCCGAGCCCAGAGCTGACTCCAGGGCCGTCGCGAAGACGGCGGCAAAGGAGGACAGGGGCAGGGCGCGGGCGGAGGCCACGTCGCTGTACTTGCTGCCCATGGGCGGCATCGCGGCGAGGTGGGCGGCGTTGGGAGCAAGTCCCAGCTTCCGAATGGTTGCCAGCTCCCTCTTCACCTCCGCGAGCTCCCTCCTGGACTTGTCGAGGTGGGACTCCGTGGGCTGGGGGCCACGGGGCGGGGCGGACGTGGGGGGGAATCTCCTGTTGTTGGACCTGGCGCTGGAGGTATGGTTGGGGGGGAGTGCCCCCCTTCTCCCGTTTCCCTGGGCGGGCTCCTGGATGCGCTTCTTGGTCACGTTCATGCTCTTCTTGGTCTTGTTCCCCTGCCTTTTTGCTGCTGCGGTGGGCCCACTTACGCCCTTGTCCTCCTTGTACCTGCCGTGGAACTTGGCACAATTGGGGGCGCGGGTGGGGACGCAGGTGCTGGCGGCACAGAGATCGGGGTGGGAGTACTCGCAGTCGGCCCTCCTGCAGAGCATCCTCCTCCAGAGGTAGGGGCAGACGGCAGTCGTGGGCGTCTTGTGTGGGTGGGCGGCAGCAGCAGTGGCAGCAGCAGCAGCAACAGGCCCAGCAGGCGGTCCAGTGGCGACGGCAGCAGCAGCCCCAGCGGCACCTACAGCGGCGGAGGCAGCAGCGGCAGCAGCGACCCCAGCGGCGCCGATATCGGCGGCATCCCCAGGCCGGAGGTCCGATTCCTCCTCGCCCTCGTCCTCGTCCCAGACACTGGCGGCGGCGGCAGCGGTCCCAGTGGCGGCAGCGGCTCCACCAGTGCCTCTCCCACCAGCAGCAGCACCAACGACGGTCTCCCCTACCGTCTGTGTCGACGCCATCAGCGGCGGCACGTCCCCTGCCTCCAGGATGCTGACGTCGAGTGTCTGGGCCCTGATCAGGTTGGCCACGTCCCCCGGTCCTCCGGTCCTCCAGCGCCGTCGCCGTCCTCGTCCTCCCAGTCCATTGCGAAGGCAATCACCGCCTCGGTGTCCAGGGAGGAGCAGCCGGAGAGGGAAGAGGAGTGGGCCGTGTACAGCCCTTCGTCGTCCTCGTCCCCAGCTCCTTCGTCGGGGCCACCATCGCCGCCGGCGTCGTCTCCAATGTGGGGGGGACCGTTTGCTGCCGCCGCCAAACCATCCTCTAGCTCGTTCAGAGCGGAGGCCATGTTGGCCTCCTGCGCCTCCAGGGCCACGTCGTCGTCAACCGGGCTGGGCACGGGGAGGCGGTACTTGTAGCCGGCCTGAAGCGCAGCAGCAGCCAGGGAGTCGGCCTCATCCACCACGTTCCCGGCGCCGGCGGACAGGGGGACTGCCTCCTGCTGGTTGGCCGCGAGGGTAGGGCTCCCCGGCCTGGAGGTGCGGCTCCCGTAGCCCTTGCCCAGCTTAAAGCCCTGCTCGGAGAGCACGGGGAGAGTGTTGTTCTCGTTCCCAGACATGTTGTCGTTGGAGGAGGGGATGCCCGTGAAGTGGAAGTTGGAGTGGGAGGTGTTGGCGCCCGAGTTCACTTGGGACGGTTTTAGCTACTGAATGTATTGTTTATTTTTTTAGACCGATTCAAACTCGCAAAAATTCACAAATGTCTTTTTTAAAAAATTTTTTTATATTAGCCAATCAGAAAAGGGTCCGTCAAATTTGGCCGACCAATGAGATTTAAGCTTTGGAGTCCCGACGTAGGGGCGCAAGTGAACTGCAGGAAGTCGCGAAACCTCGCCATCGTAGAATCCACCCGGAAAAAAAGGAGGAATGGAAAAAATTTCCCATGATTTTGACCAAGCTGGAGAGGCGCTAGGCAGAAAAGGAACACTAGATTTCATTCTAGCTTTCCTCCAGCGCCATCCGAAAAAAAAAAGAAACAGGATTTCAACTCACTGGGTTTTCTCCGCTCCTCTAATGACTCGCCGAGGGATGGGTGGGTGAAGAAGAAGAAAAAGAGAGAGAATTGACTGACAAGACAAGTCCGCTACCACCGTCGCCACCAAACTAACTGCGCTCGCTTTGAGAGGGGGGGGGAAGGCTGTCACCCGTCTACTACTACTCTTTCCCTCACTCTGCCTTTTCCCCGGCGATGATATGTCTCTGTCTCCCCCCCCCCCCCCCCCACCCGCGGGGGGGGGGGCGACCCCCCGGTGGTGTGCCCCACCCAAAAAAAAAAATAACGTAAAAGGGTTTTTGTTTAAGTTTAAAAAA
>JAAUYB010177654.1_pt1 | contig 14698 bp, 8 predicted proteins | sample 7278071 | NCBI WGS metagenome assembly JAAUYB01 (sample SAMN14350121, study PRJNA611818) | marine sediment metagenome | isolation source: surface marine sediment (1.8m) | place: French Polynesia: Moorea | collected 2018-08
CTTATTAATCCTTTTCTCCAAGATGGACCAATTAATTGGCAATATCAATTGGTAGGTTTTTGGGGTGGTTTAAGGGGTGCAGTGGCATTAGCACTAGCATTAAGTTTACCCCATGACTTTCCCAATCGGCATTTATTAATTGCCATGACCTTAGGAGTTACTCTATTTACTATTATAGTTGGTGGAACTACTATAGGGCATTTACTAAGTTTTCTCAAATTAGATCAACCGACTTTTCTTCATAAAATATCTGAAAAAAAAGCTCTATTAAGAGTTCAAAAAAGTATCCAGCAAAACTTGGCTAATTTAGGACCAGAAGTGGTAGATATTTCGGATATTATTAAAAAATTAAACCAAAATTATCAAGGTGACATTGAGCAAACCTCAGCTTCTCTAGAAAGTTTCAGAAATAGCTTAAGACAAAAATCTTCTGATATCAATATTCAAGCATTATGGTTAGAAGTTCTCGCTCTGGCAAGGGAAAGCTATGAAAAATATTATGATTTAGGGTTTTTGATGGCAAGAACATTAGATCGTTTGAAGTTTATGGTCAATCTTAAACAGCAATCTATTGAAGAAGGCAAAATTCCGCCTCGTCATTATTCTTTTGACTCATTAAAACCTCAAGGAGAAGGTTTTTTAACCTCAATTGTTCGGCGTTTTTCTCCCAACAGTACATGGTTACAAAAGGAAGAAAATGCTCAAATCCAAAGTAAATATGAGTTTTATCTTGCTGTTTCTGAAGCGACTAAACAAATCATTGATAACGTCGAAAAAAGCATAGAAGAGGAGATTGTTAAAGCAGAAGTAGGGGAAGATTGTTTAAATTATTACCAATTTATTCAACAAAAATCCTTAGAAAGACTACAAGCTTTAGCCGCTCAACAGCCTATGTTAGTTCAAGCTTTACAACTAAAAATAGCCAAACAATCAGCATTAGTTGAGGCTCAAGCAAAATTAGATAAGATGATTAAGGAAGGCTCGGTTTCGGAAGAAATGGCCGATAAAATTCAAGCAGAATTAACGGATAGTATATTAAAACTTAAATTATGAGGTAGTCCTTCAGAACAAGCATAACACCCCACTCAGGTTAGTAAGAACCGCATCAACTTTCTGGAACTGTTGCGAGGGGAAAAAACCGATTATGTCCTCAACAATGAAGCCTTAACTTATATGGCCACCTCAACCAAGTTTCCTAACAGTAATCAAAAACCAAGTGCAGGACAAAATTCAACGCCATAATTCAGTCAACCCTAATTTTTATCTGTGGCCTCTCTTAATTGTTCTACAATTTAATACCCAAAACTTGAGTATAAGCACCCCTTGCTTGAGTTACCCCGATAGTTCTTTGAGATGCTTCAATCATGGGACGACGTAAACTGACGACAATAAACTGTGCTTGTTGTGCTTGTTGTTGAATCATTTTTGAGAGTCTTTCCACATTGGCCCCATCTAAGAACATATCCACTTCATCAAAGGCATAAAAAGGAGAAGGACGATATCTTTGTAGAGCAAAAATAAAGCTTAAAGCGGTTAATGATTTTTCTCCCCCTGACATAGAACTTAATCTTTGTACGGGCTTTCCTTTGGGGTGTGCAACTAAATTTAATCCCCCTTGAAAGGGATCTTCTTCATTGTCTAATTGTAGATATCCATCCCCTTGAGATAGGGTAGCGAAAATGTTTTGAAAGTTCTCATTAACTGCGTCAAATGCGTCTTTAAATGACCGCAATCTTAGGGTTGTAAAATTCTCCACTCTTAATAATAATTCGGTCCTTTCCCCTTGAATAGTGGTTAATTTTTCTGTCAGTTCGTTTAATCTTTCTTCGGTTTTTTTATGTTCTTCTAAGGCCAACATATTCACGGGTTCCATCGCTTCTAAGCGTTTTTGTCCGTTACGAATTTCTTTTTGCAGTTGTTCAATATGAGGCCTTAAGTCGCTGGTATTTTCGTCTATTTCTGATAGTAAGGGGATCTCCGGTAAAGGTTTAGGGAGTTCATTTTGTTGGCTTTCTCGTTCTTCTTCAAGGGTAAGTAATGCTTCTTTTCTTTCCTGTTGGCTAGTTTGTAATTTTTCTAGGTTCCAGTTTTTTTGTTGATAATTTTTTTGTAAGGATTTTAATTTTTCTTCCTGGCGATCGCGTTCTTTTTTTGTTTCCCCTAATTTTTGGGTTAATTCTTCTAATAAACTTTCTAAGTTACTAATTTTATGATTAATATTTTCTAGTTGCTGTTCAATCTCTATTTGTTCATTTTTTAGCTTGACAATTTGCTGTTTTTGTGATTCTATTTTGTCTTGATTTTCCTGAATTTTTTCTTTTAAAGTGTGACATTGACTATTGATTTCTTGTTGTTTACTTTCTGCTTTACGGACTTCCATTTCCCTCTCTTGTAACTGGGTTTCTTGAGTTTTAATTAAGCTTTGAATTTCTTGCCATTCACTATGGGTATGGGAGTTTTCTAACTCCCTAAGTCTTTCTTGTTTTTGCTGTAATTCTCTGGTTAATGGGGGAATTTCTGCAGCAATAGTTTTGAGTTTACTCTCTAAAGTTTCTGCTTCTTGTTGGTGACGAGATAATTGTAAGCTTAACTTGTCTTTTTGTAATGTAAACCGTTGTACTTCTTTCTCTAACTGTTGACGTTTTAATTGTTGTTCTCTGACAGTTTGTCTTGCTTCAGTTAAATCATTAGATAAATCTTGAATTTGTGCTAATTTTTGTCGTAACCCCTCCTCGTTACGAGATAGTAACTCTTCTAAATTAACTAATCTTTGTCTTAGGGATTTAATTTCCTGGGAATCTCCTTGTACTAAAGTTCCAAAATGAAGAGAAGAACGCTTAGGTTTACTCCCTCCTGTCATTGCTCCACTGGTTTCTAAGAGATCCCCATCTAGGGTAACAATTCGCTGTTTTCCTAAGTGATATCTGGCATCATTTAGGGTTTCAAAAACAACCGTACTTCCAAAAACATAGGAAAAAATCTTTTCATGTTCCGGCCGACAAAGCACTAAGTTAACAGCTAAGTCAATAAATCCTTGTGTCTGACGTAAACTATTATTAGTTTGTCCACGATAGGGTCTAATTTTTGTTAATGGTAAAAAGGTAGCTCGTCCGGCTTTAGCTTGTTTTAATAGCTTAATTCCTGCAGCAGCAATAGTATCATCTTCGACTACGACATGACCTAATCTTGCTCCGGCTGCAATTTCTAAGGCTAGTTGATAAGTGGGTTTTACTTGTCCTAATTGAGCCACTAAACCACAGACGCCAGGTAAATCTGAACTTAAGATAAGTTGGGTAGCATAGGTTCCCTGGGCTTCTTGTTGTGCTTGTTGGGATGCTTCTAATCGATCTAACTGTCTTTGTTTTTCTCGATACTCTTTATCTAAGCGAGTTTGGGTTTCTTGGAGAATACTTCTATCTTGTTCTGCGGTAGCTAATTTGTTGGCAATGGTTTGTATTTTTTCTGCATAAGGGACAGATAATTCTTCTAATTCTTGCTGTTGAATCTTTGATTCTGATTCTATTATTTCTAGTTGCTGTATTTCATCAGTAATATTGTTAAGTAATTGTTGATGACGCTCCTTTAGTTGTGCCTCTTGAGTTAAATAGGGGTTTAATGTATCTTGTAAATTATAAATTTGACGGCTTAAATTAGCTTGTTCTTGTACCCAAGCATCAGATGCTTCTGCTACTGCTGCTGCTTGTTGTCTCACCATTTCTAGAGTGTGGCGATTGCGATCTCTCTGTTCTTTTAGAAGGGGTAAAGTATCCTGTTGTAAATTATTACTATCTTCGGTAAGTTGGGATAACTTTTGTTTTTGTTGAGAAATTATTATTTCCGTTTGGGTTATTTCTGTGTCGGTTTTTTCAAGCAGATGATGTAATTCTTGTTGTCGTTGTTGTTGTTGGTTGCGTTGTGCTTTTTGGGTAGCAAGTTGAGAAGCAACGGTTAATTGTTCATCTTCTCCTAATGCTTTAACTTGACGGTTCAAGTCTTCAAGTTTAGTTGTGGTTTCTGTTATCTTCTGCGATAGATTAGCAATATCTTGGTTTAGTTCTATTTCTTCCTTTTCCCCTGTTAATATTTGATTCTGAAGACGGGCTACTTGTTGTTGTAGAGATTTCCAAACTAAGACGGTTTCCCATCCTTGTTTTTCGTGAATTTGTTGCTTTAATTTTTGATATTTTTCTGCTTTAACGCGATCTGCTGCTAAACGTTCCAAAGAGCGTTTTAATTCTGTTTCAATGATCTGACAACGTTCTTCTCTTTCTCTTACTTCATCTAAAGTTTCTTTGGTTTTTTCTATCTTGCGATCAAATTCAGCAACCCCGGCTAATTCATCAATTATATTCCGTCTTTCCTTGGAATTCATACTAATAATGCGGGTTACATCTCCTTGTAATACCACATTATAGCCTTCAGGATAAATGCGAAGACGGTTTAATTGTTCATGAAGTTGACTAACATTACAAGGTTGCTCATTAATATAATAAGTTGACGAATAACTTCCCCCTTTTGTCACCCGTAACCGTCTTGTTACTGTCCATTCACTACTCGTAATTAAATTATTTTCTGTTTCATTGCTTTCGGAGATATCATGTCCATTTTCATGACTATTATTATTCTCGGTTAATGCTATCTTAATTGTAGGAGGATGTTCAGGACTAAATCCCTCTAATTCTGAGAGATCAGAAACATCAAAGGTAACAGAAACATAGGCTTCTTGTGTCCTACGATTACTGCTATGATTATGATTAATTAAATCCGGCAAACGTTCGGCACGCATTCCCTTAGACGTGGCCAAACCTAAACAAAATAATAAAGCATCGAGTATATTAGATTTACCAGAGCCATTGGGACCAGACACCACCGTAAACCCAGGTAAAAAGGGAACGGCAGTAGTTCCACCAAAGGACTTAAAATGGGACAATTCGATGCGCTTAACATGAACCATAGGCGCGGTTGGGACAATCTAATCTAAAAATTGAAAATAATACCTAATCTATCTAGTCTAACAAGTTATGACCCTTTTGAGGGGACACTTAAAAGTATTTTCTTGAAAAATATAGTTGAACTTATAGTTGAAACCATCAATGAACCTATAATTTAGCCTATATTACATTTTTTTTAAAATATAAATAACCCCAGTAAAAAATTACAATCAAATCTTGATTTAGGCTATTTATTAGAAAAAAAATAACACTAAATGAAGCAAATATTGAAAGAATAACTTTTTATAAATCTCTTACAGAAAAAAGCAATTCAACAGGCAAAACTCAGCAATTTCAACTAGAAATAGATGGGTTGGTCTACGAAACAATTGATACAGAAGCTTTTACATTAGGAGGGACTCGACTTTATTTTCAATTAATGCAGATTCTCTCAAGACTTATTGTTGCTATTTTATTACCTATTCTTATATTTGCAGGATTATGATCTAAATCACTTGAATACCATTGCTGGATAATTTTGTGACCCAAAATTCTAAATTAGGATCTTGAATAGTTTGTTTAGCTATGTTGGAAATAGTTTCCGCTTCCGTTTGAGACTGACACAAAGTAAACACCGTAGGCCCTGATCCTGACATCATTGTACCCAGTCCCCCAGCCTCTTGCAAAACCTTTTTTAAGTGGGCAACTTGAGTATATTCTGGTAAGACAACTTTTTCTAAATCATTGTGTAATAATTGTCCAATCTTTTGACCATCTTTATGATTAATAGCTTGCACAAGGGGACCCGAATGAAGTTGAGATGTGCGAGATTTAATGCCTGTGCTATCATTAATATAATTATGCCCAAATTGTTGCTTATAACTTTTGTAAGCCCAAGGAGTAGACACCGAAAGATTGTTATCTTTAGCTAAAATTACCCATAAATGATCTAAGTCATGAATGGGGTCTAATTTTTCCCCTCTTCCTGTGGCGATCGCTGTCCCGCCATTCACACAAAAAGGTACATCTGATCCTAAACTTTCTCCTAAACTTTGTAACTGAGGTACAGTTAACCCTAATTCCCATAATAAATCTAATCCTAATAAAACAGCCGCCCCATCCGTTGAACCCCCTGCTAACCCTGCAGCCACAGGAATACGTTTATCAATGGTAATATCAACCCCCCCATAATTATCAAAAGCTTGAGGGAATTCTGCTACCATTAATTGAGCAGCACGATAAGCGATATTTGTATTATCTAAGGGAACTAAAGGATGATTACAATGTAAATTAATATCTTGAGTTCCATTAGAGCGAATTTCTAAATGGTCCCCTAATTCAATGCTTTGCAAAATCATCACCAATTGATGATAACCATCAGGGCGATCGCCAATAATCTCCAGATACAAATTAATTTTAGCAGGTGCAATTAAATTATAGGTTCGCATTTTTAATTCCTAGATTAATAATTGATGATCAGGTTAGCTGAGACTCTTTTTTGTTTCCTATTCCCTGTTAAACTTCTGTTGCTCCTGCCTTTTTTAACAAGTCAATAACCTCAGAATAATTATTATATTGGGCTAAGGACAAAGCCGTATAACCTCCCTCATTTTTTTCATCTAAATTAACATTTCCCGTCTCTAATAATACCTCCACCACATCAACATAACCGCGATGAGATGCCCACATCAAGGCCGTCGCTCCTGTTTTATCCTTTAACTGCCCATCAGCCCCTGCTTTGAGCAATAGACCCAGCAAGGTAATATTACCCTCATCAGCCGCTTTCATCAACCCTGTGCGTCCGTTGGGGAGACGAGTATTAGCATCAGCCCCTCCATTTAACAAGGCTTGAATTATGTCTAAATTTCCTTGAGCGATCGCCAAAGTCAAGGGAGTTTCGCCATAATTTTTCCGGTTGGGATCGGCCCCATATTGCAATAATTCCTGCACAATTTCCCTATATCCTTGGACTACCGCTAAAATTAGGGGAGTATCTCCAAATTGATTTGCCAAATGGACATTAGCCCCCCCTACTAATAATGCTTTGACCGCCTCCAAATGACCTTCTACGGTGGCGTAATGCAACGGAGTTTCCCCCTCCTCATCTCGTCTATTTACCTCGGCTCCTGCAGCTAATAAGGCTTGGATCATAGCAGTTTTTCCCTCAGATGCTGCTAAGGATAATAAGGTTTCTCCTTCAACATCAGGGGTGATAATATCGGTTTTGGGGGTCAACAGAGCTTGAAACGCCCCTAAACTGCCAGTACGGATAGCAAAAACTAGGGCTTGTTGCTCGTTGAGTTCCGCTCCCGTCTGTCGTAATATGTCAATAACCTGAGGATGATCCCCTTTAATGGCAAGTTTTAGAGCATTGTTACCGTCCTTGTTTTGATGGTCAATATCCGCCCCTGCTCGTATCAAAAGGGTGACAATATCTATATGTCCTTTATAAGCGGCAATGATCAAGGCTGTGCTACCATCATCATTGCTTTGGTTAACCTGAGCCTCTGCCGCAATTAAATCTTCGACAATATCAATACGGTTTGCGGCTACTGCAAACATTAAGGCACTAAGGCCAGAGGGGTTGCGTTGTTGGTTAACATTAGCCCCAGCATTCAATAAGCACTGCACAACCTCTCGGTGTCCCCGTTGTACTGCATACATCAAGGCACTGGTATTTTGTAAATCTGTGCCATTAACTTGCGCCCCTTGTGTTAATAAGGTTTCTACTGTTTGACAGTCTCCTTGACGGGCTGCATTAACCAATTGAAAATCAAGCGGTGAAACCATACAACCCTACTCCTAACAATTTACTTTTATCCCAATGTCGTCAGAATACCCCATCCGTCACTTGCGGTGGGGATGAATGACGATCAACAAATACCCCGTCGTTAACGACGGGGACTAATTGACCTCAGGGAATCCATATACAAAAATGATTTTGTCAGCATCCCCTAATGTGTCAGACGTTGAAGCCAAAGCTAAGGACTTGCAAAGGTTCTTAGAGTTGAGGTGGAGTTTAGATGCAAGCCTCGATTGAGCGCGACAGCGAATCGAGGTAGTTGACAAACCCTTATCTTGAAATGTCGGGGTGAAGACCCCCGTTATATTTTTCCACAAGATACTCAGAAAAATTAACGGGGGATGAAACCCCGACCAAATATATAAATAGCGAACCACGATCTAGAATTGAAATTTGGTAGTAAATAGTTTAACATGTTTTGTGTAGTTGTTTGAGGTCGAAAACAATGATTGTCCTAGAAATGAAAGCTGTGATTAAGAACTATCAGAAAGATGCCATTGATGATGCTATCAGAACTGTACAGTTCATCCGAAACAAAGCGTTAAGACTTTGGATGGATGCTAGTCGAGAAAGTAAAATTGACAAATATGCTCTCAATAAATATTGTGCAGTGTTAGCTAAAGAATACGTCTTTGCTAAAGAGTTAAACTCAACAGCAAGACAAGCATCGGCTGAAAGAGCTTGGTCAGCCATTTCTCGTTTCTATGACAATTGTCTACGAAAAATAAAAGGGAAAAAGGGTTATCCTAAGTTCCAAAAAAATAATCGTTCTGTTGAGTATAAACAATCAGGATGGAAGCTATCTTCAGACAGAAAAAAGATAACTTTTACTGACAAAAAAGGCATAGGAACCATTAAACTCAAAGGCACAAGGGACTTAAACTTTTACCCAATTGACCAGATTAAACGAGTTAGAATTGTTCGTCGTGCTGATGGGTATTACGTTCAATTTTGTATTAGGGTTGATATTCAAAATTACGCTAAACCTTTACAATCTACTAAGCATTGTACAGGAATTGATGTAGGGCTTAAATACTTTTATGCTAATAGTGATGGTAAGACGGTAGAAATACCTCAATACTATCGAAAAGCAGAAAAGGGTTTAAACCGTCTGAATAGACGTAAATCTAAGAAATTTAAAAAGGGTCAGAAACAATCAAACAACTACAAAAAAGCGAGAAAAAAATATGCTTTAAAACATTTAAGAGTAAGTAGGCAGCGTAGAGGCTTTGTCGAGAAAGAGGCATTGCGCGTCATCCAGTCTAACGATTTGGTAGCTTATGAAGACTTAAATGTGAAAGGTATGGTTAGAAATCATCATTTCGCTAAAAGTATTAATGATGCTGCTTGGTCAACATTTCGACAATGGTTAGAATATTTTGGCTTTAAATATAGGAGAGCAACTATTGCTGTGCCTCCCCATAATACCAGTCAAAATTGCTCTAATTGTGGTAAAAAAGTATCTAAGTCTCTATCAACTAGAACCCATATTTGTCCTCACTGTAAATATGTAGAAGATCGAGATGTAAACGCAGCAATCAACATCCTTAAAAAAGCGATTGAGTGCGGTCTTGGCGGTTTCCGTCGAGAGCAACTGAATCTTGAAGGACTAAGTACGGTAGGGCATACCGAATCTCAAGCTTGGGGAGAGAGAACCTCTATTCTAGTTGGTCACGACCTGCTAGGACAAGTTTTCTCGGTGAACCAAGAATCCCCCGTCATAACGCGGTAGCGTTTAACGGTGGGAGTGTCAAAGTAGTTTTTCAAACTTCTAACTTCTGACTTCACCATGTCCCAACTTAGTTATATCTATACCCTATTTATTAGTCACCTCTTGGGATCTTTGCCATTTCTCATTTTGGGCATTATAGTTTCTAGTGGGTTATTAGTCTTTGTCCATGAACATCAACTGGTGGACAAATTGCCCCGTAGTCGCATTTTAACCGTTATTATCGGCAGTAGTTTCGGGTTATTGCTTCCCCTGGGACAATATGGTAATATTCCGGTAATAAGACGGTTACTGCTGCAGGGTGTGCCTATTCCCCTGTGTATCAGTTTCTTAATCGCTTCCCCCACCGTTAACCCTTTTGTTATTAGGAATAGTTGGCAACTGTTAGGCAATCATCCGAGATTATTATTTCTGAGGATTTTGGGTGCTTGGCTAATTGCCATTATGATAGGTCTACTGTTTAGTGCCTATTCAGAAAAATCTATTCCCCTGGACGAAAAAACCCCGATTCTGACGACTCGCTCCACCTTAATGCGTTCAGGAACCATTCTACCATTCCTAGACAATTCTCAACCCCTTCATCGTGCGGGTAACTTGATTTATGAGTACCAGGGAACTATGGGGGTTTCTCGTAGTTTATGGCAAAAGTTCTCCCTATTTTTTGATAATCTGATTCGAGAGTTTCTTGAATTAGGAAGTATTCTTATTATTGGTACAGTTATTTCCACTGCTTTTCAAGCTTTTCTTCCCCAAGCACAACTTATTGAATGGGGACAAACTCCCCTAACTCAAATAATAATCATGGTGTTGTTTGGTTTAGTCATATCTCTCAATTCTTTATGGTCTTCCTATTTTATTGCTCCTTTTTTAGATTCTTTTTTATCTGGTTCTAGTCTAGTTTTTTTATGGTTTAATTCTCTATTTAATGTCTCTAGCTTAGCCTTAATTGTTGCCACAATACGCTTAAAAATTGCTGTTTATTTCATAATTTTAACAGCACAATTAATCCTATTTTTTGGTTTAGTTGTTAATTTCTATGTTAGTTGATAAGTTAGTATCGAATTTACCCGAAATGTTATTTAACTGCAAAACCTGTATAAATACCCAAAGAGTGAAGGTGATTACCTTGATCCCCCCAAAATGTAAAGTTTGATTGCAGATTCTGATTTAGAGAGATAAAGATGTTAAATTAATAATGAAGCTAATGAACAAAGCTTCCCTGGCAGATCGACTAGCAAGGTAAAACGTCAAGTTCAAAGGAGAACACCCTGTACAAGTTAATGTCTGTCTCGTTGACTCTGAATAACAGCAACCAAGCTAGAGGCTTATATTTCCTCAAGTGAATTCAAGGGAGCAAGGTAACTGGATCTTTATATTCAGTACAACTCTAGAGAATCTCAAGGGAAAAGTGGAAGTCACTAAGGGACTAGCAGTCTGGTTGCTGTTATTGCTATGAAAAGTTAATAAAATGAGAAAAGATTAACGATATTCCCCATTCCCCATTCCCCCATGAAAGTTAACCTAAAAACCTCTTTAAACGATAGTCATATTGATGTGAGTCAAGGTAACACCCAGCGACAAGTTGCCATTTCTCTCTCAGCAGTTGCAGAAAGTAGCGATCGCACCCTACCCCTGAACTTAGGGTTAATTTTAGACCATAGTGGGTCAATGACAGGAAAACCCATGAAAACCGTCAAAGAAGCGGCCATGCGCTTAGTAGAAGGTTTAGGACCAAGCGATCGCCTTTCGGTTATTGCCTTTGATCATCGTGCTAAAGTGATAGTTCCCAACCAAGACGTAGATGATATTGATGGGGTGAAAAGATTAATAAACCAACTAGAAGCGGCTGGTGGAACATCCATTGATGAAGGGATGAAGTTAGGGATCAAAGAAACTGCCCTCGGAAAAGATGATCGCGTCTCCCAAATCTTTTTACTCACCGACGGGGAAAATGAACATGGAGACAATGAACGCTGTTTAAAATTAGCGCAAGTAGCCGCAGAATACAATATTACCCTCAATACCTTGGGCTTTGGCAATCATTGGAATCAAGATGTTTTAGAAAGTATTGCAGACGCAGTGGGGGGAACCCTTTGTTATATAGAGCAACCGGAACAAGCATTAACGGAATTTAGTCGTCTGTTTACCCGCATTCAGTCGGTGGGGTTAACCAATGCTTATCTCTGCTTAGAGTTTATCCCAGAAGTGCGTTTAGCAGAATTTAAACCCGTTGCACAAGTGGAACCCGAAACCGTAGAATTAAAGGCTCAACCAGAAGGAAATACCTACATTGTGCGTTTAGGAGACTTAATGACGGAAAATGCCAGGGTTATTCTCGTTAATTTATATCTGAGTCAATTATCTACAGGTACTCATACCATTGGCACTGTGCAAGTGCGTTATGATGATCCTGCTGTTTCTAAAACCACTTTAGTTTCTGAAAAAATTCCCTTAACCGTAGAAGTACAACAAACCTATCAACCCAAAGTCGATAGTAATGTACAGAAATCTATTTTAACCTTAGCTAAATATCGTCAAACCCAGTTAGCAGAAGCAAAATTAAATCAAGGCGATAGCCTTGGGGCCGCAACTTTATTACAAACTGCCGCCAAAACGGCCTTACAATTAGGGGATAAAAGCGCGGCCACAGTGTTACAAACTAATGCGACACAATTGCAAGCAGGGGAAGAACTTTCTGAAGCGCAACGGAAAAAAACCCGTATGGTATCCAAAACCGTGTTGCAAAGCGATCCCGATGCTTAACTGTCCAACATGGGTTTAACATGGTTAAACCCATGGGAAATTAATTGTTTTACATCCTTTCTAATACAGGAATTCCTAATAAGGATAACCCTAATTTGAGAGTTCTTGCCGTTAAATTACACAACAGTAAACGGGAAGTTTTCACCGGTTCATCTGATTTCAAAACGGGACAGTTTTCGTAAAAACGATTAAATTTTTTACTCAGTTCATACAAGTAATCACAAAGACGATTAGGCAGCAAAGTTCTTTCTACTTCTTTAATTGTATCACTAAGTTGTAATAAATACTTCCCTAAGTCAATTTCTGTATCATCTTGTAAGATAATTTGGATATCTTCTCCTAAGTTTTCATAATCAATATTTCCTTCTCGACTAATACTTTGTATCCTCGCATAAGCATAGAGCATATAGGGGGCAGTATTCCCTTGTAATGCTAACATTTTATCATAACTAAAGATATAATCACTGGTACGATTTTGGCTGAGATCAGCATATTTTACCGCACTAATGCCTACAATTTGAGCTACATTGTCAATGAACTTCTGAGACTCCTTTCTTTCCTCTAATTGTAAGCGATTTTCTAAATCTTTATGAGCATAACTAATGGCTTCATCCAATAAGTCTTTAAGCTTAATAGTTGCCCCGGAACGGGTTTTTAACTTTTTACCATCTTCCCCTTTTACTAACCCAAAGGGAACGTGAACAACTTCTACTGTATCTGGTAAAAAATTAGCTCTTTTTGCAACTTGAAATACTTGGGCAAAATGATTAGATTGTCCAGCATCTGTTACATAAATAATGCGCTTTACTCCGTCTTCTTTTATCCGATATCTTAAGGCTGCTAAATCTGTGGTTGCATAGTTATAACCTCCGTCAGATTTCTGTACAATCAGAGGTAAAGGATCACCAGATTTATTAGTAAATCCTTCTAAGAAAACGCATTGCGCTCCTTGATTTTTTTCTAAGATTCCTTGTTGATCTAAATCTTTGACAACATCCTCTAAAAAAGGATTATAAAAAGACTCACCTCTTTCAGTTAAATTAACATCTAAACGATCATAAATAACTTGAAATTCTCGACGAGATTGCTCACAAAGTAACCGCCATGCTTTAAGACTTTTTTCTTCTCCTGATTGTAATTTTACTACCGCTTCTCTGGCCGTTTCTTGAAAGTTTTTATCTTCATCAAAGCGTTTTTTTGCTTGTTTATAAAAGTCAACTAAATCCCCAATATCTAAGGCATCAGCTTGGGTTAAAGCATCAGGATATACCTCTTTTAAATAGGTAATTAACATTCCAAACTGTGTCCCCCAATCTCCCACATGATTGAGTCTTAAAACCTCATATCCTAGAAATTCTAAAGTACGGGCAAGACAGTCACCAATAATAGTAGAACGAAGATGACCAACGTGCATTTCTTTAGCAATATTAGGACTAGAAAAGTCAACAATTACCTTGTTAGAATTCGCCACCTTTTTAATACCTAAACGTTCATCATTGTATAATGGTTTAAGTTGAGTTTGTAAGTAACTTGGTTTGAGCTTAAGATTAATAAAACCTGGTCCCCCAATAGTAGGGGTTTCACAAATATTATCTACAGATAAATTATTGATAATTATTTGAGCAATTTCTCTAGGATTTTTCCCTAACTTTTTGGCTAAAGGAAGAGCAATATTAGCTTGATAGTCCCCATGTCTAAGATCACGGGCGGGGCCAACTTGTGGATCAAAATCCTTAAAATCTGCTCCAAATGCCTTAACGAAAGCTTCTTTAAAAGTTTGGGTTAGTTGTTCATTAATAGAAGTCATAATACCTGTAAATACTTCGTAAAATTTAATTGCTGTTTTGAGCTTATTTAGCTTATCATAATTAAGAGAGTCACGCTCTCAAAATGATCACAAAAATTAATCTTATCTTTTTTCCCCTCTCTATTATTGTGAAAAAGTCTAAAAACCGCCAACAATAGATAAATAAGATATGAATTATGATGTCAAAATTATGTCTTTCCCCATTATTATTAACTATAAGTTCTATGAGTTTGTCTCTAATATCTTCATTTTTTACTCCAGTTGTCCCTATTCCTGTACCTAATGCTGATATTAGTATTGCCGGTGCAGGAGGTGATTTTTCTACAAGAACAGCAAGTTTTATTGTTCCTGATGTTACTACTATTACCCCGGTCAAATATGGGTTAAGAAAGAACTATACCCGAACCAAAAGGACGCTTATTATTTGCCTAGTTTGCTGTCAATTATTAAAATAACATTTCTAAATCTAAATTAGCAGCAACATGAGCTAACTTATTAATATCCTGAGTATTGTCTAAATAAGGGATGATTCCTAAAACGGGAATTTGTGTTAAAGATTGTATTAAATTAATGGGGGCAAAATCAACAATTTCTTGCTCAGAAAGAGGACAAGGACAACTCAAAATTATTCCCTTTAAATTAACATTATGTTGATTCGCTAAGGC
>JAAUYB010176327.1_pt1 | contig 14659 bp, 13 predicted proteins | sample 7278071 | NCBI WGS metagenome assembly JAAUYB01 (sample SAMN14350121, study PRJNA611818) | marine sediment metagenome | isolation source: surface marine sediment (1.8m) | place: French Polynesia: Moorea | collected 2018-08
ACTACACACAATGACAACTTCGGGAGAAAGAGGAGGAGGAGGAGCTGGAACGGAAGTCTGACCGTAAGGATTATTCTTCTTTCTTATCCTTCTGTAGCCGCGGCTGCAACGGTAATCTCAACGCGCGGCGGCTCTTGATTATTTCGAGAGAAAAATGCGTCACTATCGCTTTCCACGGGAAAAAGAATAGGATGCATTTTTCAAATGATTTTTTTGCATGCATGCTGTTTTTATGGCGTAATGTTGCTGATAAGATGGTGGCTCAGTTTAAGAATAACGTTCCTTTTCCATCCTTTCTTTTCTTGGTATCTAGGAATTTTATTACCCACAGGTGACGCGCAATGCATGATACTGCTGTGACGCGAAAAGGCCGTTGCGTACGCGGAGCGTCTGAAATGGGGGGGTCGACAACCACCGCCGATGTTGCCCCTACAGGGAAAAGAAAGGAATCGCCCGTCCGTCACCGTCCGTGCGCGGAGGGAGGGTGCCTTCGCGTACAAGTACGCACTCGGCCGGAGAACTCTCCCCCTTTGTGCGTCAACCTGCTGGATGTTGGATGTTGCTGGCTCGACCGTTTTTCCGTCTTGTGGGGGCAACACCAATCAGCCAGTCGTCGCCCGACGATCCCAAGGGCAACTTGTGGTCTTTCTGTTGGTGTATGTTGCTGAATTAAAAATGCGTCACTTCTCCCTTTCCTTCTTCCTGTTGGTGGCCCTGGTGGCCCTGTCCGCCGTCGACGCCCAGTTCTTCCGCAACCTGTTCCGCGGCATCGGCAACATCTTCCGCCCTCCCCCCGGCGGCGGCCGCGGCTTCGGCGGCTTCGGCGGCTTCGGCGGCTCCCGCGGCCGCCTGGACGGCACCGGCGGCACCCGCAAGCCAGAGGCCACCGGCAAGGACAACCCCTTCCCCGACGACTGCGGCAGGGACGACGACAACAAGGGAAAGCTATGCTTCCCAGACGGACTTCTCTGCCAGCAGAGTGAGTAAATCGAATCGACTGGTTTCATATGGGGAAAAAAATCCTAGATGTGTTGACTGTTGAACCTGCTACGTACTCTATTGTTGCTGTTGTTGCTGCTTCTGAAACAGAGACTTGTTCATATTCTTGTTGCTGCCTCTTAGCTAGTAGCATCTATCGAGGTTGTTGCTCCACTTTGTTGCTCCACTTTGCCGTCCTTGATGTTGCCGCTTCTGCTGCTTCTCAAGTTTTTGTTTTGCTTTTGTTTTTGTTGTTACTGCTGCTGCTGCTATTGCTGCTGGTGCTACTGATCCTGTTGTTGCTGTTGCCGCCGCAGTTGTTTTCCATAATTATTATTCATGACGCACAAAATTCTCCGTCCCTCCCTCCGCCCATCCGGTGTACGGAAGAGGAGGCAAAGGAGCGAATGTTATTCCTAGAATCGTCGTCATTCATGCTGCACCATCAGAGGCAAAGCAAGCAGTCGTGATCCAAATCTTGTGCCTCGGTATTGTCCGAAATAGGGGGGGGAGGCAGCATCTGTTGCTCTTAATTTGAGGAGGGAGGGAGGGGGACTGGAGAATTATTTGCAGCAGGACATTATAAAAACCTTCCCTGCATGCTGCTGCTGGCAATCAACAGTCTTTTGGTAGATAGAAGTGTTTTTAACGGGCAGTTTATATTCCACATGGCAAAAAACACTTTGCCATGTGTGACACACCGCTTTGAAATGCAACAGGGGTCTGGTCTACTGGGGAACTTTAAAGTGGAATCGATTGGCTGGACCAAATGGCTTCCTCTTCCCTTCGGAATAAAAAGACCCTCATCCCCCCTTTTCTTTTGTCCTCCCCCTTATCAATCGGTTGTCACTCCTACTCCTATGCGCCAAAAAAAGAAGGAGGGAGTGCCGAAACTACTGTTGTGACATTTTCGCTGTACGCAAGAGTGCAACAAAGGCGTCCAAATCTCCAAATAATCTTATCCTTTTCTTTCTCCAAGCGAGCTCCTGGAGATCTTCAAGAGAGATAAGAAAAGGTCTGTTGTTAAGGCGTCCAAAGAAAGGAGGGGGATAATGAGCAGAAGCCAGAAACATTTTCTTCCCAGGGCCCATTTCGTCATCCCGCGTTTTCCCCTTGGGTTTAAATTCGATTACTCATTTCATATTCTTTTGCCGCCGGCTTGAGGGAAACGGAAAGAGGCAATGAGATTTTTTTAAAAAAAAGAATCAACATGGCCTACCAGACAGACACGCCCTCCTCTTCTCGTACGCATGTGTTTGGGATGCCAACTGACCACCGCACCTCAGCACACTTCGCGCGGCATCATCATGTCGGTTTCTGTATCTTTGCGGGGGGGGGGGGAACCAAACCCAACCGCCGTGTGTCGTGACCTCGATCGCGGTCGGTCGGTCCATTCTGTTTCTGTGTGTTTCGCTTTTTTACTCGGATTCCCGGAAGAAAGAGGAGTGAAAAAACAGGAGGTGAAAAAGGCGCTTCTGGAATTCCTCCTCGTGCAAAGTAGCATCTCGAAGTCGTACTCGTACCCCATAAAACACAGCCTGGTTCTTTTCTTCTACGGGTGCCGGTAAATGGGAATGAGATCGTCGACTTTTTTCTCTCTCCCGCCCCCACCACCACTACTTGAAACTTGGCCCAACAAAAAAAATCACGTGTTTCTCATCTCTATTCCTTCCTTTTTCGCACATTCTTGGTGGGCGTCGTCTTTTTGCTCGGTACCAATTAATGACTCGGCTTTTTTTGCATTGCCTCTCTCCAGTCTCCGCCGACTCCCGAAAAATAGCTTGGCTGTTCGCCAAATTGGTTTATTAGCTTTGCGTTGAACTGTTCCCCCTAGCTCTTGATATTTTGGTTGGCGACAACAAAGGATTGGGGATTGACGTCCCTCGTCTCGTCTCGGTCGGCAACGGTAGTGCATTTTTTCTGTTTCTTTTTCCGACCCCCACCCACCCCTCTTCTCAAAGTAGTGGGATTATTGCGGTTTGCTGGTGGTGGGGAAGAGAGAGAATGACATTTCTTTTCTTAGTCGCCCTCCTCTTGTAAGGGAACATACGTGATTGGCAGACCGTCGCGAAATTGCCTTTATGAAAGAAGAATTCTGATACTTGGGGTTGCGGAAGGCATTTGTTCTGGCTGCCCCTCCCGTGGTTTTCCTGATGCAGTTATTTTTTAAAGTCGCAATTAGGAGAGCAGAAGCATCTTTTCACTTTACCTGTCCCAAAAATAAAATTCGGAAAAAAGAGAAATAATTGATTTTGTTTTCTTTTCAGGGGTAAACCGGAAGGGCAACCACCGCTTCGGCAACCACCTCTACTGGATGTCGTGGGAGAGCGATGACCCCAGGCTCGGCAACGAGGTGTGGGACTGGTTCAACGCACGCAACTACTGCCGCAAGCGCTGCATGGATCTCGTCTCCATTGAGACCCCGGAGGAGTATCAGTTCCTAAGGTCCCACCTTGGGCCCAGTGAGTCATAACAACAATATTTTTTTCCTTTTACATTTCTCATCTGTTTGTTTTCTTTCTCCTCCTTCTGCAGATGTGAAGTACTTCTGGACCTCTGGTCGCCTGTGTGACTTTGACGGCTGCGACCAGCCCCAGTTCTTCCCCAAGAACATCAACGGCTGGTTCTGGTCCGCCAACCAGGACAGGCTCTCCCCCACCAACTGCACTGGCTCTCACAGCAGCAACGGATGCTTCCACGACTGGTCGTTCACCGGAGGGTAAGAAATCAAATCAAACAGTGTATTTCAGAGAATGATTGACAACTAATTGTGTGTTGCATTTTTCCAGTGCCGGGCGTCGCCAGCCTGACAACCGCGAGAAGTCCCAGGGCGGCGAGTCAGAGTCTTGCATGGCCGTCCTCAACAACTTCTACGGCGACGGCGTCAAGTGGCATGACGTCGCCTGCACGCACGAGAAGCCAATCATCTGCGAGGACACCGAGGGGCACCTCAACTTTGCCAGGCAGACCTTCCCCAACATCAACATCCCATGAATGTCTTCTCCTTCCGCCATAGAGAGCAATTACTCAAATCTAACTATTTATTATTCATCTCTTTAATTTATTGAAACTGAAAATAAAAAAGTCACACTATCAAACGAAAGGGACATGTTATAAAGGACATCTCCTGCAATTCTTTGGCAACACTTCCGAAATTCCTCGTTCTCTTTCTTCCGCATTTTTTTGTTCCTAATCATATCATATTAAGCAGGATTGACTAGACTAAAAAGAGGGGGAAACGTTGTTCAACTTGGCCACGTCGGTATTTTCTTTTCTTTTGATATGAATCACACACGCACTTTACATATAAGTAAGCACGCAATAAACTTGCACAATTAATAGGCACAGCGGATTTTTTCTGGTACTGAAATTGTCACCGTTTTTGTTGCATCACTTCTGGCGGTCCCGTCCCGTCCCCTTGCCGGTTTCGAGTCCGGTCCGGGCCCGCGCGCACCCCTAGTCCCGGTTTGAGGACACCCCGTGCAGCAGCGGCGGCCCCGTCCCGTTGAGTTCCCCGTCCGAGTCCGTTAACACTAGGGGTGAGGTCGATCCTCCGCCGCCGCGGTCCACGTCGTGGATCCACTTGTCCGTCAGCTTGGTCACGCGGCTCTGACCCTCCTTCAGTTCGCGCTGGGTGAATCTGAGATAAACAATAATAAAGTTTCCTCAATTTAATCGGAGCCATGCTTTTAAATCCCGTACAGCTCAAGGTGCAAGCAGGGGCAAGCAAGAGAAAGGAAAGAATGAACATCGTTTTTGCAGCAAAACTCACGTCCTGGTCAGCAGCGGCCTCAGGTATCTCAGGTCGTAGTATAGGAACCCCTTGATCCTCCTCGCCCCTCCAGCCCCTCCTCCTCCTCCCCCTCCCGAGCTGGAGTTCCCGTCCTCGTCGATGCTGAACGCTCCCCCCGAGTCCAGCTCCTCCTCCGTCATCTCGGAGAGGTGCTCGGAGTCGATGGTGGCGCCCAATTCCCTGGTCTTGGACATGGTGATCTCCTTCTTGCGGTGGCGGCCGCGGCGGCTGCGGCGCGGCGGGCCCGCGGCCGAGGCGTACTGCGCGGCCGGCTGGTGGGACTCGAGGTACTTCATGAAGGGCATGGTGCTACCGCCCAGGCCGATCGTGGTGAACAGCACCACGAACAGGGTAGTCGTCACCAGAACCTAAAAGTGATAATAAGAAAAGCATGCTGTGAGGAAAAAAATCGCAGCTACAAATAGCCGCGTACTTGGGAGGGAGCGAAACAAATGTTTTGCTCTGTTTGACTTTTTCTCTTTTCTCCTTCACCTTTCTGGTTTCCTCCTTGAACTCGAGGTGAAGGCTGAGGGCGTAGGCGATGGCGCCGCGGAGGCCGGAGAACCACATGATCAGCATCATTTTCTGACGATAAACGGAAACATAACACAGTTGCTTTCTCAAAGAGGATTTTTGGATGACGACATCCGCTAAGTAAAAAGGGTACAACACCTCGTACCTTGGTGATCCTGTGCTGGCGGAACCTGTTGCAGAGGACAGCCAGGGGGAATATGTTGAGCGCCCTGCCGATGAGGATGAAGATGATTGACCAGATGATGAGCGCCATCTCCACCTTGAGCGGGAAGCTGAAGAGTGCCAGGCCAAGGTAGGCGAAGACGCACGACTCGCAGATGAAGGCCAGCGTCCGCATCGTCTGCTGCATTGTGATCTGAGTCACTGTAATGACACGAGGGGGAATGGTCTTTAGACTTTAAATTCATAAGGTAGACTCTGTATTTCTCAATTAATAAAAACAAAACACAATTGTTCTAATACTTTTTAATTCAAGAATACGAATATGCTGCACAGATCCCTTACAGGGGCAAAGTTCAAAAAAGCAAAAAAAAAAACCACCTTTCAATCCAAAATTTCGCTAAGGAAAAAGCAACGTACAAAATAGGCGGAACGAAACCACATGTTGTCACTAGGCCTTCTTCATAGGTAAATGAAAACCTTCTTCTCATACGAGGTGAAAAAATTTCGCATATTTGCAACGAACACCCTTGCCGAACTGCGCAGAAACACCTGAACCTTGGAAAACCGCTCTGAATCGCGTGTGACAGGCGGCCTTAACTAGCCTTCTTCGAATGCAAAAAAAACCATTTACCCTAATTCACGGCCGCAACTCGCGTGACTCACTCACCTGGCGACAGGTTGTAGTGGGTGTACTGGCTCATGACGATGCCGCAGAAGAGTATGGCCATGATGCCCGAGAGGTGCGTCCCCTCCGCCAGCGCGTAGGGGAGGTAGACGAAGCAAAGCATGAGGCCGAACTCGAGCGACGGGTTGTGGTAGAGGTCCACGTGCTTGAGCACCAGGGAGGAGGCCAGGCCGACCGCCGTCCCGACAAAGGCCGAGCCCACGAAGACGACGAGGAAGCGGCCAACGCCGTGCCCGACCTGCTGCATGGTGGTCAGCTCGGCCATCTCGGGGGAGTTGGACTCGAGCACCGTCGTCGTCAGCACGATGGCCACTGCGTCGTTCAGGATGGACTCGCCAAACACCTTAAAAATACCGAAATATAACGTTATCAAGAAAAGTGCATTGACATAATTTTCGTTTTTTCTTCTACGCAGTTGTTGATTGGCTGGCCAGATATTTTTCATGTCACGTTAGAAACCACCTGACCCGCAGCCGTGAGCACTAACGGAATGCTCTGGATGCAACTGTATCTCAGTTGCAATTGAGCATAAGTAGAACACGACTGACTGGCACAAACAAATTATCCAGGGGAAACTAGAGCATGCTTTCAAGTGACTCACCAACATGTTTAGAACCGGGTCCACGTTCAGGGCCTGGAAGATGGCCAGGGTCGCCACAGGGTCCACGGCAGATATCAAGGAACCGAACGCGAAGCTCTACGAATAATGACATAACGTTATTTTGTGAACACAAAGTACTGATTTAAGATAATTCACCTGCACAAAGTTTAGCTTGTATACGACGTCGGCCAGCCCCAGCAGGTAGACTCCGCCGCCGACCACCAGCGCGGATATGGTGGTGCCCACGATGGCGAAGAGCATGATGCTGCCGATGTTAGCGAAGAAGTTGCCCTTGTGCAGGTTGTATCCGGACTCGAAGATGATGGGCGGGAGCAGGACGAGGAAGAACATGGTGGGCGAGAAGCTCTCGACGCTCTTCATGTCCTCGGTGGGGAGGAGGCGCATGAGGAGGCCGATGACGGCGCCAAGGAAGATGATGACGAGGGACTCGGGCAGGAGGTGACAGCGGGCGCGCAAGATGAAGTGGACGGTGAAGATACACAGCACGAGGACGGACAGCACGAAGAAGATGGCCATGGAGTTAGAGTGCTCCTTCTCGGCCGCGCCCTCCTCAGGTAGGAAAATCTCCTCCGGAGTGTCTGGCTCCGTAGAGTTGGCGGGCTTCTTTGGTGCGTCCTCCTCCCTCTCCTCCTCCTCCTTCCTCTTCTTGGCCTCCTCCTCCTCGCCGTGGTCCATCAAGTCGGGAACGTCGCTGGCAGGATCTCCTGCTGCTGCCGCCGCGGCCGCCGCGGCCTCCTTCTCCTTGTTTGCCTCCTCCGACTTTGCAGCGTCTCCCACGCCCAGGAGGTCGTTGATATCCGGATCTACCGAGGTGTCCCCCTCGTCCCCCTCCTTGATCTCGTCCGCTCCCCCTGCGATGGCGGCGGCGCCCGTCAACAGCACCGCCAGGTAGAGCGCCGCCGCGGCAGCCACCACAGAGAAGAGGATGGAGGAGGGCCTCCTGCGACGGCCCATGGCGCCGGCGGAGGAGGTGGACTGTTGGCAGGGGCAGCCCGAGGGGCACGGAGAGGAGGGCCCGTCCTGCGGCGAGGGCGGCGGCTCGGAGAAGCGCCGCCGCGTCCTCCTGGCTCCGCCGCGCTTGCCGCCGCCGCTCTTCCTGAGGGGCAGGGGCGGCAAGGAGAGGGGCCTGGAGGGAGGCGGACCTGGGGAGTGGTGGGGGGAGATGTCAAGCACGACGGTCATATTTTATGTTTGGTACGAGAACCGTTCGCCGGCAAGGGCTGGGAGAGAGTGAAAGAGGAAGGGGGATCCCTTTCGACTTGGTCCAAAAGAGTTTCTGGGAGCGACGGAGAAGCTCTTTTGCCACCTGTGTAATGGAGTGAGTGAGAGTGAGTAAAGTTCAAAGGGGGCAAGGGGGGGGGGGTGTCGATGGCTCAGGTGGGAGGATTGATGGCAATTCCCAATCTGTTTTGACTGCGAAGGAGAGGAGAGAAGACAGACAGACCGGAAGGACAGGTCCAGAGGGAGAAGGGACCCAAATGACAAATGTCACTGGGATCTTGGGCAAGATGAATTTTCTTCATACTTATTGTACACTTACTTCCGATGAGGCCGCTGCGTGATCGAGAGGGAGACACTGAGGTCAGGAGGAGACGGGAAGTGGACCTGGGCGAGGGGCTCCCAGGGGGTCGCCCTGAAGATGTCAAAATGGAGACGGCTAAGCCACGAAGCCTGGCACCTGGAGGTGCGAAGTTTTTCTTGGTTGAGAGGGCTGCTGAGGCTCTCGGAGGCTGGGTGCTGATGAAGGCGAGGCTCTCCTGGCTGTCACATGTGATGCCGCGGCACTTGTTCGAGGCTTTGATACGATGCGTTGGCAGCTTGGCAGGTGCGGCGGCGGCGCGTGCCCGCTCTTCAGGCAGGCAACAGAAAAATAAACAGAGTTTCCAGATCCACCAAAAAGTACTGTCTCCGGCAAGAACCCTTTGTACTCGTTTCGATACCTCGTTTGGAGGCTGTTTTGAGGTTAAAAAACGTGACAGGGGATCTCGACGTAAATAAAAATAAGAGAGATTAAAGCATTCTCACCATATATGATATAGGGCAATATGTTGGATTGGAAATTCCCCCCCCCCTGGCAGCACGATTTCCAGACAGCTGATCCAGGCCGGGGCACCCGGGGCCAGGCCGACCGCAAAGGAGTCGCTTGCTCGGCTTGCTCGAGGTTGACTGTATAGATAGGCTTGCTCTTTGTCATCTGGGAACAGCTGACTTCTTGAAAAGTTCGCGGCTTGACCTCTTTAAGGCAACTTGGCCTCCGAGGTCACGGCCACAGCCACAGGTCCCGTGGGAAGATCGAACTTGACCTTCAGAGAGTCCTCGGGCAAAAGGTCCTGGCTGACACTACAGCACGAGGCCTTGAATTTGGGAGCATCCAGTCCAGTGGCCTGGCGTTGTTTCCCTTCTCGGGGGCGTTTCAAGGCGAGTGGAATTAGAGCTTCCCCTCCTCCGCCGCCATGGCCACCACTCCCTCGTCCGCCTCAGGCACCTCCTCGCCGTCCTCCTCCGGCGGCGCCGCCAACCTCCTGGCCGCACTGGCTCCGGCCGCCGCCGCCGCCGCCGCCTCCTCCTCTTCTTCATCGGGGCCCTCCTCCTCGTCCGCCCCCTCCAGCCTTGAGTCCAAGTACGCCAAGCTTGCCTCCGAGTACTCCAAGCTCCGGTCACAGTTCGGCGTGGTCAAGAAGGCGGTGGTGGAGGAGCAGGCGAGGGCGGCGGAGCTCTCAGAGTCGCTGAGAGGGAGGGAGCTGGCCGAGAGGAAGCGGGAGGCGGAGATGGAGGCGCTAAACTTCAGGAACCAGCAGCTCACAAAAAGAATACAGGTATCGAGAAATGGCCGAAACTACTGTCGTGCTGTGCTCGTTTCAAACCTGTTTTCCCGACTTTCACAGGTTCTCCAAGAGGACATAGAGGCCCAGGAGCATCGCTCCAAGCACGGCAAGAAGGGCGGCAAAGCCTCTTCCTCCTCGTCCGAAGCAGCCGCTGCCGCCTCTTCCATGGCCTCCTCCGAGACACTCAACTCGGTGATCGGCCAGGAACTGCAGTCCAAGATCGACGAGAATGCAGCCCTCCACGCCAAGCTGTCTGACGTGGACCGGCGCTACGAGGACCTCGTCTCCTCGCTGCAGTCTAGGATTAAGGAGCTGGAGTCAGAATCGAGGGCGCGGGCGCAAAAGGAGCGGGCGGAGGACTCTCGGCACCGTGACCTGGTCTCGGGGCTCAAGGCGGAGAACGCAGAGCTGGCCAGACAGGTCGGAGCGCTGGAAACGGAGGTGGTGGATCACCAGGTGAGAATGCAGCAACAAGACATTAGCGTTTTCCTACTGAAGTTTTCATGGTATTCGCTTGCAGGACCGGATCACCGTGCTGACGGTCCAGCTCGAGTCTGCATCCGTGGGCGGAGAAAACAATTCTTCCTCCTCTTCCCTTGCCCCTAAGAGGTCCGACTCCTCCAGCTTCCTCCCCCTGACCGCCGATGATGCCCGCGTCCAGTCCGTGGAGCTGCTGAGCCAGTTCGGCGACTGCGTGACCTCCCTCGTGGCCGGATTCTCAGACTTCCACACCTACTGGGAGCACCGCCTCAAGGACGTGGCGGCGGCGGACGACGGGCCGCTCTGGGACGACGCGGCCAGGTTGTCCAAGCTTCTATTGCAGAACGTAAAGCACCTGAAGCCGGTTGAGGAGGCCTACCAATCGGTCGTGTCACAAGCCCTGTCCTCCCCCTCCCCCGTCGTCCTCCGCGGCGGCTTCTCCGACTTTGCCTCCGCCTTCCGGTCGTACGCCTCCTTCGCGCGCGAGGCAGAGGCCCTCACCGCATCGTGCCTGCAGTACGAGGCCCAGCGACACTCATGCCCCCCTTCGCAGCGGGATTTCAACGAGCAGCTCCAGTCCTCGCTCCGATCCCACAACCGGGTCCTCTCACGCGCGGCGAACTACTTGAAGTCGGTCTCTTCTGCCGAAGGAGATCCGGAGGCCGCGGCTGAGGCCGTGGGCAACCTCTCGGTGTGCGCCTCCCAGCTGGCGGCCCAGGCCGCGGAGCTGTCCCGGACGTACGCCAACAAGGCTGCGGACGAGGACGCGCTGCCCACCGTCACCGAGCAGCTGAGGAACACCAACAAGTGCGTGGTGGCGGCGCTAGAAGGGGTGTCGCAAACCACGGCCGATCTCTCTAGGCTGCTGGCGGACAACTTGCCCAGGATTGCGGTACTGATCAGGTGCAGCGGGGAGTTGGCAAAATCGTCCGCTGCTACTGCGGACAATAGTGAAGAAAAGGAGGAGGAGAAAAAGACCGAGAATTCCACCGCCGCCGAGGAGGAGGAAGAGACTGAGGTACTCCGAGAGGCTAAGAAAAACCTGGAAGAGGCTCTTTCCGCCATGGGGGATAAGGTCAAGGAGCTGGAGCAGCGGCGCGAGCACTGGAAGCTGGAGTTCCAGCTGCTGCAGATGAAGTACGAGAAGCTGAAGGGATCGGACAAGGCTGAAGAGGAGAAGGACGACAGAGATGACCCCATGAGAAAGAGGGTGTCTGAATTGTTGGAAGACCGACTGGCGGCAGACTCCAAGGCGTCCGCATTGCTACTGGAATACCTCTCGCAGAGGAAGCGGCTGAGGGCGGCGGAAAGGAGGAGGGCAAAGGCGACATCTGAGTTGGTAAGCATTCAAGGTTTATTGATTACTTTTTGAGAACGATTCTCCGTACAGTTATCAAAGATTTGTCGTTCTTCTCTTGACTCGGCTCCAAAGTTTCATAGATTTGTCATCTTCTCTTGACTTGGCAAATCCTTCATTCGCCAAAAAGACCAATCTCCAGTCCACTCGTAGTCCTGCAGGCGAAGTACTCGATCCTCCTCCTGGAGTCAAGGGGAATCTTCTTCAGCGAAGCTGTGATTGAGGCGTAGGACCCGGCCCTGACCCGTTCCTGGGTGCTTTCCAAGTCTCCTACTGGAATGGAGATCCCGATTTGCTCCGACGTCGTGTTGCACCCTTCATCGGACTGGACGAACCGGACGGATTTGCCGCCCTCGGTGGGAAGGACATCGAAGCTGGACACGCCGAATTGGCGGCCCTCGCACTTGAGCTCCAGCTGCTGTTCCCAAAAGTCGCGGCAAACCTCGAGGTCGTCGGTGGCGAAGGAGATCACCTGAATCGGGTCCGGGGTGGGGTCGGACTTCCGGACCCTCACCCTCATCCCGGAGGGGCTCCTGGTGATCAGGTCGGTGGTGTCCTGCTCCTTCTCCGATCCAGATTTGCCCTCCAGTTTGCCGTAGACAGGCCGGGAAGCGATCGTCAGTTCGACGAGGTGGAAGCCTTGGTCTTGATTTGCCTCCGGGGTGCTCCCTAGCTTCAGATTGGCGAATCCTTTGCCCTTGCCGAAGGAGTAGTCTTCAGTATCACTTTTCGGCGCGCTGACTTTGGCCATCTGCAAATCGTTCTGAAGAAAGAGCCCTTCGCTCTTGCTGTTCTGGATAAAGCGTCTATAATAGAGAAGACGCATTGTTTTATTTCTGAGGATTTGCAATACTAGCCTTTTCCCACATCGTAGAGAAGTGAAAATACACTAGGAAGTCCATCTTTTACTTTCTGCTTCTTTGACAAATTGAAGCTTCAAAAATAAGCAAAAATGCGAAATACGTGGATGGCCAGTAAAAAGTAACTTGCGCCGTACTGTTGCTTCCGAAAGGCTGCCAAGCACCCATTTGGAAATTTGGACTAACACTAAATGCTTTTATGTACTGCTGTTATGTTGATTGCTGTCTTTAATTGACTCTCAAATATAACGTTTGTTCAAGGTAAAGCTTAGTTGATCCCATTAATACAAAGCAAAGTTTCCTCATCAAAGTATCTATTTTCAATGACAGCAAAGATAAATAGAACGTATTTTTTCTGCTTGTGAAATGTTCTGAAATCCCGCATGCCCTTTTTTTCGAGATCTGTTTAAGCTCATGTAATTGTCTTAGGTTTCGTATTTGACCTACTTTATCCGAAATAGAACTTTTTGCAGACATGACACTGCATAATACGTCTATTTTTCACAAGTCGGTTAAAGGAGCAATTAGTACCCTTTGCAAATATTGTCCCTTTCTTTCCCAACTCAATTACTATTTTGTGTTAAACCTTGCAGTTTATATATACTTCTTCCTATGTACTTTTTGGAAGGTGTGCTCAATAGTGGTACTGTCGTGTTTCCTGGGCAAAGAATATTTTTGGCCTTGTTATTGATGAACAAAAAGCAAGAAAGCATGTTGTGGTCATCTTGCACCCCTTTTCTCCTCAGTATATCGGCGAAAAGCGGAAAGTTGTGTTTTCAGCAAAGGAGTACCCTAGTCTCAAACTGTGAGAGTTCAAAAAGGGGACTTTCAATTCGTATTTTGTTCAATGCTGTTGGAAACAATATTATTTTTTCTGTTTGCAAAATATGAACGGGATTTTTTGGTCTTCTTCCGTTTCAGTACTCATTATTGGATTGTCGTTGCTATTTCCGAAGCCAAAACTTCGTTTTTTGCACGATGCAAAAAGCTTTTCGAAATATTTCAATTCTTCTGTTTTTTGTCATTGATAGAACTTTGCTACACTGACCTTCGCTTGGCGAAAACCGCTTTGTAAAGCAGTTCGATGCTAACCCTACAATTTGCAGCATTTGAATAACTGCATCCGTCATGGTTTGGAATCAAGCAATATTTTTGACCTCTCTCTAAAATGATCTATGCTAATCTTGATTGCTGCTTTTCAAAATGAAGGTAGTCTTGCCTCAGCAAAGCTTATCATCGATTGATCTTCACTGCTCGTCGTATCATTTGAGGTTTGAGAGTCCAAGCAAAGCTCGTAAAGAGAAAATGTGCTGTAAGAGCTATTCCTTTCAGTGGGTGGGTGGATGAGAGAAGACCCTACCATTCGCCCAATTTACCAAACTATCCGCCATGTTATATAATAAACAACAACGATTACAACTTATATTTTGCCACATAATCTAACACTTTTTATTTGATTTTTCATTTAAACAGGACGAGAGCCGTCGCCTGGTGTCTCAGCTCCGCGAGGAGGTCGGATCCACCGCCTCCAACTACGAGGGCCAGCTAGGCCTGATGAGCGAGCACGTGGCCAACATGAACGACAGGCTCACATCGCAGTCGGACCAGATCGAGACGCTAAAGTACGAGCTGGCAAACAAGGGGTCCAAGGGGAAGGGGCTCAAGTGGGGGAAGTGAGGAAAACGACATGAACACTCGGTCGTTCCACGACCCCCTGGAAAGACGTCATTCAAAGAGCGGACGGTGAAAAAAAATAGTAGTAATGTGATACACAACAAAAGGAAAGATCTGAAGAAAGGTGAATGACTCGAAGTTACTTCTTCTTCCCTACAGAATCTGAGTTTTACCGCCGGCTTATTCGTTCCATTTTAAGGAAAGCTAAGAGCATGCACGTCGTACCTTTACTTAACTTATTATAATTATGCATCTTCAAACCATCGCACTCAAGCAGTGACAACTGTTTTATAAAGGCGTCGCAATCATGAAATACATTTCGAGCAAAGTACACCCTCGTTTTCCACTTTCCCGCATAATTTTATTCCATTCGGTTCTGTAGGCAACAAAGTATCACAGACAGTTCATGCTTGATAGCCTCAAGCTAGTCCCAGGAGCTTCATGGAGCTCACCCGCAGGTTCTAGAAAACGATCATGTTTGTATTCAAATATAGTTTACGAACTTATTCCTCCCCCTTTTCTGATACCTGGTGGTCCCTGAGCTGCTTCGCAAAGTTTGGCTCACTCCTCGCGTACAAGGCGCACCAGGGCGGCGCACCCTCAGGGAGGACGTACCCGAGCACGATGGGGAGAGCCATGCGGAACTCACCCGTCAGGTCCTTGCCGCTGCCACGCTTCTCCACGCACTC
>JAAUYB010212309.1_pt1 | contig 14639 bp, 22 predicted proteins | sample 7278071 | NCBI WGS metagenome assembly JAAUYB01 (sample SAMN14350121, study PRJNA611818) | marine sediment metagenome | isolation source: surface marine sediment (1.8m) | place: French Polynesia: Moorea | collected 2018-08
CTTGAATAAAACTTAACATCGTCGGTAACGCGAATAATAACAGCTTGTCTGTTGTTGTTTTCGCTAACGACTAATCTTGCTGTATCAATTTCTAGGTTTACGCCCTCTGTAGAAGGGTTTAAATTAGCTCCAGCGGAACGCTTATACAAGTAGCTCATTAACAATCTCTCGATATTAGAAAGTTGATTTGTAGCGCTAGACCATCCCACAAAAACTTCAATATAAACTTTCCAAGTAATGGAAGATTCATCCAACCTTTTAATTGCTAACTTAAACTCGTTAACACCTTGAGGTATTTGAAAAGTAAATAATTCTGCTTCTGGCCTATAGGACAGTCCATGAGGAGTAAGAATGTTTACTCCATCATCTATAAAAGCCGGTGCTACGATTGCTTTTATATACTCGTTGGTACTACTTACCTGGCTTCTAATCCTGAAGAGTTCGCCTTGAACAGGTGCAGTAAAATACCAATTTCTATTATTAAGAAAAGCCTCTCCTAGAGTTTGCCAAGGCATATTTATAAAAGGCTTGCAATATCCGTTATTATTTGTAGTATTTCCTCTAAAGATAGAGATAATTCATCTTGAGGTTTATCTGTTTGATAGGCAACCAAATCAATGCGCGAATGCCACCAAGGGAACCATAAATCAACTACATAATTAGGTGCTTCTGTTTCTGCGATAAAAAGCGTATTCTCTCTCAATGCAATACGTTTTTTATCAATAGCAACTGAGGTGATTTCTTGAGCAAAAAGAGTCGCATTAGCGCCAAAATACCAATTTGGTTGAGCATTTGGGTTATTGAGCCAAATAGCCATCAAAGGTTTAGTAAAAGCTATTTTTTGGTTGGGGATTTGGTCCCAATTCCTGGTGTTAGGGCGACGTACCGCCCTTAACGTCCTTATCGTCACAGTCTCCCAACCAAGTAAGTTAACAGACACTACCTAAGAATACGTCTTTTGGGAATGTAAACGCGGGCGATATCTTGGTCGTACATTGTTTTACCTGGTAATTTCTCCAAAGCATTGCCAACGCTTGAGGGGTCACAAACAATTGACAATCTCGCTTTATTGGCAAGTTCAACACCTAGATAAATGAATCCGCTACCTTGGGCTAGCTTTCTACCTTTACCTTTTTGAGCCGCATCGTCTTCAACGTCTGTAATGCCTATTTCGGAGGCAATGTTTTTATATTTCTCGGTAGGGGCCGAAAAGTTATGTAGGGTGGAATTGACTTGATAAGTCCGATAGCTGGTGACATCTAAAATCTGTCCGCCAGGGCCGTTAGATCCTACTGGATTCTCTCCCGCGACACTAGTAACTGTAGCCATTTTGTTTTATTGCTTTAAATAATGGTGATTAAGCGACGTATTCCTGTGCTGTTATCTGAATTGATCCATCAGTATTTGCATTGCTGAATGCAATAGGGATTTCAGCGGCGATGGTAGCGATGTTGGTTTCAGTGTCGTAAGCAATAGTTACGTTATTTCCAGCAGCAGAGTCTGCTTGTTCTGCAATTTGTAACTTTTGAATCAACTCTAGAGTTGCTGCACCTAAAGTTGTAGAAAGTACATCTGTGCCAGCTTGCCAGTCAACATCAGTAATAAAGTCAGTGCCTACAAATTCGGTTGCACCAGTAGAAGCATTTACAGCTTGAGTGAAAGGAAGAGTAGCAGCAATCTGGACAACATTGTCACCAGTAAAGTAGTTAACAGCCATGTTGTTGGGGGTTTCGCTAGCCGCAGATTCAAAATCTTGTACTCGCTGACAAACTTCCATAACCGCCGCTTCTAAAGTTGTGGCATAAAGCGGACTAACGCCGGTATTAAATGCAGCCATAGTTCCTTTAAGTAATTTCCGATAGCATTACTTACAAAACTAATATTGTTGCGCTGCTGATGCCCACTACAATCAACAGTTTGGATTGTCGAGCCTTAAGTCCCGATACACGATGCGCGATAACTACAAATCGGGTGGCAATAAGTACCAGGTATTGCCCGACTTCAAGCCCTTTATTCTCCCCACTCGTGCTAATCTTCTGACGTATGACTCACTGAAGTTGCAAAGTACAGCAAACTCCTTGACTGTAATTGTTAGGTTTATTCGTTCCGCTACATACCAATAATGTTCTAAATATTGGCGAGTATCGTATTTCATTCTATTAACTTTGATATCCAATCGGGGTGCGTGTCTTTTTGCCCGTTAGCGAAAAATTTTGCTAATTTTGCTCTTACGGGTCTTTCTTCAATTAATGCCTTGCCCGTGAGAAATCCGCCTTTACCATAACTGTTAACGATGAATTCTGGCTTTATCAAGGGAATAATTGAATTTATTACTTTTTCTGCTTCCCTTTTGTCGCGAGCATTTACTATAACTTTACTATTATCAGCTAGCACTAATATGTGTTCGTAATTGCCTTTTATATAGTCAGGAATAGGGCTAGTTTTTAAAATTTCTCCCTTGTAATGAGGAATAGTAATTGGAAATTTAGGACTTCCCACAAAGCCAGATTCATCTAGTTCGCCAAATTGGATTACTAACTGTGACCTATCACCTTCCGGTCGTATCTGCCAGTGAAGCGGAATCGCCGCAACGCAAGAATCATTTTTCATTGAGCATAGTTCTGCGTTAACCTTGGCGATTTCTGCAAATTGCAGTTTAACTTTTTCCTCTTCTGAGCCGGTTTCGGTCGTAATTACTCTCACTGGCGTAATTGTAGTACGCGGGCTATATACGCCGTCAGCGAGTTCGCAGTAAACAATAGGTACAGCAACATACTTCCAAGTTATTTGTACTTTCTCAACTACTAAATCAAGGCAAGGGTCGCACTCCATAAAATCCTCCGTATCTGGAATTGGTGGTCTGGGAACTGGTAACGGTTCCGGTTGCGGTTGAGGTATAGGGGTCGGGTTAGGAACTGGAAAAGGTATCGGCTGAGGAATAGGTTCCGGTTGCGGTTGAGGTAGTGGGTTAGGACTTGGATTTGGTGTTGGATTTGGTGTAGGGCTTGGCGTTGGGTTAGGAGTCGGAGTAGGGAAAGGGTTAGGGAGCGGAATGGGAGCCGGTGGTAAATCCGGCGCAGGTGTTGGATTTGGGCTTGGTGTAGGCGTAGGATTTGGAGTTGGCGTAGGTGCTGGACTTGGGTTTGGTATGGGCGCAGGATTCGGGCTAGGCGTTGGTTTTGGTGTGGGGGCGGGGTTTGGATTTTGTTCTGGGGAGGGGTCGGGGTTTGGCGTAGGATTAGGAGTTGGGTTTGGTGTGGGAGCAGGGGAAGGATTGGGGAAGGGTCCGGGATTTGGCGTAGGCTTTGGCGCAGGTGTAGGTATTGGGCTTGGTGCAGGTGTAGGGGTTGGATTTGGCGCAGGAATTGGAGCCGGTGTTGGTGTAGGTTCCGGTTCTGGGGTAGGTGCAAATGGTGGAATTGGAGCCGGTGTAGGGACAGGTGAGGGTGTGGGAAGAACTAGCGGTTCTTCCTCTGGTTCGTCCGTTTCCGGTGCTTCTGGTTCTGGAACGTCTGGCAACGTGGGAGGTTCTTCTATTTCTGGCTCCGGGTCGGGGTCGGGGTCATCAGCAGGTGGTGGTAGTGTAGGTTCTGGAAGTTCGTCTGGTTCTTCATCTGGTTCTGTGTCTGGCGGTGGTTCCGGTTCTGGCTCTGGTTCTGGCGTAGGGTCGGGGATTGGGGAAGGACGGATAAAGGGGACAATTTCGTTTGGATTGTCTTCTTTTGGAAGTGGCGGACGCGGCAGAGGTGGGGGTGTGTCGGGGACATCTACTTTTTCAGGTAGAGGTAATGGTTCGTATTCAAGCGGGGCTGGTTCAAAGTCCGGAGGTGTGTAAACAATTCCAAATGGTTCTATCCCTGTAAGCTCTAATCCCCAAACACCACCCCACTCGCCATTAGTAACCAAGCCAGCGGTTCCCCATACTGGAGGCTCATTGTGCAACACATATAAAACTTGTGAGCGTTCCTCATTTGTCCTTTTAATGTAAGGCTTGATTTCTGGAACGAATTTAATCCCATATACAGGGCCATCAACAATAAAGCTGTTTACGGTTCTGCGTGTCACAAAGAAGTTACCAGTAAATATAGTATTAAAAGCGCTTCCGGAAGTCGTAAAATTCCTGTAGATCACTTCATACTGACGCCCAGGAACTCCATAAGGCGTTAAAGGCTTTATTACTTCTGGCTCAACAGGCGGAGGTTCATTTATTGGTGCTTCCTCTAACGGTTTAAGTAAAGGCAGCGTGTTTGCAGCAACAAAACCAGCACTTGCACTTGTCGCTGCAACTTGTCGCCCTAGGGAGGGTCTGACAAGTGGAGCAACGTCATCAAAATATTGGGACAGCCCTGGCAAGTCAGAAGGACGTACCGAACTTTGACTAAAATTTCCAGGGCCGTCAACAATATTATTCGCGCCAGGTGGCGTGATTACTCCTCCCGGCGGCGAAACAGATGGTGGTGCGATTATCTGCGTCATTAAACCGTCAAGAATTCAGCGGGAATCGAAGCCGTATTAAGCTCTTGAGCATAAGTCCACAATTTTTCACCGCCATATGGAAATTGTTGGTCAACTGGAATGCTTTGACGTAACATTGCGCGGCGTTCGTTTGTATTCTCAATAAAAAATAATTGGAACTGACTAGTTCTTACAGGTGCGCCCGTTCCTTCAATAGTTGTTTGGTCAAAGTTGATTGCATGTAAAGCAGTTCCTACCCAAATTGCTAACTTTTCAAGGGTGTCTACGTTTGAGGGAATATCTGTAGTAACAAATGCAGTCATAGTAATAAGAAATACAATTTTTAATTATTAACTATGACTTTTATAAAATGATTAATTAATCATGTAAATTTCAACTTTTATGTAAAAGTGGAATACAGCATACTTACTTGAAAGCCTTGCTGAGTCTATAATCCAAGCGGTTGCACTGCCATAAGAAAATCAAAAAATTCCACTTTTACCGAATGCAAACATAAAAGTGGAAAGAGAAAAAATGTAGTTTCTACTTGATTTCCGAATGAAGAATAATCGCTTCGGCCAAGCAGCCGTATTAAGCAATCATGACTATATTAAAATACGCAAGCAATATAGGAACACTAAACATAAATTAATTTTTGATATTGCTTGGTATACGGGAGAAAGATGGGGGGCAATTATTCAGTTAAAAGTAGATGATGTTTACTTTACTGATGGATTAGTAAAAGATTATATTACTTTTCGTGCAAGGACTAGAAAAGCTAGTCCGCAAGGCATTAGGTTAACGCGTCAAGTGCCTGTAAGCCGAAGTTTAAAGGAAATTCTTGGTAGTTACTGTTTGCAAAAAATATCTGAATGGTTGTTTCCCGGGGGTGACCCTAGTAATCACATCCAATTCAGAACCTGCGATTATGCATTGCGAGCGGCAGTAGAAGAAGCCGGCTTGGGAAGTAAGGGGATTAGCACGCATTCTACAAGGCGCAGTTTGATTACTAATTTGAACAACAAAGGCACAGATATTAAAACTTTGCAGAAAATTACAGGCCACAAAGACATCAAGTCATTAATTCGCTACGTGGATGCATCGGAAGACAAAATCAAAGGAGCTTTAGAATTAATATGAAATATGCTTTAGATTTCGGCCACAACTGCCCTCCCGACACTGGCGCAATGGGAGGTCTAGAGGATGAATTGGTCAAAGAACTAGGAAACAAAGTATCGGTGGGATTAGCCTCATTGAGTCATGACATAGTAATTGTAAATCCCAAAGGTAGATGCGTTTCGGTACGAGATTCTCTATGGACAAGATGCAATAATGCAAATAAAGCTCGTGCCGACCGTTATGTAAGTTTTCATTTCAATGCCTTTAACGGTATAGCCGAAGGTACAGAAGTCTTCTATACAAGCACTGCCGGGAAAAGAATGGCAGTACCAGTTGTAGATGAAATTTGTAAATTAAGCCACGGTAGTCATAAATTTATTAAGCGCGGTGCCAAACGGACGAGTCATTATTACGTTTTGAACAATACAAACATGCCCGCGATTCTAGTTGAAACCTGTTTCTGTGATAATTCCAAGGACATGGAAACTTATAAAATGATTGGGGTAGGCCGGGTAGCATCCGCAATTGTTAAGGGGCTAACAGGCGAATTTCCTAAAACGAATGACGCACCTTGCGTGTGTATTGAGTAACAAGTAAAATTGCCTTGTTACACGCCTTTAAACGTTTTTTTATCCAGCATGGGTATTACTAATACATCTTGGAAGTCTACGTGGAACCACGGTAAAACTTGCACTATTCGCATCCCCGAAATTTTCAAGGATGAAGTACTAGAATATGCCCGAGCGCTTGATTCCGATGAACCAACATCGGGGAAATTGGCGTTGAAGTTGATGAACCATTATTTAAACAAGGAATCGCCTGACGGACGCAAACGCAATAGAAATGTAGAAACTTCACCCCGTTGGTATCATTGGCGGAAATTTAGGGAATGGTTGATAGATATTAGGAGTTAGGAGTTAGGAGTTAGGAGTTAGGAGTTAGGAGCTAGTTTTAGATTCTTGTTTCCATTTTTCTTCCCAAACATAACCACATTTGCGACAGTAGAATGTGCTTACCTGAAATTCCCAGTCAAAATTAACATAAAGTAGATGATTACTGTATTTCGGACATTTTTCAACCATTGAATTATTTTTATGTGATGGTCATGTGATTGGTAAAAATATTATTGAGATTAGAATCAATAACATTTTAATGGCGATCGCCATTATTTCGATCAGATGCAACATAGCTTAAAGCCTTGATAATTCGTGCTTTTTGATTTATAAATCATGAATTAATAAAAAGCCTTGTTGAGAGTGGAAAGCAACAAGGCGGTAAGGCTTCACGTTGGTGAGGTCAACTATTATTTAAATTTTGTATTTATAATTTCCACAATCTTATCAGGTGATTCCCCCAACGCGATTAAATCCTCAATATCTATTTTCCGGTAATTAGCTAATGGGGAATTAACATTCCCTCCCGGTATGTGGCATCGATGTTTTTTTCTGCCGACCATCCAGGAATAACGGTAGTAGTAATGTTTTGTCCCCGAACGCTTTACCCAGTACTCTTCAATCCAGTGAATGTGTTCGGGCGCAGATTTATTAGTATCAGTAGATACTTGCGCCCGAACACATTCTATTGATTCCACCACACTACTTGTATCATCCCACGCGGGGTCATAAACTCGTTTATGTTCTGAAGCTTGATAAGCCGCAGTGTTAAAAAGTTGTATTTGATTGTCCATGACTTTATTGGGAAAAACGGGAATAATAAATTAGTCAATCTCGGAATTAACCGAAACCTACAAATCCTGATGCCAGCCCTTTCTACGAGTGAAAGGGTTTTTTATTGGGTATCTTCTAGCTCTGGAAATAGTTCAAAAATGAATGTGGTGTTACCGTATTCGGCAAGTATTTGATTATAAGTAGTTGAATGTTCCCAGTAGCGCCCATCCAAGCACTTACGAATCCACCCTTCTGGATTTCTAATTTTTCCCCTTTCTACTACTTTTTTATTGCCTTGAATCGTAATCGTCCTATCTGATATTTGATAACAAACAATTGATAACAATATCTCCTTTCTCGGTCTGTTTAATACTTTCTTAGATGTATCGTTAAAGTGAATACCATACTTAGAGAACAACAGCTTATTGTCTACAATTAAAGAGTGTTGTTGTTGTAAAACCACGTCATCGTATTTACTAGTATTTGACCTACCTAAACTGTCAAAAATATTGCGCTTCTGTAATTTTCTTTTCGGCTTCAAATACTCAAGTGGTCTTGTTACAATCTTTACTATATGCCACGTATACTTCTTTATCAGGTTGACTACACGGTTTTCTACTAAAGTGTTGAACGCAGATTTAAGAGTATTCCTGCAATACCCTTTGCCCCTATTCTTCTTAATCCAGTTATTAAAATCTTTTAAGTCTGGCTCGGTTTCAATGTTTACCTTGCCCGTTTTTATAAACCATTCCCACAATAATTGTGCGGCGCGAGGTATTTTGTTTTTTAAACAGTATTCCTCGTGTTTATATGTCCACAGAGCTACGCTTTTTTGTGTTTTGTATGTCATGATGAAGAGAAGAATTGAATAACTAACCATCCAGTTGCTCCACTTTTCCAACAAGCAACTTTATGGTTTTTTTTTGCAAACTAAAACCGCCTCACAAAGCAAGGCGGTTTTATTCTGAATTGCTGATTTGTCCTAATTCACCAGATAGCTTACGCAATTCGTTTAATCTTCCTTCTAGATCATCAACCTGAGATTTATGATATGAGATTTCTTTTTCAATCTCACTAGCTAGCTGGTCAATTACTTCCCCATGGAATGAATTACTTTCTGACTGTTTTGGTGTAAAGGAATTTCTTCCTCTGCAATCTTTTCCACCAACAACGACCTTGTTAGCCCCATGCTTTCTGCAAGCAGCTTCAGTTTCTCCCAAGCCTGTGGGGTTATTTTCAAAGTAGCTGATTTCACTACACGACCGGAGGCGGGACGACCTGCATTCGACATTATCTAATTCCATAAGGACTCAATTCATTATTGCACTTCTAGAATTCCATTATTGACTAAGACGTGTATACGTGCAATATTAATTTGTAACAGAATTCCAGAATTCTAAAATTCCCAAACAGGTAGAACTAACCGCCTACCACCCACAAGGAAAAGAAAGCAGGCTTGGGAGTAGTTGGAATCATAAAAATGGCGATCACCATTTTGCATTAAAACACTAAAACGCCTATGAACAAGGGATTACAGACCTTTAACAGCAAAAAAAACAATTAGCTTTTAAGCACTTATGGACACATCAATAGAACACAGTAACGGCACTAAGGCCGCATCAAACAACGGTAAAAGTACCAAGAAGGAGGTAAAGCAACGCCGTTATTTACCATCCTTGCCTACCGCAAGCAACGCGGACGACATGAGCAAAGTAGATTATTCCGGTTTGGTAGATCGGACACCAGTTGAATTTAAGTCGTTAAAAAATTATGAGCTATTTTCACTTTCACCAGATGGATTATTCCCCATGTTGAAAGTTAGTCGGAATAAAGTAGTACGTTTGTTTGACCGCGAAGTAACTATGACTGAGGGAGGGAGATGTCACCGCATACGATTAAGCAGCCACTAATGGCTAATGGCTGCTTAACGACTTGTACGGGCGAACAAGTTTTTTTATGAGTTAGGAAATCATATCATGGTTAAACAATTTGATGAAGAGCAGTATCACGTTTACGTGCGGTCATTGACTGAGGGCGGAGTGCCTCAAATCTTTGCAGAGCGCGCTGCGGCCGTTATAGCAAGGGATAATCCTGACGAGCCAAACTTAGGCAGAACGGCGCAAGACCGGGCAGACGTTAGTAGAGCAATGCAACATTATTGGTTGACCCAGAAGGATGAAAAATGAACAACTCGCAAAAATCATCTCACTCGCGGTTGCCGTTTCTCTCGTCCTCTGGCAATGCTCAAAACCCAATCGCACCAAGCGGCTGGACATCAACATCCAAATCACTTACAGCGAATAACTGGGTATTTTTGCGGTTGCCCGATTTTAAGCAAGTCGGAAAATATTTGTTGTGGGGTGTTGGTCGGGTAGGCTTCAGTTTTAGTTTGTTCGCCCTTGATGCTACAGCCAGCGTTTTGACCACAACTCAAACCTTGGTTAAATGGAGTAGGGGCAGTGTTGTTCACTTGCTGCGAGTCTACGACCAATTACCTTACAGCGGTACGCACGCTCAAAATATTATTGAGGCAACCGCTGTAGAGGTGACAGACCAACCGGAAGACATTATCACTGACGTAGTTGAAGCAATTCAAGGTAAGCAGGTTATGGTAATTGGGGAGATGGGTACGGGCAAATCAACCCTTGCTCAATACCTGGCTTATACGGTTGGCGGTGAAGTTCGGGTTTACGAATGCGAAGGAACGCCCGACGATTGGCAAGGGTTAACCGTGATTGGGAAAGGTGAAAATTGGGCCGCGATTGAAGCGGGAATGCAAGCCGACCTTGACGACCTTTCCAATCAAATGAAAATTCGCGAGCAGCAAGGGGATAGAGCGCTTGAAGGAACTGAAAAAGTAATAATTTGCGAGGAGTACCCCGAGTTAGTTTCTAAAGTCTCCAGTAGTGGGGAATGGCTAGAAAGACACGCTCGCAGGGGGAGAAAGGCAAGAAGGTTTACCGTGCTTCTCAGCCAGTACGACCGGGTTGCAGCATGGGGATTGGAAGGTAAAGCGGACTTGGCGGAAGCTTTTTATCGTATTCGCTTGGGTAAAAAGGCGATTGGTCACGCAAAAAGCTTGAAAAATGACGCGCTGGTTGCATGGTTACGCCAAGACCGGAGTCACGCTTTGCTTGATGATAACCCTTGTAAGCTCCCTTCATACCGCGAGATGAAGTCAGTCGTCGCCAGACCATTGTTTGACCAAGGAATAGCACCAAAAAAAACAGATAAAAAAGACCTGAAAACCGCTCATAGCAAGGATTTTGAAAAAAATTTTTCGGAGTCCGACGCTTTTTTGTGGCGATTAATTCAAAAATTTGGGGGAGATAAAAGCGATTCGACAATCGTTACGGAAGTTTTGGGCATGACTGGCAAGCGATATTCGGAAGGGAAAGAACTTTTAGACCGATTAAGGGGGCATTTTGACAATTAAATTTTAAGGACTAGCACCCAAGTGATTGGCTTGGGTGCTAGCGGCGGTTACATTTAGCTTTTGTGACTAGGATTCATCTACCTTGAACAGTTGTAACCTACATTTTTAACGGACTAAAAACATTTTACAGGGGTTAATTTTATGATACAAAACGCAACACCAGATCCAAGCTGCGAATATCTTCCAGTTTGGGCACTAATTCAAAATTCAATAGAACCTTTAACTGACGCGAAACGATTAATTGAGACGCAAGAAGAATTCAACAATGATATTAATAACAAAGCTTATTCTGTTATTTTTGAGGCATTAGGGAAAGCTGGTAAAGCAAATACAATATTATCCGCATCGCTCCATGAATAAAGAACCATCTTATGTTGAAAGTAGCGACACACCGCATTACGTTTTAGTTCATAAACGTGCCTTAGTAGCAATGAGTCATTTTATGGGATTAGCCCTTAAAGGTTATGCTATTTCTGCCGGTGCGGGGATGGAAGAAATTTCGTTTCAACTAAATGGATATGTGAGCAGTCACGCCAACGAATTGTCCCAATATCAAGTAGACCGCATTGTGGCGCTGTTGATTGAAAACCAAGAGCAATCAGGTGTTTTAGACCTAAGTAGCTTGATTGAGAAAGACAAGAATTAAGTAAGGATTGGTTTGCTCTTAATCCTTTTGGGGCAAGCTAATTATCAAATTATTGAATGTTTATGAACAAACTAGAATCGGCTTTCAAAGAAAGCAATGAAGCGAACTATACTTTAATCCACAAGCGACATTTGGCCGTAATAGAAGGCGCGTTAGATAAAGCTTTGATTGATGCTAATGCTGTTTCTTTTGCGGGGGGTAACATTGGTGTGTACAAAAGTAAGGTGTTACAAAATTCTGTGTATGAAGTTGAAGGGTTGACAGATTGTCAAATCAATAATTTTGTTGAATCGACCAAAAGAAGATATGGCTTGTTTGTCTACTAAATCAGTCATCTTACCCCAATGCCCTTGTTGTGGAAATGAAGAAATTTTTACCGATTTAAATGCAAATTATCTACAGTGCAATAACTGTGATTGGAAAGCTACTTATCGATTTCTCGTGATTGACAAACCGATTTCTTTCTATGTAGATAGAGGGTTCCCGTGTGTGGATTGTGGCGTGTGGGTTGATATTGAAAATATAATTGATGGATCTTGTTTAAGGTGCTACGGCGACTCTCTTGAAGCTTCAGAATACGAGGATGATGATTTTTATTATTGAGCAAAGTATTAGGACTAAAGGATTTGTTTGATGAGTGATAAAAAATCGGACTATTTGCAACTTATGCATTTCACCGTGCAAGCAATAGACCAATTAAATCAACTTCAATCCTTAATCAAAAAGCAAGATAAAAACAATCGCCATGCGAACGAACTTGCGTTTTTAATATTGGCTAGGACTTCATTGATTATTTCTAGTTCTTTCACAAGAGTTAGTTACCAATTAAAGCAAACTGTAGAAGAAGACATTCCAACTTTACCGCCTGATGAGGTTGACTAACCACCAACCGAAACTGTGGAATTTTCCACAGTCGCGGAATGGTTTTTCTGTTTCGTAAAAGTTTTGAGACAAGGATAGGCTTAAAGCCTTAATATATTCATGAGCTTTTTCTTTGAGAGTACATTAGGCTTCAACGCCTTTATTAGTTCGTAAGATAACAACCTATGAAAAGAATCCTAGGACTTGATGTAAGCAAGTCCTCAGTTTCGTGCTGTTTATTATCTACCCTTCCACTTGACATCAAAGAATTCTACTACAGTTATCCGTTTGTGTCATTGAATGCCGACAGAAAAGGGATAAATTTATTACTGGCATTTAACGCGGACTGTGCAATTTTAGAGCCAACAGGAATTAATTATTCGCAGGTTTGGGTACATCATCTAGCAGCTAACGGCGTAGAAGTCCGATTAGTAGATCACGCCAAGCTGAGGTATTACCGGGAGAGACATTTAGAATTACCGAATAAAGATGACGATGCCGATGCTCTAGCACTTGCAGCGTATGGAGTAGAGCATTATCAAAAGCCAAATAAATTTGTAGCCATCCGACCACCAGAAACGGCAGAATTAAGAAGGCTGGTTTTGCGGCTGCAACATATAAACCGTATTCGCAATCCCATGATTAACCGTGTTCGCCAAGACTTGGCCTGGCAGTTTCCAGAGGTCGCGCTTGTTAATAGTAGATCGGACTCCCCCGCCCCCCCGTTGCTTTGGGGATGGCTTGCGGGGGAAAGAGAAAGCACCAGGTATCACTCTCGCTATAAAAATACCATAGGCTTGGGAATTACCAATACCGTAACACTTCATTGCAAACGCATTTGCTGCTTGCATCGGGAAGAATATGAAATTGAGCAGAAGATAAAACTTTTACTTAAATTACCCGCATTTGATTCCTACCTCAAAGTATTTAAATTATTTAATTTTGGTACGAGGGTCCAAGCGCTGATACTTACCCAAATTTATCCTTTTAGTAAATTTTTAGAAAATGGACAACCCATTGTTAAATTGCGGAAAGGTAGAATCAGCAATAAATATACTCCTAGACATCTTTCAGAAAGGCGGTTTTTAAAAACTATTGGTTTAGCCCCCGTGCAAGAATATTCAGGAGATTCAAGAAAAAGCAAAGTTAAAGGTGGTAGCGCAGTATCTAAAAAAGCGATGTGGTTGTGGGTCTTTTCGGCAATTGAGCCAAAAAATCGCCGCACTACTCCAATAGTACAAAAACTTGGGGAATATCTTGACGGGTTAAAAATTGGAGGTAAACCAGTACAGCTTGCAAGGTCAAAAACCGCTGCATTTGGAGTTAAATTATTGTTTCGGGAGTTGGTAAAAGAACTATGTAAGTAATCCTGTACTACAATCAAGTGTACTGCAATTGTCAAGTTGAGTCTGTAAGCAGTACCCGCTACATAAGCTCCCTAGATTAATGTTTATCTAACGAGCTTATGTAGTGTGTTAATGCTCGGAGCTAAGCCCGTAATGCTCGGAGCTAATGCTCGGAGCTAGGCCCGTAATCATCGGAGTTAAATTACTAGAGTGAACTAATAAGCAGTTGACAGCGACTCGGATAGATTGCATAAGACTGGTATGGGTTTGAGCTAATCGATGCATAGCCTTCCCCGCAGCATACTTTTAAAAAAAAACGAGAAAACCCCGCACTTAAGCTCTGCGGGGTTTTCATATTTTATGTATCATGATGATGGAAAGCTGAATGACGCTCGCGACCGACTGAAACAGGTTGGTATTTGAATGGGAAATGTAACTGCTACCCTAGCGCACGTAAGGATTGGCTCGCCAAAGTTACAAAAAGCCGCCAAGCTTTCCACCTCAAAAAAAAGAAAAGCCGCTAGGTGGTCGTGGGCTAGCGGCGGCATGAGGAAATTGAAATTTAGTTGCCGTTAGGCTCAATAGTTTTGAGGATGCGCTTAATGTCTGTCTCGTTGCGCTGCACCAAATCGGCAATTTCTTGCCGTTTTTGGTTTTGATAGTTCATTTCACTCGTCCATTCGGACTTAAGCTCTATCAATTGGTTAACACCACTTTGAGTGATTTTGGTATTGCGCTGAACTTGAGTCAAAAGCACAGGTAATAGTGCTTCTAAAACAAGCTGAAGGATTTCTAACAAATCCATAATATTTGGTTTACCAGTAAGGTTTACGCGATTCTAAAGTGAGTATTCGGTGTAAGACACTCTAGTTTCTTTAGAAGATATGCCGTAGATGTCGCCTTGATAAATGCTTCCTTGTACGTTAGGTAATTGAAATATTTCGCCAGCTTTTACTTCTTCAATTAGTCCGCTAGGAGTATTAGTAGTTTCATCCAAGCTTGAATAAAACTTAACATCGTCGGTAACGCGAATAATAACAGCTTGTCTGTTGTTGTTTTCGCTAACGACTAATCTTGCTGTATCAATTTCTAGGTTTACGCCCTCTGTA
>JAAUYB010096635.1_pt1 | contig 14632 bp, 10 predicted proteins | sample 7278071 | NCBI WGS metagenome assembly JAAUYB01 (sample SAMN14350121, study PRJNA611818) | marine sediment metagenome | isolation source: surface marine sediment (1.8m) | place: French Polynesia: Moorea | collected 2018-08
AAACCCCGCCCCGGGCTTGACCCGGGGCCTCTGGTAGCAAATCCCGTGAGGCCCCGGGTCAAGCCCGGGGCGGGGTTTCTTTCTGGCAAGCTCACTCCACAATCTCCGCCGTGTTCAGCACGGCGTGCAGCAGCACATCCGTTCCGGCTTGGGCCCATTCCTTGCTGATGTCTTCGGCCTCGTTATGCGAAAGGCCGTCGACGCAGGGGCACATGATCATGGCGGTGGGGGCGACGTCGTTGATCCAGCAGGCGTCGTGGCCGGCGCCGGAGACGATGTCCATGTGGCTGTAGCCGAGCTCAATAGCGGCATCGCGGACGGCCCCCACGCAGCCTTCGTCGAAGGCGGGCGGGTCGAACTGGCCGACGATGTGGCAGTCGAACTCCACCCCGATCTCGGCGCAGAGCTTGGGCGCGCGCTCCATGAACTCGGCGACCATGGCGTTGAGCTTGTCCAGAAGATGCGTGCGCATGTCGACGGTGCAGACGACCTTGCCCGGGATGATGTTGCGCGAATTGGGGTAGACGTCGATATGGCCGATGGCGCCCACCGCGTTGGGCTGGTTCTGCATCGCGATTTCGTGCACCAGTTCGGTGATCAGCGCCAGGCCGCGGCCGGCGTTTTTGCGCATCGCCATGGGGGTCGAGCCGGTGTGGCTTTCCTTGCCGGTAAAGGTGCATTCGATCCAGCGCAGGCCCTGGCCGTGGGTGACGACGCCGATATCCTTACCTTCGGCCTCCAGAATGGGACCCTGTTCGATATGCAGCTCGAACATTGCGTGCATTTTGCGGGCGCCGACCTCTTCGTCGCCGACCCAGCCGATGCGCTCCAGCTCATCACCAAAGCGTTTGCCCTCGGCATCGACGCGGTCCTTGGCCCAGTCTTCGGTGTGCTTGCCGGCGAACACGCCTGAGGACAGCATGGGAGGGGCAAAGCGTGTGCCTTCCTCGTTGGTCCAGTTGGTGATCACGATCGGGTGTTTGGTTTTCACGTCGAGGTCGTTGAGCGTGCGGACGACTTCCAACGCGCCCAGCACCCCGAGCACGCCATCGTATTTGCCGCCGGTCGGCTGGGTGTCGAGGTGGGAGCCCATATAGACCGGCAGGGCGTCCGGATCGGTGCCGTCGCGCGTGGCGAACATGTTGCCCATGGTGTCGAGGCCCATCGACATGCCCGCGGCCTCACACCAGGTCTGGAACAGCGCGCGGCCCTCGGCATCCTCATCCGTCAGGGTCTGGCGGTTGTTGCCGCCCGCCACACCCGGGCCGATCTTGGCCATTTCCATCAGGCTGTCCCACAGCCGGTCCGGATCGATGCGCAAATTCTGACCACGGTCCATGTCTGTCCCCCTGTCGTATCGGGCGCCTCTGGCCGCTCGATTCCCCGTCTTGTCGCAAGCGTGAGATATTGTGGATAGGCTGGTCAAACGGTTTTTGACCAATTGGACAGGAAAATGCCGCCTCGGCGCGCAATTCTGTTGAAAGCGGCCTGCGTGTTGGGCAGCCTGACGGGGCCGCCGCGCGCCCGATTCCGCATGGGATGAGACCTGCACCCGACATGACCGACCAATCGCCCCCTCGAAAGCAGACGCGGATCCAGCGCGAAAAGCGCGAGGTGATCCTGAACGCGGCGTTGGAGGTGTTCTCGGTCCACGGGTTGCGGGGCGCGACGCTGGAAAAGATCGCCGCCGCGGCCGAGATGTCAAAGCCGCATGTGGTCTATTACTTCGGCTCCAAAGACGCGATCTACAAAGGGCTGTTGGAGAGCCAGCTGGAAACCTGGCTGCGGCCTCTGCGGGAGCTCTCGGCCGAGGGCGATCCGCTGGCTGAAATCCTGACCTATATCCGCCGCAAGTTGCGGATGAGCCAGGAGATGCCGCGCGAAAGCAAGCTTTTTGCCACCGAGATCCTGCACGGCGCGCCGCGGACGCGGGATGCGCTTTCGGGTGAGCTGAAAGACCTGGTGGACGAAAAGGCCGCGGTGATTGCGCGCTGGAGCGACGAGGGCAAGCTTGCCAAGCTCGATCCGCATCACCTGATCTTTTCGATCTGGGCGATGACGCAGCATTATGCCGATTTCGACGTGCAGGTGCGTGCGGTGCTGAACGGCAAGGACAGCAATACGCTTTTTGACGAGGCGGATGCATATTTGACCGACCTCTTCATTCGCGCGCTGCGCCCCTGAGCAGCATCAAGAGCGCCAGGATCGTCCCGGCGATGCCCCAGAAGATGGCGGCAGCGGGCCAGCGGGACAGGCTCAGCACCTCCCACATCACAACCCAGCTGGGCACGAGATAGGTATAGGCCATCACCTTGCTGCCCGGCAGGCGTTGGCTGGCGAATTGCAGCAAGAGAAACGTGCCTGCGGTGGTGACGATGGCGAGATAAGCGGTGACCCACCAGACCCGCGCGGGCAGGGTTGCAAACGAGGTGTCGAGCAGTTCGGGCGCGGCATAGATGGTCGTCACCACCAGCGCGCCGATCGAGTTGCCAAAGGACGATTGCAGCGGCGTGACATCGTTACAGAGCTTGCGCAGGGCGACCGGCACGGCGGCATGGGCCAGGGTGCCGATCATAAAGATCGCCTCACCCGGGCCGATCTCGAACCTTAGGAGCGCATTGATGTCGGCGCGGAAGATCACCCAGATCGCCCCGGCCGCCCCGATCAGCAGGGCCGACAGAACCCAGGCGCTGGTTGTCTGCCTTAATAGCAGCAGGCTGAAGCCGGCGGCGAGAAGCGGGGTCAGCGTGAAGACGGCAGCGGTGGAGACGGCGGAGGTCAGCGCCAGCGCCTCGAACATCGTGATGAAATAGATGGCCATGCAGCCGCCGATCAGCAAATAGCGCCAGAACCGCGTCAGCACGGGTGTCACACCCAAGACACGCAACAGCACCCAGAGCACAAAAGCCGCCAAGCCAAAGCGCAGCGTCATCAGCGCGCCGGGCGCGATGTCCTTTGCGATGAAATGGCCAAAGAAGAATGACAGCGACACCAGCAGCGAAAAGGCCAGCATCGCCAGGTGCCCCTGCCCCGGGGAGGACAGGGGGAACATGTTATTCGGCAGCCGCCGCCGACGGGTTGTTGGGATGGGTGGTCCAGTTGCCGTAATCGGCCTCGACCACCTTGCCGGTGCGCGCGTCGACCATGCCGGGGGTCAGCGTCTCCATCGTGATGCAGTTCTCAACCGGGCAGACATTGACGCAGAGGTTGCAGGCCACGCATTCGTCATCCTGCACTTCGAACACGCGGTCCGGCGACATGGTGATCGCCTGGTGTGAGGTGTCTTCGCAGGCGGCATAGCAGCGGCCGCATTTGATGCAGGCATCCTGGTCGATCCGCGCCTTGGTCACGTGGTTGAGGTTGAGGTACTGCCAGTCGGTGACGTTGGGTACGGCGCTGCCGATGAAGTCGGCGGTGCTTTGGTGGCCCTGTTCGTCCATCCATTGGCTGAGGCCCGAGATCATTTCTTGCACGATCTTGAAGCCATAGGTCATCGCCGCCGTGCAGACCTGCACATTGCCGGCCCCGAGCGCCATGAACTCTGCCGCATCGCGCCAAGTGGTGATCCCGCCAATGCCCGAGATCGGCATGCCGCGGGTTTCCGGATGGCGCGCGATTTCGGCGACCATGTTGAGCGCAATGGGCTTGACCGCCGGGCCGCAATAGCCGCCATGGGTGCCCTTGCCGTCAATTGTGGGTTCAGGCGCCATGGTGTCGAGGTTCACGGACGTGATCGAGTTGATCGTGTTGATCAGGCTGACCGCATCCGCGCCGCCGCGCAGCGCCGCCTCGGCCGGGTAGAGGATGTTGGTGATGTTGGGTGTCAGCTTGACGATCACCGGTAGGTCGGTCGCCTCTTTGCACCAGCGGGCGACCATCTCGATATACTCCGGCACTTGGCCTACGGCCGATCCCATGCCGCGTTCGGCCATGCCATGCGGGCAACCGAAGTTGAGCTCGAACCCGTCACAGCCGGTCTCGGCGATGCGGGGCAGGATGTCTTTCCAGGCCTGTTCTTCGCAGGGCACCATGACCGAGGCGATGAGCGCGTGTTCCGGGAAATCGCGCTTGATGCGGGTCATTTCCTCGAGGTTGATCTCAAGCGGGCGGTCGGTGATCAGCTCGATATTGTTGAGACCCAAGAGGCGCCGGTCCGCCCCCCAGATCGCGCCGTAACGCGGCCCGTTGACGTTCACGATGGGCGGGCCTTCCATGCCCAGGGTTTTCCAGACGGCGCCGCCCCAGCCGGCCTCAAAGGCGCGGCGGACGTTGTATTCCTTGTCGGTCGGCGGTGCCGAGGCGAGCCAAAACGGGTTGGGCGAGGTGATCCCGCAGAAGGTGGTGGTCAGGTCGGCCATGTCATCATGTCCTCTGCTAAGGGGCGCTTTGGCCCGTCAATTGTCCGTCGCGCCCCGGGCTTGACCCGGGGCCTCCCGGCTGATGGGCCAAGAGGTCCCGGATCGGGTCCGGGACAGGGTCACGTGGTAAGGGTCGCATGGATGCTCTCGGCGGCGTCCCGTCCTTCGGCCACGGCGGTCACGGTCAAGTCGTCGCCGCCCGATGCGCAATCGCCGCCGGCCCAGACATCCGGCAAAGACGTGCGCCCGGTAGCGTCGACGGCGATCTTGCCACGGTTGATCTGCAGGCCCTCTGGCGCGTCGCTCAGCGTCTGGCCAATCGCGGTGAGCAGTTGGTCGGCGGGGATGGTGAAGGTTTCGTCCGTCGTGACCAGCTTGCCATCCTGCTGCGCGGTAAAGGCAAAGCGCACGCCGGTCAGGCTGCCATTGCCTTCGATCCCGACCGGGGCGGCGTTGAAGACCATCCGCACGCCTTTTTGCTGCGCCAGATCCTGTTCGTATTTCGAGGCCGGCATCGCGGCCTGATCGCGGCGGTAGACGATTGTGACCTCTTCGGCGCCCAAAAGCTTGGACTGCACGGCGGCATCCACCGCCGTCATGCCGCCGCCGACCACCACGATGCGCCGGCCGACGGGCAGCGCGGTCAGATCGTCGGCCTGCCGCAGTTCAGAGATGAAGCCCACCGCGTCGTCGACATTGTCTTTGTCTTCGCCCTCCAGCGATAGCTTGTTCACGCCGCCGAGGCCCATGCCCAGGAACACCGCGTCGAAATCGGTGCGCAGCCCGTCCAGCGTGATCCCGGCGCCAAGCGCCTGGCCATAGCGGATCTCGATCCCACCGATCTGCATAAGCCAGTCCAACTCGCGCTGGGCGAAGTCATTGGTGGATTTGTAGGCGGCAATGCCAAATTCGTTCAGCCCGCCCCCTTTGGCGCGCGCCTCAAAGATCACCACGTCATGGCCATGCATCGCCAGCCGGTGCGCGCAAGCCAGCCCCGCCGGGCCCGCGCCGACAATCGCCACCTTTTTGCCGGTGGGTTCGGCGCGTGCGTAGGGGTGCACGTTTTGCGCCATCAGCGTGTCGGTGGCGTGGCGCTGCAGGCGGCCGATCTCCACTGGTTTGCCTTCGGCAGCTTCGCGCACGCAGGCTTCTTCGCAGAGTGTTTCTGTCGGGCAGACGCGGGCGCACATGCCGCCAAGGATGTTCTGATCCATGATCGTCTTCGCCGCCGCCTCAGACGTGCCGGTGGCGATCTGACGGATGAAAAGCGGGATGTCGATCGAGGTCGGGCAGGCGGTGATGCAGGGCGCATCGTGGCAGAAATAGCACCGATCCGCGGCGACCAGCGCCTCATGCGGATCATAGGCCGGGTGCAGGTCGGTGAAATTGGCCTGAACGGCGGCCTCGTCCAACCGGCCGGGCACAACGCCGTCTTTGCGCAACGAAGAGCTCATCTGTGATTCCTATCGCAACGTTTCTTGCGAAAGGGGAACACATTTTGGATTCTCTGACCAGATGGTAAATTTCTTGGTGCGGAAAATCCGTGTCAGAAGGTCTCTGGAGGCTTAGGCGACCGCGATGCGGGCGGGTTCTGGCACCTGTGTGCTGAAAATTTCAGCGCCCGTGCGGCGCGCCGCGGTGCTTTCCGGCCATGTCACCAGCAGGACGGCGCAGCCGCTGACCTCGTTTTGCGCGATGATCTCAGGCAGGGACGCGACGGTGGCGACCAGGTGTTTCTCACCCGGTTTGGAGACATTGACCGAGATATCGACGTGGGCGTCGCCCGGCAGGCCCTTGGCCATCAGGTGATCGGCCAGCCGGCCGGCCTGGCGGACCGACATGTAGAACGCCGTTGTGGTGCCCGGGCCGGAGAGGCGCGTGCAATCGGGCAGCGGGTCGCTGGCACAGCCGGTGCCGGTGGCCAGCACCAGCGTGTTGGCGACGCCGCGTTCGGTCAGGCTGCGGCCCAGGGCGGCACCGGCGGCCGCGGCGGCGGTGACACCGGGAACGAGCTCAACCGGAATGCCGGCGTCACGTGCGGCGTCGAGCTCTTCGGTGGCACGCCCGAAGATGCCGGGATCGCCGGATTTTAGCCGGACGACGCGGCGGCCCTTCTTGGCCTCGGCGACGATGACGCGGTTGATCTTGTCCTGCGGCCAGCTGTTGGCGCCGACATGTTTGCCGACAAACACCCGCTCGGCGTCACGGCGGGCGAGTTCCAGCACCTCTTCATCGACCAGACGGTCGTAAAAGATCACATCAGCCTCTTGCAGGCGTTCAACCGCGCGCAGGGTCAGCAGATCGCGCGCGCCGGGGCCGGCGCCGACCAGCGCGATGTGGCCCTCGGCCTTGGCCTGCGGCGGGCCGCCATTGGCGATCGCGTCTTTGATGGCGCGGGCGGCCTCGCGTTCCTGGCCGCGGGTCCAGATATCCCGCGGCGCGCCTTTGAAAACCCAGGCCCAAAGCGCCCGTCTTTGCGCGCGCGGCACACGCCGGTCCACGCTGGGGCGCAGCCGGCCGGCCAGGGCCGACAGCCCGCCAAGGTTCTGCGGCAGCATCTGTTCCAGCCGCGTCTTGATTTCGCGTGTCAGCACCGGGGAGGTGCCCTCGCTGCCGATGGCGACGACCACCGGATCGCGGTCCAGAATGGCCGGGGTGGTGAGGTCGCAGAGATCGGGCTGGTCGACCACGTTCACCGGGCAGCGCGCGGCCTTGGCCAGCCCATGCACCGCCGCATCCAGACCCGGACAGCCGCTGCCGACAAAAGCCATCGCCGCGTCATCGAAGATCTTTGTGCTGAGGTCCGTCACGTGCTGCGCCCGACCCTCATCGACCAGCGCCTGCAATTCGTCTTCCAGCGTTTCGGCGACCAGCACCAGCTGCGCATCGGTTTTCAGCATCAGCCGGGTCTTTTGCGCGGCCTGTTCGCCGCCACCGACGATCACGACACGGCGGCCGCTGGTGCGGATGAACATTGGGAAGGCTTTCATGGCAAAGCTCCTTTCAAGCGGCGTAGCGGGTCTGATGCTCGGACCAGAGCGCTTCGGCGGTTTGCAGCGCGTTGGACTGGCCCAGCGTGTCGAGCGCCAGTGCTGCGGTGCCGAGGATGACGGATTTTTCGAAGGCGGGGGTCGGGGTGTTCTGGCGGAGGTCTGTCAGGCCGAATCCGGTGCTGTCGGCGAGCCGGCGGGTTTCCGAGATCAGCGGGTGGAACGTTGCCTGCCAGGGAGTGCCGTTGCGCAGGCCAAAGGCTTCGGTCCTCTTGGCAGGGTGGCGTTCGAACTCCCCGCCGCCGCCTTTGATCACGCTGAGGCTCTGCCAGCCCATCAGCTGGGCGGCATCGGCTTGCAGCAGGCGGTAAGACGGGTGAAACACACCCTGCACGCTGGCGCGGGCCTTGGCCGGGTTCAGCATGCGGCAGACGGTGTTGACGCAAGAGCGCAGGCCGAGCACCTCGCGCAGCTGAAGGAGCTGGAAGAGCGCGGGGTGGGCGGTTTCAATTGGCAGGTAGGCGACGCGGTCGCGCTGCAGGATCTGCGCGGCGGTGTCGAGATCGGGGGCTGTTTGGATCCCCGCGGCGGTCAGGCCAGCGCGCACCTTGGGGTCGGCGCCATTCCAGCCGTGCAGCAACACGCGAAAGCCAGCGCGCGCCACCAGTTTGGCTGAGAGCAGAAACCAGGGCTGACCGCGCGTGCGCCCGGCGGCGTAGCTGGGCCAATCCAGATCGACATTGGTGAGTCCGGGCATGGCGGCCTGCGCGGCCTCGGCAAAGCCGGCGATTTCGTCCGCGGTTTCGCCCTTCATCCGCAAGAGCATCAGCAAGGCGCCAATCGCCTCGGGCGCGGCTTGACCAGAGAGCATCTGAGTCATGGCGTCCTGTGCCTCGGCCCGCGTCAGCGAGCGCGACCGTCCGGGGCCTCGCCCAAGGGTGCGGACGTGTTCTGCCAGGGTCATTCCGCGGCCTCCGGGGTTTTTGCCGCGCGGAGAAGCTCGGCAAGTTCCGGGCGGCAAGAGCCGCAATTGGTGCCCGCGGAGAGCGCCGCGCCGATATCCTCGACGGTCAGGATGCCCTGGCTTTCGATGGCGTCGACGATGGTGTTGACGCCCACGCCGAAGCAGGAACAGAGGATTGGACCGGGGTTGGGCACGTCGGCCGGCGGACGGCCTGTCAGTGCGTCACCGCTGGCGCTGCCGGGCAGGCCGGCGAGGTAGTCGCGCATCACCGCCACGGGGTGGCGTGCGGCATAAAGCGCACCGACCAGAACGCCGTCTTGCTGCAGGACAACCCGTGCCCAGCCACCTTTGGCATCGATGACCGAGGCCACCTCGGCGCCCGGCGCGTTGCAGAGCCGCCGTGCTTCAGCCTCCCAATCCGCCACCGGTGTGCTGCCCGCCAGTTCCGCGCGGTAGCCGCGATAGGTGCGGACGAGGGCCCAGTAGTCGCAATCCGGCGCCATGTCGTTCTGCGAGATGGCAAAGCCGTACCAGGCGGCGTCAAAGCGGGCCACGGCCACGACGCTGGCCTTGCTTTCCGGTTGGCCCGAGACGGGATCGGTGGCCGCGGCGACCAGCGCGTCGATCCGGGCCGAAGGGGCGGTCTCGCCCGTCCAGTGCATCGGTGCAAAGACCTGGCCTGGCAGGACCGCATCGGTGATCCGCGCGCGCAGGATGGCGCTGCCTGAGGGGCTTGTGACGCGCACCAGATCGGCGGCGGTGATCCCAAGCTCGGTTGCGTCCTGCGGGTGGATGTCCAGGAACGGCTCGGCCAGATGCGCCGACAGGCGTGGGCTGAGCGCCGTGCGCGTCATGGTGTGCCATTGGTCGCGCAGCCGCCCGGTGTTGAAGCGGAACGGATAGCGCGGGCCGGTCTTGGCCGCGGGCGGCTTCCAGCGCACCGGCAACAGCCGCGCCTTGCCGTCGGGATGAAAGAACGCGCCATCGGCAAAGAACCGTCCACCGGAGCGATTGGCCGTGATCGGCCAGCGTTGCGGTGTAAGCTTGTCGTACCCGCTGTCCGACAGCGTCGCGAGGGCCGAGATGTCAAAGTCCCGCCCGAACTGTCCCGCAAGGCCCGACAGGGCCGCGTATTCGCGCAGGATCTCAGCCGGGTGGTCGTAGTCGAAGGCGGCGCCGAACCCCATGCGCCGGCCCACCTCGGCCAGGATGTCCCAATCGGCGCGGGCCTTGCCCGGGGCGGCCAGAACCGCGCGCTGACGGCTGATCGTACGATCGGAATTGGTGACCGTGCCGTCCTTTTCCGCCCAGGCGGTAGCTGGCAGCAGCACGTCCGCCAGCCGGGCGGTATCGGTTTGCGCGGTGATGTCGCTGACCACGGTGAAGGGGCAGTTGGCGATGGCATCCCGCACGGCGTCGGCCTCGGGCATCGAGACGGCGGGATTGGTGTGGATGATCCAGAGCGCCTTGATCCGCCCGTCCCCCAAGGCGCGGAACATGTCGACGGCCTTGAGGCCCGGGGCATCGGGCACGGCAGGGGCATCCCAGAAATCCCGCACCGCACCACGATGATCGGGGTTTTCGAGGTCAAGGTGGCAGGCCAGCATGTTGGCGAGCCCGCCCACCTCACGCCCGCCCATGGCGTTGGGCTGACCGGTGACGGAAAGCGGCCCGCATCCGGGTTTGCCGATCCGCCCGGTGGCGAGGTGGCAGTTGAGGATGGCGTTGACCTTATCGGACCCGCTGGTCGATTGGTTGACGCCCTGGCTGTAGATCGTCACGACCTTTTCGGTCTCGATCCAGAGCTGGCAGAAATCGGCGATTTGTGCGGGGCTGAGCCCGGTGACGCTGGGATCATCGCCGCGCGCGGCGTCCAATGCGGCGTTAAAGCCTTGGGTATGCGCGAGATAGGCCTGATCGACGGCGCCCGCCTCGTGGATCGCGGCAAAGAGCCGGTTGAAGAGCGCAACGTCCGAGCCCGTTTCCAACGCCAGATGCATATCGGCGTCGTTGCAGCTCGCGGTGCGGCGCGGGTCGATCACGATGATCTTGGTCCCGCGCGTTTTCCGCGCTGTCAGCAGGCGCTGATAGAGCACCGGGTGGCACCAGGCGAGGTTTGAGCCCACGAGGACAACCAGATCGGCCTCGTCGAGATCTTCGTACGTGCCGGGCACGGTGTCGGTGCCAAAGGCGCGCTTGTGGCCGGCGACGCTGGAGGCCATGCAGAGCCGGGAATTGGTGTCGATATTGGCCGAGCCGATGAAGCCTTTCATCAGCTTGTTGGCGACGTAGTAATCCTCGGTCAGCAGCTGGCCCGAGACGTAGAAGGCCGCGCTGTTGGGGCCGTGGTCTGCGATGGTCTGGCGGAAGCGGTCAGCGACGAGTTGCAGCGCGTCGTCCCATGCGGTGTCCTGACCGTTCACCTGGGGCGCCAGCAGGCGTTGTTCCAGCCCGACGGTTTCCCCCAGGGCCGATCCTTTGGAGCAGAGCCGGCCAAAGCTGGCCGGATGATCGGGGTCGCCGCGCACGTCCAGTCCGCCCTGTCCATCGGGGCGCAAGAGCACCCCGCAGCCCACCCCGCAATATGGGCAGGTGGACCGAACCTCAGGGAGACCGGAGCCGTCCATTACGCGGCACTCCGCCCGGCAAGCTGCGCGCCGTCAATCAGGATGCGGCCATTCTCGACGCGCACCGGGAAGGTGGTGATGCTCCCGTCTTCGCCCTGCGCCTGGCCGGTATTGAGATCAAAGACCCAATTGTGCAGCGGGCAGGTGACGGACTGGCCGTGCACGATCCCTTCGGAGAGCGGCCCGCCTTTGTGCGGGCAGCTATCGGTGGCGGCAAAGACCTCGTCCGCGTCGGTGCGAAAGACGGCGACGCAGCCCAAAGCGGTCTTCAGCTTGCGCGCGCCGCGCAGCGGGATGTCGTTGATATGGCCTATGTCGATCCAGTTCATGAGAATGACCCCCATGTGTTTGCGCAACTGCGCTTGAAACTGTGTCCCGCCCGGCGGCAACGCCGGGCAGCCCCCGACCGTCCCCCAGGGCGGGGGCTTCTCCCCCGCCCGCGGCCGGGGACTGCCCTCATCGCTGTAAGAAGGTCGGTCACTCCGCCGCCTCCAGGTTCAGATCGGCCAGCGGCTGATAGCTTTCGGCCTTGGTCGCCGCGTGCTCGGCCCAGGGGTCCTTGCGATAGATCGACTGGCTGAGCTCAAAGGCGGCGATCAGGCGGGCGCGTTCTTCGAGATCCGCGACCACCCGTTCCTTGACCCACTCGAGCCCCACCTTGGCGACCCATTTATAAGGCCGATCCAGGTACTTGGCGTTCTCGCGGTAGAGTTGGATGAAGGCCACGGTGAGGTCGATCGCCTCTTGTTCCGTCGGCACATCCGCCAGGCGTTCGGTTTCCTTCACGTCCATCCCGGCGGCCCCGGCGACACCGACCTGATAGCCGCTATCGACGCAGACGATGCCCACATCCTTGCAGGTCGCCTCGGCACAGTTGCGCGGGCATCCCGAGACCGCCAGCTTGACCTTGTGCGGCGTCCAGGAGCCCCAGAGCACCTCTTCGAGCTTGATGCCAAGACCCGTCGAATCCTGCGTGCCGAACCGGCAGTGATCGGTGCCCACGCAGGTCTTCACCGTGCGCAGACCTTTGGAATAGGCGTGCCCCGACACCAGGCCCGCCTTGTTCAGGTCGGCCCAGATGAAGGGCAGATCTTCGCCCTTCACGCCCAAGAGGTCGATGCGCTGCCCGCCGGTGACCTTGACCGTGGGCACGTCGTATTTCTCGGCCGCGTCGGCGATGGCGCGCAACTCGGTGGGGTTGGTGATCCCACCCCACATCCGCGGCACAACGGAAAAAGTCCCGTCTTTCTGGATGTTGGCGTGTTTGCGTTCGTTGACAAACCGGCTTTGCGGATCGTCCTGGTATTCCAGCGGCCAGTCCGCCAGCAGGTAGAAGTTCACCGCCGGGCGGCAGACATGGCAGCCGTTGCGGGTTTTCCAGCCCAGCTCCTGCCAGACCGCCTCCTGGCTCTTGAGTTCCTGCGACTTGATCAGGCGCCGGACGTCTTCATGGGTCAGATCGCAGCAACCGCAGATGGGCTGCGCGCTGGGCATCTGGAAATCGTCGCCCAGCGTGACCTGCAACAGCTGTTCCACGAGCCCGGTGCAGGTGCCGCAGGACGCGCTGGCTTTGGTCTGTGCTTTCACGGCGCCAAGGTCGGTTGCGCCGCCTTCGATGGCCGTGGTGATGGTGCTTTTGCAAATGCCGTTGCAGCCGCAAATCTCCGCCTCAGGCGGCAATGCTGCAACGGCTGAGAGAGGGTCCGCGGCGCCCTCCCCCTGATAGGCGGGGCCGAAGATCAGCGTTTCGCGCATCTCCGAGATGTCGTCGCCGGATTGGATCAGCCCGAAGAACCAGTTGCTGTCGGCAGTGTCGCCATACATCACCGCGCCGATCAGGCGGTCGTTTTCAATGACCAGGCGTTTGTAGACGCCGCGTGACGGGTCGCGGAACACTATGTCTTCGCGGCCCTCACCATCGGCGAAGTCCCCCGCGCTGAAAAGATCACAGCCGGTGACCTTGAGCTTGGTCGAGAGGGTCTTCTGTTTGAACGCGGCGGATTGGCCCAGCAGCGTCTGCGCCGCCACCTTGGCCTGATCGTAGAGCGGCGCCACAAGGCCAAAGACCGCGCCGTCATGTTCGACGCATTCACCGACCGCCAGCACATTGGCGTCCGAGGTGATCATCTGGTCATCCACGTGGATGCCACGCCCGACGGCCAGCCCGCTGTCCTGCCCCAGTGCAACGCTGGGCCGGATGCCGACGGCCATCACCAGAAGGTCACAGGGCAGCTCAGTCCCATCGTCAAGGCGCAGCGCGCGGACATGGCCATTCTCGCCAAGGATTTCCTTGGAATTCGCGCTGGTCAGAACGGTGATGTCCTTGGCCTGCAAGGATTTCTTGAGCAGGTAACCCGCGGCCTCGTCCAGCTGACGTTCCATCAGGTGGCCCATGATGTGCACCACGGTCACGTCGACGCCGCGCGCGGCCATCCCGGCCGCCGCTTCGAGCCCCAGCAGACCGCCGCCGATCACCACGACGCGGTGGGCGTCACCCAGCGCCATCATGCGCTCGGTGTCTTCGAGATCGCGGTAGGCGATCACGCCCTCCAGGTCGTGGCCCGGCAGCGGGATCATGAAGGGGTTGGAGCCGGTGGCAAAGACCAGCTTGTCATAAGGCACGTGGCCGTTTTCCGCCTCGACCACCTTCATCTCGCGGTCGATGCGCAGCACCTTTTCGCCAAAGCGGCAGGTCACCTTGTGTTCGGCGTAAAAGGCATCGTCGTGGGTGACGATTTCCTCATAGGTCTTTTCACCCGACAGAACCGGCGACAGCATGATGCGGTTGTAATTGCCGCGTGGTTCGGCGTTGAAGAGCGTGATGTCATAGGCATCCGCGTCGGTCTCGACCAGCTGTTCGATCATCCGGCCCGAGGCCATCCCGGCGCCGATGATCACAAGTCTCTTTGTCATCGCTTTCACTCCGCCGCTATGGCCTTGGGGGCCTTGGGTTTCGGTTTGGCGCCGTGTTCGTATTCCTCGAGGAAATCGAGCACTTCCTGCCGGTAGGCGTAGTAGTCGGGGTGTTCCAGCAGCGCCTTGCGGGTGCGCGGGCGGGGCAGGTCGACCGATGTGATTTTGCCGATCGTGGCCTGCGGGCCGTTGGTCATCATCACCACGCGGTCGGCCAGCAGGATTGCCTCGTCCACATCGTGGGTGACGCAGATCGCGGTCACCTTGGTGCGCGACCAGACCTCCATCAGCACTTCCTGCAACTCCCACCGGGTCAGGCTGTCGAGCATGCCAAAGGGTTCATCCAGCAGCAGCAGTTTCGGCGACAGGGCAAAGGCCCGGGCGATGCCGACCCGCTGCTGCATACCGTTCGACAGATCACTGGCGGGTTTGTCCATCGCATCGGCCAGACCGACGCGTTCGAGGTAGTATTCCACCACGTCCTGGCGTTCCGGCTGCGAGGCCTTGGGGTAAACCTTGTCGACACCAATGGCGCAGTTTTCCCGCGCCGAGAGCCAGGGGAAGAGGTTCGGGGATTGGAACACCACGGCGCGTTCGGGATCGGCGCCTTCGACGTGCCGGCCATCGAGCTTGATCGCGCCCTTGGAGATGTCGTTCAAACCCGCGGCCATGGTCAGCACGGTGGACTTGCCGCAGCCGGAATGGCCGATCAGCGAGATGAACTCGCCGCGGTCGATCTTGAGGTCGAAATCCTCGACCACCGTCAGCGGCCCCTTGGGG
>JAAUYB010026946.1_pt1 | contig 14631 bp, 10 predicted proteins | sample 7278071 | NCBI WGS metagenome assembly JAAUYB01 (sample SAMN14350121, study PRJNA611818) | marine sediment metagenome | isolation source: surface marine sediment (1.8m) | place: French Polynesia: Moorea | collected 2018-08
CACATGCGCCGTGGCAATCGTGATCCCACGCTCCTTCTCCTCGGGCGCCTTGTCGATCTGATCGAACGGAACAAAATCCGCCATCCCCTTCAATCCCAGATGCTTGGTGATTGCCGCTGTTAACGTCGTCTTGCCATGGTCTATATGACCGATCGTGCCTACGTTCACATGCGGCTTGGTCCGCTCAAACTTTGCCTTTGCCATATTTACTTCCTCCCCTTCCAGAAATGCATAGGGCATTGTCAAAAGAAATATGCCCTATCCAAGTCCTAATTAGCTATACGAGTGGCCCATGCAGCACTATAGTTGTTTTGGAATATTCAATATCCTGTCATAAATGAATAATGTCTAAAGACTAATGAATAATTAAGGTTCGCCTTCGGCGGATCTCTTTTTACAAGTTTGTTTTAAAACGACGGAGCGCAGCGACCTCCACAATTATTCAATATCCATTATTCAATTGTCATTTCCGGCCCTACCAGCGAAAATGAGCAAAGGCCTTGTTCGCCTCTGCCATTTTGTGGGTGTCTTCCCGTTTCTTAACCGAAGCACCCCGACCGTTGGCGGCATCCATAAGCTCGGCCGCCAATTTCTTAGCCATACCCTTCTCAGGTCGCTGACGAGCGTATCCGATGATCCATCGAATTCCCAGCGCGGTACGCCGCGACGGTCTGATTTCGGTCGGCACCTGGTAAGTCGAACCGCCGACCCGTCTGGACTTTACTTCTATCAACGGCCGCACATTGTCGACCGCCTTCTCAAACATCTTCAACGGTGGTTCCTTGGCCTTCGCCTCCATAATGTCAAAGGCATCGTAGAGCAGCGACTCGGCTGTACTTTTTTTTCCATCTCGCATCACACAGTTGATGAACTTAGACACCAGTTTACTGTCGTATTTGGGATCGGAAATTACCGGTCGCTCAGGCACATCTCTTCGTCTTGGCATATCAGCACCATTGGTTGATTATTAAAGCTTATTGGTGATTGATTACTGTCGGTTATTGGTTATCTGTGTGTCAGAAATGATTTGGATTCCCCGGCAGAATGGTACTTTCCTCTTTCGCTTGACAAATAACAAATAACAAATTTTTCAAATTACTTGGGCCGCTTTGCCCCGTATTTGGATCGGCCCTGCTTGCGGTCTTCGACTCCCAGCGTATCCAGGGTGCCGCGAACAATGTGATAACGGACCCCCGGTAGATCCTTGACCCGTCCCCCTCGAACCAGAACCACCGAATGCTCCTGCAGGTTGTGCCCGATGCCGGGTATGTAGGCGGTCACCTCCACACCGGTGGTCAACCTGACCCGGGCAACTTTGCGCAAAGCTGAATTGGGCTTTTTGGGTGTTGACGTATAAACCCGGGTACACACCCCCCGTTTTTGGGGCGCCCCCTTCAGGGCCGGCGTATTCGTCTTCTTTTTGATCTTTTTCCGGCCTTTTCTGATTAGCTGATTAATGGTCGGCATTTTCTCCTCAATTTCCTGATTAATTCCGGTTCTAAAGTCAGGGTACAGCAAAATGTCGATATGTATACACGTATCTAATATATGTCAAGGCTTTTGTTTATTAAATCGCCTTTTTTTTGAGGAAATCATCGATTTTGATGATTTCCTGCAGCATGCTGTTTCCGACATACCGCAACACGTTTATGACCGGGACACATCAACACCGATATCATTATACTGAATCATACCGGTCCCGGCCGGAATCAGTCGGCCCATAATGACATTTTCTTTCAATCCTTTCAGCAAATCCACCGAGCCCGCAATACTGGCATCGGTCAGGACCTTGGTGGTCTCCTGAAAAGAGGCCGCCGAAATAAAACTGTCGGTACTCAGGGATGCCTTGGTAATCCCGAGAATCAGGGGTTCAGCCACAGCCGGTTTGCCGCCTTTTTCCACCACAGCCCGGTTTGCTTCTTCAAACTTGACCTTGTCAACCTGCTCTTCCATGATGAAATCCGAGTCACCGACGCTGGTCACCTTGACCCGCCTCATCATTTGACGGACGATGACCTCAATATGCTTGTCGTTAATGCGGACACCCTGCAGGCGATAGACCTCCTGTACCTCGTCGACCAGATACCGCGCCAGGGCGACTTCGCCTTTTATACTCAAAATATCCTGCGGTATGGCGGAACCGCCGATCAAGGGTTCGCCGGCACGGATATAGTCGCCTTCATAAACATTGATGTGCTTTCCGCGCGGAATCAGGTATTCCTTCTTGTCGCCGACGTCTACCGGCGTAACCGTCACTTTCTGCTTGCCCTTTTTGGTGCTCTTGGCGATGGACACGTACCCGTCAATTTGACTCAGCACCGCTATCTCTTTGGGTTTGCGAACTTCAAAGAGTTCCGCCACCCTTGGCAGACCACCGGTTATATCCTTGGTCTTGGTAGTCGCCCGGGGCAGTTTGGCCACAACGTCTCCGGCCTTGACCTGATCACCTTCCTCCACCAGCAAAATAGCGTTGATCGGAAGAATGTACCGCGCAACACCGGTTGTTTCAGGCAGTTTGGCCGTCTTGCCGTCCACATCCTTGACGGAAATACGCGGTCGCTCGTCGGCACTTTTCGATTCGATAATCGTATGGCTGGATTTACCCGTGACCGGATCGACTTTCTCCTGCATGGTTCGACCGGGGACAATGTCACCGAACTTGACGCTGCCGTCGACCTCCGACAATATCGGGGTGGTAAACGGATCCCAGGTTGCGAGCAGGTCACCGGCTTTTACCCTGCTGCCGTCTTTGACCTGCAGATGGGCGCCGTAAATCACCGGGAAGCTCTCCAGTTCACGACCGCTGTCGTTCAATATGGTGAATTTCCCGCCGCGCCGGTTCATGACCACGAGTTGATTTTCCGAATTCTGAGCAACTTTCAGATCAACAAACTTGATCGTACCATCCACCCGGGCCCGAATATCGGCCTGCTCGACCCGCCGGCTGGCGGTACCGCCAATGTGGAAGGTTCGCATGGTCAACTGGGTGCCGGGCTCGCCGATGGATTGGGCAGCCAGAATTCCGACGGCCTGGCCGACTTCCACGGGTCGGCCGTGGGCGAGATCCCGTCCGTAGCATTTCGAGCATACCCCGCTTCTGGCCCGACAGGTTAAAACCGATCGAATCTTCATCCGGCCCAGACCGGCCTCCTCTATTTTCTGGACGATCAGTTCATCAATCTCCCGTCCCCCCTCGCAGATGACTTCATCGGTAAAGGGATCGATGATATCCTCCACCGCAACCCGTCCCAGAACGCGTTCCCCCAGATGCTGGATAACTTCGCCGCCTTCCATCAAAGGCTCGACCTCAACCCCCATCATGGTCCCGCAATCGTTTTCCAGAACCACACAATCCTGGGCAACATCCGCCAGCCGTCGGGTCAGATAACCCGAATTGGCTGTTTTCAATGCAGTATCCGCCAGGCCTTTGCGGGCACCATGGGTCGAAATAAAGTACTGCAGCACGGAAAGCCCTTCGCGGAAGTTGGCGACAATCGGGGTTTCGATGATCTCACCGGAGGGTTTGGCCATCAGGCCGCGCATCCCGGCCAGCTGGCGCATCTGATCCTTGCTGCCCCTGGCTCCGGAATCAGCCATCATATAGATCGGATTGAAGCTTTCATCACTGATCGGTTTGCCCTTTTTGTCGATCACGGGTTTTCCGTCCTGATCCTGCACCGGCTCAATTTTCATGGCTTCCATCATTTCGTTGGCCACATCGTCGGTTGCCTTGGCCCAGATATCGACGACCTTGTTGTACTTTTCGCCCTGGGTGATCAGCCCCTCGGTATACTGCCGACTAATTTCGGCAACCCGCTTCTCGGCATTTTTAATGATGGTTTGCTTGCTCTCGGGCGTGATCATGGCGTCAATCGAAATCGAGAGCCCGCCCTGGGTCGAAAATTTATAGCCCAGATCCTTGAGGCGGTCGGATAGAATAACCGTGGCCTTGGGCCCCAGGTTTCGGTAAACATAATCTACCAGATCGCGGAGCATTTTCTTGTCCATAACATAGTTGACGATGTCAAACGGTATGGCCGGTTTTTTCCCCAGAATTTCAAACAGATGATAACTGTCATCGGCAAACAGGGCGCTGTTGCTGTGCTCGCCTGCTTTGAGCCCGTACAACGCCTCCACATCTGCATCCCGACAGCCGAAAACACCCTTGAACTCGTTGAAGGTTAATTTTCCGATATATCCGTCGTTCTCGCGGTCGGCGGCCTGGGAGCATTCCCGGACCAGTTCGACGAATTCCTCACCGGCCTTGAGCCGCTCCAGAATCGATTGAACCTCTTCTGCGGTCGACACGCTCAGGTGCCGCAACTCCGGAATATCGACTTTGGGGATTATTTCCCACAGCATGACCCGACCGACGGTGGTCTCATAGCGCTTGCCGTACATCCGCAGGGTTATCTGGTCGTGCAGACGGATGACCCCGGCATCATAGGCGGATCGAACTTCTTCAGCGTTGGCGAAGATCCTCCGGCTGCCGGCACTATCGGAAATAAGGCGGGTCATATAATAGATGCCGAGAACAATGTCCTGGCTCGGCACGATAATCGGGCTCCCGTTAGCCGGCGACAGAATGTTGTTGCTCGACAGCATCAGCACCCGGGCTTCGATCTGGGCCTCCACCGAAAGCGGAACATGCACGGCCATCTGATCGCCGTCAAAATCCGCATTGAATGCGGTACAAACCAGCGGATGCAGCTGCAGCGCCTTACCCTCGATCAGGATCGGCTCAAACGCCTGGATTCCGAGACGATGCAGGGTTGGTGCCCGATTGAGCAGCACCGGATACTCCCTGACGACCTCATCCAGGGTATCCCAGACTTCGGGAATTTCCCGTTCAACCATTTTTTTAGCGCTTTTGACTGTTGATACCATCCCTTTTTGTTCGAGACGGTAGTAAACAAAGGGCTTGAACAACTCCAGGGCCATCTTCTTCGGCAAACCGCACTGGTGCAGTCTCAAATCCGGCCCAACCGTGATAACGGTTCGGCCCGAATAGTCAACCCGTTTCCCCAGCAGGTTTTGCCGAAACCGACCCTGTTTCCCTTTCAGGGTATCGCTGAGCGATTTCAAAGGACGCTTGTTGGTTCCGGTGATCACGCGGCCGTGTCGGCCGTTGTCAAACAGGACATCCACGGACTCCTGCAGCATCCGCTTTTCATTGCGGACAATGATCTCGGGCGCTTTCAAATCGATCAGCCGTTTGAGCCGGTTGTTGCGGTTGATGACCCGTCGATACAGATCATTCAGGTCGGACGTCGCGAAACGCCCGCCCTCGAGCGGTACCAGCGGCCGCAGATCAGGCGGCAGGACCGGGATGACATCCATGATCATCCAGACCGGATCAACACCGGACCGGCGGAATGCATCGACAATTTTGAGCCGCTTGGCCAGTTTTTGTCTTTTGGCAACCGAACCGGTCTCGCGGATATCCCGGCGCAGCTCGTCGTAAAGTTCATCCAGGTTCAGGTTTTCCAGCAGAACCTTAACTGCTTCGGCGCCGATTCCGGCTTCGAATTTGTCGCCGTAGGTCTCCAGCGCCTCGATATATTTGTCGTCCGAAAGCAGTTGCCCTTTGGTTAAGGGGGTGTCTTTGGGATCGAGTACAATGTAGCTGTCGAAGTACAGCACTTTTTCCATATTCTTAAGCGTCAGGTCCAACAGATTGCCGATCTTGCTGGGCAGACTTTTCAAGAACCAGATATGAGATACCGGTGTGGCCAGTTCGATGTGGGCCATGCGTTCCCGGCGCACTTTGGATTGAATGACCTCAACACCGCATTTCTCACAGATCACCCCGCGGTGCTTCATGCGTTTGTATTTACCACAGTTACACTCATAGTCTTTCGTGGGACCGAAAATCTTTGCGCAAAAAAGACCGTCACGTTCCGGTTTAAAAGTTCGGTAATTGATGGTTTCCGGCTTTTTAATTTCTCCGTGAGACCATTTTCGAATTTGCTCCGGCGAAGCGAGCGCGAGTCGAATGGCCCGATACCGTTTGGGATCTGTTGGCTTTGCAAAGAAATCATACAGAGTTTCCATGGATTTATTCCTATCTTTGGGTTAATGCAAAAAATTGATTATTTTCGATTGAATATTGAAAATTTAAGGTTCGCCCCAGGCGGATCAATTTTAAGAAATTTTACCATAGAAAATGACGGAGCGAAGCGACATCCATAATTATTCAATTATCATTATTCAATAGTCATTTTCGGCTTACTCGGCTTCCTCCAGCAGGGCGATATCCAGGCCAAGTGCCTGAAGCTCTTTGGTCATGACCCGGAAGGACTCGGGAATGCCGGGCTCGAGAACATTCTGACCTTTAACGATTTTTTCATACATCCGGGTTCTGCCCGCCATGTCGTCGGACTTGACGGTCAGAAATTCCTGCAAGGCGTAAGCAGCTCCGTAGGCTTCCATAGCCCATACCTCCATCTCTCCCAGTCGTTGTCCGCCGAATTGCGCCTTGCCGCCCAGAGGCTGCTGGGTAACCAGCGAGTAAGGTCCGATGGAGCGGGCATGAATCTTGTCATCGACCAGGTGATGCAGTTTCATGACATACATCGTACCGACGGTGATCTGCTTGTCAAAGGGTTCGCCGGTGCGGCCATCGTACAGCGTTGTCTGGCCGGAGCTGCTGAGTCCGGCTTCAAGCAGAAGTTCTTTGATCTCGTTTTCTTTGGCACCGTCAAAAACCGGCGTCGCCATAAATACGCCGTCCCGGTAAAAGGTCGCGAATCGGGTCAGATCGTTGTCATCCATCTGACCGATCTGCTTCTTGAGGTCGGGTTTGGCGAATATCCGTTTCATTTTATCTTTGAGAGCTTTCAGTTTCTGCGTTTCCAGCAGCTGGTTCAACTGCTCGCCCAGTACCCTGGCCGCACGCCCCAAATGAATTTCCAGAATCTGTCCCACATTCATACGGGACGGCACACCCAGAGGATTCAGGACCATGTCGACCGGTGTTCCATCTTCAAAATAGGGCAGGTCCTCAATCGGCAGTATCCGTGAGACAACGCCCTTGTTGCCGTGACGTCCGGCCATCTTATCGCCGACGGACAGCTTGCGCTTCATGCTGACATAGACCTTGACCATTTTGATCACGCCGGGGGGCAGATCGTCTCCTTTTTCATAGCGTCCCACCTGCTGCTCGAACGCCAGCCGGCAAAGTTCACACTGATCCCGGTAGCGTTCGATCAGCTCATCAACTTTCTGCGCGAGCTGGGCGTCTTTCAGGACCAGGCCCTCGAAGTTTACAACCGGTATAGCTGCCAGGGTGTCTGCATCAATTTTGGCACCGTTGTCGATCAGGACCTTTTTGCCTTTTTTCAACGGCGCCGCGACCATCTCGCCCACCAGCAACTCCGCAAGCTGAGATCTGACGACGTTCTCTACGACCTTCAGCTCGTCATCACGATCTTTTTCGAGCGCAGCGATCTCTTCGTCTTCGATCAGACGCGTCCGATCATCTTTTTCAATGCCGCGTCGCGAAAATACTTTGGCATCGATTACAATGCCCTGCACCCCGGGCGGTACGCGCAACGACGTGTCTTTGACATCTCCGGCCTTCTCACCGAAAATGGCCCGCAGCAATTTTTCTTCCGGCGATAGCTGGGTTTCGCCTTTCGGCGTAATCTTACCGACCAGGATATCACCGGGCTTCACCTCCGCACCGAGTCGGATAATGCCGCTTTCATCCAGGTTTTTAAGTGCCTCTTCACCAACGTTGGGAATGTCCCGGGTAATTTCTTCTTTACCCAACTTGGTATCCCGGGCGACGATCTCAAATTCTTCGATATGAACCGAGGTGTAAACACCGTCTCTGACCAGCCTTTCGCTGACCAGAATCGAATCTTCAAAATTGTATCCGCCCCAGGGCATGAAGGCCACGGTCACATTCTTGCCGAGCGCCAGTTCTCCTTGCTCGGTGGCGGGTCCGTCGGCAATGATATCGCGAGAATATACCTGCTGGCCCTTCCGCACAATCGGCCGATGGTTGAAACAGGTATTTTGATTGGATCGGATAAATTTGGAAAGATTGTAAATCGTGACATCCTTTTCGGCGGGATCTTCCGACGGTTCATGTTTGAGAACGATACGCGCGGCGTCGACGTCAACGACGGTCGCGTCCCGTTTGGCGACAATGGCTACGCCCGAATCCCGGGCCACGACGGCCTCGATCCCGGTACCGATCAGGGGCGCCTGATTCATCAACAACGGCACCGCCTGACGCTGCATGTTGGAGCCCATCAAAGCCCGGTTGGCGTCATCGTTTTCAAGAAACGGTATCAGGGATGCCGATACGCTGACCAGCTGATTGGGGGAGATATCCATCAGCTCGATTTCATCGCGGTTGACCATGGTAAACTCGCCGGCAACCCGTGAGGTAACCAGTGGATTGATGTATTCCCCCTTGTCGTTAACCGGCGCATTGGCCTGTGCAATCGGCTGTTCCTTTTCTTCGAAAGCGTCCATGAATCGGACGTCCTTCGTGATCTTGGCCTGTTCGACAACCCGGTAGGGGGTTTCGATGAAGCCATAGTCATTGACCCGCGCATAGGTGCTCAGAGATACGATCAGACCGATGTTGGGTCCTTCCGGGGTTTCAATGGGGCAAATCCGACCGTAATGGGAAGGATGCACGTCCCGGACTTCAAAGCCGGCCCGCTCCCGGGTCAAGCCGCCGGGACCCAGGGCGCTCAGGCGACGTTTATGGGTCGTTTCGGACAGGGGATTGGTCTGATCCATAAATTGTGACAATTGGCTGGTGCCGAAAAACTCCTTGACCACAGCCGAAACCGGCTTGGGATTCACCAGGTCATGCGGCATGAGGGCATCCACTTCCTGCAGGCTCATCCGCTCTTTGATCGCACGCTCCATGCGCACGAGTCCGATGCGGTACTGGTTTTCAAGAAGTTCACCGACAGCGCGCACACGGCGATTGCCTAAATGATCGATGTCGTCGACAACCCCCTGGGTATCGCGCAGCTCGATCAGGGCTTTGGCCGTCAGCAGGATATCCTCCTTGCGCAGAATGTTGAGATTGATCTCGCTCTTGATTCCCAGCCGCTGATTAATTTTCAGGCGACCGACCCCGGACAGATCGTAATATGTGGACTTGAAAAACAGGTTGTCGATAAAATCCTGCGCCACTTCAGGTGTGGCCGGGTTGCCGGGCCTGAGTCGGCGATAAATTTCAATCAGCGCTTCTTCTTTGCTTTCAACCTTATCCATCAAGAGCGTTTTGCGAATGGATTCACCGGCGGTATAGCCGTCGATGAACAGCAACTCAAAGTCAGTGACGCCGGCTTCGGACAATTTGGCCAGATTCTCTTCATCCACAGAGTCATTCGCTTTTACGATTGCCTCTCCGGTTTTGGGATCCAGAATGTCTTCGGCAAAGGCCCGCTCAATGACCTCATCGATATGAATCGGGACTAAGTCCGCTTTGGCTGATTTGAGGCGCTTAATGGCTCGCTGGGCGAAGATACGGCCCTTTTTTACAATAACATCACCGGATTCCGGGTCTTTCACATCCTTGCTGGCCCTCCGGCCTTTCAGGAACTGCTCGTCAAATCTCTTGTAAAATAGCTTGCCCTTGACGACGATCTTCTCCTTCCGATAGAAATAGGACAGCAGGTCCTCAACCGAGTATCCGAAAGCCTTGAACAAAATGGTGACCGGAAATTTGCGCCGCCGGTCGATTCGGATATAGACAATGTCTTTCGGATCGATTTCCATGTCGATCCAGGAGCCGCGTACCGGAATGATACGGGAGCTGTAGATAATTTTGCCACTCGAATGCGTCTTGCCTTTATCGTGATCGAAGAATACCCCCGAAGACCGGTGAAGTTGACTGACCACCACCCGTTCAGTGCCGTTGATAATGAATGTGCCTTTATCGGTCATTAAGGGTATGGTACCGAAATAGATCTCCTGCTCCTTGATATCCCGGATATTGGAAACACCGGTCTCGGTATCGACATCGTAAACCACCAGTCTGGCCGTAATGCGAATCGGGATCTCGTAGGTCATCCCTCTGTGAATACACTCCTCGATACTGTGTTTGATTTCGCCAAATCGATAAGAAACAAATTCGAGGGATGCGCTCCCGGTAAAATCTTTAATCGGAAAGACGGATTTGAAGACCGCCTGTAAACCAATATCCCTGCGCTTTTCGGGCGCGATATTCATTTGCAAAAACCGTTGAAATGATTCCCGTTGCATCCCGATCAAATCCGGGATCTCCACCAGTTTCTTAATTTTGCCGAAATTTTTCCGTATGCGCGTATTTGCCAAAGGCCTGTCAGACATGGCATCTCCCACAATTAATTGGTTGTCGTTAGTTGTCGGTAGTCCGTTGTATTTGGATGAATATGCATCAGCTGTTTGCAGAGAGTAATTTTGTCGGTTTAGCGGGCTACCGAAGTGACTAGAATTTTTTTTTACGGTTAAGCGTAAAGGAGGTTAACAAACCCTGAACCGAATCTCCGGTTTCCGGCTGGGTTACCTGGTCTCAAAAATCGAATTCGCAATGCAGTCAGAGACGGAGAATTGTTTAGTGCGGATTTGTTCATTTTCACGTGTTGGCTATGGTCAGCTGTCGGTTTCAGCCGGCTCGAAATCAGCGTAGATCTGGCCTGAATGACAGACAACTGACCACGGGCAACGAACAGGTTATTATTTAACTTCCACCTGAGCTCCGGCTTCTTCCAGTTGAGCCTTGACTTTTTCGGCTTCGTCCTTGGAAACGCCTTCTTTGACGGCTTTGGGAACACCGTCGACAAGCTCTTTGGCATCCTTGAGCCCCAAACCGGTGATAGCGCGAACCTCTTTAATGACCTGAATCTTCTTATCACCGTGTGCGGTCAGGATGACATCGAACTCCGTCTGCTCCTCGGCCGCCTCTCCTCCGCCGGCGGCATCTGCCGGTCCGGCGGCCATCATTGCCACCGGCGCAGCTGCCGAAACACCGAATTTCTCCTCCATCTCCTTGACCAGTTCGGATAACTCCAGAACTGACATATTTGCAATAAATTCGATAACATCTTCTTTCGTCGTATCTGCCATTTTTTCCTCCGGTATCGTTTTATCTTAATCTTTCAGTTTAATCTGATCTTGCTATTGCCTGTCCATCGAACTCAGGCAGCTTCTTTTTGATCTTTGATTGCCGTCAACACATTCACCAGGCTTCTGGGAATCTCTGCCAGAGCCCTGACGAATGAGGTTGGAACCGCATTCAGGGCTGACAGGAACTGTGCCAGCAGAACCTCCCGCGACGGTAGCGTCGCCAGCGCCTTGATTGCCTGGACGTCGAGAACTTTGCCGTTCAGCACGCCGACTTTAATCTCCAGCTTTTCATTGTCTTTGGCGAACTGCGTCAGCACTTTGGCCGGGGCGACCGGATCGTCGTAGCTCAGGGCGACTGCGCTGGGGCCTTTGAAATAGTCCTTAATTGCAGCGACCCCCGTATCTTCGGATGCCCGCACCAGAAGGGTGTTCTTGACCACCTGGTATTCGATATTGGCTTCCCTGAGCTTGCGGCGCAGATCATTCATGGCGGCCACATCGAGTCCCTTATAATCGGTCAGGACAATAATAGCGGATCTTGCAAATCGTTCATGCAGATCTTCGGCAATCTGTTGTTTGGCGTCTAATCTCAATTTTAGGTGTCACCTCCTTTCCAGATCTGATCAAAAACCGGAGGACATCAAAAAAAACCGATTTGTAATTGCGGCTCCGGGTGTCTCGGCACCGGGAGCCTCATCGGACAATCACATATCCGCCTCGGTAGGCCGGCATTGCCGATTAAACACGATCTTTGACAGCCAATCGATAGTGAACCTACGGTCTTCGACAGAATAATATAAAAATGTCGCCTCTAATCCAGCCGTTCCGGCAGTAGAGACGGTATTTTAGCGAGTTGGTTCCTTTCCCAGGATATCGTTTGGCCAGCGCAATGGTCATCCAGAATTCCCTTTGCACTGCCAGTCCGCAGCCAAAAGGGTGGGCGCGGATTATTTTACCAAATCCTTGACAAGGGCAGCGTCGATCCGGACCCCGGGTCCCATGGTGGTCGAAAGCGCGATTCCCTTCAAATAGGTTCCCTTGCTGGAGGCCGGTTTGAGACGCAAAATCGTTTCAATAAAGGCCGTAATGTTCTGGACGATTTTTTCGACTCCAAAAGAAACCTTCCCCATCGGTGCGTGGACAATACCGGCCTTTTCGACTCTGAAATCGATCTTGCCGGCCTTGAGTTCACTGATCGCCCGCACAAGATCAAACGTTACCGTACCGGTTTTGGCATTCGGCATCAGTCCGCGAGGTCCGAGCAGTTTCCCGATCTTTCCCACAGTACCCATCATATCCGGCGTGGCCACAGCTTTATCGAAGCCGAACCATCCGCCCTTGATTTTTTCTATGAGATCGTCGTTGCCGACGAAATCGGCACCGGCTTCCTGAGCTTCCTTTTCCTTTTCGCCTTTGGCAAAGACAAGAATTTTAATCGTTTTGCCGGTACCGTTCGGCAAAACGACACTTCCCCGAACCATCTGATCGGCATGCCGCGGATCTACACCCAGGCGGACGGCAACATCGACGGACTCATCGAATTTGGCGTAAGATGACTCAAGCGCCTTTTTGACGGCCGCCTCAAAACCGTCCACCACACCGGCACTTACTTTTTCTTTTGAATCAAGATACTTTTTACCCCGTTTCGGCATCGTTCCCTTTATCTCCTTTAGGCGAGTTGCCCCTTGCGCATTTCGGGAAGCGGGTCGCGGATCACACAGTAACATGCAAATTCAAACAATCTGCCACACGAAACACGCAACGCGTTAATTTTATCCGACTTCAATCCCCATGCTTCTTGCTGTTCCGGCGATAATTTTGCAGGCGGCATCCAAATCATTTGCATTCAGGTCAACCATTTTCTGTTTGGCGATCTCCTCGACTTGCTCCCGGGTGACCGATCCAACGCGCTCACGTTTGGGGTCACCGGCGCCCTTGGCGATTTTTGCCGCTTTTTTCAACAATACCGCAGCTGGCGGAGTTTTGGTGATGAACGTAAACGACCGATCCTGAAAGACGGTAATCACAACCGGTATAATCATTCCCTCGTCCTGTGCGGTTCTGGAATTAAAGGCCTTACAGAAGTCCATAATATTGACCCCGTGTTGCCCCAAAGCCGGACCGATCGGAGGCGACGGGTTTGCCTTGCCGGCTTCAACCTGCAATTTAATCAGCGCCATTACCTTTTTTGCCATTTTTTTTACTATCTCCTCGTTTACAGCTTTTGTACCTGAACGAAATCCAGTTCGACCGGCGTCGATCGCCCGAAAATACTGACCAGTACCTTAATTTTGCCCTTTTCGTGATTGACTTCTTCTACGGTACCATTGAAATTAGTGAACGGTCCGTCAATCACTCTGATTTCATCGCCCGATTCGAAGAAATACTTCGGCTGGGGCTTCAACTTGCCGGCCGCCATACGGTTTAGAATCTGGTCGGCCTCGTCGTCAGAGAGGGGCGTCGGTTTTTCACGCCCACCTAAAAAGCCGGTTACTTTTGCAGTATCGTTGACAATATGCCAGGTTTCGTCATCCAGTTGCATCCGGACCAGGATATACCCCGGATAAAACTTTCTGGAAGACGTTTTACGCTTGCCTTTGACCAGTTCGACGATTTCTTCGGTCGGCACCAGAACCTCACCGAATTTATCCGGATGCGGACAGGCGGCAATTCGTTCCTCCAAAGCGGCTTTCACCTTGTTCTCGAAGCCTGAATAGACATGGACTATATACCATTTTAAAGCCACTGTGATTCTCCTCAGGTTATTGAAGAACGATACGGATCAGACTGGATATGCCAAAATCAACGACTCCCAAAAACAGTGATATGATCATCACCAGGGCGATAACCACCGCCGTCGAGCCGATGGTTTGCTTGCGAGAGGGCCAGGTAACCTTTTTCAACTCAACCTTGACCTCACGCAAAAACTGAGCCGTCTTGGTGAATATATTGTCTTTGGGCTTGCTGGCCGCCGCACTGACCGCTGTGGGCTGTCGCTTCTGGGGCAGTGCCGGTTTTTTTTTGGCACTTTTGGCGACGGCTTCACCCGAAGCGGTTTTCTTCAGATTGGATACCGGTGCCTCCTTAAGCCCCACGGCAGTCTGTTTGCCAGATCTGGCCTTCTTTTTCTTTTTCGATCCTGCCGGCTTTTTGCGTTGTATCCGTCCCATTATGCTCCTAAAAAGGCGAAAGCTCTGAGCATTTCAAAACGAAGGAATATAGAATCCTTTGATCTTCAAACTCTGAGCTTCACCGACAAAAGTATGGCAGGCCAGGAGGGATTCGAACCCCCAACACCCGGATTTGGAGTCCGATGCTCTACCGTTAGAGCTACTGGCCTGCATAATCCGTTTATTTGGTTTCCTTGTGCGACGTATGCTTACGGCAGAATCGACAATATTTGTTAAACTCCAACTTGTCTGGTGTTGTACGTTTATTCTTGGTTGTCGTATAATTCCTTCGTTTGCATTCGGTGCATGCAAGGGTCACGATAATTCTCACCTGAAGAACTCCTTCGCCTTTACTCGATAATTTCGCTGACGACGCCTG
>JAAUYB010004618.1_pt1 | contig 14614 bp, 12 predicted proteins | sample 7278071 | NCBI WGS metagenome assembly JAAUYB01 (sample SAMN14350121, study PRJNA611818) | marine sediment metagenome | isolation source: surface marine sediment (1.8m) | place: French Polynesia: Moorea | collected 2018-08
GCTGGCCGTCAAGTCCCACACCAAAGACTCGCTGCTGTCTCAAGCCATCAAGAAGAAGCTCACCCTGTCGGTGCTGACGAGGAGGGGCAGCCGGCGCCGGGCTGGGTCCTCCTCTGCGTCAGGAGGAGCTGACGGAGCTTCGGGGGCCAACGGGGGAGGGGGCGCGGGGGGGATACCGACCTCCAAGACGGAGAAGGAAAAGTCAAAGCTCCTGTTGGGAGATCTCTCGTGATACAAAAGTGTGAAAGTCATTCAACGAAGTTTACTATACCAAACCATTTTCTGTGCAAAGCACTTCCAAAGAAACTCTGCGTCAACAATTAAGTGTGCCTAAATTTTCATATCGACTTTTTCATGGTGCTAACACACACTTCCTGTACTATACTTTCGCCTGCAAGAAATATTCATCCTGAACTCGTCATAATTCGCCCATCAGCCCTGAAACGGACCACTTTCGTACCGCACATACATCGATGCAACTTTATTGCAGTATTTCTGTTAAGTTTCCTTGAGACGTACAGTACTATCTATCCGCAATATAACACTAGTGCCGTCATATCCTTTTCACTTTTCTCGTACGTCATTTGCAATGACAGATGCCTTCTCCATGAGCTGGAAGGCGACGGCTGCGAACTCCGAAGCGTCCTCCAGCCGCCGAAGCTCCTTCCCGTTCTCCTCTCCCTCCAAGCAAATCATCTCCTCCAGAATTTCCTCCAGCTCGCCCATCTCGGGTCTTACCGCTGCTTTCCACCTGGAAAAAGTCGAAATATGTCGTAATATTATTTCCTCATATTTTTTTTTCTCCAACATGTACCTTTCGGAGAGAGATGTTAGGGTGTTCCACAGCAGCTGGCAGAGTAGTGTGGCCATGGGCCAGTCTGCGGCCGCAGAGTTGTGCGGGGTCCCCCCTCCTCCGTCCTCAGGGACGAACCGTGTCTCCAGCAGCCACTTGAGGCCCAGGCCCAGCCCGCCCAGGGACAGGAAGTTGTCCTTGAGCTGAGGGTCCGCAACTGAGTTGACGAAAGTCCCCACTAAAGCGAACCTGAGAAAGTGAGAGAATTGCCGGCAATGTTGGAAAACGTTACGACGTAATTGAATTGGACGGGGGAAATCCCAACTGGTAAAACAATACTTCCTTCTCAGCCGAATTTGTTATACTAAGTTGTCTTTGGAATAACTAGTTCACACTAAAATTTCCTGCACCATCTCCATCTATCAGACGTTCAGTAATTACGGCACTTACCTTAGGTCCCTAGCCATTGGGTTCTCCTGATCCGCCTGCCGGTCTACGACCTCCATGAGCCTGGCCATGTTCTCGCTCTCCCCCAATCTGGCCCTGACTGGCTTCATCCTGCTGAGGTTGCCCACCGCCCTGGCAGCCTCCGCTGCCACACCGAGGTCGGCGCTGTGGACGTGGTCCAGGACGCCGTCGTACAGGTCGCAGTGGCGCACGATTGGGTAGTAGGACAGGTTGCAGACGGCGGAGAGGGCGGAGAGGAGCAGGTAGTGAGGGTCCCCTCCTCCTTCGCCCTGTTGTTGCTCATCCGCCTTTCTCTCCAGAAGTGTAACGAGACATCGGACCAATCGATCGTTCGTGGCCGCCCAGTGCCCTCCCTCGGGCAGAACGGCGAGGTTGGCGAATACCCGGATCGTCTTGACCAGGATGTCCTCGTCCAGCTTCCTTCCGCTGCTGCTGCTGGAGGCGATCTTTTTCGTCCTCTCATCCATCATCTCAGCCAAGCATTCTAGCAGCCCGTTCTCGGCCAGCAGAGCTGAACGACCAGAGTCGCCTTGCGCCGCCACGTTTCCCAGCGCGAAGGCCGTCCTCACCACAAGCTCGCTGCAGGAAGGGTGGAGGGAGGTGAGGCGATGAAGGGCGCGAACGGAGGAGGACAGGTCTCTCTGCTGCTGCGCCTCTCCCAGCTGAGACAGCACGCTGTAGAGCCTGGCCAGGTTGCAGGAGATCTCCCTGCTGCCGGAGAACCTCTCCGCCACCGCGTCCAGCACCGCCAGTCCCCCGCACCCGGAGACGAACTCTGCCTGGCCGCGCTGGCTGTTGAGGCAGTTGCGGAGGCACGCCGTAGCCTGGAAGGTTACATTCTTGCCCAGTTTCACCTTGCCCTGCCTCCCGTCCTCCCCCAGTCCAGCCAGCACCTTGAGGTGCAGCACCAGCAGCGGCACCAGCCCGTGCGAGCAGAGCCGCTCCAGCAGCTCCGGGTTGTGTGATAGGAGCTTTAGCGCGCCGTAGCAGTTGAGGACAGCCTCCGCGTCTCCGGCAACGTCCATCTCTCCTAGCGCCTGCTCCACCAAGTCGCCCGGAAGGGAGGAGCAGCAGAAGAGGCGGTCGTTGTCGTCGTCGCTCGCCAGCAGGAACATCATCTTGGAGAGCGGGAGGAAGCACTCCCTTGGGAGTCGCTGCCGCTTCCTCTTCTGTCTTGCCAGCAGCGCCTCCGCTGACTTGATCGCATGCTCTCCTGGTCCATTGTTACCGTCGGGAACGCCGTCCTGCTCCGGCCTGGCCAGCAGCAAGTTGAGTAGATGCTGGCAGGCTTCTTGTGGGGACATGTCCTCGATGCTGTCGCCTCCATTTTTGTCCGTACGACATTGTCCGTTGCTACCGAGAGAAGAATCTTCATCAGGGTATAGTTCTTCCGCTGGGCAGGATGGTGCGGCGGACGAGGAGGAGGTGGCAGGCCTGAACTGCTTGCGGACAATGCCGGTCTCCTTCTTCTCCCAGGTTCCTCCTTTCCCTCCTCCGCTACCCGAATGTATATGTTGCTGATGTTGTTGCTGCAGTTGCTGCTGGCCGCGGATACTGGGCAGCCTTATCTCCGCCGTCCTCAGGGAGGACCTCCCGATGCTGCCACCGCTGCTCTGGCGAGAGTGCTGCTGGTCAGCGTCGTCCTCGGCCAGCTCTTCCCTGCTCTCCTGGATCACCAACCGGGGGAGGTCTCCTCCAGCACCTTGTCTGAGCCTTCGACCGCTCCGGGAGTTGTCGAGCGGGGTGAAGGGCCTGCTGGTGTTGAGAACCCGTATGGGGTTCCACCCTCCCGCCCTTCCGCTTTTGCCGCTGTCCGCCATGTTGTAGTCTTGGGACGGGAAGAAGGGAGTCTTTCCGATTCACATGACGAAGGCAGCGTGAATGCTGTCCGTCCGTGTTTGCCGAGGTGAACTGCACACCTGAGGATGGGGGGAGTCATCCGTTTCTTCCTCCCGTCGCATTCCGGACCTTGCCTAACCGCGATACCTGCTTTCTCTTGTGGATGAGGCTGCGACCATTTAACACGGCGGCCGGCCTTCCTACCCCGTTCTGCGGAATTTTGGATGCGTGTGGGATCAATGATCCTCCACCAGATAGGGTAGGTAGGTAGGTAGGTAGGTAGCAATAGAACAAGGGAGAGGGGAAACGGGAAGGGAGGACGGAAATTTCTGGTATGGTGACCGCAACTGGGTCACTCCGATCCGGGCCGCCAACGCTAACGAAATATATGCGCCATAAAAGACGGTTTTGGCTTCTGACACATAGTTCCGGGTAATTATTTTCACTGCGTGTATGTTTTCTTGGAACACCTACATCAGTTCTGTGGTAACACCTAAACTGAACACTGAACAAGTATTATTTTTAAGAAGGGACGGAGCAGGATGACACTTAAGTACACGTATTTTACATATGAGGTCTTTTCTATCTTTTCTCTTTCTTTTCACTCTACTAACTTGGCCTCCTTGCACATGGAGTAGAATGCCGAGGACTTGTCCTTAAGAAGGTTCTCCGGAGAGTCAAACTCCTTGATCTCCCCAGCCGACAGCACCACGATCTTGTTGTAGTCAATGATGGTGTTGAGTCTGTGGGCAATGGTGATGATGGTGCTCTGGCTGAACTGCTCCCGAATGGTCTTCTGGATGATCTCATCCGTCTCCACGTCTACGGCGGCTGTGGCCTCGTCCAGCACCAAGATGCGGGACCTCCTGAGGAGCGCTCTGGCCAGGCACACCAGCTGCCTCTGTCCGACAGACAGGTTAGCCCCTCCTTCGTGGACGTCGTGGCTCAGGCCGACGGACTCGGCGAACTCGGCCAGGTGGGCCTGCTTCAGCGCCGTGGTGACCTCCTCGTCCCTGTACTGCTCAAAGGGGTCCAGGTTCATCCTCAGTGTTCCAGCAAAGAGAATTGGGTCCTGAGGGATGATGCTCAGCTTAGAGCGAAGATCGTGGAGGCCTAGTTCGGAGACGTCGACGCCGTCGATAAGAATCTTGCCCTCGGCCGGTTCGATCAGACGGAACAGACCCATGGTGAGGGAGCTCTTGCCGGCACCGGTCCTTCCCACGATACCCACTCTCTCGCCGCCGGAGCAGGCGAAGGAAACGTTTTTCAGCGCGAGCGCAAGTCCCTCTCTGAAATGAAAGAGACGTAATTAAAACCCTGTTGAAATAATCTCCAAAGTATAACTCTAAACAATTTTCTGACAGTCTGCTACCTCGGCTTTCCCCTTACTTGAATTGCATTGTAACAATAAATTTAACTAATCTAACCTGTATCTGGTGCCGTAATTGGAGAACTCCACCATCCCCTTGGAAGGCCAGTCCTTCCTTGATTCAGAGGAGCTGTTTGTCCATGGTGCCTCCGACGGTGTCTCCGCGTACTCCTTGAGCCTTTCCACGGCCACCACATTCGTCTCCACCTCCGACGTCATCCGAACCAGCCAGTTGAGGGTCTGGGTCACCGACAGCGCGTACGACACCGAGAGACCCACCAGGCCGGGAGTGATCCGTTCAGAGTCCTTGGCCATGACGGCAAAGAGGGCCGAGCAGAAGATGATGAGGTTGCCCACCATCTCCAGTCGAACGGCCAGCCACCGGTTGGCCACAACACCGGGCCAGTATACCTTCATGTTGAGGTCCACCCTGTCCTCAGACTCCCGGGCGGCCTTGTCCTGCGCGGAGAAGGCGCGGATGGTCTGGATGCCACTGAGAGTCTCACCAAAGTGCGAGTATATGGGGGAGCGGGAGACGCTCTCCATTCGCTTAAGCTGTCTTGAGGTGGCCACATAGATGCGCTGGACGAAGAAGTAGCAGATGAGGACGACGGCCAGGGGGACGATGAACATGGGCGTGGTGTAGCAGATGATGACAAAGGTGGAGATGACTCCCAGCAGGCAGGTGATCCAGCCGCGGAGGATCATGGGCATGGTGGTGTCGAGCACGTCGACGTCCTTGCTGAACCTGTTAAGGATCCTTCCCTGCGGCGTGGTGTCAAAGAAGGACATTGGCGCCCGCAGGACGGCGTGCAGGGTGTGGAAGTGAAGCCGCTCTGCGCCCCTCAGAGTGGACAAGTACAGGAAGATGGAGCCGCAGATGGCGGTGACGCCTTGGGCCACGCCGAGCAGGCCATACACGCCAAGGTAGAGGTCGCGGTCGCCCTTCTCGTTGGAATTCGAGTCGGACCACTTGGACAGCCAGATGCTGGATAGGGCGGAGGCTACCTGGTACAGGGTGAAGCACAGGCAGCAAGCAGAGCTGATGAGGAAGCCCATGTTTTTGATGTAGTAGTAGAAGACCTTGAGGCTGACGTTGCCAGTCTCCATCTTTTCCTCCTGGTACTGCTTCTTCCCATCGTCCTTCTTCTCCTCGCCGTCAGCGCCTCCGCCCTCCTGCTTCTCTGGCAATTTCCCGTTCTCAAGGGACTGCTTCCTCTCCGGCGAGGTTGTCTCCGACGGCCTCACCTCACCCGTGGCAGTGTCGCTGGTGTGGGATTCTGAGAGCGAGGCGCTCCTGCAGTACTTTGCGTTGTGTTCGCTCTCTGAGATGGAGCGGCAACGGTCGATCTTTTTCTTCAGCTCCTCCTTGCCCAGGCACTGCTCCATCGTCTCCATGAGATCCCCCAGCTCGTCCTCTTCTTCGACCTCCTCCTGGTGCTCGGAGATGTATTGCACCAGGATCTCGGCGAACGCTCCCTTCCTCTCCAGGAGTTCCTTGTAGCTGCCTACCTCTGAGATGGCCCCCTCCTTGATCACGATGATGTTATCCACCTGGGGCAGGTAGGTCATCCCGTGGGTGACGAGCACCCTAGTCCTGTCGGCCAGGCACCCACTGGGCCCGATGGCCCGCTCAAAGAGGGCCTTCCCCACGTGGGCGTCCACGGCAGAGAGGGGGTCGTCCAAAAGGTAGATGTCCGTCTCGGCATAGAGCGCCCTGGCCAGGGAGACCCTCTGCTTCTGGCCTCCAGAGAGGTTGATGCCCTTCTCCCCGATTTCGGTCATGTCCCCGGCAGGAAGCATCTTGAGGTCGTCCTCCAGCGCGGAGTTTCTGATGACCAGGTTGTACTTGTCCTGCTCGAAGGACTGCCCGAAGAGCACGTTGTCCTTGAGGGTGGCGTTCTGGATCCAGGCCTGTTGGGGCACGTATGAGACGGATCCCCTCATCACCACGCGCCCCTTTAACTTCTCCATTTCTCCAAGGAGGGCGGATAGGACCGAGGTCTTGCCAGCGCCAACAGTGCCCACAATGGCCACCAGGCCTCCCGTCGGCACCTTCAGGGAGATGTCGTTCAGAGTCGGCTCGTCGCTCTTGGTGTCTTTGGCATCGTTGTCATCCATAAGGGCAGTCTCCTCGTCTCCCTTCTTCTGCTCCTCCTTTTGATTCTCTTGGTCTTTGGCGTCGGCCACTTGGCCATTCTTCAGATCTTTCACTTCGCTCTCTTTGGCACTTTTGTCCTCGTCGTCCTTCTTAGGGCCGGCCTTCTTGGAAGCCCACTTGAATGAGCCCCCATCCATCTCAATGGCGTCCTTTCCCTCCTCGGCGTCCGGCCGCTCCACCTCGCTCTTCACCTCCTCCGAATTCATGAACTTGTTGATCCTCTTGGTGGAGACGTTGGCCTGGACCAGGCCGGTGATTATCATGGGCAGCATGCTGAGTGGGAAGCGGAGCACATTGAAGAGGGACAGGGAGACAAAGGCTTTCTTGGAGTCTAGGACGTGCTCGTCGTCTACCAGCACATAGGTGGCAAAGGTGACGAGGGAGACGAGGAAGGGGGCGCACGTCCACACGAAGGAGGTGCCCGACTGGAGGTAAGCCATGTTGCGCAGGATGCGGATCTCGTTGTGGCGAATGTCGGTCACCTGAGTCTGGAAGCTGGGCTCCCACGCATAGAGCTTCAGGATCTGCGGAATAGGAACAGTTTGACAAATTCATTTTCAAAATTTCAATTAAGTTGTATCGTAGCAGCAGTAAGCTCACCCTAATGCCTTGGAGAATCTCGTTCATGTGCTTGACTCGCTTGTCCTTCTCCTTCATCTGCGCAATCTGGAAGTTCTTTGCCTTGGCGGCAATGAAGCCGTTGACGGGGATGAGGAGGACCATGGTGAAGAGGCCGGCAAGGACGCTCGGTCCGAGCTGAAGCCACAGGAAGTAGACAGAGCCGAAGATCTGGAGCGGGGCGCTCCACACCATGTTAATGTAAGGCTGAAAAGGAATTAGATAATTGAATTTGTGCTAAAAGTGAGCAATTAGTCATCAGTTCATACCAGCATGTCCACGATGCGCTGAATGTCCACCGACATGAGATTCACTACCTCCCCGGTGGAGGAGTCGGAATTGGATGAGATTGACACAAGGAGGGACTTCCTGTAGATGGCGGCGGTGAGGGCGGATCGCACCCGCATCCCCACCAGGTACATTTTGTAGAAGTACTGCGAGAGCAACAAGGTCTGGGTTCCGGTCACCAGCAGCAGCATGAGGCAGAAGAAGACGCCCTTCCACATGGAGGCGGAGGGGCCCTGCTCAACGAACTGGATGATGAGCTTGAGGAGGAAGGGCGGGACGAAGATCATGAGGTCCTGGAGGAACTTCATGGTGGAGCCGGCGAGGAAGGTGAAACCGAAGGTGCGGATCAGCGCTGGGATTATCCGTGTCTGCGATTGCAGTAGGACATTAGAAAAGCAAAAACTAATTAGTCAGCTATTGTTCAATTACAATACCTTGGTTTCTGGAGCAGCCTTCTCACTACCCTCCGGGACCTCTTTCATCTCCATGGCATTTGCGGCATCCCCCGAGGCAGCGCTGATGTAAACATTCTTGTTCTTTGGCTTCTTTGGCTCTCTGTGGAGATTCGCTTCGAACTTCTTGGAGACCTCCTTGCAGGACGAAGAGGGGTTCAGTTCCCACAGGTCGTCAGTGGAGAGGTTCCTCCTGAAGCCCTGCCAGGCCAGCTCCGTGAACCAGGCGAAGGTGAGTTTAGAGGGGAAGCTGGCCTCTCTCACCGGGTCAGGAACGCCACCGTCCGACGATACCGCGGGAGCGGTCTTTTCCTGGTCGGTTGGGGCCTGGTAGCCCTCGGGCGGGGTCTTGGTGTGCCGCTCCGACCAGAAGGTGAGGAGGAAGTTTAGGGCGAGGAGCACGACGGAGGCGAAGAAGGATGGCTCGCCGCCGGCCACAGGAACGCGGAGGGAGGCGGAGTCCAGGTTGGTGATGTAGTGCGCCACGAGGAGGGCAGAGGTGCACGTGTACAGGCACCAGAAGGTCCACATGAGGCCGGAGGAGAAGACCCCGCGGCGGTTGTGGACCACGATGGCCGCCGCCGCGCACAGGAGGGTGAAAAAGCGGATGGCGGGCTCCCACAGCTGGACGGGGACGAGGTGCTCCTCCTGCAAAGGCAAAGGAATATCACGTCGAACTTCGAGATGGGTTACAAAGAAGAGCAGCAGCAACGTTTCTAACCTGATGCCCGCAGGCGAGGTCCCACGCGGCGACGGCCACCAGCCCTGCCGTGACCACCAGCTTGGCCAGCACCAGCAAGGACCACCGCGGGAAGACTGGCTCCCTTCTCCTCCTGGCGCTCACCACCACCGATGACCACACCGACAGCGGCAGGAAGAGCCAGAAGACGAGTGCCGGCGGGAAGGTCCACAGCGCCGCCTGGAAGCACGCTCCGACTGCCGGGCGAGGGGAGTTCCAGCTGGCAGAGGAGTTCCAGAAGTCCTCCCCCTGCCCGCACAGCCACTCGCCGCGGAGGACCGTGGAATTGGCGGCGGAGGCGGCCTCGGCGCCCTCCTCGCTCATGGTGGTGATTGGGTTGGGGCTGCGGGGACCGGTGGCACCGGCGAAGGCGGCGACCCTTTTCCGCGGAGATAAGACTGCAGGCGGGAACAAAGGGTCTGGTGAACAAGGAAAAGTGGGCGGAACCGGAGGAGGCCGGGGCAAACACGCCCGGTGATAAGGGACGTGAAGAGGTGCAGCACCTCCGCTCTCCGGGTCTTTCGCTTTTTGGCGTGCAATCCACCAGAGTTAACAGATTGAGGGGAAATAGAATTCGCAGGCTTTTTATATGGAAGGGCGAAGTGAATAACTTCAAGTCTACGACGGTGGAATTACCGTAAATACCGTCAAGAAGGGCCTTTCACTTAAAGCAGTACGAGAAAAACTAGTTTTGCCTAATTGTTTGTATGACAAGTAGCTAGTAGTTTTTACGCAAGCAAAAAGCCACAAATCTTCGACTGGTTTTTCTCGTTTACCGCCTGGCAGCGCTGCCACCAGGTGATTCTTCCGCGAAAGACAGGTACGCGGACAGGGTGACCCCAAAAAATGTCGGGCAGACAAACAGATAGAAGTGACGAGCTGGGAGAAAATGGAAAGCTCTCTGCATTCATCTTAGTCTGACTCTGATGCCAGGCCCGCTCCACACCCTCCCTTGGGTTCACGCTGTACGTTCCCTTATCCTTTCCGCCGGCTAAAGTTCACGGGAAAGCACCGGAAAATGGAAAGAGAGCCTTCTCCCCTCCGGGTCATTTCACGCAACTCCCTTGCCCTAACCCTAAGGAATATATCAAAGGGGCGTACGGCAGGATGTGTATGATTCACGTTTTATTATATTTTCTCCCTCAAGGAAGAGGGGCGTTACTGCATGAAGCACATGACGACACGGTACGCAGGATTTTTGTGAAAACTTGGTCTGGAAAGGTACGCTTACGGCAAAAAAGGTTTGTTTTGTACGGGTGCTATTATAAGCGTATCAGAGGCTTATGAACTGAATGGATCACAGGTTTCACAGTCCGCTGAGTTCCTGGCGGAGCATTTTTTCCTCTGCGGCCTCCCTCCTCTTGCTCTTCTGCCTGTTCCTCTTGTCTACGGTGGCGGCCCTCTCCTCCCTCCTCTTCCTCCTGGGGTCCTCCACCCCCGCAGGATCATTGGGAGCGAAGTGGGTCACCTTTGGCCGGGGCGCTCCGGGGGCGCCCAAGCCGAGGCGGTCGCGCTTCAGCGTCGTCCGCACCGGGAACTTCTTCCCCTCCTTGCCCTGCGGCCCCAGTCCGCGATCCCGGTCCCAGCCGGACTCCAGCATCATCTGGAAGCCGCGGTTGGCCTCCGGGATGCCGTAGAGGGTGGGCCGCGGGCCGTTGTCGCGGGAAGAGTTGAACTGGTGCAGGGTGGAGCACTTGTGGCGACTCTTCGGCTCAGTGACCAACGTCTTGCAGGTCTCGCACGTATAAGGTCCGAAAGACTCTTCTTCCTCGCCATGGTCTTCCTGACACGTTTTTTGGCCATAGTTTCTAAGCATCACGATCACTTCTGTCCGACCCTTTCTCCTAGCCAGGTCCTCAGCGGTGTTCCCCGCTTTGTCCCTGGTGGAGGCGTTGGCTCCTGCCTCCAGCAGCACCTCCACTGCCTCTGTCGCCCCCGCACAGGCCGCAGCCATCAGAGGGGTCCAGCCGTATACATCCAGCGCGTCCACCTCCACTTGTCCCTTTGAGAGTATTCGGCGAACTTCTTCGAACTGGTCTGACTGGGCAGCGGCAAAGAGGTCACCGGGTTTGTCCGGGCGATCCCGTCGAGCGGCGCGGGCGGAAGAAGAAGGAGGAGCCTTGGGAACTGATCTTTTTCTGGGCCTTTTGTGAAACTTCTTGTCGTCCTTGCTCTGCAGGACGTCCTCGTAGAATCCCTTTGCCTCCTTGCCGCTGAGAGAGGAGGATGGACAAGGAGTTTCCCTGGAGGAAGTGCCCTGAGCTGAGGTGAACGAGGCGCGGACAAAGACCTTGGGGCGGAAGCGCAGGAGCGAGGAGGACATCTTGCTGCACAGAAACGACGTTCGAAGACAATGAAGATAAGAAGCCCCCAACGTTGTGTTCACTCCTTGAACTTCCACTCCTGCCTGCACATTGGGCAGAGACTCTGCGCCTGCTGCGAGTTGAGCCACTTCATGATGCAGTGGATGTGGAAGCAGTGCGTGCACTGTCCCCACACAAGCGGGCAGTCGTCGCCCGGCACCTTGCAGTCCGGGCAGCACCCGTCGAAGGCCACCCGGCAGATGCCGCAGGTGTCGTCGTTGGCCACCCAGCGCCAGGAGCAGACGCCGTTCCACCCGCGGATGGTCACCTTCAGCTTGGTCTTGCTCTCGGGGGCCGCCGAAGAGGACGATGACGTCCCCGGGGTCACGTTCTCCTTAGACTCCTGCACGGACATGGCGAGGAAGACGCTGAAGCGGATGATGGGGAGAACCGGATACTTCAGTAATTTCGTTGCGTTGTTTCCTTGGTTCTGAAGTCACACTAAGGTTGGAAGTAAGACAGGTACTCCCAGTCTCCTACCACAGGTCTTTCAAGTGGATGCCGGAGTACACCCGGACGACGGCAGTCAAGGGGTCAACCCGGTCAAGGCTTTTTTGCCTTTTTTGCTTGGCTTTCGGCCTTTCGCCTGTCGCCTTGTTTGTTTTTCTGCTCTTTTCTGCCTGATTATCGGAAGTCTTCCTAACACGAAAATCACACAACGTCGAATTTGGGCATAAGACTTTTAACAATGTAATGACAATATTTCGTCGGCAAAATGCTGATCAAGTGGATTTATAATAATTGGGGTAGCCTTGAGCAAACGTTGGTGGGGAGCTGGTCGTCAAGCTTCTTGAATTCTGCCGAAGCCTGGTTCCTCTCCGTCACCATCCCCAGGGAGTGGTAGAGACGCGCCTAAAAAAATCGGATGTCCAGACGTGACGATCACGATCAGTATTTTCCTAATTCTCACCGCCATGTAGAGCACGTCTTTGACCCTTTGTCCGTCTCCGGCGGCGCGGAAGCAGGTCTCAGCCTTCTTGAGGTGTTTGGAGGACTCCAGCACGGAGAGGCGCCGCCGGTTGCTGTGCTGACTATTGATGTTGTTGTTGCTGGCGACAAGGCACTTGGCCATTAGCAGGTGGGCCCGCCCGGACTCGAACATTTCGTCCTGCGGGAAAGAAGCAAAGATAAGGTAATGAGCGTTTAAGTACCGTACTTAAATCAAAATATCAATTACCTGGGCCAATAGCGAGGGCAGGAGGGACTTCAGCACGAGAAGAGCATCTTCCGCCATTCGTAGGTGAAGCTTGAAGTGGAAATCAATGTTGAAAAAAAAGAGAAATGCAAGGAAAAATTATTCAAACAACCTGAACGTGCGCTACATGCATTCTGGCCACCAGCTCGAGAAACTCCAGGTGGAAATCGGCACAGATCTCCAAGCAGGACAGCAGAGGAGTGATGGCTCCTGGTGAAAAAGTTCAATCATTCCTAAGCATGTATTCCCGCTTGGGCAACATGAAAACTTACCGATGTAGTTCTTGCAGAGGCAGTACCACTCCACCTCGAAGAGCAGCCTCCTGGCGCAGTAGACGGGCGACCTGGCCTCCGCCCTGTCGACAGCCAGCTTTGGCGGGGGAGGCTCCCCCGGGTCAACGATGCCCTCGTCCCCTCCTCCCGGGGAAGGAGGAGCGGGCTCCGGCATCCGACGCAACAAGTCCTCCATCTCTGGGGCGTCCCCGCGGCACAGCGCCAGGTGGAGGCGCATGAACGAGGACTCTCCTCCGGACGCGGTGTCCTCCTCCTCTTCCTCACCCATCGTGTCCCCCCTCCTGGTGTCTGCCAGCCCTGCGTTGGCGCCGTCCTCCTGAGCGGCGGGGGACCACCGCTCTATGGCGGCCACCTCCGCCACCAGCCGCTCGGCGCCCAACCAGTCGGTCGACCGCAGGCACCGGAGGAAGGAGATTCTGGCAGCGCACAAGCGCCAAAGGGCGCCCTGCTCGGAGGACGTGTTGGGGAACATGGTGCTGAGGAAAGAATGGCGGAGAAAATTATTTCAAGATCAAAAGTAACTTTAAATCAATTTCTGCTGGGTAAAGAATTACCTCGCTAGTTGCAGCACCTTGTCGCACGCCCTCCCCCTTCCCGCGTTGAACAGCCTTGTTGCGAATGAGCACATTGCAAGCGTGACCCCCTCGCTGCCGCCCCTCCCCTCCCCGCCACCGCTCCCGTCCGAGCGGATCGACCTCCTGGCGGTGGAGTGCATTCCCATGGCCAGCTGGGCCAGGAGGCCCGACAGGTCGCAGCGGCCGTACAGGGACCACAGGGAGGAGCGCTGGGCGAAGGAGGCCGTCAGTAGCTCAAGGTTGTTGGAGACGCCGGCAAGGAGGTCCACGAACATGAGGGAGCTCATCACCCTCCAGGGAGAATAGCCTAAATGTGATTGAAATTTACATATCAAAATTACCGACGGGGGGTAAAAATATTTCAAAATCTTTTGTATCTCACCGTGCAGCACGTCAAACTGTGCCCTGTTGAGGTGTGCCACCCCCTCCAGGTACTTCAGCCTGGTTTCGTAGCTGTGCTGGTAGAAGTTGTCTATCATCCTGGACAGGTTGACGTCGGTGGCATCGTCGATGCGCAGGAGCCACATTAGGGCGTGTAGTAGGCATGCGTGGTCGTCCGCCTCCTGGGCCATCGTCACGCACTCTCGGAGGGAGGAGAGGGCGGACGAGCGGTGGCGGAAACGGGCGTGCAGAGAGGCCAGGTTGAGGGCGGCGTAGCTGCATGGAAGTGGAGATGAAGTGCAAGCGCTTTGGCAAATGAAATGAAAATGAAAAGATATTACCGAAAGCCTTTGTTTGTTTCCTCGGGCAATCCGGCGTTCCCGTCATTGTTGACCTGAATACAATAAAGTGAAAGAGTTTGAACAAGCAACAACCATGAATGAAATTAACTGTGCTAAAATGGACTGTGACTGCACAGACCTGATTGAGGCGATTCGCCCTCTCTGCGGTCGTCTCCGGGTTTATCCCTAGGTTGACCGCCGTCACAGCGCTGGAGAAGTCGCGGAGGCGAAGAGAGTTCAGGAAATCAAGAAAGTGCGCCTCCGACGTGAGACTGGGGCAGGTGCTGACGATGCTCCTGATGTTGGCTTCCAGGCGGGTAGGGGGATCGGCCTGAGATCCACCGCTTTCCAGGAAGGCAACCTGTTGGGCGATGTAGAGTTCCGCTTGCTTCTTTGAGTAGACACCGTCTTGCATTTTGCAGTTGTTATTGGCCGCCTGGCTGGCCTTCTCCTCCTCGATGGAGTCCTCCAAAAGGCTAGACGATGCTGGGGTTTGAAAGAATAAAATGACACACACACTCTCTTTTACCCATATAAGAGCATGAACCTCCCACCCTTCTTTTCCCTCGCGAGCAGATCCTTTGTGGTGGCGAACGCTCCGACACCTCCCACCGGAATTCTCCTGAGTGACTGGCTACCGGCGGCGTAGTAGGTGCGGAAGTTGGCGAGGAGTCTCGTCACCTCGTGGAAGCTCAGGCGGTGGAAGGACACCATGATGCGGCGGAGGAAGAGGCCTGCA
>JAAUYB010101874.1_pt1 | contig 14591 bp, 13 predicted proteins | sample 7278071 | NCBI WGS metagenome assembly JAAUYB01 (sample SAMN14350121, study PRJNA611818) | marine sediment metagenome | isolation source: surface marine sediment (1.8m) | place: French Polynesia: Moorea | collected 2018-08
GATGCTTGGATATTTATTTATGCACGCTCCGCCAACGTTGGTTGGCGGCGGTACTCGCGCAGGAAAGTTGGGGATATGTACTAATACAGTCTCTGGTATACAAAACCAAAGAATGCACCCATCGGAAACTGTATACAGTACACGAATAGGCGCCCCATCTATTATAGCAACAAGACGAAAGAATTTTTTTAAGTCCTTCCAGTCGCGATGAAAAATACCAAAAAAGGTCACACCGAACTCCCAGCAGTTGACCGGAAGAGGAAGCATTTGGAGTGAGGAAACCACATTAGGATCCGGAAAACCATTTTCCATATATAATAAAAAGCTTGGTTCACACTAATCATCCGAATGGTGTTCCATTCACAGTATATTTTTATAATGAACACTCAGAGAGAACTAGTTCCGTTCTTCATTGTACAAAGTGTATGGTACAAAATGTATTTTGTTAATTTCCTCAGGTTTGGAGAATCCTCTTTCCGGCCTCCATATTAGCATCCTCCCACCAGGAAAAATCAAGAATACGTTCCTCAATTAGGCATAGTGGGGTTTCCACTCTCCGAACATTACAGTGATAAGGAGGCGCAAGGATACGCGTGACGTCACTGACGGGCAGATTACTACGGTCAGAAACCTGTTCATGACACAGTCTTCCCATTGATCTTACGCGTGAACCAAAGGAGACCAAAGGAGATTGTTGGAAAGTCTGCTTCTCCCTCCTCCGACAAGACTTTGAGCTACGTACGTTTAGGGGGGGGGGACCATGCAGAGGAGTAAGAAGGAAAGAGAGCGTTGGGATTGTTACATGGAATATTTTACCGAAAAGTGGGAGAATATGCAGCGGGTAATGAGACTGATCCTCTAATACCCTACTTTAGATCCTCGATCCTGAATCGCTTGTAAGAAGACGAAGTATTTGTTTTTATAAGGAGATTTGGAGGTTCTATCATAAAAGAAGCGTTTTTTGTAAATTTTGTTGGGTCCTTTTTTGGGCCGATGGATCATGCAAAGATGAGCGTGGGTTTGAGTGCTTTTTTGGGGGGCACAGTACATAGGGGTCCCAAAAATTCACTAAATAAGACATGAGTGCTTTGGGGGGGGGCGGGGGGAATTCCCCCCACATTCTCCCCGCCCCCCTTCGCTCATCTACGGTATGGATGGATGGATGGCAGGGGACTCTTTCTGCACCGTCACTGTGATTTCTTGAAAAACCTTGCCTTCCAAAATCAATTTTGGAAAATTATACAGCGAGAAAGACCGGCGTACTTAGCGTGCGACGATTCAAATAAAAAACCCTTTGATGGAGGAGGGGAGATCGAGTAGGGTACCTAGAGCATGTGCTCAGTTTCCCACAATATTTATCGCCACGGTGCTGCTTCAGCGGACTTCTGTGGCTATGATCAAAGAATAAAAAAGCCCCTGCCTGTTCTTGCCGCCAAGGTTGCTTTGTTCAAAGTTGCCAATTTTGAAAAAAAAATTTCCTTGGTTGCATGCACGTACGGAATGACTGTACTTTGGCACAATCCTTCCTTGTCACATGGCAATGCACGAAATGGAGTCTGAGAAAGAAACCCTCTCCTTTTTTACCGTACCGTCCGTAACTGTTCTATCTACTGACCAATATATCCGAATGCTTCCAACTTCCACATCCGATAAAGCGTGTTTTTCCGGGTCATTCGGCAAATACCAAAGGCGCATCCGATATTTGCTCTCTTTCCAGTAAAGGGTAAACTAATGCTTCCCTTTTCATTTCGAAGTTGTGTGCAGTACATACAGTATTCTCGTATTTTCCTAAACCAAAAGACCGGTAGTACGGAATTGCCTATATTTATGGGGTAAGGTGTTTTTTTTTAAATGTCTTATATCTCTTAAGTTACTTCACAAGTATCTAGCCCTTCCGCCGCAAAATCAGTTTATAGCTACAGCTTTTTCCCTCTGTCGATGTCTCCACTTTATGTGGGAAGCGAGCGGCGTGTATTAGGCCCGGGGATTATATAAAAGGGAGGATGAGGAGAGGAGGGAGAGTCGGCTTTCGAGAAGGAGGCAGAGCCATCAGAGGAGCGAGGGGGGGGGGAGGCACCATCTGGAAGTTTAGAGGAGGAAGGAGGATAGGTGGGAAGTACGTGGTGGTGGTCGAATGGCGCCCGATATCCAGAATGCTTTGGAGGAATCACTAGAAACAAAACCAAGGCCTTAAAAAATTCTATAGAAATACAATATTTTTGATTGCGAAAAAATGAAATTTTACACTAGCCCATATGTCGGGGCTGCAATGCTTCTCCCTTTCTCCCAAGCAGTCCCCTGTAAGCTGCTCAGCGGTTGAGGCCTAGGCTGAGCCCGGGCTGTGGAAAAAAATTCACAACATTTTTATACATGCTACATACGGTAGTTATATCTTTTTAAGCGTGTGAATTTAGGCAAGAAAAAACAAGTTTCTTCCTCAATTTTTCACGTTTCCGTTGAATGTTGGAAAGTCCTCCCCTTTCTCCTCTTTCCCCCTTTGAGAGGTGGCGACGACGAGAGAGAAAGAGAGAGAAGATTTTTTGCGAGAAAAAGGAGCCTCGCGAATAAAAAGAAATAGACGGGAGGGGAGACGGAAAGGAAGGGTTGGCTCGGAGAAGAAGAATCCTTTGATGCTGCTTCTGCTGCCACACGGAGAACAATCGCACACACAATACTAGGCAAGGCTTGTCTTTTACGTTACATCTTGGATGATGTGCTACGTAAGGTGTGCAAAATACGTAAGTATAATACAATCTAATATACGAGTGTCAAGGCAAATCATTTTCTAAAGCAGGACCTTCTGTGAATTTTACTAGTATTTTGGCTTTAAAAATATCTTTTTTTCTTTCCTGTCTGTTAGCCAGAAAAGAACGTCTGAAAAATATTTTTGCCTGGCCTTGGGGTGTCATTTGCCCAACATGTGCACGATTCAGCGGCTCCGTAGAAACGAAGATTCACGCACCATTTATCCAGCAGGATAGCCGTCACATGCGAGCTTAGGACATGTCCATCAACACCGACCCGCGGAAAAAAGGAAAATGTAGAACAAGCACATAACGGTTTTCCTTTATAAAAAACCTCTAGCAGGTCTTGGCAGCCGGTTGCGAAAAGAAAATGCAAAAAAGAACAGCTTTCCCTGGCAAGAAAAAGCACACAGAATATGCATGAATAAGGACGAGAGAAGAGGGAAGGGCGCCTCCATTTGGCACGAAAAAGTGGGGGACAAGTGAAAAATTGCCGGCGACATCCGACATCCCATTTCAAAGAACTGACGGGAAAAAACGGGAAAATGCAAAATTCAGAATTCAGGAAATGTGCTAGATATATACGAAATCATCACGTTATTTATTCTCAAATCTCACATTTGCAATTGCGTCATATTGTAGACAATGATTGGATCGTGGAAACGTAGCTTCTTTACCAACTTGTCGACAAATTACTATTTTGGCCTTGACTGTATGTAGCAGGAAAGGAAATATTGCCGAGTTTCTCAGAAGCAGCCAATAGGACTGACATTTTACGTTCTGTACGTACATACACGATGTACAATTCTACATTTTCCAGTGGCACAGTTGGTAATTGGTGCCCCCTTCTTTTTCTGGATTGATCTAATCGAAAAACCAATCTACGTACCGGTACGAAATATCCGATCCTCGTGTACCAAACTATCTGTTATTGAACCAATTAAAAACCAATCAGTGACACAGGACGTTTTTCTGACTACGCAGTACAAAATGCCACTTGCGTACTATAAATGAGGTACACAACTTGAACCTACTCAGTCGTACTCCCGCCTTTTTACCTGCGGCGAAGCCGACAGGTCATAGAACGAATAAGAGGTATTGTTGTTGTTGAGGGGGTCCACTTTGAGGTCACAACCTTCAAGGTAGACCAGACCAAAGGTGAAGGTCAACTTTTTTTCTCTGTACATCCCATGACCTCCTAATCTCCCACCCATAATTTTCTTCGGGGTGGGATCCTTCGCTCCTTGATAAGATTTTACTTCGGGGTGGGATTTGTCTCTCATCCCTGATAATATTTATCTTTGGGATGAGATTTCTTTCCTATTTATTAAACAAATGAGTTCTTTTTTGAGTCCCTGTGTCTCTGTGGGACTTTTTTTTTCCATTCTACTGCGGTATTTTTTTAATGCCGCAGGTCATTAACAAAGGCCGTTCTTGTTTACTGCAGGAACCCTGCTGTGCGTACCTTTCGAATAATGTGTGGTTGGGTACGTAGGCACTCCAAAAGCAAGCAAATGCCGTACAAGTGTTTGTGTTTGCCTTCAATCGGCTTTAGACCCCCTCCTTGACCTAACCACTCCATTCGAGTGCGCCCTCCTGTTTGTGTAACCTTTTGCCTATTTTTACATGTCGTGTCGAATCAAGGACATGCGGGTACTGGAACAAGAACAGACTAAGTTCTACGACCTGCGGCGAGGAATTACAGAAGATTTTCAAAGTTTGGCAAATTTTCAAAGAATTTTGTCAAAATTACCAAAAAATTTACTGATTTTAAGCGATTTGCGTTTTTGACCTTTTTTGACCTCTAAATGACCTCAAAACTCAAATTTGACTTGATCGGCCCAACATAATTTGGGGGTGCCCAAGATTTTTTAATTTTATAACATTTTCTGTCTGAGCACTCCTCGGCCCTTAAAATTAAGATTTAATTTTTTCGTGGTTTTCTCAACACCTAGTGGTCACACAGAGTGATTATTTTAGCAAAGTTGTCTTAACTTTTGAAGACCTACCTAAGTTATTCTTATGACTTTAAGCTAGGTGCTCAAGAAAATACATTCCCCACCACCACCACCACCACCAACAACAACAACTGGGAGTATTACTTGACCTGACGGCTATCACCGCAGGTAGAAACAAGGCACTCGGGTCTGAAGGAAAATTATTTCAGCGCACAAGGTTCATGCAAAGTGCAATATTTGAGACGTATAGCTTACCTCACCGAAAAACTATTGAACCTTCAAGGAGAACTGAAAACACATGTGGAGTTCTATTTGCATTTATTGCAAGAGGAATGGCGTCGCCCTGCCTTTTGCACGATTGCAAAAGGCCTAATGCAGGTGTTTCCTAGCAATCAAAACAATGTTTCCCAATTCGGAAAGAGGTCTTGAGGAGCATTCCAGGATGCGTTTCGAGGACTCTCAGTCTTGGGCACAAAGGACACACGGTCAGCAAAATTGAATTGACCCAGAAAGTTCGCTTTGTTTTTACCTGCGGCGAAGCCGTCAGGTCTTAGAACTGTGAGAGTTGTTGTTATTGTTGTTGTTGGGGGGGGGGGGAGCAGTTTGTTGACCAACTTCTGGATCTCTTGCTTTCCTGTTCTCCCACCCTAAATTTTCTTCAGGGTGGGATCCGGGGCTCTTTGACCAGAATTATCTTTGGGGTGTGATCTGTGACTCAAAAATCAGATTTCTCTTTGGGGTGGGATCCATCCAAAGCTTGCAGTCTATATTTTTTGCTATTTTCTTAAAATATGCGATTTTGTCAATGCCGCAGGTTCTTGAACAAAGTCTGTTCTTAATTGCATTAGAAAGAAGAATTTGGTTTACTTTTGTCCGTTTGAAATGTCCACGAGGTTGACGAAACCTAGAGGCGAGTTGCATTTCAGGAAGAGCTCCAGGTCTTTCGCCAAATCGCACAGTGCAAAATCAGGGCTGTTGAGAAGTGAAAGGAAGAAAAGCATCCAACACTTCGTATGGACTTTCATGGCGGAGTGATGCTTCTGCAGGATATTGCTGTCATGCAACTATAACGAATTGGTTTCCAACTAGTCAAAAAGAGCAGTTTTACTGTAGAGGGAAACTGTTATTTCATTTGCTTTACGCAATTTCCAGATAAAACTCTTTTGTCGTGTATCTTTATAAATTTCACTTCAAGTACAATACATTTGGTACATCTTGTTTACTGAAAATTTCGTCTACTCATTCAAATTATCAACTTTTTTTTCGTTCTGCATAATACATGGTAATTGAAAACCGAAAAAACTATCATAATTAAGCCAAACACTCTCGAGATCTCGGCTTCATTCAAAATTATGTTAAAAGTATTTGGCAAATATTGCAAAATTGCGTATTTAAAAACACTCCATCTCCCGGTTTCCGCTCCTCATTCTTGTTTTTGCCACGTTTATTTCCCAACTGGGCGATGGTCACAAACGGCAAGAGAAACATCAGAAGTCCAACCAGAGCAGAATCCAGCGCCAAATGCGCGGCAGAGCTGTCGTAGTTGGACTAAAAAAAAGTTTTTTTTAAAAAAAAACAGCATGATCGATTTAAAGTTTTGCGGAACATGCATGGGATATTGAAGGCTACCTGAACACAAAAGTTGGCACAGATGGTTAAAATTAATATTTAAGACTCAGCATCTTTAAAAACGAAAAAAAACTTATTTCCCCTCACATAGAACCGAGGTCCAATCAACTTTGGATTGTCAAAATTGAACATGCATTGGCTATCAAAAGGCAAACATTGATTCAAAAAACACGTATTTTTAAAACCTTCTGTAAATAACTAACAACAAATGTATTTGCGTCTACCAAATGCCGTTCAGAACACTTGTACCGTGGTTCCGTTGGTCCGTCTGCCCCCTCCCTCTTCCTCCGGCCCCTCCCCGCACCACCAACCCTCTGGGTCCAGCCCGGCCAGGTCAGGGCAGTTGCAGGCAGAGTCCGTGTCGTTCATCACATCGTCGCAGAAGCAAGGCTTCTCCTCACTCTGCTCACACATTATTATTATTTTTTTGGCATATTTCAAAAAATCCAGTTGGTAAAAAAATATCTTAAGAAGAATCTGCCGTAGGTTGAAAAGAGGGTAGAAAAGAGGGAAAGAAACTTTTTTTTCAAATGAAGCATTTCCCTTTCGCTTTGAAATTAAGGAGGGGGGTGAGTGTACGTCGGAGGTGGTTACAAGGTGGCGAGGTAACATAATGTTTCAGGAGCCGACACAAGTGCTTTCTACTTAACGTGCACCAGAGGACAATAAATCTTTTTACGTTCACAGTCGATGGAGAGGCCCCGCATCCGCCGTCGCCCACAGCGCTGTTGTCAGTGATACACGAGTAGTTTATGTCTGCATACAAAAAAAAACAACAACTATACAAACAGCAGCCTTCTTCGTCTAAAGTGTAACACTTCTTTGTATGTTTGGTGCAAGGTTAACTATTTGCTCCCTGCTGTGAAACTTTCCTTGCGTGAAATGCTTTTTTAAAAATTCCTTTTTTTTGTAAAAAAACACAATTAAGCACCCCCTTCGCCAATAATAGCGAAAAAAAATAGGGCCCACCAAAACAAAACAACGGCAACTTACAATTTATGGTCCAGTTGGGGAACCTGACAACCTCAAGGGAACAGGCAGCGCAGGGCACTTTTGTCCCGTTGATTGTGCCAAAGTTGGTTGGGTGGGAGACCTTGTGGAGGTGGTACGGATTGTAATTCGTCGACACGTAGCAGTGGAGGGGGCTGTTGAAAGGCGGCGGAGGCGGAGTGTCGTCACTGTAGGTTCTCTGCACAAAGGCAAACATATATTTTGGGGTTAATTTCCAGTGGGAAAAAATGATCTGATTTTTACTTGGATTGTGACTTGTGAGGAATCCACGTCAAGGGGATTTCACACATTTTACACAAATTAATGGTTGATCAAACAAAAGACTTCCGCAGTGCTTTTCCCATGCTTGCTTTGTTGACCCAGATGCTGTTCCTAGTGTTCTTGCTCCATCAGAGATCTTTCAGGGACCAGCAAATATTTTTTGAAGAAGCTTAATATGGCTAATTTTTTAACACCCTCTTCTTGCATGCACTTTCATTTCCCAACTCCAGAGGAAAAAAACATAGTTTGTTCAAAGACCTGCGGCATTGACAACACAATTGACAGTGTTATAAACTCCTCTGCAAACGCGATGTATATTTAGGGAGGAACACGGATCCGTCCCGGAAGGAAATTAATTCATATAGAGCGATACCTATTTTGTCAAGATGTGATGGATCCCACCCCGAAGAGAAATCAGAGTGGAAAAAAGAGCCAAAGTTTGTCAACTCAAACCTTACTTACCAACAAATACGACTTCCACCGTTCTAAGACCCAACGGATTCGCCGCAGGTAAAGCTATGACATGATTTTCGGTTGAATGTAATCTACCTCCCCGCACCACCTCCAGCCTTCGAGCACCATATCGGCAAGGGTTTCCGGGCAATTGCAGGCCAAGCTTGTGTTCTCAATCACTCGGTCGCAAAGACAGTGTTTGTCTCCCCACGCATCCTTGAACAAAAAACCATTGGCATGTGCAACTAGTGAACTTTTTGGAATATCCCTGGCATACCCGTACCTGAGTATGCTTGCATCCTTCTTCCAGTGGTTCACCCGACTCGGTAAGGCAGGAGTAATTTAAGTCTGAAACAATGGCAATAATTTTACAGTACTTTTAAATGAAAACACAAAAAAACTTTTGATTAATGTATTTGCACACGTGCTACTCCACTACAGTGTGCAACAGCACCACATGTACCAATTTCCTCAAAATTAGAAGCAAAAAAATCCTCACAGTGAATGGACTTGTTGTTGAACCAGATGACGTCCAGGCCGCAGGCGACGCAAGGCATCTCGGTGCCGTTGACCATGGCAAAGTTGATGGGGCGAGACACGTTCATGAGGTGGTCGGGATTGTACATCGTGGCCGAGTAGCAGTAGAGGCTCTTTTTGGAGGTTTGGTTGCGTGGGAATGCAGTGGTGGTAATGTTTTCTGATGGCTTTGTTGAATTCCTAGTTATGGGCTCTGGAGGCCTTTTAGTGGGCGACGAAAGTCTGGTGTAGTTAGCGGTAGATGTATTGGAGGGTCCTGGAGCCTTGGTGGTGACATTAAAAGGTGACTGAGGCTTAGTGGATAAATTGGCAGGTGATCCGGTGGATTCTGGTGATTTGCCAGTCACAATGGTGGATGTTTGGGGTTTGATGGATTTAGTTTCATATAAATTGGTTGACTCTGAGAGTTTGGTGGCCACTACATTGGGTGTTTGAGGTTTTTCAGTTTGTCTGCTGGTGTAGTTAGTTGCAGATGTGTTGGAAGCTCGTGGGGACTTGGTGGAGACGTTGATTGGTGACTGAGGCTTAGTGGATATGTTGGTAGGTGAACTGGTGGATTCTGGTGCTTTGGCAGTCACAATTGTGGATGTTTGGGGTTTGATGGATTTAGTTTCAGATAAATTGGTCGATTCTGATAGTTTGGTGACCACAACATTGGGTGTTTGAGGTTTTTCAGTTTGTTTGCTGGTTATTGTTGTTTTTAGTGTCATTTTGGAAGATGGTTTGCTGAGTTTTGGAGGTGTATCAGTAGGTTTGCTGGGTTTTGTGGGATTCCTAGTTGGTTTGCTGGGCTCTGGTTTACTAGTTCTTGTAGGTTTTGTTGTCTTTGGGGCAGATGGATTGTTGTTGGGCTTTGGATATTTCTTAGCTTTCTTGGTGGTTTCCATTGGATTTGTGGCAAGTGGGCTTGGCTTGGAAGGTTCTTCAGTTTTCTCGCTGTTTTTCGTGGGTTTTGTTGCCTCTGAAGCAGATGGATTGTTTGGTATAGGGGCCTTAGTGTTCAATGTGGATGGCGCATCTTCAAGAGTGGAAACTAGGACGGGATTTTTCGGCAATTCCTCGGTCTCTTCCCAATTTTTGGAAGTTTTGGTGGACATGGAGGAGGAGGTATCTTCCTCTGACTCTCTGTTCAATGTCTCATCCGGAGTCTGCTTTGGGGCGCTGGGAGTCTTGGGAATAGGTTTGGAGGAAAGTCCGTGTTGAGTTTTATCAATGTCTTCGGGGGTTGGTGGCTTGCCATCACTTGCGGAATCTTGGCCTCGCAACGGCGGTTGGCGGTCTTGAAAGTTCATGAAAGTTTTTCAAATTTGAAAAAGCTTATATGCCGATTTTGATGAATACCAAGCAGTCCAGCCCTCTCCTCTGCCGGACCAAAGTTGTTTCCCCGCCGGTCTCCACGCAACTTGGAGTAAAAAAAGTTCTTTTCTTAAAATATATACACTGTTCAAGAAAGTGCCAATTGACAAACCTGGGCTCCAAGGGTTTCAAAGCTCAAGAATGCTATTATTACGGCCAGTTTCTTTCTCATTTTCTCTGCCTAACGTCCGCTATGAAGAATCATTTCGAAAAAAAAGGATAATTAGTTTATTTCGGCGGAAATGAAAGAAACTTCAAGGCTAACATCACAGTACATCACGGTACTACTATTTCCCCCAAAAAAACTTTAAAGAGTCCTCAAACAAGGGATCTTGCTTTTCCAATAAAAATCCATGTAAGTTTGTCCCGAGCACTTATTAAAGAACAGAAACAGTACATAATCAGAGTCTGTCTATTTCTTGTCGCACTGCGGCGGCGCCTCCGCCTTGCCCGCCGACACCTTGACCTCGTCCGCCGCCCCCGCCCGGATCACCTCCAGCTTGGAACCTCGGCCTCCGAATTGGCGGTTCAGGTGCTGGATGGCGGCCAGGTTGTCCCGCAGAGAATTCTGGAAAAAGAGTAAGGGGGGAAATATATTTTTTGCTGGAAGTGCCGCTTTTTCCGACGGGTATGGAAATAGGATCATTTGCTTTGTTTTCGAAATGTATCATGTGTCGGACAAACTTATTTTTTAAGCTCTTAGCTCGAAAGAAGCATATGAAAATCCTGGCAAAAGCTGATTTTTAGAACACCCACCCATAATATTGCTAACCTCAAAAACACAGAAAATCTGGGTCAACTTATCTTGTTGACACAAAGGGATCCGTCGTAATAAAGTCTGCCCCTTTCTAGTCAAGCAAAGTGTTGCCTCCCCCTTCTCTCCTCATGTCTTATCCCTTAAGCTTGAGATGCTCCACAAACGCACCATCGCTGCTGCCCTCTCTTTGCTTGACATGAACATGTGCCACTCCACGAGGGCCACGTCCACCTGAGACAGAGCCCCGGTCAGCAGCAGGTCCAGCATCACCTCCAGCTCCGATCCTTCAATGTCGAGCTTCAGGAGGACGGCAGGTGGCTTCTTCCTCCTAGGCAGGGTAATCAACCTTCAGATCTAAGGTTTTCAGTAGCACATGAAATTCAAGAAAAAAATGTTTTCAAGGCTTGCAAATTGTAAAAGAGGATCTGGAAACGTTAAAACAAGTGAAAAAGGTAGAAAAACGGTAGAAAAACGTTGTTTGAAGAGATATATTAGCTTGGTAAAAACTCTGGTTGGGCACTTCGGTTCGGTCGCCGCTGTGGTTCCTCCCGTGCCATCGCTCGTCCTCCGGCGTTGACTGGCCACCAGGTTCAAGATGAACGTGGACAGTCGGACGAGGGAGACGCGCGCCTTTTTGCCCTTCTGCGGATAACCCAAACAATATTTTTTTTAGATACAAAATGAAAAATGACCATAACGTTCTGTATGTCAGCAACTTATTTGAAAGCGTTGCTGGTTTTTTTTTTGCTCACGACATTGGTGTTGGACTCGACGATCGAGGCTCCCACCTCCATGGCGTCGCTGCGAAGGAAACCCAATCAATTTGTGAACAACTCTGCATGCCTTTGGGTGGGCAAACTTAACCCCATGACGTCCACGGCGAAGAAGTCCGCTTGGCCCCCTCCCCTGTTCGACACCGCCGTCTCGGTGTGGAATGTGACGTTCCAGCCGCACCCTTTGCGGTACCTCCGCTGGAGGCGCTCCAGGGCGGGACGGTGGGCGGGGTTGGGCTCGAAGCCGAAGGTGCTGGAAGAAGGTCGCGTCAGGGAGTCGAAAACAAGCATAGATTTTTATCATGTTCCTACGAGGTAATTGATATTAATGGGTGAAAAACAAAAGCATTTGCATATACCCTGGTCTCCCTTGTCTGTATGGAAAAGAGCGCCTTTTTAGCGTCATTTTCGGATAAAATTAGTTTTTCCCGCGAAGAGTGCCTTTGGACAGTTTAAGGACGGATTTCTCTCAGTTTTTTTCGTAAATGTGTCTTTGAGGAGCGCACCAAATTTCGTCCATCCTCCTCTCCGTCGCGTTCCCGAACAGTCTATCGAAGTGCCTCTCCAGAGTATGGGTGTTGGGCAAAGGCGGCGGAGCGGCCGCCGACGGGGGCGTGGATGGACGCGAGAACAGCTCGGGCTCGTACAACTTGCGGACCTGCAGGCAGCTTTGTTTAAAAAGTAGGAAATATAATCCAGAGCACAGTTTTGAGGTAAATGTATTGCACCTATACCTAAAATATTCTTCAGAAGCATCATTGTTTTTAACTACACCTAACCTGAGTTCCCACGTTGGAGCCCACGTCTAGGTAGATGTGGTAGCAGCCCCTGTCCCTAGCAAATACACCAGATAATATCATAATTTTCCCCTGCCATAAAATCAACATTTTTACTTGAATTGTCGTTCTTCCCTCTTCTCAAACGTCTCTTTCCTGGAACAAGTTTAATAAAGAGTGATGTAGCTACATCGATGTGAGTGATATAGCTACACCAGTGAAGTAAAGTCAAAACATCACTGCACCGGTGTATGTAGCTGCATCAATGCATCGATGTGGCAACATATTTACTACATAACCACAGCTACATCACTCCTTATGAGATTCGTCCCTCGTCCCCGCGTTCTTCTTCCCCTGTGACACTTCGTAGCACGTGAGCAGGGCGAGGAGGGCGAGGGCGGACGACAGAACCGCGCTTGCAATCTTGCCGCCTAGGGCGGGAGGCGACCTCAGTGACGGCATTCTCATGCTGAGTTGCTGTCATATTTTGGTGCATGAGGTTGCATCTAATACTACACTAGACAGGCGTATTCATGCTATTCCCATGCACCGAGGTTTCATTCATGGGAAAAAAGAGAAAATGATCCGTTTGGAGTCAGAGCCATGAGACGTGCTTTCGAAGTCTTATTTGCTGCGTTCGTACGTTGACATGATCCGTTTCGTCTTTTGTAATTTCTAGTGCGCGAGCTCTGCTGTAGCACTTATCGTTCGAGATAAACAAGCCAATGCACGCATTATGCAGGTCGAGAAATCAACAAAAATGACACCTCACATTAAAACTAACCATGTACGATTTTGTGATCTTCTTGGCCGCCTCGGTGGTCGCATCCGCCTCCTCCTCCTCCTCCCAGCAGCCCCTCCCCCGGCTGAACATCGACCCCGACACCATTACCGTGTCCGGCTTCAGCAGCGGTGGGGTCCTCGTCCCGCAGTTCCACCTCGCCTACAGCGCCAACGTCTCGGGCGCCGCCTCCTGGGCCGGGAAGCCGTACCTTGTCAGGGTGGGTGCCGCGAGAAAGGCCTATTTTTGGCTTGGAAAAGTGTGACATATGTCTGTAGGAGCCAATGCAAAATAAATATTGTTGTTCCCTTTATTACATGCGCCAAAAAAATATTTTATTGGTAGACGGACGAGCAGTGCAACCAGGATCCCATAAACTGCGATGTTTCTTCTCTAGTGGAGAAGGCTCTACTGATGGAGGCCGCAGGGCAGATCGATCCGTCTTCAAACCTGGAAAACGACAGGTTGGGAAAATACTAGGAAGCACACATGGGCAAGAAGGGGGGGTGTTCCAAAAACACATCCCTACAGCCAAAAATCCGACACTTTCAAATTTTCTTCAGCCCAAAGAGACATAAATAGCTGTTTATTAGCAGTTTTTTCTATTTTTTCCAGGTTTAGCCTTTTTTCGACTGGTGAAATCTTGTGCACAAACAGTGTTTTCATTACTTGGATGCTTCTTTAAATCTTGATTTCTTTTCTTTTCTAATTTCATTTTCTCTCCCCTGGTCCCCTCCCCAGGAGTAGGAAAAAGTAGCCCCTCTCCTAGCCCTTCCTTCCTTAGAAATATTTTAGGCGACACTTCAATTTTTGAGGCATTTGAAAAAATGTCAGCGTCTATGTGTGCTAAGAAGATAAAAATCTAATTTAAAAGCGTTCTGATAAATCATGCAGGGTGTTCATATTCCACGGGACTGAAGATCGCAGCGTGGATCCAGACCATGCACCGAACTCGGAAGAGTTCTATCAATCATTCATGGCAAAAGACCTGGTAGGATTTTTTTGGTTTTTTTTGCAAAAGTCAGGGCTATGTGCATGTGCACGGGAAATCCGAGTGTAATCATGTATTAGATTCTACTAAAAAACGACATTCCGTGCCTTCACGCTATGGTCTCTGACTGGTACGGGTCCCCCTGTGGAGTGCCCAACCACATTTATGTTGAAAACTGTGGATACGACAGGCACTTTTGTTCTCTGTTTTGGATGACAAGTATTTTTGTTATAGAGAAATCATTTTTGCAGCATGTTTCAAGTCTTGAATTTTATTTTGGGAGGCGATCTGAGGCCGCCTTCGTTTGACTATGACGTGGCGGATTTTGTTCCATTTAATCAGGTGGAAGACCTCTACACAATACATACGGTATTTATGTATCATTGTATGATTGCTTTCTTTGCGCAGAACATATATTTTTCAATTGATGGTGGTGACGCCTACTCAGCTGGTCTGAGCGAGGAAGGGTACACCTTTGTGCCTCCCCAGTGCCAGGATGGCACAAAGCGGTGCAAGCTCCATGTTTACTTCCACGGCTGCCACATGAATGTGGAGGAGTGGGGC
>JAAUYB010039382.1_pt1 | contig 14573 bp, 13 predicted proteins | sample 7278071 | NCBI WGS metagenome assembly JAAUYB01 (sample SAMN14350121, study PRJNA611818) | marine sediment metagenome | isolation source: surface marine sediment (1.8m) | place: French Polynesia: Moorea | collected 2018-08
AAGACGAACTGATTCGATTTATTAGCCAGAAGGAAGGAATTGCCAATTGGCGGCGGTGGCCCCTCCGGCCCACCGCCGCCGGCGCCCCTCAACCTGGGCGCCCCAAATAATAATAATAACGCTGGCTGCTTCAGGGTAATGTTATATGTGGAACGGGCCCACCTGAGCATAGGCCCAGCCTTAGTCCTCGCGGGGCAGCAGCAGCTCCGCCGTCGTCTCGGGAGAGAGGGGCTCCTTGGGCTCCTCTTCCGTCTCTCTCGCTGCGGCGACCTCCTCGACCGGTGGCGGAAGCTCTCCATCCCAAAGACGAGTCCAAAACCCGTTCGTCAGAATCCGATCCTCCCAGAGCTGCAGCAGATCGTATGCCTGGCCTCCCAGCTTGTCCAGAAACTCGTCCTTCAACCGCCTGTCCGCTCGCGCGTGGAACTTCACCAACATCAGAACCATCCAGAATTTGCGAGTCAGGCGGCAACAAATCACAGGATCGTCGTAGTCCACCCCGACGTCCTGCAGGAGCAAGGAGCAGGCCCCCTGCAGGGCTCTCTCCAACCTCTCCTCCCTGCTCTCTCCGTTCCTGCTGGCGTTGGACATTTGTCCAAAAATCTTTTTCTTCTCGTGTACGGCACGCTTTGATACAGTTGCGATGTACGATTGACGAATTGCCTAACCAGCCATCGGGAAAGACATACTGTACTTGGTACGTGGTGGCGCCTAACACTCGCTGTGCAATTGCTTTCTTCCACATTTGACGAACTTCTTGTTTTTCACCTTCTGAAATGTTGCTCGGTCGTGTTTCACAAACACCCGATCGCCGACTCCGAAGTCCAAATGGGAATGATTTCTGTTGTAGTACTGCACATCACGGGCGGCGGCGGCGTTAATTCTTTGCTGCATCAGCCTATAGATCTTATTCATGTGGTCGAAACGGTCGACGGCCCAGTTTTCCCCTAGGAGCTTGTTCTCTCCCCAACCTATCTGGAAGTACGGCAGGTTGAGGTCGCATAGATACGTAAGGAAGAAGGGGGAGGAGATCATCGAGCTGCGGACTGCTGTGTTATATGAGAACTGCACTGCGGGCAAAAATTACTCCCACTTTCCATCGTCGGGATCATCCAATAATGTGCACATAATCTTAATGAGCTCGCGGTTGAAACTTTCTGCCGAAGAATTCGTTTGGGGGTGATATGCAGCTGTACGCAGGTGCTGAACCCCCATCTTTTTATACAATTTGTCGTGAATATGTTGCAAAATTCTCTCCTTTGATCGGTCGCAATCTGTTTCGGACAGTCATATCGGCAAATCCTTGTGTCGACGATCGCGGCGGCCACTGTCTTGGCTTTTTTGTCGGGTATCGGCTCTAACTTGACTAGTTTGCTAAAAGCATCGGTCATCACCAGTACATACTTGTGCCCTTTCTTACTTTTCTTCCCCACAATGAAAAGATCGGCGTGCATATGGAGATATGGGCTGTCCGGAGCCGTCCACGAATGAAGCGGCTCTTTGTTCATTTTAAAATGAATGGGGTCTTTTGCTTGCTGACAAATGTCACAACTTCCCACAAACTGGTTGACGTCTACCGTCATACTAGGCCACCAGTATTTTTCTTGGATGCGTTGTAGCGTAATTGTGGTGCCTTTATGCCCTGCAAAACGGTGTGCATGGGCTGCTCGGAGTAATTCATATTGCATAGAAACAGGCACTACCAGGGCGGAGGACATCTCCCCATTTGCTCGGGCCACAAAGCGGTGAAAAATTCCCCCCACTACATGGAAGGGCTGCATTCTTCTATCCTCCATTCCGCGCGGGAAGTTGTTTTGTCGTAACCATTGTAATACGTAGTGGCAATAAGAGTCTTTGTCCTGCGCTAGGCGGAGCGCGTTGTTGTCCAAAGTGAGGACGGCGTCGGCGGCGAGCGGGTCGACGCTGCATATGGCAGCTCGACTGAGTGCATTGGCAATAACATTTTTCGCTCCGGGCAAATAGTCCATACTGAAATCGTTTTCCCCCATCAATTCTTGAGGTCGCAGGAGGGTTCGCTTGTGAATTTTGTCTAGCTTGACCATTGGCTTGTGATCGCACATCAGCACAAAACGGGTGCCATAAAGGTAAACGTGAAAGTGTTCGATTGAGGTGGCTGCGGCACCCAGCTCTAATAGATATGCTGAGTAGTTCTTTTCGTGGGCCTTCAATCCCCTGGAAATATAGGCAATCACATGATTTTTTCCATTCTGAACTTGGAGGAGCACTCCCCCATAACCGTGTTCGAGGGAAGCGTCTGTCACTAAGGTAAATGGTACTCCCGACTGGGGAAAAGCAAGGATGGGGGCCTGAGTCAGTTTATCGCGAAGACACTTTTAATGCTTCCAAGGCGTCCGATGGCAGATCCCCTCCTCCCCAGCTGATCTCCTTGGCGAGGAGTTTCGTAAGTTTCCCTGCTAGCTTTGCATACCCGGGAAAAAAGGCTCCAAAGTAATTGGTGAGTCCTGTGAAGTGTCAGATTTCTTTCACTGATTTGGGGGCGGGGATTTCTCGCACTGCTTGCGTCTTTTTTTACCCGGCTTAATGCTCCCCGCACAAATGGTGTATCTGAGATATTCGATCTCCGGTGCTGCAAAAATGCACTTTTTCAAGTTCAGCTTCAGATTGTATCGTTGCAAGCGGCAAAAACTGTCTTCCAAATGGCGAATATGATCTTCCCACGTTTTGCTTCCCACTAGGACATCGTTGAGGTAAATCACACTGTTTTTGAAACCGCAAAAAACGAACTCCATCAGGCGGCTAAAAGCTGAGGGGGAGGTTTTAAGCCCCATGGGCGTGACTGTCCAGACAAATTTTCCCCTCCCCGGCACTGTAAAAGGGTAAACTGCTGGCTGGAATCATGTAATGTGAGCTGCCAATAGGCATTAATTAAGTCTAGCGCTGACATGAAATTTGCGCCCAACCCCCTAAACGGTGGAGGCATTGATGCACATCTAGAAAACTATAGTAATCATCGAACATACACTCGTTCACTTTCCTTAGGTCTATGACGAAACACAATTCGTTCGAGTGCGGCTTTTTTATGGCAAAAACTGGGCTGTTGTGCGGGCTAGAATAGTCTTCTCGAATTGCTCCTAAGCGGAGAAGCTCATCTACTGGCTGGTGGATGAATGTTAAATGCGCTGCAGGTATAGGAAACTGCTTTACATAGTGATGAGTTCGGAAAGCAGACTGACGTATATTTCGTATTCTATCGTATTCATTCATACAAGGGGCGCGCTCACGGGCGCGCTTTCTCTAGTGTCTCTACATCTCCCTTGGTGGAAGGGTGGAATGCGGCACCAAATGCAAAGACGAACGGGGGACGCGGATCGCAAAAAAAAACAGACTTAATTAAAAAACGATCGGGCGCAACGAGGAAACGCAGTACGCGGTAAACGAAGTACAGGGACGGGGGGGGGGGGAAACGTGAATATATTCAAAGGTACGCCCCGCACGGGCGGACCTCGGTGGCGTTGGGGAAGGGATCGCAGGGAGGGGTTGGGTTGCGAGGAGGGGGAGGAGGAGAAGGGGCGGTTGGCGGGTTGAAGAGGACGTTGGCCATCCCGCTGAGCATGCCGAAGTCGAAGCGGGGGCCCCTCCTCCCTCCGTCGTAGTCGGGGATGTGGATGTGGGGAACGGGGCGGATAGGGTCGACGCCGGGAGGGGGAGTGGAGAGCCCCCGGAGGAGGGAGCAATCCAAGGACGGTGGGGTAGAAGCACGAGTGCGGCTGGGGGTGGGGCTGGAGCAGATGGGCTTCGGCGGGGGAAGTGGAAAGGGGTAGGAGGGCTCCTTCAGGCCGGGCGGCAGGCCGCGCGGTCGGGTGGGATGTCGAGGGCATCGCTGATGTTGGAGAGGAGGTGGAGGACCTCCCGGTCGGCGGAGTAGTAGGGAGACCAGCGGGGAAGGAGGTGCTCCCGATGCATCTCGCGCTCCTCCCTGTGGTTGAGGACCTTCTCGGCGAAGAGCCTGGCGCAGCGGCGGTTGAGGAGGTAGTAGAGGATGCCGAGGATGAGGAGTGCGCCCTTGAGGGTGAAGTCGACGAGGGCCCAGTCGACGGGCGCCTCAGTATGCTCCTCGGGGGCGGGTGTGGGTGGCATCCTGGGATGGGGAGGGGGAGGAAATCGTGAAGGAAATAGCGTACATGAACTTTGGGGAAGAAACGCACCTCTTTGATTTTGTTGCTTGAAAGGCGACGCGCACTTTCCTCGTTCCTCTTCTGGAGTCGGGCACTGCGACGGAGACCTGAGTGCGACACAGATGAAGGAGGGATTGGGGGCGAGTGGGGAAATTTCTCACCTCCGCCGTCTGAAGGGGAGGGGAGATCTGCGGCGGCGGGCGCGGGCGCGGCATCGGCGGAATCTGCGAGAGGGTTCACATTGTTATTATAGTACGCTTCTTTGCCTTCATTTTTGTCTTCGCAAGCACCTTCATGAATTTTCACCGGTCGCAGGAAGCGCTCGTTCCGGCGGGAGGTCGAGCCGCCAGCGAAGGAGATGGTGTAAGAAGAGCCTTCCCTGCTCAGCACTTCTGCTTGACTGTCCCACTTCTTGGAGGACGGATCTTGCACCCAGACTTGCTGACCAGGCTGAAATGTTGAGAAATTCTGTTCCCCGCCGCCACTTCTGCATAAGATGCCTGACGCTTATCCACCACTGCGTCGGCATCTGCAGCAGAAAGGTTCCTGGCTGCGGGGAGGGACGGGAGCCTGCCCCTGGTCCCGCGGCGGAACATGATGTGGGAGGGGGAGCAGCCATCGGACCTGGGGCAGTTGCGGAACTCAGCCAGAGCCGCCTGGAAGTCCGCCCCCTCCTTGATGCATTTCACGAGCAGCTTCTTGACGTTCTTGACGGCTGCCTCCGCCAGTCCGTTGGACTCAGGGTTGTAGGGGCTGCTGGTCTCGTGGAGGATGCCGTTATCCTTGCAGTACGTCTTGAAGGCCTCGCCGCGGAACTGCGGCCCCCCGTCCGAGCGGATGGACTTGGGGAGGCCGAAGTATTCGAACCACTTCTTGGTGGCCCGGGTAACCGCGAGCGAAGTAGTTGTTGTCAGGCGGTGCACCCAGGGGTAGCCGGAGTGGCGGTCGACCATCACCAAGGAGTCGCTGCCGCCCGCTGTGAACAGGTCCATGCCCACCGCCTGCATGGGCTCCGATGTGGTAGTGGGCGGGTCGAGCGGGGCAGAGGGCGTCTTGCTGGGGAGGGCCTCCGTGCACACCTCACAACCGGCGATTCTGTCATGGATGGCGGCGTTCATCCCTGGCCAGTAGTACAGTTGCTGGGCGGCCTTCTTCGTCTTGACCTGGCCGGCGTGGGGGATGTGAAGGAGGTCGAGGACGCGGGAGCGGGCCGATGGTGGCACAATAATGTGAGTGCCGTCATAGACGAGGAGGGGGGAGCCGAATCCTTCCTCCACGCTGATGAACTCCCATATGTTCCTAAAGGCGCGGGCGGGGTGGTCGACGGGCAGGTGGTTGACGGGGGAGCCGTTGCACTTGGCCTTCACCACCTTCTGGTAGGTGGGGTCCTCGTCAGCGGCGTCGCATAGCCACTCAAGGCCGCCGTCGTTGCTGGTGATGGTGCGGCGGATGAAAGCCCTGTCCTCCTCCATCTCCGCGCTGTCCATCGGCTCCTCGGGGGAGACGGGGAAACGGGAGAGGGCGTCGGCGATGAGGTTGTGCTTCCCGGCCTGCCACTCGAAGCGCATGTTGGCCCCGATCACCTTCAGCCTCAGCCTCTGCAAGCGGCTGTTGGTGCACTGGTTGAGAGGCCGCTGGAAGAATCCGATCAACGGCTGGTGGTCCGTAATGAGCGTGAAGGTGGTGGGGGAGCCAAGCATGTAGAAGGAGCATTTCTGGATGGCGAAGACGGCTCCAAGTGCCTCGAGCTCCACTGGGGCGTACCTCTTCTCTGCTGGATTGAGGCTGCGGGACCCGCAGGAGATGAGCCTGGGAGCGCCGTCCGGGCCATACTGGACGAGGGCGAAGCCGATGCCGGCTGCACTGGCATCGGTGAGGATGACAGAGCGCAGCGACGAATCAAAGTGCTTGGCGATGGTGGTGGAGGTGAGGAGGCTCTTGAGGCCGTTGAACTCGTCGTCATGCTCGGGAGTCCAGACCCAGGAGACGTTCTTACGGAGCAGGACGCGGAGCCTGGTGCTTGCTGCCGCCAGGTCCGGCAGGTACGTCCCCAGCTGGTTGGCCAGGCCCAGGAAAGAGCGGAGAGCGGTGACGTCCATTGGTGTGGGGAAGTTGGAGATGGCGTCCAGGCGTTCAGGGTCAGGTCGGACCCCTTCGGCCCCGACGATGTGGCCGGCGAAGCTGACCTCCTGTCCAATCTCCAGCTTCTTTTTGGACAGAATCATGCCGTGCTGGCGGCATCGCTGTAGCACCTGCCGAATGCGCAGTAGGAGCTCCTCTTTGGTGGGGGCCTGTACGAGGATGTCGTCTACCAGCTTCAGGACGCCCGGGAGCCCAGACAGGGCCTCGTCACTGCGCTGGCACCACCAGTCTCCGGATGGGGAGAGTCCCATCGGGGCCACCTTGTAATAGAACTTCCCCTGGGGGAGGAGGAACGCGGTTAGCATTTGGCTATCTTTGTCGAGTGGTAGTTGGAAATAGCCATGGAGGGCGTCCATTTTAGCAAACCACTTGTTGCCGCTGTCGATGCTCTGGAAGACGATGTTGGGCGATGGGAATGGATGCACGGGGCGCTCGATGTAGGGGTTGATGGGTGTGTAGTCCGTCACCAGCCTGACATCATGATCCTCAGGTTCTCCGGGGCCTGGTTTGAGTACAAAGGAGCCTCGGAAGAGATTGTCGGTTGTGACGTCCGTGGGGATCCTGCCGAGGACCTCCTTCTTGATGAGCTCCTCCACCAGCTTGTCGGCCTTGCTGCGCATGTGGAGAGGAACGGGGCGTGCATTTAGTATCTTAAATGGGGTGTACGAGAGGCCCTTATTGAATTTTATGGAGCATGGTTCTCCTTTCATTCTCATGGAAGGTTGGAGGTAGTCGCTTAGGACATCGGCGTAGTCAGAGTGGAGGGTGGCCAGCATCTGCTCCGTGGAGAGGGAGCGGAGTATGGCGCTGCTGACGTTGGGGAAGTCCTGCGGGATGACCCCCAGTTCCTTGAGGTCGTGCCAGGAGATGAGGATCTCGTTGGAGAGGTCGGAGCTGACCAGAGCATCGATGTGCGTCCTGGGCCGCGGCGTCCGTCGTCGCAGACGACGGCGGCGGAGAACGTGGTGGCTCTGCTGCTCTCCATCCTGTCCCCCTCCTTGGCGCTGTAGAGCTTGATGGATGAGTGCCTGGTAAAAAGAGAACGGCGGGCAACAATATCTGCGGAAATGACGGTGTGTGTGGCCCCGGTGTCCGGGGTGCACTGGATGTCAAAGGACGTCCTGCCCGGCTGCCTGATTCGTAGGCGGACCGTCGGGGTCTGGCGGGGGCTGGCCTGGGCGGCGCGGATGCGGGCGACGCTGGCCTGGATGTCGTCGTCGTCCGAGGAGGGCGGATCTGGCGCCAGCGGTTGTTTCGGGGTGGGGCCCGGTGTCTGCGCCCGGCGGACTGTCTGCTTCTGCATGGACGAGGAGCAGGAGCTCTGCACGTTCTTCTTGTAGTAGGTGTCGAGGCAGACGTCTGAGACGTGGCCTGTGCGGTTGCAGCTGCCGCACTTCACTTCCTCCCTCTTGGTGCTGCACTTGCTCTTGATATGGTTGGGCTTTGCGCACCTCATGCAGAGACCCTTCCACTCGTCGGGGATGGACATCCTGCCCCTGGACGGGGAGCGTCCCCTGTTGCTCTTCTCACTGGCCTTCGCCGCCCTGGCGTTCTCCTTGGGGCCGCTGTGGGTGGCCTTCTCTTGCTTCTTGGCGTTCATGTATATTTTCATGACACGCTTCATCTCGGGCATGGTGGGGTTCTCGATGCGCCGCCACTCGGTGAGCATCCCCTTGTCCTGGACGCCGGTTAGCATGCGGAACATCATGTGCTCGTCGAACGTCATGAGGTGGATGTCTCCCAGTTTGGCGCGGGCCTCGAGTAGTTCGACGAAGGCCTCCACCGTCTCTCCTCGACCGGTGTCCTGCTTCATCTCCCAGAACTCCAGCCGGCGGGTGAATAGCGGGGTGTTGGCGAGGAAGATGGCGTCCAAGATCTCGACGAGGCTGTCATTGGTCGGAGGGTCAGAGGGCAGGATTGATCTCACCGGGTTGTAGCTCTCGTGGCGGAGGATCCTGGTCTCGAGGGTTGACTCAATGCACCCGAAGAAGGCATTGTGCTTGTCCTCGTGCTCGCGCCATTGGTCGCAGTCGGACCTGCGGAAGTAGGTGCCGAATTTTCTCTTCCACTGTTTCAGGTCGTACGGGGTGGAGTCAAGGCAGAGCGTGGGCGGCTTCAGCGAGTCCATCATGGTGCGGACTGGGGCGGCGGCTGGGGCGGCCACCGGAGGTACTGGCGGTGGCGGCGGGGTGCGGGGGCGGAGGGCGGTTTCGATGACAGCGATGGCGGTGGCGGCGGACTCCAAGGATTCGGCCAGGATCTTCTCCAGTTCCTCGGCGCGCTCTTTCCATTTGGCGTGCTCCTGTCTGTCGGTCTCCTGCAGGATGCAGCGGCCAAAGGCGTCAAGCTCCCCCTCTGTGGAGTGCTTGAGCTTGGTGATGGTCTCCTTGAAGTTGTCGACTAACATCTGAGAAGCTCTCGTGTCGGCAAGGGCGGTGAGCTTGTCCAGGGTGGCCTTGCTACGGTTGACCCAGTCCCTGTAGGCGTTGGCGGAGTTGGCGACCGTAGGGTCGGCCATGGTTGTGTTCTCCAGACGAAATTGGAGAAGTCCGAATTCCTGATTTCACATTCTAACCTTCCGAGTCAGCATGTGAACAGACGCCATGATGAGTTCGGAAAGCAGATTGACGTATATTTCGTATTCTAACGTATTCATTCATACAAGGAGCGCGCTCACGGGCGCGCTTTCTCTAGTGTCTCTACACATAGGCGGGTTCCTCCGTCTTTGGGCGGAGAACATGGGGTACTGCTGCCGTTCTTCCCATATCAAATTTCGATTCTGCTACTTCTTCATGTTGCTGATAAAGTGCTGCACGGAGCTGGCTTCTTTGTTCTGCAGCAAATGGGTTTGCTATGCTACAGCTTCGTCTATCACTTTCCTTTTCCCTTCAGTCGGGTGAGAAATGTCTCTCCTCGGGAGACAGCCCGCTTGGCCTAGTTCTGTTGGTGTCAGGAATTGTTCCTGTTGCACGGGTATCGCGTGGCCTAAAATAAAAAGTACCTCCCTTCCGGGGAGTCGTTGATGAGGCAAATGTTCACTTTTCCGTTATGCTGGCTCTCGAACAGCGCCTCTGCTACGTCTTTGCGGTTTGTGTAGTGAGTAAAAATGCCTGGTTCGCCTTGCGTAGAAACAATTTTACGTTTGCTTTCACTACCTTTGAGCTATAGGCGGGCAAGAAGGTCTGGCGGGCGAGTACTATTTCTGCTCTTTCATCGGCACCTGCGGGGGCCCAAGTTACATGCATGCTTCGGGCGTCTACACTAGCGCCATAAATTTGTAGGAGGTCCATTCCCAGAATCAGCGGCCAGGAAATATTTCTTACTACAATCACTACTGGCGAAACGTTGCCTAGCTCGGGGATGTTCATTCAAATCTAGTACACTCCCACAATTTCCAAAGGATGTTTTGTGGCTCCGGTAACTCCTAGTTGATTTGCATGAGTGTCTAACCTGACTTTGTCCTTGTTGGCAACCTGTGCGAAGGTCTTTGCGTTGATGACGGTTGCGCTCGCACCTGTGTCCACGAGCGCCTCGATGGTTGTCTGTCCCATTTGTACCAACAGAGTCGGCCTCGTCCGAGCTGCTGCCGGGCCCAATGCATTGATGGTGTTGATCTGTCCGTACAGACGATGGTGGCGTCTTTCGTCACGGAGTAGTGCAAAGGGGTCATGGTTTGTAGAGGCACTGCCGCCGGGACTGTGAGAAAATTGCCTACTGCCGAAAAGGTGACGTGTTGAAATCTGCGTACATCCCCCCATGCTGACTGCTGCTGGAGTCCAGAACGTACGTACCCATCTGGCCACTTGGCTGCTGCACCACCGGTGACGGTGGGGGTGGCGGTTGTTGCTGTTGGCCCAGCGGGACCCATGCCATGTTGGGGGGAGGGCACTGGCCTCCTCCTCCTCCTCCGGGTGCCTGCTGGGAATACATCATACTAGGCGGAGGCAGAACCTGCTGTTGCTGAATCGAGTGCATTCCAGGATTACCTTGAAAGGCTGTTGCTGTTGCTGCTGCCAGTTTTGCTGGTGTCGGTTCCTCCTCCGCTTCCTCCTCCTCGATTGCCTCCTCGCCCACCGCCTTGACCTCCTCGGCCGCTACCTTGGTTCTGACGAGGCCTAAGGTTGAGGTCCCTTAGCAGCTTGTCCCATTCTTGCCTGTCGGGAGGGACTCTGCAGTCGTCGGCCATGTGCCCCTTCTTCGCACAAACGGCACAGAAATCCAGAGGGATATCGCGGAAGTTGACCCAGCTTGGTCGATTGGACGGTTTGGTGCGCCAGGCTGCGCGCGGTGTGCCGGAGTTTCCTCCTCCTCGGCCTCCACCGCGTCCACCTCCTCCTCGACATCCCCATCCGCTGTAGTTGAAGGCGTTGATCCCGTTGCTTGTACCATTGCCGGACGGTGTCGTCGTCTGGGGGGAATCCTTTGTCGGCTTTGTAGAGGAGTTCTCGAGACGGTAAATGATCTTACAAATTTCGTCAAATGATCTGCCTTTGGATAGCTTTTTGACTTCCTCTCGCATCTTCTCCTCCAGTCCGCGGATGACGAGGTCGATGCACTCTCTCTGCGACACGGCATCTGTGATCCTCTTGATCTTCGCCTTGCGGGTCAGGCAGGTGGCGCAGGCGTCGCACATGGTGCAGGCGCTAAGCGCATGAGCGATGGTCTGCCTTGTATGCTGGCTGACTTCGTACTGGTAGAGATGACAACAGTTGATGAAGTTGCGGCAGAGCTCGCCGTCCCTGATGTACAGGGTCTCGGCCTGTGTACCCCTGGTGTCAGGTGTGAGCTCAATGCCGAAGCGGTCGGCAAACTTGGTCTCAAAAATGTCCCAGTCGGGGAAGGCGCCGACAAACTTGGTCTCCGTCCGGTACCACTTCTTGGCCACTCCGGTGAGACATTGGTTGAGGTTGTCCAGCCTCTTATCCTGTGCAATATGGGCATGTTGGCAGCAACCAAGGAAACTGTCGATAAATTCTTGTGCAAGGGAACTTATCTCGAAGATATTGTTGCCCTCGCCAGCGAACGTAGGTATGATATGCTTTGTGCGGCCAGCTCCACCACCTGCTGCGGCGGCGCCTCCAGGGTCCGCCATATCGTCTGAGTCCAAGGAGGTGTCGTCTATCTCGTCGTCTGCATCATTGTCTAAGTTGTCTTCTGCGTCATCATCATCTGTGGTATCACTGTCTTCTGCTGACTCCTCGTCGGCATCACCGTCAGTATCACCGGCGTCGGCTTCGTTGTTGTCGTCGTTGTCGGCGTCGGCGTTGTTGGCGTTGTCTGCAACGTTGTTGTTCACTTGTTGTAGCTGAGGTAACGGATCATTATGTCCACCAGCACTCTGTCCTAGTGGTCGCTGTCTGCCGTCGGGGAAGAGTTCCTTGTTCACGGCTTGAAGCACTTTGCGTACATTGTCCATGTGGCGGCCTCTTCGGATACTTAGACCGCTGCCACCATTGTCACAGGAAGAACTCTGGCTTTCGTGTGTGTGTATTTCAGAAGTCACATCACGACTAACTACATTATGTACCATGCTACATACAGTATCTTCTGCTCCTTCTCTCTTTCATCTCGCGCGGTAACGTGACTACAGCTCCTTCTTTCCATGTGTCGTGAGAATCACCAACGACAATACGACCTGCGCTCACATATGTTTGTCACATGTGGGCAAGGGCAATAACAGATAAGAGTTTAGCGTCCTCTTTGGTGAGAGTGAATCGGCTTGCTCTAATGCTAATGGGAAACCTCAGGATTAAAAACCCAACTGCAGGGTTACAAGTTATCTCATACATACCACCACTCCATCTATTTATAGAAAGCGAGGTGGCGATGAAATTTAGACATATCCAGGGTCACCTTTGACTGCGGGATTCTGCTCTAAAATTACCACCCTCAGCAAGAAAGGCCACCGATTTATATGTCGGGGGTTCCTCTCAAAGCTGGGGGTGGCGGAACAGGAGACGGACAGAATCCCAACCACTATGGTCTGCAACCTCCGTTTCCTTTTAATAAGTGATAGCTTCGCCAAAGAGAAATCGGTGAAGACTGTCGACCGATTAAGATTTCTACACGGACAGGGCTTTTATTGGCAGAAATGCCGGAGCTGCAGTCATTATAACTAACAGAGAGGGCCTCATGGACGAGGAAGAGGCCATCTACTTAAGTCAGAACTCCAACGCTTATCAAGCGGAAGTCTTGGAAATTAAAAGTGTTGCTGAGTTAATACAACTCAGATGGCCAGAATACCGAGTAATTACAATATACTAAGATTGTCAGGCTGCACTGCAAGCAATTGGAAATTTTTTTGTAAAGTCTCAGCTAGTGATAGACACCATTGCTGCCCTGAACCAGGCAGCACGGAACAATGTCATCAACCTTAGATGGGTTAAAGTTCATTGTGGCATCATCGGCAATGAGCAAGCAGATGTGTTGGCTAAAGAAGGGGCTTCAGACCCCCTTCGAGAAGCGGCACAGATTCCAAAACAGACGTCCGAGTGGGACTGCAAGTATTCATTCCACCTAACATCATCAAGTCCCTCACCCGTGAGTGACTTGAGCGTAAGTGGAATGAATAATTGCAGTCCCACTCGGACTGTTGCCAAACAAAGCATTGGTTTCCCACCGTTTGCAAAAAGACATATTTCAAACTTCTTCGGAAGGGTAAGAAGGAATTTAGCAAAGTGGTACAGTTAATTACTGACTATAACTTCCTACAAAGATACAAGCTGATGTTGACCCCCTGTGCAAAAGTTATGGAGAGGATGAAGATACCTCTCACCATGTGGCCAAATGTCCTGCTTATGCGGCCATCCGATTGAGGATCCTTGGCACTCTGGTTCTCCAAGGCACGCTCCACTGGTATACACAGATTGCTGAGTTTCTTCGGGAAACAAATTTCAGCTCTCTGCAAGATCAAGGAGTAGAGTAACGTTGGTTACTTGGGTATAGTATCTCCAAAGGTGAAGGCATAAACATGTAACAACAACTGGTCCTAATCCTCCCGTGTCTAACCCCGATCGTCTGGAGATCCAGCCATAGGTCTGAGGTGAAGGGTTGGGCTGAGTCCGATTTGCACCAAATGGGTACAGCTCACCTGCAGGACAAAGTCGGAAGGGCTGGCCAGGAGGGTGCTAGCCCGGCAGCAGCTGTGGCGGGTGGGTGAGGAGGCGTTGGGAGAAAGCTTTTAGATGGCCAGCATGGCGGGAGATCTGTTCGGGCTGGGGGAGGGAGAGCTAATTCTCCTGCTTTTATACCCCCTCCCCCCCTGCTGACTCCAGGGTGCCACAGTTGGCGCTGGCACACGTCAGGCAGTAGAGCAGGAAGACACCTAGCCTGACGATAAACAGAAGGGACTCTACCCCGGCGACATGTCCTCCCACCTTGCAACTTACGCCGTGACATATTTTCTCCTTATCTCGTTTTACTCAACTCGCAACCTTTCAAAACAAAAAGTTCCCGCCAAAGTGAGCTCTGTGATCAAACTCACCAACGAGCCCATCGGGGCCCCCCCGGGGACTTCTGAGAAGTTGAGGCACTGGCTGGTCCTCTCCCACGGCAAGTGCAACTTCCCCCTGGCCTTGCACGAGCCCGGGGCGTCCTCCTAACTGCCTCCCGCTGGGCACCCCTTTACTGCTGCATGACCGCGGTGGGAGAGAGGACTGCAACGAGCTCATCATGACAGCCAGGGTCACCTTTGACGACCTGGCCCTTGCCCGCGAGTTCATCTTCAAGTCCACCAACACAGGCAACTGGAATAAGCCCCATTGGCAAGCCGCGGCCTTCGCCATGGCCTGGTTCATACGCGAGCTGCCAGGCTCCCCCCTGCTCATGAACAGGGTCCTGAAGCTCATGGAGAGCCACCCCGACGCCACCATTGCCATGTCCGAGGCCACCAGCCTCATCAGAGCCCAAAGCCTTGACGCGAGCATCCTTCCCAACACTGGCCCGCCGACCTCCACCCAGGCCCCCCTGGGCGCGGGACGATTGCTGGAGGAGGTGCTAGAGGAGGACCTGGACCTCAACGAGAGCCCGATCACCTCGGGCCGGCCCCCCCAACCGCTCTCAACCGGCACAGCGCTGACATCAGCTCCCTCGAGGCCCGCGGCGTTGGCTGCGACGACGGCGGTGACGACGACGACGACCTCCACGCTCCAGGTAGGACCCCTCTGTTACGTTCGAATGAACTGGATTGAAGTTAAGAGTTTGTCAAAGTATATTTTAACTTAAAGAGAGGCAGAGAGAGACTGAGGAAAGGGAAATGGGGAAAAACAAAACACA
>JAAUYB010042956.1_pt1 | contig 14549 bp, 17 predicted proteins | sample 7278071 | NCBI WGS metagenome assembly JAAUYB01 (sample SAMN14350121, study PRJNA611818) | marine sediment metagenome | isolation source: surface marine sediment (1.8m) | place: French Polynesia: Moorea | collected 2018-08
CTGCCCAGCAGGAATTTTCCAAAGCTGGTTGGAGTTTCCCTTATTATGGGAGCCCCCATAATAAAAATGCCCAAATTTTCCTGTCTCCCAGGAGGATCTCTCTGCTGCAGTAGTGGGGGGCTCTGCTTGACAATTTATATGGAATAGACACCCTCTTCTTGCTCCATCATGTCTCTGATCTGTCTCTTATCACTGTGCCTAGCCGATTTTTGCACAGCTGAGCATTTTATCATTTTTTGGCCATGATTCGACCATTCGATGTTTGTATGCAAAAAATATGGTTGCTAGCAAGTAAGTTTTTCCACTTCTCTTTTTAAAGTTTAGTACAAAAATTAGGGGAAATAGCTAAATATGTGTTGGGACGGAAACTCGCGTTCCTGTCATGTTTCTAACAACAGGCAGCAGGGAAGCACAAATGGAGTATCATTGCTTAGTGGTTAGAATGCAATTGGATTTTTTGCAGTACATTTGTTGCATCTGATATGCTCGTGTGGGTAGAAAATGCCCCCCCCCCCCCTGTAATCATGTGCAGTTTTTTTCTCCCAATCAATTCTGGACGTTGCGACAATTTTTCCTATCACGCTTTCGCAACTTTCTGTCAATAAGAAATGGAGAATTGATCGAAATATGAAAGTTCGTGGGAGGAACACTACTGGAGTTAATCAAGAACCCAATACTTAAGAAAGTGTCGAAGAGAGCTAAGCTTATGTCAAACAGAATCTTTGCTCAACCTCCTAATTGCAGGAAAGAGGTACCGGTAGGTGAGGTAATGAAATCAGGAAAACATGTCAGCCACTCCCACATTTAAAGTGGAAACTCAGCTTGTGTGCTATTATCTCTAAACAACACTTTTAAAACTGTTCTTAATGCACTATACGAAATAACAAGACTATCCCTGGTCCTTCTATCCAAATGTGTACAGGTAAGGTTCTTTCCACCCAAGCAAGCATGTAGGGCAATAAGTATGAGAGCCTCCTTCTTCTTCTTGCGGCGTCTGTGAGTGGGGGGGGAGGCACCGGACCAAAGCATCGACGGCCGGGCGACAACGGAAGGAAGGAGTGGGGCTATAAAAAGGGGGTGGGGGAGAAGGAGGAGAGGGAGAGTAGAAGCATTGTGCCAAAGTGCATTGTAACCACCATAGTTCGGTTCGCGAAAAGGGAGAGGGAAGGAAGTGCAATGTAACACTGCACTAACGCATTCACCCTTCTCTTCTCCCTCCTCTTCCGCCGACGAACGGCAAAATCTGAATTTTCAAGCGGTTTTTCCCACCGTACGTCATTGGAAAAAAACCGAAATGAGTGTTTTGACAAGAGGGTCCTTCCTGTTCCTGTCATTCCTCCTTTTGTCACCCCTGTCTGGAGCGGAGAGAGACGATGATGGCCTTTGCTCTGCTTCGGACGGAGACGGCGGCGACGGAGGATGTCATGAGGTGGATTCGCCGCCCGAGGACGAAGGGGACGAGGAGAGGAGGAGGAGGGTGGAGAAAGAGGTGAGATGTCGTTAATACCTCCTCCACCGAATGGGTTGAAACACCACTCTTGCTTTCTCCTCTAGCTTGGCCCCCTGGTTGACTCTGGCCTGATCGACGAGAGCCTCAACTCGCTTGACCAGACCGACCCTGCTCTCATCGCCGCTGTCAGGGAGAGGGGATTCCTGGAGCCACCGCCGCCCAAGGGCACTAAATACAACTTCACCGAGCCCATTTCGCTCAACGGTCAGTGTTGTTGCTGTCGCTGCTGCTGCTGGTGGTGGTGTTGATGTTGCTGCTGTTGTTGATGGTGGTGTTGCCACTTTTGTAGCCATTGTTGATAATGCCACTGTTGCTGTTGCTGCTTTTGGTACAATTAACTATTGTTGCCATTGTTGTTGCTATTTTTGTTGGTGGTGGTGGTGAAACTGCTGATGATGTTGCAATTGTTGCTGATGATGAAAGTTGGTGCAGTTGTTGGTCCCGCTGTTGTTGTTGCTATTGCTGGTGGCGGCGGCGGCGATGATGATTCTGTTATTGTTGGCAGCGCACTCCCTTTACAGCAGTCGAACATCCCATATTGTTCAAAAATGACAAAAAACATGTCCCCCTTTTACTTGTTAGGCCAGTTCGGCGCCCCCCGCCAGGTTGAGGCCCTCTTCCTGCACGCCCTCGGCTCCGTCCCCAAGGACGGGTTCTTCGTTGAGGCTGGGGCGTACGACGGAGAATACATCTCGCACTCGCTCCTCTTCGAGGTGGGGCACGGGTGGGGAGGGATCCTGGTAGAGCCAAACCCGGACGCGCTAAAGAACCTCAGGAGCAAAAACAGGTATATGTTGTGTTTCCTATTCTTGGGTAGCAAAAAAATTAAAATGGAAAACTCCCAGGCTGTTGAAGAATCACAGTACTGAACAAATTCAGGAATTGCAATTTTGACCCGGCCTCCCTGACATTTTTCCTTCGTTCCAGGCGCGCCTTCGTCTCCGGCCACTGCCTCTCCACCAAGTCCACCCCCGAGATCGTCGAGTTCGATTCGACCTTGCTGTACGGTGGCATCGTCAACCCCGACGCCTTCCACCGACCGGGGGACGCAGCAGACAAGGCGCTCAAAAGGAGGGGGGCCAGGCAGGTGAGATCGGGTTAGGAAATACGCTACTTGTGTCACGGTAATTCGACACTTTGCAAAGAAAGGTACTTAAACACGTCATGGCTTTCGGAAATAAGGTTAAAACTGAAGCTTTCACTAAAAGTTTCGGCAAAAAATAATTATGAGTCAGAATATTCGAATTTGATTTGGGGACTGACATTAATCTGACAAGTAATATGGACAGACTTGGGAATTCTTTTTAAATTTACCATTTTTTCCTTAGCTCCACGAGCTTGACGGCCTCCGCGGCCTCCGTCGCAAGCGCCTCCGCGTCCAGTGCATCCCTCTCTACACTCTCCTGGCGGCGGCGGGGAGGGACAGGCTGGAGTACCTCGTCCTGGATGTGGAGGGGGCAGAGATACAGGTGCTGGAGAACATACCCTGGGATTTGCTCGACGTAAAGGTGGTGCAGGTTGAGCTCACTCAATTGGGCACTATATTCATGGGAACATTCCCGCAGCTGGAGAACATGTTCAAGAGGTGAGCAGAGCTTCATTTTTAAATGAAAAAGGTTATGAATTCTGCTTCAAAAACGTTGTATGTTGATGGAGTACATTTTCTGCAATTCTGTAATGTTTTTCATAGTAGATAATTAGTTCGGTGCTTTACTGAGACTTTTTTCCCTGATCCGTTCCGTCCAGAGCCGGCTTCTCCCGCTTCTCGATGCCTGGCAAGATAGACGGCCTATACGTCAAGAAGGACCTCTTGAAAAAGTACGAGGAGGCGACCGCCGGGAACAAGAGCAAGAACAATGTGCCATAAGAAAGAAATGCGCGAGAAACCACAATATCAATGCAGATTTTGATGCACAAATCGGAGTATGGAGGAATAGCACAAGTGATCATCACTCTTTTATCTTTCGTAATGTTGCTGCTGTCCTTGTTCTTCTTCCTCGTCGTCGTCTGGTAGTTCGTCGACCAGGCTTAGGATAGATATGGCCTCGGACTGGGCCAGGGACTCGTTGTCGGCCTTGAACTCCTCGCGGAGCTTGTCCAGCGCTGGAGTAGAGAAATGAGAACATTAGCCAAAAAAATCCCACCGGTCACCCAGAGAGAAATCCGATTAAGAAAAAAGTATTACCAATATATTGCCACACAATATACTAAGGGAGGAAAATCAGCAGCAAAGACGATGATTGCAATTTAATTGAAGACGTTATAGAATTAGAATATTCCCATTTCTAACAGTCAGTGAAGAAAGAGAGAATAATATGTTGTCATGGGAAATCCTCCTCTTCCCCCCCCCTCCTCCTCTTACCCCTCCTGTAGTCCATGTCGTCTAGCTCCGCCGCCTTCAGGTTCCTTAGCTTCGCCCTGAAGTCCCTTAGTAGCGCCCTGCGTTTGGCGTTGGCCTCGATCTCGGCCTTGGTGCGGGGAATGCGCAGGCGGACGAAGCAGCAGATGGTCACCACTGAGAATGATAAGATGGCAAAAGTGAACTACTCCAACGGCAACAACAACTCCTAATAGATATATTAGGCGTAAGAAAGAGGGAAGAAGAATGGAGAAAAACACATTTAACTCTAAACATCCTGAAATTCTTCACCTGTGGCCATGACCCCCGCGCACACGATGAATATTAGGTGCCAGACCCTGAGCGCCGCCCCGACCATGACCTCCTCCTCCAGGATCTTGTCCGTCTCCGTCAGCTTCCTTGAGACGAATGCCAGGTTGAGCTCCTCGTGGGATAGGGTAGCTGAGCGGAGGGCGCCGACACCGTCGGAGGAAGAGGAGGAAGGGCCTCCTCCCCCGTCGTCGTCCTAATTGAGGGAGACAAACGGGGGTTTTGTAAAAAAAAATAATACGTGTCTGACAAAAAGCAGCACCTCAGTCGCATTCGTTTGACACTCGATCATGGCCTCCGCAGATGAGAGAGGTGACCTTACAGACCTGCCGACACTCCAAAAGACAGGCAGGGACTAGGCTTGGTAGTGGGGTTGGGTGTTGCAGTCCTGCGGCGTAAGCGAGGATGCCTACCTACATAGTACAGCTTGTTTTCCTTTTTTTTCCACCCCTCTACTGAGCCGCCGCCTCCCTTTGGAAAAGAGTGGGATACTCCCAAGGGAGAAAAACAAGGACATACCATAAAGTCAAATGCCTTGCTCAAAGCATGGGAATTAGGACGAAAATCATAAAAAATAATGCAAGGTTTATCGCACACAGTAATCTCAACAACAACCGTCTCCATTCTAGGACCTGACGGTTTTGTCGCAGGTAAAGGCGACAAAATTTATGGAGGCAAAAATAGAATGGTGAGGCGGAGAACAGGCGAACCCAAAACACAAAAGGCACGTGATGGCCCTTCTTCGCAACAGGAAAATTAAAAATACGAAGGGGATGGGTTATTTAAAAAGCGAAAAACGAATCCCGGACTTGTCAGACATTTTCTCTCTTGGTTTTGGCGATTTTCCGTCTGGGCGTGTTCTGCTCCGCTGTCACCCGATCCTCCTCCACCTCCCGCGGCTTTCGAACAATGTCGCACACGGAAAATGGTTGGTTGGTTGCAAGAGCCTAGAAAAACCGGTGGTGGTTGGGAGCCGCCCCGCCCATCTGGGGAAAAAAGCCTCTCCAGCCCCACAGCCCACATATTGTACCGTCCGAGTAGTTTGCTGCCCCCGAGCATTGATCTATTTCCGTCATCCCGGCGCTTCACGCTTGTTTGCCTGCAAATAAAAAGAGCGACTCAACACTGATGGAGCCGCTACTGTAGACGTTGAGGTAGAAGAATAAATAAGACATACGGTATGAATAACCCTTATAATGAGATAGCGCAATAGCATAGCTCACCAAAAGAAAAAAATGCACCATAAATCTCTTTCGTGTAAGAGAATATGATACATTTTTTGCTAGAATTTGTTTCTTGAAACAATACCCGAAATGGTGCCTAGCCCGAAATTGCATTTTTTTCTCCGCATGCATGCCTCCCTCCACCGATCGAGCAGCCTGGTATTTTTGTGTGTGTGCACAGTGGCTGGTTGGAGTAGTGGTCAGTCAGAGCCAACCACCAACCACCTTCGAGTCGAGTCGCGGTTGCCCCGGGGCCAACTCAGATGAGGAGAGGAGGAAGAGGAACCCTCCTCTTTCTTTCTTTCCTCCACTTTCGTCTTCAGTTCCTTCCCCTCCCTTTGCCACCTTCTCAGAGTTCTATTTCTCCCCCTTGCAGGCCCCTCCTCCTCCTCCAAGCAATCTCGGCAGCCGTCGCGGCACCACCGCCGATCCCCCCCTGCCGGCCACGATGATTCACTCCTCAGCTATGCCGGCAAGAAGCCGAACAAGATCGTGAGGTATTCCTTCATTGACTGGAGGAGCTATCTGTGATGACCACTAATAAAAACAGAGGTGTGCTCAAAACGAATTTCGTTAAAAAACGGCATGAAGAAGAGCAACACTTTTCCTCTCCTTGACCTGTCAAAATCGCCGCAAAGGAAGACCTCTCTCTCCTTCTCCTCCTGAGGTGGTTTGGTGGCGTCGCCAGGTCTGGCTCGAACCATAAGAGAAAGAAGGAGGGGGATTCTCATTTTGCATAAGAGACCCTCACTTCCCCATCGCCTACCTCACCAAAAACTGAGAGAGGCATAGAAAATAAAGGACGATGGCACAATAAGGTTGGAGCAAGAGAAAGATAATTAACGAACGATAGCCTTAAAACCCCCAAGTATTTTTTCACTAATTTGACAGAGACGGCCACAACAGTTTCCTGCGGTGGCGTCATCAAACGAATTTTTTCCCCTCTTGAGCTCCCAAACCAGAACCCAGCGGGCAAAAGGTGAGAGGGGACCACGCACGTACTTACGAGGGAAAGGGCAACAAAAACCGAAATAGCCAAATGTTCCTCCTTCTCGCACAATCCATCCGCCTCCTTCTTCATCTTTTTTCCACCTCTAAATGCCCAACTCCGCCACGGGGGACGGGGTCTTGGGATCGACTGCAATGAAGACCGACTGAGGAATTCTGAATACAGATCGACAAAAGTGAACTGAGACCGAACAAAACTGCAAATAGGCAGATTTACTAACTGTACCAATATCGACATTTTTTCTTCTCCTCAGAGCATCAAAACTGCAAAATGATCGACAACAAAATTTTATTAACTGCACAGAGTTCGACATATCTATTTTCTGCAACTGCAGAGAGATCGACACAAGAAAGCTTCAAGGGTGTGGGTGTAAGCTTGATGGCAATAGCTTGAGTGCAAGATAGAAGGTAGTGTACATGATAGTAAACCCTTTCTCCTTTGCAGTACAAGCTGAAAAAAGTGAGTTCCTTCTACCATGTTGAAGTATCAATACATATATAGGTACTAAACTAAGCTTCTCTGGCCAAAAAAGGGGTATACCATAGATAAGACCATGGATTTTTTTAGATGGGTACCCATTTTTCTGCCACAGGGTAGGGGACTTGTTTTTGACCCACAGGGGGGGGGGTTGCATCCCCCGCCCTTCCCCCACTTGCCCATGTGTGATTGTAGCTCTTTCCAGGTAACTCACAATTTGATAAGATATGAAGGTGGAAAGTTGGGTTTTAAATGAAGAATTAAGAGTTCCTGCTAGTGAAAACAAGCAAACACACAGATACATTTTTGTGTCCATTTTTATCTTAATGCTATTTTTGAAGGGTTTTTTGGCTCTTTAGGGAGGGGAATTGCCTCTGTCGATCTCCATTCAGTATTGATTTTGAAAAATTCGATCTATGTTCATTTCATAATTTTGCTGATTTTAGATTATAGGCAAAACCGAACAGAGATAGACAGCAAAAATTGTCGATCTGGACACTGTATTGTTTTTCGATCTCTATTCATTTTTGTTGTCGACATTTTTGCATTCGATCCCAGACCCTCTTACCCGCCACGGGGCACTCTCCAGTTTTTCCCTCCGTCCCTCTCTCTCACCTGGCAACAGAGTCGAATAGGAAGGAGGGGAAAAGACAAGAAAGCCATTAAAGTCGAAATCTTCAAACCATGGGCGGCAAACCGCCTTGGCGTCCGTCTCTACGCATTGTCCGGTGTTTGCTCTGGTTTGGGGCCCATTTCCACATGTTTCTTGAGTGTTCTGACAAGAGGCACGCATGGAACAATTGACTTTTCAAATGTCGCATTCGAGAGAGGTATTTTTTTCAAGTCGAGTCCCCGGTACATCGGTCTGTGTTCATCATGCAGTCTTGATCGTCACCGACCACACAAGTCGAGAAAGGAAGAAGAAGATACGGTATAAAGGAAGAAGGATGGGAAGCTGGAGAGTACTGTAGTGGGCGTTGGTGGTGGTCATTTGAATACCTGAACAAGCCACCCACAGAAGAGAGGTGATGTGGGAAGAGGAAGGGGGAGAAGTGTATTTTTATGCTGGAGAGAACTCCAGCCAAAGAGGAAAGGGAGTTCCGTTTCCATAAATTGCTTCTTTCGGACCTCAGCGTGTTTTAATTCAAACTTCAAAGTCAACGCTTGAAGTATTATAAATAATGGCGGGGTAACTAAAAACAGAAGGAGTTAAAAAAGACTTCTCGCCTTTTGATAACATGGGTTTACTCATACCTGGTACCCTATGTAGTTACGTAAATAACATGAAAAGACATGTTTTAATAAAAGGTCGCAGAAACCAGTGGTGTCCGGGTTTGCTATTAAGCACTGAGAGTTGGTCCCTTTGATGAATCCTGCAACAGGACGCGCCTAGCATCGAATTAACAACTGCGCAGAAGCAGGGGAAAATAAAAGTTGGGCAGAATGAATGGCCTTCTCTCCCCTTTCGTCGGTGGTCGTTCGACACGACACCACCGTTGGAGGTATACATCGCCCATACGCTTTTCTGCTCTGTCTTCCTCTCTTGAACGGGTGAATGAGTGGGCGGCATCCGAGGTAACGAGCGAGAGACCATTTCGTCGGAAGAAGCTATTTCGGGTAGAAATGAGGAGAGGGAGGCATATCACTTGCTGTATACGCAGCAGTGCAACCTAGACAGATCCTCGTCTTCTCATTGTGGGACGAGGGACAAAAGGAATTACGCCTCAGCACCACCCACACTTTCATTTTCCTTTCTAAATAATCGTTATTCATAATGTACGCGGAATTTAATATCAATGGTACCGGTAGTTGCTATTCTGAGCTCCTCCCCCAATGCCGCTCCCTGGCAACGGCGATTATGCATAAACCCACCCACCCAAGAAAGGAATAAGCTCTAAAAGCATGTTGTTCTGTATCCGCCTCCCTCTTTTTTTGCCACTTTTCCTCCACCTGTCTGCTTTATCTCCCCCTTTCGCGCCACGACGAAAAGCGATCCCCCTCCTCTCTTCTTCGGCCATTAATCTCTAGACTTGAGGCATCACATTCTTCTTCCTCCTTCTCGGTTTCATGACCGGTGTCGTTCTTCTTTTTTGCTTGTCCTACTACTACCTCGATCTTCATTCCTGAGCCCAAAAAGAATTCGCCGACTCATCTGACACGTTCATCGCCCCCCAGAGAGCAAGAAAAAGAGGTCGAGGAGGTGGAATTTCCTTCTCTCCCAGGCTCGAAGCAGCACCGTACGATTGCCTTGGACCTCATTTTCCTTGAAATTATGGTTTACTACAAATGCTAAAAGGCAAAAGTCAATTGGAAGACAGGTTTTTTGTTGGCATAATTGTTCCTTGGTCATTCCAGCAGCCCTTTTCGCTCAAGGGTAGATCTGATCCAGCCCTTGTTGTTAGCGATCTTTCAGATGTCTTTTTTCAGCTTTAAAAACATTTCATACAGTTGCTACAAAGAGTAACAATAGCATCATTTTGTATTTTCGCCATGTGTGAATGAAGGAAGAAAAAAAGCGGGCAGATCTTCCCTCACGAAATAGGGAGGAGGGAAGGGTAGTAGGCGACGCCGCATTCCAGCCAGTCTAACGACCGTCGTGGGTCGACCCAAGGGACGGCCGCTGCCTCGGTTGGGCGGGCGGTCCCCCGGCGGGCGGGCCTAGATAGAAATACCGGTATAGCAGGGAGGCCTAACTGCGCGTAGCACGAGGTGGAGCACATTTCGCCAACCCTAGCCAACAGTAAGAAGGAAGCAACTCGCTTCTAATTTCGCTCTTGGCGAATCTTCTTTCGCTAGAAAGCACGTGGGAGGGAGGGAGAGTGGGCGATGCGAATGCGATGGTGGCCAAAGCAGTTGTTCGTTAGGGAGGGAGGGAGGAGCCTCGATGTCTTCTTATCCTTCTTTTCCTTAGTCGGGACACGTAAATTAGCGTCTTTCTCACAAACGAACGTGAGGGAGAGAAAGAAAGAAACATTCTCTCTCTCTCTCTCTCTCTCTCTCTCTCTCGGGGGGGGGGGATTGTTACGCAGTTGGACGCTTTCCAGCCATCCTGACTGCAGCCGTCTTCAATTCAGGGATCGCCGCCGAAGGAGGAAGGAGGAAGTAAGGAAAGGGGGAATGCAATGACGACGACGACGACGCATCGGACGCGGCTTTCACCACAACACGATTTCCCCAATCCTGACAACGATGACCACAAATGCAAGAAGAAATCTTAGGGACATATCTCCTCAGCATTTTATGCAGGTGCTGGGCAAACCCACTTGCGAAAATTTTTTCCAATGAATTAGAGGCACTCCAAAAAAGTTGATATCACGGGGCAAAGGGAACAAACGCTGGGTACAGAGTGAACGCTCCGGATGGGTCTCATCCTCTTCGTCCTCCTCCGCGGGTTATTTCCATCCCATCCAATTCAGTCCGGGATATATCGAATAGAAAAGAACTCGTCTCCTTGTCCTCCCTTGGGATATGGTGCAAAGAGACTGAGATAAAGTAGGAAAGGGAAGAAAGGGCTTTTTGCTCGATTTGCCTGTCTTCTTCTTCCTTTTCCGCCTCCTCCTCCTCCGCATTTGATCTTCATTCACGATCCCGCCTCCGCCTCCGCAGCCGCTGGGGGATAGAGGAAAAGAATGAATGCATGGTTGGTCGGGCGAACACCCAAAAGAGAGGGAGAGGGGAAAACATCGTACGATCGGTCGGTGCGAGAAGCCCAGTCTTTTTTTAGAGACCGGTTCCGTTGAAAACCAAGTTAAAGTATGCAGACAAATAACCCAATATCCGATCAGACTTTTGTCTCTCCAGGGATATGCGTATGGGGTAGGCGGGCTCTGGCGGAGGCAGGGGAATTCTCTGAAAATACATGCACGATTTAGTTTTGCACTGGGAAAGCTTTCTGGAGATTTTCCTCATTCCCCCGTATACGGTATGTTGGGGCTCTGGCCCCTCAAAATTAAAACCTCCCGCCGTGATCTAGGAGCGATCGCAAACATTCTTCTATTTGCAACTTTCTTTTCGTTCCAGTTTTCGCCTGGTCTCCTTTGACATCAGACGACCCCCTTGGGGGAACCACAGAAATGGGAGCATCACATCAGAGAAAGGAGGTCATCCATGCATCTCTAGGATGCGGAACCGGAAAAAAAAGTTGTCATTGGTCAATATGAGTGCCCAGGATTATTTACTTTTGGTCTTTGGATGTGTTTCGCAAACAACCGGCCCCCGCCTCCTCTCCCTCCAACGCCCCCGCCAACAAACAACTTGCTTTCTGCCCATCTGGAAAGCCTTTTTTGGCACCCCCGCTTCCTCATCTGGCGGCTCTTCTATCGGTCGGTCGGGGCTTCCTCTTCCTTTTCCTCCTCTTTTTCCTTCTCCGGAATCGTGAGATGAGTCCCGAAATGGCGCCTTTGAATGAATGGTCGCCAGACGATGCCAGGACAAGAATAGAAAGGAGGGAAGGAGGAAAGAGGAGGCGGAGAAGGAATTCTCCAGATGGCGGCGTTGGCCGGGGGGAAACAAGATGCTGTTCCTCCAAAATTGTTTGCAGGATGGATACACGGGGAATGTAAAAAAATATACATAAAAGTACCAACAAAATTCTGTACATTTTGTCCTTTGATCCTTCAGAACTTTTGTCTTTAATATTCGCTTGTATGTACCTTGATTTTATTATCCAGCCTTTCTCTTGAGAAGCTCTTTCTTTGTAGCGGACTGTTTATTCCGCCCCTTCGGATCCGACCTTGAGATGTGGCCTTGAGTCACGGATCTTAGACGAGGGTGGCCTCGGATCGTAAATCTTGCCGCGGTAAATCTCTGAAGCACAATGACAGTTTACATTTTCCGGATGCCTTTCACTCTCGATGCATTCGTGTCTAGGCAGACTCAGTCAGCAGGATCATTTGTACAGTATGTACGTACGTGGATGGGTATTCAGCATTGGGTAGAATCTTTCCCTGGGCCGAGGAAGAGGAGACATGGGGTATGGAGGAAAAGGGATACCCAAATCCCTAGTTTCCACACCCCTTGCATCTATACTCGATCTGGGCTCGATACAATTTGTTCAATTACGATAATTTGAGGACAGGACGGGGATTCGAAAAGATATGCTGACGTCTTTCGGTGCTATTCTAGGAAGTGCTTTCTTTCTAGGCAATCAGGATATTTCGGTACAAGGAAGCCACATTCGTGTGCAATTAATGCTCCCGAACAAGAAAGATCCTTTGAGGCGACTTCACATAAGACAAAGATGAACACAAGTGTAAGAACATCTGGAAATTCCCAAGGATAACACTCCGTTGCATTTGCTTGTCAGTAGCTCGGTTGGTACGGTAATGAAGTAGACACATCAAAAAAGGTGTTTTTTTAAAAAAAGTGACCTCGACTTGGGAGAACTTCCTCGATGCATGCAGGATTTGCAACGAGCATGTATTTCCCTCAATCAATCCTGAAAGATGTCTTCGTTCGTCGCCGGCCTCCTTTTCTGCAAAGGGACAGTGAACAAACGACATGTCGACCCTGTTGTTGCACCTCCTCCTCCTTTTTTACCTGTGGCGATAGCCGTCAGGTCAAGTAATGGTCACAGTTGTTTGTTGATGTTGTTGTTGGGGAGATGTAAGTTTTGAGGACCTAAATGACCTTGTAGCTCAAAGTCGTAGTAAAAACTAAGGTAGATCTTCAAAAGTTAGGACAACTTTACCAAAATGACCCTTTTGTGTGTCCAACCAGTTGCAAGAAAAAAACCAAAAAGTTTTAGTTCTAAAATTTAGCGTACAAGGAGTGCTCAGACAGAAAATTTCATACAATTGAAAACTTCGGGCACCCCCAAATTATGTTGGGCGCAGATCTGGTCATATTTGAATTTTAAGGTCCTATAAAAACGTCAAAAGTTCAAAAAGCAAAGATTTTCGGAGTTTTTTTGGCAATGTCCTTTTAAACTTTGCCAATCTTTGAAATTATTCTGTAATTCCTCGCCGCATGTCGTAGAACTTAGTCTGTTCTTGTTTTTCCCCTCCTGAGACCCTTGTTGGCCATGTTGTTGTTGATGTTTTCCAGCGGAGGACAGTCAAAAACAAACCACCGCTATTTCTCTCTCCTCCCCGCCGTATAATTTGTCAGTGTCCAAACCCTTTTTTTTTCTACTCCGTGCATTTTCTCGCCCCGTTTGGGACAACAGAGCCTCCCCCGAAAAAGACAAGGACAAAAGGTCACATGCACAAGTGGCAAAAAGTTCGAGGAGCTTGGTTCCTTGAAGGAATAACTATTTTTCTTCGCGGCAGACTATGTAGTGCTTCTTGAAAACAGGTAGGCCCTCATGCTGAACGTATAATCGCACGTGAATTCGATAAAATTGACTTACTCCCTTGGGACAACTGCTCTCCCCTCCTTTCCCTGAAAAGTCACAGTTCCAGTGAAATGGTGACGATGGAGGTGCATGGAAAAGGAGGAGGAGGAGGAGGAGGAGGAGGAGGAGGAGGAGGAGGCTGAGCCAGCAGCAGGCGCGATTTCCGTTTCATCATCGTCCCCTGAAAGACGAGGCCGTTGAGGACGGGCGCAAGGAAGCGATTCCGGAGAAGAAGGGAAAGCAAAAACAAGAGAAAAAAGTGTTGCTGATGTCATCCATTTTCTCGTGCAAGATTTGCCTCGGAATCACATCCGCCCTCGGAAGCACACTCGATCGAATCTCAGTTTCAAACATTTCTTGTCTAATTCCTCTGCTCTCAAGGGAACACAAGGGGCGGTAAAAGCACAAAATATTTATATTCAAACAGTATTGTATTTATTCGGTTGTGCGTTTTCCGACTGAAATGTATTTCTTCACCTCCTCCTGCACATGCATTCCTCCGCCGCGGTTGACGACAAAGGCGCCTCTTCCCGCTCTACATCATTCGTCCTGTCTCCTTCTCCTTCCGCGAAATGCCCAACTCCCTCCTCCTTTCCCTTCAGCAGAGCCAGACAGTCTGACGGCGGAGGAGGAGGAGGGCGGGAGAAGGGGACGACGGACGGGGGGAGGATTTGCTTTAAGAAAAAGAGAGAGAAAATAGTGCCAGGGAAAAGGAAAGTCAACCCTGGAATAAATGTCAATAAATAACACTTGCAGGAGCACAAAACTCTTGCCAACGAAGGAATCGAGGTAATCTTACTAGTGTTTTTTTCACAACGAGCAAGAATTCGGCACCACGGCCGTCCCTTCCCCCCTCCCCCCCCCTCCCCTCCTTCTCTTAGACGGAGCAAGTCTTTCTCAACTTATTCCTGGCTTGGCAACAAGCGGAGGTCTTCTTTCCTTCGGCCAAGATGTTCAAAGAAGAGATGTTCTCCTTCCTCCTCCCACTTCCCCGTCTTTTTACCTGCGGCCGTAGGTCCGCAGGTCTACTAGCGACCCTGGTTGTTGTTGTTGGGGGGGGGGAATAACTTTTATACATGGGCTCTCCCAGAGACCATGTATGGTCTAGAAAAAATTAAAAGTAAAACCCCATAATATTGTCTTTTTATCTTTTTTTTATTTTAAAAGCCCATGTATGGTTTTGATGCCCATGTATGGTCCAGAAGGGGGGGTCACACCCCATTCCGAAATCATAGTGGGAGATTCAGATAGCTGGTCAAAGTAGTCTTCCTTCACCCTGTAATTTCATTTTGAGATGTGACCCCCCTCTCTAAAAAGGGTCATTGTTC
>JAAUYB010001771.1_pt1 | contig 14544 bp, 6 predicted proteins | sample 7278071 | NCBI WGS metagenome assembly JAAUYB01 (sample SAMN14350121, study PRJNA611818) | marine sediment metagenome | isolation source: surface marine sediment (1.8m) | place: French Polynesia: Moorea | collected 2018-08
CCTCCACTTTGGCTCTCTCGCGAATAAGATACTTCGGGGTAGAACGAAATAAGCGCCTTTCGCCGCCGCCGAGCTTTTACTGCAGATACGTCTGGCCCAGACATAGGAAATGGCGTGAGGGGGAAAACACCGCGCGAGATTATAGTACAACAGTAGCTTTCATAGCACGTGCGCAACGTACTTGGATTCAAAAAACATTCCTGTTTTCAGACTGGGGGGGATGCTCCGAATGGGCCAGAAAAACAGTAACGCTGACAAATTCTCTCCTCCCGACAGAGCAAAAGGATCAGACAACACAGGCAGCTGCACCAGAGCAAAGAGGAAAGAGATAGAAAAAGTGAAGGAACGAAATGGAAAGGGACGGAAATTTTCTCACGCCTGTTCCCCCCTCCCCTCGCTTGCGCGAACGCCGCCGGGGCCTGATTGAAAGCAAAAAAGGCGTCTCCCCTTTTCCCTCAAATGTAACGGAATTATTCCTCGTTCATTTGCTCTCCATCCAGGCAGAACCAGAAGAGAGAAAAAGGAAGCTGTGTGCAAAACTGTACTACCAGATCAGAAAGTCTTCTTCAGGCAAAAGAAATTGTCCGCTTCAGCATTTTTTTAATTCACTCAGCATTTCCATCGTAACTAGGACGGCACATTGCGTCACACAGAATACCCAATGTACCGCACGTATCACAGGTATACCTTGGAGGTGCCGCTGCAAAAAAAAGTCGGAGACAGATGCAAGAGGTGACCACAAAAGGAATTGATCGACTTTCACAACTCAAGACAGTCCGCGACGGAGGCGGTGGCATCCCTAATATGCTCCCGCCGCCGACTTTAAAGCGGGGAGGGAGGGAAGAGGTAGAGAACAAAAGAATGCATCCTCCTCCATTGCCGCCACATCTCTATCTCCCCCTTTGCGGAGGAGGAGGCGGAAGAGGAGGAGGAGGAGGTGAAAGTCGAAATAAAAAGTTACGGTCGAAAGGAGTCATTTCGCTATTTTGGAAGACAGGGAGGGAGGGGCCCTCCTGGCAATAAACCAACCAAAGATACGCATGGGGCGATATATCCGCTTTTGCATTATTTAGAAGCATTTTTCTCCTTCCCACTTTTTTCACAACTTTCACCTTTTGTCTTATCCTGAAGCTCCTTCTTCTGGCAAAAGCGGCCCCGACGCCGCCACCGGAGAAGAGGACGAAGCCAAAGTCCTCGTTGTTGTCATGGTTGTCTGCCCTGTTGGCTGAGGCGCTCCTTCCCCGTGTCCTCTTGCGAGGCACAACCGTGGCCACGGCAGACATTCTATTCGCCGCTCACGTTGGCACAGAAGAGGACAATTTGCGCGCCGCTCACATTGTCGCCGATATATCTTATCACCGCGACGCACGCGCGACAACTGAAACTGAACAGACTACCGGCTAAATAACCGTCAACCCAATTCTCCCCCTTTTGATCCCCTGGGCAAACAGCAACAAAAGAAGAACTGATAACGATTTCTTTTTTGCTCCCATACAGTATGTCCTTTCTGTCGGCCAGACAATAACACAGATGTTAATTTCGCCCTCATTAGAGAATGAAAAAAAACAATCTTCTGTCAAATCACATATCGTACAAAAGTACGATTAATATGAAACATTTCATACTAGTCAACGGATATTTTCGGCTCCCACCTGCCTCATTGCCCAGAAGAGTACTACAATACACCTGAAGCCAGGGCGGGCGAGTTAGAGTGAATTTCCGTACCTGGGAAATGCAACTATTCCACCGATCGATGCAGCAACAAATACACGAGAAAGAGTCGTTGAAAGTCAATCCACGACGATCTCAGGCCTTGGCCTTGGATGGATACAACGAACGAAGATCCTCACTATTCGGGAAATCGGTCTCGCCTCATCCCGCCTCTGCCCATCTATCGATATTTATCGGCATCGAGGAAGAGGCGAGGGGGGGGGGCACTTCGAATCGAATCAATATTCCGACGAGGAGGAAGGGCTGGGAACGAGAGTTTTTTTCTCTGCTGCCAGGCAAATACGTACGTTCATCTATCTATCCTCCCGACTGACCTCCTCTAGTGTACACATTCTTTATGCATTGCGCGAAGTCCGAAACTGAAATTGGTTTCTCACCGTATTCGACTGACCCTACAAGACACCCAAGCAATGTTTTTACCTCGCGCAGAAGAATGGCTAATGTCTTTTTTTCTCCGTCCCTTGCTTAAAAGCCCGAGAGAGAGAGAGGTTTTTTTGTCCACCTCCTATTTCATCTTTTATGAAGTTTTACTTTTCCCCTCGAAAACCTTTTTCCCCCTCCTAAGCCCATTTTCTTTTTTCCGCACATTTTTTGTTTGCTCTAGTCCCCACCACCCAGGCAAGAAAGAGCAGGCCGAAAAAGAGCAGAAGGAACACATCCATTTTTGCAGCAAAAAAAGAGTAAGGGCAGAAAAAGGTACTTTCGGTCAAAAATTTCCTGCAAAAAGGGGTTGTTGCGTGGTGGCCTTCTGTATTTCTCTCGACCCACTGCCCTCAATTTCTCCGTCGGGAGTGCATGAAAGCATTGTTTTCGAACGAAGTTAAAAGCCCTTTTTCGAAAACGTGCCTTCGATGAAAGAAGATCAAGACATGACCCATGTTTTTGGGTAAATCGACAAGGTTATGCTTGGGCGATCTCTCTTCTTTTTTGAGAAAGGGTCTCTCGGTTTACCTTTTGAGACCCCCTTCCCCTCGTCTGACGTGAGGATTTTTGGGGGATTTGGGCCAGGATTTTGGGGAGGGGGTGGGCGAGAAAGCGGAAGAAAGAAGGGAGGAGGAGGAGGAGGGATCCCTTTCCCTTCCTGTCCCCGCGAAAGTCACTGAGGCAAAGCAACACGGCGAAAAAAATGAAAAAGAGGAGTAGTACTTGGTGACCACCAGAGGAAAAAAACAAGAACAGACTAGGTTCGACGACCTGCGGCGAGGATTTTCAAAGGATTGACTGAGTTCTAAAGGATTCTCAAAGACTTTTTCCTTCCATCGCCCTAAAAAACCACAAAAATTTAAGCGACTTTGCGTTTTTGACCTTTTTTGACCTCAAGATGACCTCAAAACTCAAATTTGACATGATCCAACATAATTCGGGGGTGCCCGAGATTTTCAATTTTCAATTTTATATAATTTTCTGTCTGAGCACTCTTTGGACCTTAATTTTGCAATTAAAATCTTTTTGGGTTATTTTCTCGCAACGGGTTGGTCACAGGAAAAAACTTTTTTCGGGTTGGGATTCTTAAATTTTGAGATCTACCTAAGTTATTAGTATCACTTTGAGCTACAAGGTCGTCTAGGGGGCGTACACAACAACAACAACAATTCGGACCATTTCTTGACCTGTCGGCTATCGCCGCAGGTAAAAACTGCAGGCCGAAAAAAGCAGGAGCAGCTTCGGCTTATCTTGTTTCCTCCATTTTTGCCCCTTCCTCCTCTGCCCGCCACGAAGGGGAAAAAATTGGAGAATTAGCCGGGAAAGGAAATGGGTTCTTTCCGTCTGACCTTCGAAAGTCCATTTTTCCCTCGTGGGCCCCACTTTCGTTTCCCATATGGCGAGGAGGGGAGGGAACACTCTTTTTAAGGAGCTTCTACTACATTCCAATTCCGCCGGTGTAGGAGGAGGAGAAAAAGGAACAAATCCATTAATCGTCGGCGGAAATGCTGCTATGAATGCACTTCTATCTTGTCTTTTCTTCGTGGGAGGGAGGAAACGACAACAAATAAAAGCCGCTTGAAGGGAGGGAGGGAGGGATTGGTCAAGATTGGCAGATTTGTGTGTTTTGTGCGGCGACGGAGGCAACATAGTTTGGGTTAAGACGAGGTTCGCTTCCTGCTGCTGATGGGACACCCAGATAAAAGTTAGAACCAATCGGTCCAAGTCGCCATCAGTGGTGGGCGGAGGAGGAGGAGAAGGAACAAGAACATACTTTGTTCAATGACCTGCGGCGGAAATTAGCAAAAAGATCAAAAGAACTGGTTAACTGTAATATTTTTTTTTGCTCTCTTAAAAAAGTATAAGATTTGACCTTGTCTTAGAGTTTTATCTCTTTCAATATCAGTGATATCGTGTGATCTCCCAAGGCAAGGGAGACTCAAAATATAAATGGTTAATCTCTCACTATGATTTCAGATTGGGTGTGACCCCCCTCCCCCCTCTCTCTTCATAATAAGTACAGATGGAGGGGGGAGGGGGTCACACCCCAAAATGAAATTATGTGGCGAAACCAGACCACTGGGACTGTAGTCTCAATCTCACACTATGATATTGGAATGTGGTGTGACCCCCCTTCCAGTACGCGGTGGTGGTCCCAGGCGGGAAAGACGCGAATTGAGTTTTTTAATTGTTCCGTGACTAACTGAACCCTTTTTAATATATTCTACGCCCTTTTACGCTGTTATGGCCGAAGCACGTGTGCGTTCGATTTTGCCTCGTGCTTGAGAAGCAAGGACATTTTTTGTCCTCATCGGTCGAGATATATAGACTTGGAGTGGGCTCCGCGCAACCTCAACCAAAACAAACGCTCGAAAGTGATCTCCGTGAAGTTTGTGTCCACCAAGCCCCTCGTGGGCGTCGGCGGCGGGGGTGAGGGCGTGGATGCACCGCCGGTGAGTCCCCAGCAGGTGCCTCTGCAGCGGCAGGTCGATCCGGTGCCTGCTAGGCCCGCCTAACTGCTTCGCCCGCCCCTCCCCCTCTTCGCTCCCGCCAAATTCTATTACCGCTGCCAGCGGCATTGGCAAGGAGACGGGCCAGGATGCCGAGACCGAGCTTTTGGGACTTGAATGAGGCATACAAGTGTGTGCAAGAGGGAGACTCCCTCATCAACAAGCTGAGGAAGCCCGAGCTGGTCAGGGCGCTGTCGGCGCTGGCGTGGTACGCCAGGACGATCCCAAATGCACCTGAACTTCTCCTGGAGGTACGTGCCCTGGCTGGCAGGATCACGGATGGGCTGGACAAGCCAGGCACTGACGACTACGTGGACCACCCATGGAGGGCCCTGATGGGGCAAAAAGGCCTCACGCCCTTCTCCTACACCACGTCCCTCAAACAGGCTGGTGTCCCTCAGGCCCCACCACCGCTCCCAGGACATGCTCCAGCCTACAGCTACGTGCCTGACCCTGACCCTGGTGCTGGTGCTGGGACTGTTGCGGCAGGTACTGGGCAGCTGGCAGACGGTGGCGAAGCAGGGAGAGGAGGAGGAGGATATCTTCTCCAACCTGGGCACCCTCACCATCCCGGCTGGCGTCGGGGGAGACAGCGGCGTCGGCGACAGCGGCGGCAGCAACCCCAATGGGAATGGGAAGGTGAGTGACCACAGCTCCTGCAGTATCACTAGTCTTGCAGCTCCTCCTAGACAGCTCGCTAAAGCGGGTGTAGTTGGGGATGATGGGCTTGTTGACGAAGGTACAAACGTTGCTGGGGTTGCTGGGGTTGATAGGGACGGGGGTACATCTGCTGGAGGGGGGAATGTAACCTCTCAAAAAGCTCCAAAAGCGACCTCGACCATGGTATGGCGCCCCAGGGTCTGCAACCGCGTGTGGAAGGGCAAACAATGCCCCAACAGGTCCAACGGCTGCAGGTTTGCCCACCCCACCCCCTGCAACAACGACCGCTGCAAGCCCGGCCCAGCCCCGGGCTGTAGGGCCTTCCACCCGGCCGTGAGCAAGAAGGGCCCGCCGGTGAGCAAGGGGGACCCCGGCAAGAAGGGAAACGCCAAGGGGAGCGTACGCAAGGGCGGCGGCGCTCCCAAAGGGAAGGGGCCCAATGCAGGGAGGATTGGCGGCACCTCCGGTGGCGGCAGGGGCAGCAGCGGCAGCAACGGCCACAGCAGCAGCAACCACCACAGCAACAACAACAGCCGCCCCAGACCGAATGGCCTCCAGCTCAGGGAGAGGCTGGAGATGATGGAGAGGCGTCTTGGACTGCAGGGGGACGACGGGGGGAGGATGCCCTCCTACCGCGACGTGGCGGCCAGCAGCCTCAACGACAACAGCAGTGCCTGGTGGGTGAGGGCGGCCGGGAACCCAGAACGCAGGGACGAGGGCTGCGCCCACGCCCGTGCCCAGCTCCCACCGGGGCTCATGGACGCGGTGATGGCCGCGGTGATGGCCGTGGTGGCGGACGGAGGGCAAAGGCTGCAGGCTCAGGCGGTGCAGGGCCAACGGCCCTATCGCTGCTAGGCCTGAACGTCAACTCGCTCGGCAGGCCTGGCAGGGAGCTGGAGCTGCAGCACCTGCTGGGCTACCATGGGCCGACGGTGGTGGCCCTATCAGAGACAGAGGTGCCGGAGCAGGACAACTCGATCGTGTTCAGGGGATACACGATTTTGTTCCCTTCCCTGTCCGCCAACAATAAATACAGACTGCTCCTACTAGTTCGACAGGATGCTGCTGCACAGTACAGGGCGAAGGTGGTCAGGACCACGCCGCTGGAGATCTGGCTGGAGCTGCACCTACCGTGCGGGCCAACTTTGGTCTGTGCCATCTACAGACAATGGACTGCCAATGAGGAGGCCGACCTGCAGGCCTTCCACGGCAACCTCAGGGACTTCTCGGCCAAGTACGACAGGATATTAGTCCTGGGGGATGTCAACTTGGACTGGTCCAGGAGAGGGGACCCAAAGTACTACCGCCGTAAGCTCCTCCAGGAGCACTGCGACTGTCTCCAGGAGACCCAGCTCCGGACGGCGAACGAGCTCGACCCCTCCCCCACCTGCAAGTCCTACGCAATGTTCGCGGGCCCTGACGGGGACAGGAGCGCCAAGGAAAGCGTGCTGGACCACCTCTACTACACGGGGATGCCCCCCCCCAAGTTCAGGGTCCTCCCCTTTGCTGCCACGGACCATAGGCCCATCCTCGCGCTCTTCGAGCTCAAAAACAGCAGGAGCAGCCTCAAGCGGTCCACCTGCAGGAACTTCAAGTCCCTCGACGCCAGCATCTGCTGGGCCATCAATGCGGAGAAGCTGAGCTCAGTCTTCCATCTCGACGACGTGGAGGAAATCCACAGGGTCATCGTCAGGGAGATCACCGCCGCCATGGACCTAGTGATCCCGCAGAAAACCATCTTGGTGAAGGAGAGGAAGATCCCCCTCTATCTCTCGGCCGCCACCCTCAGGGCCATGGAAAACAGGGATGCCGTTGCTGCTAAGGGGGACAACCATGTGCTCTACAGGAAGCTCCGCAACAAGGTCAACCGGCTCGTAAGGAAGGACAAGCTGGCGAGCAACATGGCCCTGCTCAAGAAGACCAAGCTGGACCCAAAGACGGTCTGGACCATAGCCAATGAGGCCACGGGCAGGGCCAGCAGGTGCGGCCTTCCACCCCGCTTGGTGAAGGCTGAAGAGGTCGTGGAGGGCGACTTCAACCTGGCCACCTACACCAACTCCTTCTACCTGAACAAGATCATTGAGATCAGGCGCAGGATCGACGCCACCGCCGCTGATGGGGATGAGCCCGCTTCCCCCCCTACAAAGTCGGCCGCCAACGACAACACCCAGTTCAGGTTCCGCGCCCCTACGGAGGGAGAGGTCCTAAGGATCATCCTCCGCCTGAACAACACTCAGGCCCTGGGGGTTGACGGGATCCCGGTGGCGGTGCTCAAACAGCTGGCCCCTGTGATTGCCGCACCATTCGCGCACCTCATCCGACGGTCGTTCGAGACCTCCACAGTCCCCAACGGGTTCAAGTTGGCCAGGGTCACTCCGGTGTACAAGGGCAGGGGCAAGGCACTGGACGACGTGGCCAACTACCGCCCCATCTCCATCCTCTCCTCCATGTCAAAAATAATGGAACGAGCAGCTCTTCTCCAGCTCTCCCCCCATCTGGCACCTCTTCTCCCGCAATCCCAACACGGGTTCAGGCCCAGGAGGAGTACATCCATGGCGATCCTGGCGGCGCAGGGCTCTTGGGCGGAGGCGAGGGCCAGGGGACTGCTGGTTGGCATCGCTGGCTATGACATGTCCTCAGCGTTCGACACCGTTGACGCTGGGATGCTCACCAAGAAGCTGGAAGGGCTTGGCGTCAGGTGCAAGGAGAAAAAATGGTTCAGCCACTACCTGCAGGGCCGCCAGCAGCAGGTGGACCATAATGGCACGTGCTCCTCTTACTCCCCAGTACCTTTCGGTGTCCCTCAGGGGTCGATCCTGGGGCCGGTGCTCTTCCTGGTCCTGGTCTCGGACCTCCCCTCCGCCATCCTACGTGGCGGCGGCGGTGACGGCGGAGGCACTGACGGCGGCAGCGACGGCGGCGATGGCAACAGGGACGGCCTGGAGGTAGGCATATCCGGCTACGCCGACGACGTTGCAGTCTGGGTGGCTGGCAAAGACGCCTCCCTTGTCAGGGAGCGCCTGGAGCAGATCTCCAAGTCCCTCATGAACTACTGCTCCATGAACTATCTTGCTCTCAACGGGAGCAAGACACAGGTGCTTTGGAGTGGCTGCACTGCCCAGCCAGTGCGAGTTGGAGACGTACTGGTCCCTCCTGCCCCCACCTTTGAGTTCCTGGGCATCTCCTTCGACAAGCACCTTGCTGTCACCCCTCACCTCAACGCCTTGGTCAACTCTGCCAAGGCCATGGTAATCATGTGCCGTAGACTTTTGCAGCATCTCCCCTCCCCGCTGGTCAAGACGATCATGCAGTCGATGATCAGGGGGAAGATAGGATACGCCTGTGCCGTGCTACCCCCTCGTTTCAATGAACAGGATCCTGTGAACGGACTCATGGCCAAGATCCAGACCTCCCTCAATGAAGTGGCGAGGTCCATCGTCGGCTGCAGGCGCAGCGACAGGAGGAGAGTGGAGGAAATTTTGCAGGAGTCGTCAATTCCATCCCTGAACAAGGTAGTGATTGAGACTATAGGAGTCGAATGCTGGAAGGCACTAAACGTGAGAGACGCGCCCGACCTGCCCCTGGCCCCCATCGGCACCCTCCTTATGGCCAGCCGCAAGTGTGACAAGAGAAAAACCCGTGCTGTCTCAAACAATAGTCTCCCCCCACCAACAAGAATACAGATGGATGTCTTTGCGTGGTGGGCCCATATAGTGTGGAACACATCCCCCCCCCTACGTGCTGCCACCACGTTGAACGCGGCCAAGTCCGCTGCCACCAGTTTTGCCGCCTCCGCCCCCAACTAACTCCAGAGCCCCCCCTCCGCGAGCATTTGACTAGTATCTAATTTATTGACTAGTATTTCTCGACTAGATCTGTCATTTTATTCCTTACTGACTAGTTCAAGAAGAAACGCGGCTGTACAACTGTCACACCTGCTCCCCAGGTGCTATTATTGCCTGTGAGCCACCTTTTAATGTTTATTGTAATGACACGCAGCTCCGCGAACTACCTGTCAATGGTACGGAGCACCTGACGCGAATAAAATAGATTCATCATCATCATACATAAGCATCGAAACCATAAATGAGCTCTCAAAATAAAAAATAACAATTGACAAAAAATATGGGGTTTTACTTTGTTTTTTTTCTAGACCAGACTTGGTCTCTCCAGAAAGCCCATGTATAAGAGTTATTTCCCACAACAACAACAACTACAACAACATTTGTATCAACAACCGGGGTCACTAGTACTACGTAAGTGAATGCTAAAACCAAAAACCACCTTAAGTTTTTTTCCGTGCATGCACTCACCTCCCGGCGCTAGGCTGCTTCTAAGAATGAGCCCGAATGCAACCCCTCCCAGCACTCCTGCCAGGGTGGCCAGGGTGAGGGCGGACCCCTTGAGGCACTCGCGGACGCGGACCTTGGCCATCTTGGAGGCGAAAGAGACGGAGGAGGAGAAGGGGATTCCCTGGACGGAGGACAGACAGTCAGGAGGCGGAGGCGCTGTTGGTGGCCGTCGGCGTCGATCGAGGCTACCCGCTGCTGGAGGTGGAGGAGGAGGAGTCCTCGGCTATTCCCAACCCCGATCGTCCTCAGAACACGATGATGTCGACCACCACGACGGAGTGTCCTAAAGAGAGAGAGAAGAAGAAGGATGTGTGGTGAGATTAGGAAGGGACGCTCACAGAGGAGGAGAGTGAGAAGTGTGAACGTTTGTACGGTACTGTACTATAACGGCATCGACAAGAAAGAAGTAAGATAGTAGTCAACGGCTGCGACCATTCCTCCACCTGTCCAGCCCCAAGTGCTGGGCAATGAGAAATTTATTTTGTGGCTCCGTTGGATTTTCCCTGGCTTTTTTTTTCATGTGTCAAAAATACAGTACAGTACATTGAGCCTTCACACAGTTCGTGTAGTAAGTTATACTCGAAAACTCCCTTCTTCCGGAAGCGCAAAAACGACTTCAAGATTCGCGATGTGGACTTGGCCGCGGGCAAAAAAAGTATAGCGTGAGAGGAGGAGCAGTTTTCGAAATGTATCTCTTGTGTTGGCCCGATGATCCGCCCGCCGCCGCCGCCGCCGCCGCCGCCGCCGCCATCGTTTCACGGCAAAGTAATTGAAAACTGAGACGAGGCGAGAGGGAGGAGGCGCTGCAGCAAGAAGGGCCCAAGGGAAGATACTTAACTTCGAGCAGGGGGAAAGCGCTCGTTACAGAGATTGTGCAGTGTAGACAAAAGACGGTCGGAGAGGCTTTCTTTAGCATCAAAATGTGTAAAATTATAGAAGTAATTAAAACACTTGATCATTCCAGCACTACTAACGTCGTTCGATAAGGGCGTCATCTGGACCAAGTTGTTCCCTCAAATTTATAGATTGTCCACTTCAGCAGCAGCTCCATAGATCATGTTGAAATTGACCCCGTATCCTATTAAAAGGATATTTGCTGACTACTCTTGAAAATTTCTGTGGCAATCGCAAACTCGGCACAAATGATCCCTCCTCCTCTCTGGTGGAGAAGGATCGAGCGCCCTTAGGGATTATTTAAAATTCGAGCACTACCAGAGATAATTGTGGCAACGAGACGAAAAAGAAATATAACGGGTGGCCCAGCCAAATCTGACCCCCCCAAAGTTGCTGTTGTTGTTGCTGCTGTTGCTGTTGCTGCTGTTGCTGCTGTTGCTGCTGTTGCTGGTCCTGCTGATCTTGCTGCCACCATACAAAAGAACCATTTGTGTGGTGTAAAGCAGCTCTTTCTGTCTTTTTTCTGTTTTTTCTGTCTCTATCTATCTTTTTTCAAGTCAAATTTTCCCCATGTCCGCGCTCTCTTTATATTATATTTTATTATATTTTTTACTGTTGCTGCCGAACCTGTTCAAGGTTCGGCAGCAACAGAAAAAAATATAATTTTTTCTCTTGATTTTTTCAGGGCGTTTTTTGCTTAGACCATGGAGCATCTGGCCTTTCTGTTTTCCCCCATAATGTGCATATTTTTCAAGTGATGTGGTCCAACTTCATCAAGAACCCCTTCTGCTACTTCAGCATCTCTAGCTTTAACTCAAAGAGCCCAATTAGCCCAATATTTTGCGTGAACGTGCATGAAAGTGTGCAGAATATTTTCTTTTTTATGTGAAATATTCAAAAATCCCTATTTTTATTGCATAATTTTTTTCCGTCTGCCATTTGGGGGGTCAGGTTACAACGATCCATTGCTATCAAGTCTACATGTGAAAAGAACTCAATAAAAGTGTCACCCTTTTCAATCGAACGCCTCTTCTCTTGACCTTATTGGTCATTTGGTCTCCTCCTTCCTCACTCTTCTGATCCTTCCCTCGATCTATGTCCTTCTGGTTCAATGATCCCCTCCTCGCCTCCTCCAAAGCGATAATCTACTATGTGGGTCCTCTCTCTCTCTCTCTCTCTCTCGTTCCCCATCTCCATCCCGCTTCGCTCAGAGATGGGGGCTCTTTTCTCATCCCTCGACCTTTTCCGTGCCTCGGTCCGGCCACAGTATAACGGCACGAACTGAAAGGAGGGGGCCCCCATACAAGAGTGTTGCTACAGTAGGACCCTAGAGCAGACACAAGAAAAGAAAGCATACAGGTTGCCCAGGGCTGATGTAATGGAAATTTGTGCGCATTTTTTGTCGATTTTCTTTCTGCCGTTGCAGCTCTTTTTCTTCCACCCATCCTTCGAGGGGGGGAAGTTTTTCTTGTTCGAGCTTAAAATGCGCTTTGCCAAGTTTATCACTGCCTTTGGTCTATCGAGGAGAGGGGGGAAACTTTTTCATGCCTCCTAACTTCCGCCCAAACCGCTTGACAAGCTCTTGTGGTGTGTCTCCCCCTCCCATACTGATCTTTTCGAATATTGAAGTGGTTGCCGTTCTTCTGGGTTTTCTTGGTCAAAGAGAGATGACTCCTTGAGTCTTCAAAAACGAGGAAAAAACTCCTTCTTTCTCCAATTTTTAGTTCCAAAAGACGGAAAATCCAGAAAGAGGAGGATGAGTTCGTGCTGCGATAAATACATGCTTCCTGTATCTCCATCTCTTTCTCCCTTCTTGGCTGCTTTTGGCTACATGGGTTATATTGGAAAGGATCCCTGGAACGAGGGATCGAGGAGGAGGAGGGAGGGGGTAGGACCGGAAATTGCGGTAAACTATCCCACAGCTTCGGGATGAGGGAAGAAGGGAAACTGTTGATGAAGATATTGGCAGAAGTATTGGACCCGAGAGAAACGTCGCAAGTAAGTTAGTTTCTAATGAAAGGGAGATGTAACCATTGTATTTTGCACCAGTTTTCGTTAGTTGTACCCTCCATAGCCGCTGCATTCGAAAAAAGCCACGCCACGAACGCGGCAGGGCTTTGTTTCCAAAAATATATGGGAGGAAAAGACTGCTTTACTACGTACTGTATGTCCTCCTTTTCGTGGAGGAAACGCCGCCTAAGTGGTCGGTTCAACAGGTGTTTTCGTAAAACTTCTGCGTTGCGTAGTATGCGTGCTTTTGTGGAGCGTCGCTGTCTAGTCTTATTCCCGCGAAGAGAGAGAGAGAATTGGGGACAAAAGAAGTAACGCGAGACGAGGGTTGTTGTATTGCGTGTGTGCTTGTTCACTTGGGGTGTTTATCATATTCAACAAAGTAAAGTACATGCAGAAAAGTAGTGTATCTGTTTCATCAGTGAGATCGTTGTTTCCCGTGTATTGTGTATTGCACGAGGGATCGATCAAAAGACTTTGCTACGAACAGTTTCTATTCCGTCTTATCTACGAGGACTTCCACTGGTATAGGGGAATTTTCCCAGTACCCCGATGCTCCAATGGAAGGAGGGTTTCTGCTGTTTTGTGGTTGGAATAGGTGCTTCCAGTTAAATCATAAACAAATGTGCGTTGCAAATGTGTAAGCTGGATGCTTCTTACCTCCATCTGGTCAAGGTCTATTTCGGGATCAATTTTGGGCTCGTCGCATCCCTAGCTCCCTCGCTTTATCCCCTCGCCCTTGTTCGCCAGATGGTGGTATGTGAAAAAAGGCGCAGATTGGGCGATCGCACAATTTCTTGTGTTCTCACTCCTCCAGATCGCTTGTCTCTTCATATTTCATTGTTGCTACTCTTTTAAACTTTGGATATGTTTCCCCTTGTTTCATCGAAATGAGAAATTTGCTGTACTTTTCCTCCAAACTTTGTCGCAAAAGGTTGCAATTAAAATCGACTAAATAAGGACGAAATGGGCTTAGATATTGCGTAGCGGAAAACTGAATTTCTCGTTGGTACGTTTAAGGGAGGAGCTCCTCTTTTTCTTCTTGCTCCTTCTTCTATCCATGCTGGAACACTTCTCTTTGGTCACCAGTTCGACGGGGTTCTCCGGCGGTGGGAGGGGACGAAGGAGGATGGTAATATTGCACTTGCATCGGCGGGAAAACTGCGGGATGTATCGAAGGGAGATCCAAAGTGGACTACTCTACCCGACCCGACCCGTCCAGAATAAGGAAGGGAGGGAGAGGAAAGACCCCTTTGGGAACCCAGCACTCTCATTTCGAACGGCGGGCAGACGGACGGACGGCAATGTTCATTTTTCGAGTGAGCGCACATCGTTCAGAGATGGGTATTGCGCGACCAGATTCTTCCACAAACTTGCAACATGTTCCTCTTTTACAAACTTGTTTTGCAAATGGCAAAAGAGGACAAAAAAGAAAGGCAATAGTGGGAATATATCGTAGAGGTGTCCCACGTATGCCTTCTTCCCCGTCCTCCTCCCTCTCTTCCTAAGCGAGATTCAGCGCCGACGACTACACTTGCTTCTCTTGCACGTTGGGGATCGTTGCTCGATCGTCTCCTCCTCCTTTTCTCTCGATTGCTTGCGTTCTGCTCCCCTCTTCTCTTGCATTGCATGCCTCTCTCTCTTCCCCCCCCCCCCCGACTGTGTTCATACAGAATACGACAACAGAGGTTCACTTAAGTGGACGAAGCCGGAGAAGGGAAGGGGGAGTTGGGAATGGGCATTGGGTTGGAGCGAAACAAGCAGCCCATCCATCCGCACTGCTCGTCACCGCACATTCCGTGCAACAACAGTCAAAGGCCGGACGGACGAAGCCATGTCGGTCGGTCGAGCAAAGTGAGCTCAAACTCCACTACCAAGGAGGGAGGGGAATTATTGCCATGTACTTCGGCAGATAACTTTGCCTAGAAGAAATAGCTCTGACATATACATATACCTACTGGAAC
>JAAUYB010170870.1_pt1 | contig 14544 bp, 13 predicted proteins | sample 7278071 | NCBI WGS metagenome assembly JAAUYB01 (sample SAMN14350121, study PRJNA611818) | marine sediment metagenome | isolation source: surface marine sediment (1.8m) | place: French Polynesia: Moorea | collected 2018-08
CCTAAAGGCAATATAAAAGAATAATTCACAAATTGTAAGCTGCATTTTTTGCACCCAATTTCACGTGACTCAAGAGACTTTCTTTTGGAAAATGGCACTAATCCCGCTTGTGGTCCAAGGTAACTTGGAAAAAGACATTTCCTACTATTTTGGAGTTGCCTATTCAATCTCGAAGGGCTCGTGGGAAGTTGCAGTTAAAACAATACTATTTGAATACCAAAAAAAGGACCCAAGCAACCCCAACGACAAAGATCCTCCTCCTTTTAATAAATTTTTATTTCTTTCTTGCAACTACGTCGAAGAACCAAAAGTTATTGCTGGAGATCAAACAAGTCTTGAACCAAGTGTTCTATGCAGTTGTCACTTATCAGCAATTCCGGGCAAAAAACGGTTGGTTTCGTTTGAAAATCATGATTTTTTCCGCGTGTCTGCCCCAACTAAAAGATTAACTGTCAAAATTACTGACCATCATAACCAACAGCTCGATCTGGATATCCGAAAAAAATTAAATTTAACAGTTTTCTTTCTGTTTCGAAGAAACAATTAAATTTCACAAGATGGCGAACGGGCGTACCTTGCTACAAGAAGAAATGAAAAAGCATCATGAATTTTTGTGGAAATTGTTTTCTCAAAGGCCATACAAAGTACGGAAACTGCTCCAAGAGGCAAATGATGCCGAACTCCGTACCTTAATTAAAATTTTGTTTTGTGTTGAAGAGGGAGAAATTCCCATTAAAGAAAAACATTACCAAATTTTGAAGAAGAGTCGTCGCCTTAAACCTATTGTCCAACTTAAAAAAAAAGTGAACAATATTTTGCGTTTACCTGTTGCCGCAAAACAAAAGTGGGCTACAAAATTTACTTCTCTCTACAAATACTTATTGTTTCATTTGTTTGATACATAATAAATGAAATAAATTTTTTTTCAGACTCAGCCACGTATAATGGCAGTGACTACAAAAATTCTTATTGATACGGCGGAATACGAAAGATTAAAAAAAGTTGAGACGGAGTACAAAACATTACTTCAGAACCAGAAAGGTGGAAAAAAGTTGTGTAAATGTGACAGCCTCAATGATTCATGTACATGTCCAATGCCTTTAAGTCAGATCATTAACATGAAACAGCAAGAGCACTCGTCAGAGCCCCCTGTGCCAGGAGTGCTACCAAACATAACTGATCCAAACAATGACCTTACAGTGAAGGGTGACAAACCGACCATAGAGGGAAAACATGAAAAAAAAACGGAGCTACGAAAGAACGAACCCGAGTTTGACATCAGTGATTGGCCAAAGGATGAAACTAATTGGTACTATCTTGGCCGCTTTGAGTAAATATGTTTTTGGATCAAATCAGTAGAATTTTAAAAGAAAACTTTCCATTTATATACAAACATTTAACTGATATTAGTGCCATTGATCAGCTTCCAAACACTATTGGTCTACTGGATTGCCTTATAGTTAATACGGAGTAAGTTATTAACATAAATGACATACGTGGGCTGTGCTGAGGAGGGGATTAAATTACATCTAAGCCAAACTAGTAAACAAAAATTCGTTTAGCCGGGGGAGCCGGGGGTTTCAAAATTTTTGCCAAAGAGTGAGAATGTTTTTCTAGCCTCTAGTAGGGGTTATAAAATGTCAGTCTTGGTAGGAGGGAATGGGAGAGGCACAAAGCCAAAAAAAATCAGCTTCAGCCGCCTTCGGCGGCCAAAAAATTCGGCGTAAAATCGGCTGGGGAGGGATAGGGGGTGGGGGTGGGTCTGTAGTATATAAATTTTCCGTCTCAGGGAGGAGTCTGGTTTTCGGCTTGGTAGAAAGGTAGGAGCAGATGTGGGCATCACCGGTCACCCGCCCTTTCGCCCCCCTTCCCCCCATTCATTGGCATGTATGTTGCTTTCCTCCTCTACGCGCCCACGTATGTCTTTGCACATAAACGGGGCATCTTCTTATTCGATGTTTTTTTAGTATTGCTACAGGACCAGGAGAGCATTGGTTTGCAATATTTCGAACCAGCAAGGAAGTTATTGAAATATTTGATTCCCTTGGTGTATCAGCAACATATATTGAGAGATGGATACCTTTTAAATCAGTTTTTGAGTTCAATTCATTCCCCCTTCAGTGTCCAGATAGTTATTTATGTGGAAATTTTGTTATTTTTTACCTAGTAGAACGATATCACAATCTTGATCTCGACTTTGGAGAATTTCTAAATGATATATTTACGCAAAATTGCTCGGAAAACCAAAATACTGTAGAGACATTTTTTAGAGAATTCGGGATTTCTTTAACTTAAAATGGCAAAAATTCCAGTTAAAATAAATGAATCGTCTATGGTACAAGAACTTTCTGTTCCAAAAGACTTTCAAAACATAATGTGTCCTTCTCGAATGTTGGTTTCAGGGCCAAGCATGTGTGGTAAAAGTTCCTTTATACTTGAATTAGTAAAAAATTGGGAATGTGTTTACAACCATACTTTTGAAAGAATAATATATTGTTTACCAGAGGAGTCACTTCATTTACATCAAGATTTTGTAAAGCAATTGAGAGAAGTCTTTCCAAAAATTGAAATTGTTGAAGGTTTACCGCAAATTAGCCTATTGGGAATTAAAGATAACAAAAATCATAAGTTACTAATTTTAGATGATCTTATGACTACAGTTTTTGACAGTCAGTCGATTTTAGATATTATTACAAAAGATTCACATCATTGTAATTGCAGTGTTGTGATTACCAGTCAAAATTTTTTTTACCCTTCAAAATATGGCCGTACATTTGTGAGAAATTGTTCTGAAAAAGTTCTATTCTTTGATAAAACTGATGCGAAGCAATTAAGTATATTATCAATGCAAATATACCCCAATAAGCCCAATTTTTTAAAGTCTTGCTTTAACTGGATACACCACCATAGGCCCGAATCAAAACTAAAATATATTTTAATAGATTCTTCAATTCTTAGTCATTTTCCTCACAATGCTTTAGTAAGAAGTTTTATTTTTCCGAATGAGGAAAACAAAGTATACCCTGTTCTCTTTTTCCCTGGTGATGAGAAAAAAGAATAATATGTGGTGTGAAACAAAAGTAAAATGTGCTTTTTTATGCTTCTTATGCTTATTTCGGCTTGCGGCATCCTTTTCTTGTACATAAGATAAAACAAATCACCCGTACGACACGCAACATGGCAATTTTTTTTTCATCAGATGTAAAGAAAATAAGTATATATTACGAACAAAACATACCTTTTGTTTTCGGCGATTCGTTGTGCAAAAACACAGTGCGAAAGTTTTCTGCGCATTCTGTGTTGCGTTCACATCCTAACGTATTCCCAAATCACAAAACCTTCCAGAAACCCCTTCGCTCCTACGAAAAAGATCCTAGAATCCTTGTTCAAGGTTTCGTGACTAGAAAACTAAGCTGAACATGCGTTTCCCAACGTATTCCCAAATCACCGAAGTCACAAAACCTTTGAGCGACCCCTTCCCTCCTACGAAAATATCTTAAAACTCCTTCTTCAAGGTTTCGTGACTAAAAAACTGAGCTTAACGTGCGTTCTTAACCTACACCCTAACGTATTGAACGTATTCCTAATCACAAAACCTTTCAATCAGACCTTCCTTCCTACAAAAAAATCTTAAAAACTCCTTCTTCAAGGTTTCGTGATTAAAAAACTGAACTTAACTAGCGTTCTTATAACCTACACCTAACTTATTGAACGTATAATACGTATTCCTTTCAATCACATTTCCCTTACTAAACATAACGGCCTTTTTTGTACTTAAAGTAAACCAGCGGTTTTTCGAGTCCAGTTGATGCAGTCAAAGAATACGTGGGCGTAGGGGGGAGGGGGGCTAACGACTGCCTCTAAAGGTCTAAAAACCACTCCCCTGCCCTGGTGGACCCCCTTATGTAGTGCTGTTTCCCCCCCCTGGCCCCTGACCGCCGAAGCTGGCCGAAAATTTCAATATTTACCTACAAATTTTGTCCGTGTTCGCTCCCTATCCCCCACTGACAATTTTTTTTGTTTGCCCCCTGCCCGGTGAAATGTTGAATGTATTAACATATTCCGCCTTTTCACTTTACAAGGCAATCATTTTATTCTACGTTTCCAGGTAACCAAATGGAACAGTTTCTTTTGTTACTTCATGAGAACAGAATCGTTGGACATCGATTTCATTGGATACTCTTACATTTAACAGTTTTTGAGTAATTTTTGTTTCTTCTTTTAGGACAAACTGACGAATCTGGGGTACATTTAAAGTTTTAACTTTGTTTTCATTGCGAGCTAATAAAATATTTTCATAACCAGTGGTTGCTTGCGATGCAATTGTACTTGAGAGTAGCAGACCACTTGTTTTTGTACAGGTATGTTGCGTATTATCAACTTTATAATTAATACAATAGTTTTTCCTGCCTAAACAGGCAAAAGATTGGATAGTAGCCTTTGCTCCTAGTTCGTGTTTAAATTCGCCCAAACACGGAGAAATTGACAGAGGAAGAGCTTTTTGTTTCGGGCCAGCAAAAATGATACTGTCCGTGTCGACATAATAGGGCTCGAACCCATTTTCTTTTAAATTAAGAAGCGTTTTGTGAAGATGAATTCTTCCATATGCAGTTACGAACGCAGCTATTACACAGTTTCCTGATCTTTTTGGCCCTCTTTTTAAGTCTTCATTAGGCAAGACTTCAAGTTGACAAATTTCGTTTGTAACAGGAAAAAAATCAATTAGTTCATTTTTAGCAAAAGCTTCCTCAATTTGCTCTTGAGAGTTAACAAATAATGTTTGGGGAAATTGACTTCTTTGAGCAAATTTACCTAGCATAGAATTCGCTAGCAACTTGTACGTCTCTTGTTTTGAAGGATTGAATTGAATATCATTCATTTGCAACTGAAGAGCAGTAGAAAATTGCATTTTTTCGTTAATTGACTTCAATAAGGCTTCTTTTTCAGTGTAGGATACGCAGTGTTGAAAGAGATTAGAATGCTAAAAAATTCAATTAATAAACTGATAAAGGACTGAAATAAGTTAACAAACCCGTAGTTTATAGGACGCCAACACTTTCATATACTTTTCCAAAATTTTCTCTTGCTTGCCGAAATGGTACACCTCAAAGATATCCAGGATCTAGAACGAATGGAGAGAAATAAATTGCATGAGGGCAGTGAGGCATATTTCCCGAGAAAGAGAAAGAAGAAAGAAGTAGGACTAGGCGTGATCAGACCCGACCCTAAAAGGGGCGCAGAAAATAATTTTTCCCTTTGACCCATGTTTGGACTTAATGTATCTCCTGACCAAACCCAACGTAAATAGGAATAGTCGACCTATGCCCACTTTAGGGAGCAGAGAGTAAGAAATAAGAGAGCCCATGAATATGGGCAGCAGAAACACCGTGGCTCCTTCCCCGAGGAAGAACCACCTCACTTGTGTAAAGTAAAAAATTTCGTCCGTATTACATTATAGATTAGAAGGTAAAGATGGGTTTCGTACGAATACGAAATGTGACTCGGTCAGGATAACAAAAATCTTGCTAGAAAAAACATGCGGTGAATCTCCGTTGAGGAAAATTCCCGTTTGCAGCATAAAATAGTTTAGTACGTACACGTACATGTTGCTAATTTATAACGGTAAATACGGGGTAGTTAGTAAGGAGGAAAAGAGGCACGACAGTAATAGCAAAAATAATAATTAAAGTTCCTTTGAGCGAAAATTTTACAGCATGGTGATTTGGGTGACATCTGTCGAGACTTTTGTGTCCTTTTCGTTCCGTCTTGCTTCACGAAATGCGATGTGGTTATAGAGGGCGCCATTGATCTATCGCTGATGCGAGAATGACGTCAACCGTTAAAAGCTAAAGCTGGGATCGAAATTAATAAAACTCATAAAGAGCCGATAGGAAAGTCGAAATTTTTAGAAATTAGGGAAGATGGAAGCGGAGACGGAAGGGGAGAGAGGGGTCGAAAGGGTAAAGGGAGGGAGGTGGAGCGGTAAAAGGGGTAAATATTCTAGCTGTCGAGGTGGCGAATAATTTTTTGTTTCATTTTTTACAAAAGAGACAGGGGATAACTTAATATGTTTCTTACCTGATATCCTAACTGGCAGGCATAAATAATTTCAATGGAAGTATAAACACTAATCCAGGATCGCTCACTGTTAAAAAATTGTAAAGGAAAATTTGCGAGAAAAATTGTAAACATCGTTCAACGTACCTTCGTGTGTGATTGCACTTTACATATTTTGAGTTATTGTTGTTTGCACAGGTACGACAACAAGGAAGAGAAACTTTTTGCGATTTTGGACTCCGGAACGGTAAAATTGGAATGTTTAATGTTTGTGGACAAAGTATGCGGACTAAGAGGAGTCCACAAATCTGTTTCCCGGAAGATAGAATTAATTTGGGAGTGTTTAACATATTTTTTAGGTCATAATAAGTCAAAATTGAATACGGGCCGACCGGAAAAAACTCAGTGGCTGCAATAAAGCAATAAGCACCATTGCGATCCAAGTCGTACATTTTTTCTTCAGGATTTGATTGACAACTCCAATAGAGTTTGTAGACTTCTGTCAATCCTCCTCTTACTAAAACAAAACAAATTTAAAAAATACCATTTAAAAAGTACTAAAAACTCATTTTTACTTTTTAGTATACCTGCTTCTCTTGGATTTAATCGTTGGAGAGGGGGATTGTTATAAATATGCTTCATAAAATATTTGACATCTTCTTTGGTTTCTTTGTCGCTTTTCCATTCACATTCCCATTTGATAATTACTTCTTCAACATCACACACTTTTTGCAACAACTCAGCTTTTTTCTCAAAATTTTGTCTTTTTTGTGCTCTTTCAGTTTCTGTCAATTTTATTTTTTTTTGCATTTATCCTCCTCGTGGCCATGGTAAAAGCATCCATGATAGTACCACGCCTTATTTTCCGCAAATGTATCTGGTTTGCTATAATATAAATCCTTTTGGCCCATGGGGGACCAACTATCCTCAAAATGTAGGTTCGGATATTTCCATTTTAAAAAACTTACAAACTCTAATTCTCCTTTTGAACTTTTGATCGCAATAGGATTATTAATTGTTTTTATTTTTTTTGATTCTTCTGAGAAACGGAGAAATAGTTGAAAAGCATATGAAGCACTTGTAAAAAGAGGCGGTGATAAGGGGTGTAGATATTTTGGTGCATTTTCCGACGAATAATGTATGTGATGCAGTAGTGTTTTCTGCGACAAGAAAGCTTCTTTTATAAAGTCTAGAACGCTGAAAGCTAAAATGTTGATTTTCCTTTCGAGGAAACGCCAAAATTCTGTTTCAAAACTCCATGTGGATGGATATTCTTTGATAAAATGTTCTTTAAGCAATAAATCTTCAGAGGAATCTTCGAAACAAAAAAAATCGTCAATATTAGGAGGCGGTCCGCTATATCCGAAGTTTTGTTTTGAAATCCATTTAAGGGGAAAGTAAAAAAGAGGCATGGTTATTCGTTGGCCTAGAGTTTTTAAAGAAAAATTTAAGTAGTTTTGAGCATCAATAAATCTAAGACTCAAGTTGTGGTCTTCAATCAACAAGATTTGATTATGCACTTTAACAACATTTGGTGAAAATCCGTTAGAAAGTAAAGATTGAAGAATATAAATCATATGGTTTGCCTCATTGCAGTGTAATATTATTGTTGAATTGGTAAATTTATTGTTTATAAGATAGTGAAATAAGTTGTCCATGCAAGACATTTTGGTTTTTAAAAAGGCATTGGGACATTTTGTGGTTTTTTTCTTTTCCCAAAACGCGTTTTTTGACCTTCTGGTGCAAGTTGTTTGTTACAAAAATTGGGAATATAATCACATGTCAGAGCTTTTTCTTTGCATATTTTATAATGGGCTCCTAAAGTACCCATTAAATCATCATCAAAAAAGAATTTTCGTGAAAATGATTGCCTTCCTTTTTCCTCTTGAAGTAAAATACATGCAAAGGGCACTTCTTCTTTAGGCAAACTATTACAAAACGCACATACTTGTTGAACTTTGTATAGTTCGAAACAATTTTTACACTTAGATATATTGTAACCACTATATTCAATTTGCAAAAATGCCAGATTAGTATACTCTTCTTTCGGTGCAAATTGTTTTAAAGTACAAAAGTGCGGGGTATTTTTTTCATCCCCGCAAAAATTACAAAAACGAGTCCCACAAATATGTTTTTGTTGAATATGATCTTGCGATTTAAAGAAATTGTTCCTCGACTGGTAAATTTTACATTTTGGACATTTCCAACCCCAACGGCAAACTTTTTTTTTGTGATGATCAAAACATGAGGTAGAGTGATATGAAACATGGCAATTTGAACATTCAAGAGAAGGTGAAGCCATGAGTAGGCCGTCACAATACATGTCTATGGTTTCGTAAGTTGTATATATATCTTTTTGCAAGTACGGCCTACGACACGCAAAACAGTTAGTGACAAAAGAACAGTGGTGTTCACATCCACGTGATGTAAAAAATTTTTGACAATAGCAGCAAAATTTTCCAAATAATTTGAAAAATGGCACCAATCTCGGAATGTAACAAAGATTATCTGTCTTATTTTCTTGACTTTGTACGACCAAAAATATTTGTCGTTTCTTAGGATCATAAATAGGCGGATGAAACGCTACAAAATTGCCCGTCTTACCATGAAACATTTGAGTTTGAAAATCAAGAAAAATTTTTTTGTCATCGACGGAAATAAATAAGCTTTGACAGGAGTCTAAAATTTGTTCTAAAGTTGAGTACCTCAGAGACCTCTTAGTCTGACGTGCAAGATCTTCCACCATAGATGTGATGACGGTAAAATTCTGGGCTATCTCAATATGCGTCCGATAGATTAATGTTTTTCCTTCATTGTACAAAGCCGCTAAAAATGCTAATGTTATTATATATAAAGGCCGTAAGCTGCTATTTGGTTGAGGAACAGAACCAATATACCAAGTTTTTTCAGATTTAATGTGTAGACCGCCTACAAAAAAATCACAAAAGTAAGATTAGCTTTTTATTGTTCTCTTTGAGTGTGATATATTCGGTGATTATAGTTTCTTCTCTTTTGTCTTAACAGAGCATTAATGTGCTTAATTGACAGGACTTTCATTTGGATTTTAAATGAGGGGTTGATTCTTAAAGTTTGATAAGATTTTAGAAAATTGTAGAGCATTGACATTACTCTATTAGCTATAATTTTGGACGGGGTATTAATATCATAGTTTCCAGAATTTAATCCTCTCAGAATTTGACGCTCAATAACCGTGACATAGACTTGATGATGGTTATTTCTGTTGTACTGTGTTTTAAGTTGATCTAAAATTTTTATTATTGCGGTTTTTAAAGCTTTTGCGATGTTAAATACTAAAGGAGGTCTTCCAGCATGTTTAACAAAAATTTTCAAATTAAATAAATGATCTGATGTTGAAAAACGGGTATGTCTTTTGTGGTCAATTTGAGAGGCTCGAATAGCAATATTATTATCCTCATATAAAATAATACCTTCGTCTTCATTATTGGCAAATTTAATGCGTTTTGGAGAGGAAGGGCTATTTGTCTCTTCTTCTTCTTCCTCTGCTTCTTCTTCCACATTTGATTGTTCTGGTGGATTAGAACTTCCGAAATCATGGCCTGTAAATTTTTTTATCTTATTTATAAAAAAGATTTTAGGTAACAATAAAATACCTGCTAGATTGTAACGCTCATTAAGACGGTCTAAAAACTCCTGCTCGGAAAGATCCGCCTCCATGTTAGCTTTCTTTTTTTGCACTAAGACACCTTTCTCGTATTTGACAAAAAGAAAGTCTACATCGATCGGCAGCTTTATTGATCCAACCCATCGCGTGATATCGCCATAGAGGTAAAATGCTAACTTCTAAGCAAAAAGTTCTTAGTTTAAAACATCGCCCGAATTTTACACGTTTCCCAGCTCATCCTTTTTACAATCTTTGTCTTGGCGGTATTGCCCGTCCGAATGCTATTTATGTCCCTCTTCATTTCCGTGCAATACGTGATGTAGATAAAGAAATGGGTCCTAGTACCTTGGCTACTGTGCAAACTACAGTAATTGAACCGCCAAAAATTCAAAAAACAAAAAAAACCCCAAAAACTCCAAGATATGAAAAAGTTCCATTAATTCCCATTCAAAAAGGAGGTGCAAGGCAACAGAAGCGAAGAAATCAAAACGAACTACCCACACGAAAAATTAAAAAAATTTCAGAATCAAAGAAAGACATACATTCTCAAAAAGAAGAAAAAAAGAAAAATGCAGTAGATGAAGAAGAAGAGATAGGAGAAAATCAAAACAAGGAAGAGGAAGACGAACCTCAAGAAGAAGAAGAAGATGAGGATGATACGGAACCGGACGAGGAAGATGACGAAGAGGACGAAGAGGAAGATGCCGAAGAGGAAGATTTAGATAGCGAAGGAAATGAGGAAGAAATTGAAAAAAAAGAAAATGAAAATGAAAAGGCCATTGCAAATGCTCTCATGCATCCTATGAAGGTAGTTTAAAATGCCCTCTGAAAATTTAATAACTTTTTTAATAATTTAGGTATCGTCGGTAGAATTCCGCCAGCTTTTACACCAGAGACGTCAAGAAGGACGAGGCAATCCAGCTGAATTAGGCAGCTTCCGCAGAGTTCCCTAAGATGGCTTCAGGTTCCGGGTAAAAACATAAATTAAAAAGTACACTCTTGCAGTTTTAAGCCTTTTTTTAATTATAGGATCCTCGTTGAACACGACGCCGTACCAGCGCAAGATTGGGCTGAATCTCTCTTTGAAACAAGAAAAAGAGACTCAAGGTTTGAATGCGTCGAATTCCAAAGCTATTATCCCATGAACAGTCTTAGCAATGCCAGAAAAATAGACTTTTTTTTGCCCAGATTTTCGGGGCCCAATGTTTACCTCCCAGAAGATCTCTATCTCAAACTTGAACTAATCTTGTGTAAATCTGATGGAACCGCCCCCGACAATGCAAATAACGTAGCTCCCTGTAATAACATTTTACACTCAATGTTTTCGGAATGCAAAGTATATCTTGAAGATTATTTACTAAACGATTGTAATGAAAATTACAGCTTTAAAGCAATGATTGTTGACACACTCTCTTATGATGTCTCCGCCAAATATTCGTACCTACAGGCGCAGGGTTATTTCCAAGACACTCCAGGTTTTTTAGATGCTGCTGGCAATGCTTCTTTTGCAACTCGACGGGATTTGTTCAAAAATTCTGAGAAAGATGCTTACGTTCTTGACCCAGTTTCTTTCGTTGGTAAACTGCACACCGATCTAAGATCTACTGAATGTGGAATTATTCCAGGCATTTCACTTCGTATTGAACTTACCTTAGCCAAGCCTGATTTGTTGCTGCTTGTCCCAGATGAGAACGACACTGAAAATTATACTTTAAAAATTCACAATGCGACTCTCTTGTGCTCAGTTGGAACCTTAACTGAAGAGAATTTTTCAAAGCTTTCTCGCAGTTTGGACCATACACCAGCTTCTATTTATTACAGAAAGGTACAAGTTACACATAAGGCTATTCCTGCAAACAGCAAAACATTTGTCTCAGAAAATTTGTTCTCCTCAACGCAACTTCCAACAAGGCTTATTTTAGGATTTGTCACCACAACCGCTTTTCTTGGAGATAGAACCAAAAATCCGTTTAATTTTGCGCGTAAATGGACATATGAAAGTACTACTGAGAGCAATGAAACTCCAAGAAAACAAAGTCTCCTGCGCTGGCTTCCGGTAGATTTGGGCCAAAAGCTGAAAGAGGGCGACAAAGTAGTTTTTCTCGAGAAAATTAGTCTTACTTTGAATGGGAAAAGTCTAGACGGATGGGAAAGCACTGCAACAGAACATCGAGATGTCATGTCCTTTATGAGATTAAACCATTATCTTGGTTTAACTAAGACCACAACAGGAAATAATTTAACCATGGATGAATTCATGATTGGTGGTTGTTTTTTTTGCGTTTATGATCTTTCTACTTCGGGCCAAAGTGCAATAGACTATATCATTCCCTCAGTTCGCTTAGGAAATTTGCGCCTTAAGATTGAATTTTCGTCAACAACGGTGGAGGAAATTTCTCTAGTCCTTTATGCAGAATTCCCTTCCCTCGTTCAAATCGATAAGTTTCGCCGTATCAAAATGAGTTTTCTGTAATGTTAACACACCATACCATAACACCATCCATATATATATTTATGCATTTATTCAAATATACATATCTCTATACTTCGTGTTCCCAACGGGCGTGTATGATCTTGCGGCGGCGAGAGATGGCAGAACAAGCGCTGTCGACTGTTTCTCCCTTTTTTCGTCTCTCCGATACTTCGTGTTGCCGTACTTTTGTCATCATGGCTCGAGAGATGGCAGGAGAAGCGCTGCCGACTAGAGGAGGGACATAATTTATTTAAATGAACGTATAAAAGTTGTCATTTTAATGTTTTGCACTACCACAAAAAAGAGAATATAGTAAATTAGCAAATTGATCACTAGTGATTTACAAGTAACGTGAACAATTTAGAGGGTGCTGTTTAAATGAGCTCGACAGAAATTCCGCTTGCGACCAAAAGCAGATTTTTTTCGGCAATTCTGCTTCTTTGCTCAGGCCAGGGGCCAGTTCAATTTATTTATTTAGAACTTTAAACAATGAATTCCCTGTGAGGCGCAACACAGGCTGAGACCATGCGATGAGCCGACTAGGTGAGCATGGGACTGGTCTACTTTTTCTGAGGCTCGCTTATGCGAGCTGCAATCATATTTAATCTTAAAAACGGATTCCTTGGGATTCTGTCTAATATAAAACCCAAATCGGGTTTCCCCCCTTAAATTTCATCTTTCACACGTATTCCGTTTACAGCTGAATAGCACTAATCAAACGTATTCCTCCGCTATTAACATATTCCTTTTATTGTGAGAAATGAGTGATGGGAATACGACGTATTCCCCAGATACGTAATATATATTCCTCTAAAGTAAACGTATTCCGACTTTGTGCGAAAAAAGTATCAGCCTATTTTCACTCTCGACTCAGTAGAAAAAATAACCTGTCCATGGGTATTTATTTTGCAACTGAATAAAAAAACTCGAAAACTGAATCTATGCATTGACGTACACTAGCAGTAGCTTTCTCTTTCCACCAATTTCACTTGCATTGTGACATTCTTCTTCCTCTTTTCCTCCAGTTTTTTTGCAGTCCCTGCTTCTAGTGCCTCAGAACGAAGACAGTCTTATTCTAGGCCCTCCGTTGCCTGTGGATGAGATACGTCATTCACCATGGGGAACATATGTGCACGAATCTGTAAAAGTAAAAAGAAACGCTCTTAATATGCAAGGTCTTTTATTGGACTGACGACCAAAGGCGCAGTCCAGAAACGCAACATGCTTGTAAAATAGCTGACAATGTGGGAAATTCCCTACACACACAATCTACACCGCTAGGCTCTCCGCAACGCCAGGCGAAGCACGAAAGAGAAAGGCCCCCAGCCCAAATAGCCAAGGCCGGCCGCCTAGTGGTGCTGCTCACACCCCCCTCCAATTAGCGGGGGTACAAGACGGACAGGAATTCAAAAATTTCCCAACATTTGCCATTTTTCGCCAAAAAAAAGACAGGAAAAAACGGGAATTCCCGCCAGGAAAAAAATCTCCCTGTCCAAAAAAGTTTCCCGGCGGCATCTATGTAGGGCCCCGTGAACGCTTGAGCCCCTTTAATACATGTCTATTAAAGTTGCAAAAAAGAAAAATATCCGCACACGGTCAATTGCAGAATCTTGTGGTCAGAGCACAAGATCCTCTTTCAAGCCTTTCTGGGTGCGTCCTCGCCGTAAAAGAAGAGTTGTGTGTGTTCCAATTGGTTCTGCCCAGTAATGTCCATGGAAAGGTGTTCATTCACAAGTGCGGCAATGCCAACATGGTCTATATATTCTTTCCACCTCTTCTTGTCCTGTGTAATAACGCGTCTTTCTGAACAGGTTGAAGCCACAGTCGGTCAGGCTGTCATCATCGGCAGCAGCATATGAATCTGTGTTTTCCTTTCTGATGAAAAAGTCTTTAGCAAGATAAGATTCACTGGGCAAGAACCACAGAAGCCCCTCGGTTTTGTCTAAAAATCTGGAGTATAAAAGCACCTAATAATTTGGAGTCTCACTACTGTCTAATATTTGTGACTCTCACTTCTGTCTAAACCATGATCACTTCAGTCTAAAAAAAGCAAAGTATAGGTTTTGTCTAATTTGAGAAAGTATCATTTGAGTCTACATGGTGGCAGTCCAGGAATAGTCTACAAACTTGAAAAAACCATCTCAGATCTGTTACTGCTTTATATGATTGACTTTTTGTTTGAGCAAACTCAAGCTGAGAAGCAGTCAGTCAAAACCTGGGTGGAAGGGAAGATTGTGGCAAATTAGGCCACCATCTTACCCATCAGCCAGCAGGAAAAAGAGGACTGGCTTATCCAGAGTGTTTGTGACAAAAAAGGTTTTCTGTGTTGACTTTAGGTTATCTGCATAGCCCAGCAAAAATCCATCACACA
>JAAUYB010147598.1_pt1 | contig 14540 bp, 9 predicted proteins | sample 7278071 | NCBI WGS metagenome assembly JAAUYB01 (sample SAMN14350121, study PRJNA611818) | marine sediment metagenome | isolation source: surface marine sediment (1.8m) | place: French Polynesia: Moorea | collected 2018-08
GGGTCGAATCAACGGTATCTAACCCTATGCACGCTACGTAGGGGGGTAAATCAACGGTTTCAGACCCTATGTAATCTAATGCTCCCCAAAATCAACGGTATCTAACCCTATGTAGATTACATAGGGGGTAAAATCAACGGTATCTAACCCTATGTAGATTACATAGGGGGTAAAATCAACGGTATCGCCTACATGGCCGACTTTTCCCACGGTTTCCGGGCCTACGATATCAGCGACCCGAGCATGATCACACCGGTGGGAGATGTCCCCATGGTTTTGGACGGCCCGACTCGATTGACGGTGGACGGCGGTTATGCCTACATGCTCTACGAACACCAATTCAGCACCATCGATGTGCTGGGCGCACCGGACTTCGCGGCTCAGGTACTCATGAATGCCGGGGATGGACTGGATATCGAAGTCGCCGAGGGTTATGCCTATGTGGTGGGTGAGAACGGCCTGCATATCTTCGACGTCAACGATCCGGCCGATCCGCAACACGTGACGACCATTGCCGGGTGGGACGGACAACACCTTGCCTTGGACCCGATTACCGATCGGCTCTATATCGCCTCCGCCACCACCGGTATCCGGGTCATCGACATTACCGACCCCGCCCAACCGGAGGAACGGTATCTTTTTGCAGGAACCGGGTTATACAGAAACCTTGTTCTGTCGGGGGATCTACTGGTCGCTCTTGCGCAAAACCGGGCGCTCGATTTGTTGGACATCAGCAACCCGGATCGACCCGTCTTTATCAGGCATTTCGGCAATAGCTCCGATTTTAGCTCCAGTCGCAGGGGCCTTACCCTGGCTGACGATTACCTGTTACTGGGCAGCGGCCCCTTCGTCAACCATGTGGACGTGTACCGAATCTACTGCAACTGGACTTCAACCCAAACCTTCCGGCAGAAAATGCCGGTCCGGCCCGGCCAAACCGATATTTCAGAGTTAATCCGGTCCACTAACGAGCCCTGCCCCGAATAGGAGCTATGGGGACTTCGGCATATGGATGTGCCGGAGTTTCCAATGCTCGATGACAGCTGCCGCGATTTATTCCCGGATCAGCGGCGGGTAGTCTATCTTGAGGTACTTCAGGTACTTGTCCAGGGGCAACAAATCCATCTCGGCACGGCGACGATGGACGCCCGCCTCATCTTCAATGGGGTGAACGACAGTGTTGCCGTCTTTATCACGAGTCACTTGGGAACCGTAGATTTGTTTTTCACCTTTTTCCATGTGCATGCGGTCGATGACCAAAGCCAGGGATCTGTTGGGCATTTCACCCTCGGCGGCGGCTTTTTTGAGCATGGGCAGGTATTTAACGCGGATTTCCGGCGCGGCGTGTTGAATAACCAGAAACGCGGTCATGCGTTGGTTGCCTACCATGCTCCAACCGGGATAGCCGTGTTCGGCCAGGATGGCTTCAATCAAGGCCAGGTTTTTCTTATCCTTCTCCCCGATCTTTGCCCAAGCCGCGCGTACCTCTTCCGACTGGTGTCCGTATTTCCTGGTCAGGTCTCGCAGTTGCAGGCGCAGTTTTTGATCATCCTCGCGGATGGCGGCCAGTTTTTCGATCAATGCCCGGTTCAAGCCGGCCTGGTGAGTCCGGTGTCTTTCCTTCAGGATTTCCGATAGGCGCACCCATTCCGGTTCTTTGTGCAAGACGGCAAAAGCCTCTTCATCTTCAGTTTCTTCCCAGTCCCTCCAGCCGGCCTCGACAGCCGATGCCAAAAAGGAAAGCGCTCCGGCGATATTTCCCGTCCTGGCGCGGCAAACGGCGGCGCGATGATAGTCCTGGTTGCGGCCTTTTTGAAGAGCAAATGCCTTGTCGTAGGCCTCGGCGGCTCGGACGTAGTCTTCGGCGTTGTAGAAGTAGTGGTGGGCACGGGCGATTTGATCGTAGTAGGCGTCTTCCGAGGCGTAACCCGGGAGCAAGGCTACACCTAACAATATCGACAAAAGCGTCTTCAGCAAAGTATGGGGCATGATCAATGAAAGCCTCCGGGCTTGAACTTTCATTATCTTATCACGGCGTCATTACCCATGCTTCGGATCGATTCGTGCGCAACTCAATCTGCCTCCAAGCCCGGGGCAAGTTGTTTCGGCCGCGGAGTACGTAGGAAGCGATGTTCATCTTCCCCGCGCACTCCGCGGCTCGATTCTATTGGTTTAGCGATTGCAGAGCAGGGTGCCGTTACCGCTGTTGTTTGTGAAGGTCAGACCGCTGGTGTTGCCTCGGCGGTTCAGACCGTTGCAGGATACGTGACCACCGGTGTTGTTGTTGAACATCACGTTGTAGGTTACTTCCGCGTTGGGAGAGTCCCAGAGGACGATAGCCCCGTGGAAGCTGTTGCGGATTTCGTTGGAGGAGACGAAGGCGCCCGGACTGTTGACCAGGTCGATGCCCCACTCATTGCTGCCGGTGATGTAATTGCCCCAGACTTCGATGCCCGGACAACCCGCATTCGCGGCGTAGATGGAGCTTTCACCGGTGTCGTAGAGGTCATTGCGGTAGATCTTCACCATTGTGCTGCCGTAGCAATCGATACCACCGTCGCCTTTGGTACCGTTGTTCATGCCGTAGATGACATTGTCCCCGATCCAAACCCTATCGCAATTGTTGATCCAGAAGCTGCCCAGCGCCGTGGGACCGAAACCCATATCGCGGAACTCGCTGTTGAAGACGTAGATGTGGTAGGAGTTCTGCATGGAAATGCTCATGCGCCAGGTGTTCCTGATGACCACATTGTTGACTTCGCTGTACTGCACGTTCCACAGCATGATACCGGTTGCCTCGGTACTCGATTGAGCGGTTCCGTTGCTGATGATTTGCATGTCCAGAATCTTGTGGCTGCGGTCACTGCCGGTTGAGTCGTTGACAGCCTTGATCACCGGTCCGACCAGGGAAGACATGGCGATCAGGCTGACCGAATTACGGTTGGGTCCGCCGCCTTTCAAAGTCGTGCGCGCGGGCAGGCGCAGGGTTTGGGAGATGTAATGATCCCCCGATTGAAGAATGACGGTGTCATAGGCGCCGGAGCTGTCCAGAACCGACTGGATATTCTGACCGGGGGCCACGTAATGGGTTGCCGCAAAGGTAACGGGGGCAATGCAGGCCGCCAGGACGACGGCCGCGAAAAGTCGAAACATGTTCTTTCTCCTGAGTTTAATTGAGTGAAAAATGCAGTAAAAGGCTGAGTAAGGCAGTCGGGAACTATAGCCTAAAATTGCTGGAACCGACAGGGCTCCTCAATGTTTCTCACTAAAAAAACAGGTTCCGTGATGTGGTTTAAGTTTCGGTCTTCTTTCTTCTCGGCGGTTGTTTCGGAGCTGGTTTCCTGGTTCCCTGGAATTGCTGGAGGTAGTTCAGCAAGCTGCCGTGGGTGGTCATGAGGTTATTGACCGCCGCGTTCAGGTCGTCTACCGTTTTGTCGTTCTTGACCGCCGTGTCGTAGAGGGGTTTCAGCCAGTGGTGCATGACGTTGAACTGCTGGCGGATGACCTTCATCAAGAAGCGCGGGTCGATTTCCGGGGTTGGTTTTTTAGGTGCGGCAGGTTGGGCGGGTGCGGGTTCCGGCTTTTTGGCTTCCGCTTCTCTTTTTGCCGCTTCCAGGGCCTGGATTTGCGCCCTTGCCTGTTCCAGCGCCCGGTTTGCCTCCTGGCCGGCCGTGGCTTGCGCCAACGATTTGCCCATGGTTTCCATCATGGGTTGGAGCAGGCCGCCCAGGTTTGTGAGGGTGTCCGGGGACAGCGTGGTGTGGGTTTCCAACGGGCCCTCTTCCTGGATTTCGTCGATGGGTTCGCGGTTTTCCGCGACCTTGGCCAGGGTGTCTTTGATGGCCTCCAGACCTTCGCCGAAATTGGCCAGTTGCAAGATCACCTGGCCCACCTTGTCTTCCGAATCGACGCCGTGCATGGATTGCTTTTTGTGGAAGGTACGCTTGATTTGGGTCCAGCGGTTTTGTTCTTCCCCGGTCATGGTCCCGCAAAGTTCGCGGAACTTGAGCAGGTTGGCTTCCGCGCCGCTGGTCAGGGTTTGGGCCTCGTTTTCGTAGTGGGAGGCAATCAGGGTTTCCAGTTCCGCGTCGTTCATAATGGGCAGCACCTTCTCGGCGATTTTATTCATATTGCGGTAGCTGCCCTGTAGCTTGAAGGCCGGTTCGGTGCGATAGGCGTCTTCCATGGCCGCGGAGCGGATGTACTCCAGGTTGACGCGCAGGATGACATCGCGCACGCGGAAGAGTTTGGCCAGGACGTTGCTGAACTCGCTGACTTCTTCATTGGTGTAATTGCCCTCGAGTTCGATGCCCTCGCGGGTTCCCGTTTCCGTGATTTTGATCAGGCTATAGACGTCTTTCTGGCTGCGGCCCGCCAGTTTATTGAGGACCGGGTTGCTGGTCAGCGCGTTTTCCACATAGCTCAGTTCGAAGGAGCTTGCCTGGTCGCCGATGATATCGCCCAGGTTGTAGGTGTCGGCGCGGTTGGCCAGCATGTCGGGGATCTGGAACTTGTCGCCCGATTCGGTGTAGGGGTTGCCCGCCATGACCACGCAGACCTTCTTGCCGCGCAGGTCATAGGTGCGGGTGCGGCCCTTGTAGACGCCCTCTATCTTCCTTTGGGCGTCGCACAGGGAGATGAACTTTTGCAGGAGTTCCGGGTTACAGTGCTGGATGTCGTCCAGATAGATCATCACGTTATCGCCCATTTCCAAGGACAGGTTCAGCTTGTTCAATTCCTCGCGAGCCGCGGAATGAGGGGCGGCGGCGGGGTCGATACTGGTTGCCTCGTGACCGATGGCGGGCCCGTTGATCTTCATGAAGATCAGGCCCAGGCGATTGGCGATGTACTCCATCAGGGTGGTTTTACCGTAGCCGGGGGGTGATATGAGCAGGAGCATGCCCATGCGATCCGTGCGGGTGCCCGCGCCGGCGGCGCCGATTTGCTTGGCCAGGTTGTCGCCGATAATCGGCAGGTAGACCTGGTCCAACAACTTGTTGCGCACGAAACTGGTCAGCACGCGCGGCTTGAATTCCTCCAGGCGCAAATCCACGGCAAATTCTTCGCTGAGCTTTTTCTTCAAGCTGAGATAGCACGTGTACTTGGGGCTGACATCCCGTTGGAATTGGGCCAGCTTTTCCATGAAGGCGTTGTAGTTCAGGTGATAGTTGCCGCCTTCAAGCAGCGGGTGGTTGCCCTTGAACCCGGTCAGGTCGCGGTTGACGGTAACCTCGGCCACCCGTTCGGGATCGTAGCTTTCAGTGAACAGCAGCGCCGCCACTTCGTCTTCAAAATCGTCCTCGCCGTTCACTTCCGCGTCGATATAGGCCGCCACCCACTCCCGGCACAGGTTGAATGCCTTGATCGGGTCCTTTTCCAGGGTCTTCAAGTTGGCGCGGAAGCTGTCTTGCGCGTTGCGGTGTTTCAGGTAGGCGACCAGTTCCCGGTAGATGACGCCGGCCTCTTGGGAGATCGCGAAGCCGTTGCCGTGGATCAACTCGCGGAACAGGTAGACGGCGGCATCGTGAGCGCGGTGACTCTCGAACAGGCCGGAGGTTTCCAAGAAGCGCCCGATCAACTGCTCCAGGCCGGCGATAAAGGCAACGGATTGTTTGTTCTCGGGGAACAGTTCGGTCAGGGCGCGCAAGCCCTTGCAGGTAGCCAGGAAGTTGGCTTTAGGCCCGGCGGAACAGAAGCGCTCCCAAAAGACCATGGCGCAGGCGCGGGTTCGCGGCGGATAGGCCAGCAGGCCCAGCTTTTCGTGCAGTTCCAGCAGCACGCGCAGCAGCGATGCCGCGTCACGGTCGTGCACGCCCTTGGCGTAACCCTCGTTGAAACGCGGTCCCATGAATCGCTGGACATAGGTTAATAGGGCGTCGTCGTCCATGGCCAGGGCTTCGGCAGCCGTGTGTTCCTCACCGGTCTCCAGGGAGCGGAGCATCTGGTAGGCTAGGAACTCGCCCCGGTAAACCCGGCGGTTCTCACTCGAGACCTCCATCTCCCAGACGGGTTCGGTGGCCAGGAGTTCGGCGTCCGTGATTTCCTCGAAGAAGTTGGTGCCCGTGAGGTGGAAGTACTGTTTGTCTTCGCGCAGGACCGTGGTCAAAGCCAGGGTCTGGGCGTTGACGCTGAATTTGTGATTGCCCAATTTGATCAGGTTGCCGCCGTCCTCGTACAGGTCCAACTTGTCTTTCAACTGGCGCACGGCTTCTTCGCGGATGGTCTTGAGACGGCTTTGCAGGTCGTCGGCTTTCACCGTTTCACCAAGGTCCACCAGGCTTGCCATGATGTTGCGGACCTTGTCCACCATCAGGTCGCCGGCAAAGTAACCGTTGATTTCGTTGACGTCGGTGAATTTGGCGATGCGGCCGCGCACACCCTTGAGAATACGTTCGGCGGAACCGAACAGCGAGGTTGCCTTTTTGTTGCGGGCCTCTACCAGTTGCAGGCGCTTGGCCTCGAAGGCGTTGTAGACTTCCTCGCGTTTGTCGGTCAACTGCTCGATGAACTCGTCGAACTCGGCGAACTTGCCTTCCAGTTCTTCCAGTTGCACGGTGAGCTTGGTCAGGTAGGTCTCGCATTTATCCGGCGTGTCGCAGACGTCCAGGTAGTTGATGAGGCCTTGGGAGACCAGTTTCATCTGGGCGTTGAATTCGGCGACGCCTTCCACGCGGGCCAGTTCGGTTTTCTTGTTTTTAACCGCGCTTTTGACCCGGTTCAGGTCGGCGTAGATGGCCGAGATACTGTCGATGATGCGGGTGGTCTCGGTAGCGTCGTCGATCTTGAGATTGCTGACGATTTCAATCAGCAGTTCCAGGTCGCTGCCGGCCTGGTCCAGGGCGTCTTCCACCTCTTTGGCGGCGGTGACGCGAGCCAGGTCGCCGACCGCGGTTTCCTGTGCGGCTACCCGATCGGCATAGGGTTCCAAGGCTTCGGGTTGCAATAGGAACTCAACGCAGCGTTGCGACAGCGTATCGGCCTGTTCGCCCGCGCGCTGTTCCAATTCGTCCACGCGCTCCAGGTCGATATAGCGGCGCTCACGACAGCCGATGATCTCGCCGCGCAGGGTGCGCAGTTCAGCCAGCAGGCGCACGAATTCGCCAATGCCCTCGAAGTGGGTGCGGCTGACCTCGGCAGTCAGCGCATCGGCCTTTTCCGAGACGCGCGCCAATTCGGCGGCGGTGGCCTTTTTGATGCGGTTGACCTTCTCGAATTCCTCGATGGCCCCGTTGGCGGTGGTGCGAATCTGTTCCAACACCTCGCGTGGTTTCTCGGCGCCCTCGTTCGACAGCCAGAAGTAGGCGTCAACGATAGACGTGACCTTGCGAACGATGTCCACATACAGGTTGGCGTAGACGTCCTCCTTGCCGATGAGCACCAGCACCTCGTGACATTCCGCCATGCAGCGCACCACGTCCTTGTTGCCGATCTTGGTGAGCGCGGTTTCGGCCATGTCTTCCTGTTTGTAGTTGAGTCCCACGTAGCCGGTCTGCCAGATTTGCAGAGCGTGGTGCTTGGCGGGTTGAGCGTCGGCGCGGAAATAGATCAGCTTGCCGTCTTCAAACAGCGAGAAGCCGCTGCAGATGATGGGCGTGGCTACCTTCTGTTCGATCAAGTTGTAACTGAGCAGGATATAGACGCCGTCCAGCCTGTTGTAGAAGACGTATAGGAAATCTTCGCCGTTGGGTGAGGGCACGCGGCTTTCGAAGATCATGTCGGAAAGCTGGTTGTCGAATTCTTTCAACTCGCCCGTCAGCAGGTAGTAACCCTTGGGGAAGATGATGCCGTGATCGTCGGGCAGCAGCACGCAACTGTCGGCAATGGCGTCGACGCGATGCGCCTCCTGCAACTTCTCGTTGAAGACGAAGTAGCGCCATTCCTTCTCCTGGTAAGGCAGGATCTTCAGCAGAATCAGCGGACCGATGGAGGCATAGTAAATCTCAGCGTCGTCCAGGGTCTGGTCCGGGTTTTCCACGGGCTCGTCCAGAATGCCGTGGCCCACGTCGGTATTGTCTTCCACCTTGATGGTCAGGTCGCCGCCGATGGTCTCCACAAAGACGCGGTCATCGATGCTGATATGCGGGTGAGCGCCCATGCGGAACCAGTCGCGACGAGTGCGCAGCCACTCGAATTCGTGCTGGGGCGGGTATTTGAACTCGTGGTCGGAGCGGTTGTCCATATACGTAAGGCCGGCACCCTCGATCAACCACTTGAAGGTTTTGAAATCATTGATGGCCTCGCCCACCCGAAACTTCATGAAGAGGTGGGGGCCGATGACCTTAAAGGTAGAAAAGACAGTTTTTTTATAATACTTATATAAGTTATGGAAATCTTTTTCGAACTTGGGATCACGGATCAGGTCCAAGCTCTCCAGGCGGAAGCCGTCGTCATGGATGGTGTAAACGGCGAAGACATCGTCCAGGTCCAACTCGGCGCGTAAGCCCACGTGGACATTGTAGCCGAAGATAAATTTGTCGCCGATGGGCACCATGTCCCTGGGCGTACAGTTATTGTCGGTGGTAATGCGTTCGCTACCCACCAGTTTGGTTTCAATCGATCCGAACGTGGCCTTGCGGGTTTCGTTCAGTTTCTTCAGTCGCGCCCTCAATTCATCGGCCTGGCCGTTGAGTCGATTGCGGATGATCTCGTAGGTGCCGCCCTCTAGTTGGACGTCCTGTTTTTGCTCTTCTACAGCGTCGCTCATATCCACCCTATCGATATACTCGGTCTTGCATGAAGTGGGGGAGCGCGCGGGCTCCCCCGTTGTGGATCAACCCAATAAGCCGGCGGATTGGTTGCCCAGACCGGCGCTTTCGGCCATGGCCAGGAGCTTGCCCAGCAGGCCGCGGGTGTTGCTGTCGTCGGTTTTGTTCATCATTTGGCCGATCAACGCGGAGATCGTCAGGTTCTTGAGATCCGCGCTGCTCATGCCGAACTGGTCCACAAAACCCTTGAGCTGCGACTTGAAGTACTCGGGGTCGCCGTTGAAGAAGGTCTCCTTGACATCGGTCAGGGCTTTGCTGTTCTCCAGCAGACGGTCGACCGAGCGGCCCTGGGCGATACTGTTGGCGATTCGGTCGAAGAACATGGACTCGCCGCCCACGATCTCGATATCGGCCGCTTCCAGGCCCTTGGCGATGACTTCGGCCTGGGCTTTGGCGATGTCCTTCTGTGTATCCAGCGAGGCCAGCACTTCCTTCAGCTTCGTTTCCAGTTCCAGCTTGAATTCCTCGTGCTTGCGGCCGTCGGGATCGAACAGCTTCATGGCTTCCGCCTTCTCGCGGATGCCCTGCGCGTCGGCTTGGAACTTCTTCAGCAGGTTGGCGGCTTCGGCGCTGCCCAGGCGTTCCAGTGCTTCGGCGCGGGCTTCCTCGCCGCGAGCCTCGGCCTCGGCTTTCTTCTGGATGACGGCGGCTTCCATCAAGCCTTCCTTTTCCTTGGCGTCTACCTTCATGGCCAGGCCTGAAGCTTCCGCGGACGCCAGTTTCTCCATGGCGACGGCTTCGGCGGTGCCCTGCGCTTCGGTGCCCTTCGCCTTGGCTTCCATTTCCTTCAACTGGACGGTTGCCCGTACGGTGCCCTGCTTTTCCAGGGCATCGGCCTTGACCTGGATGCCGTTGGCCTCGGCGACGGCTTTCTTCTCCATGACACTGGCCTCGGCCGTACCTTGTTTCTCCATGGCATCGGCTTTGGCTTGGATGCCTTTTGCTTCCGCCAGGGCTTTCTTCTCCAGAACGTTGGCATGGGCCTGACCTTCCAGTTCGGCGGCCTTGGCCTTGGCTTCCTGCACCTGGGCCTCGGCCAGGCCGATGGTAGCGTCTTCCGCGGCCTTGGCTTCGGCCAGAACCTTACGCGCCTCGGCGTTTTTGTCCGACGATTTGCGCGCGGCCTCGGCTTCGATCACCTTTTGCTCCGCCTGCAACGCGGCCGCTTCCTTCTCGGCTTCCGCTTTCTTGACTTCTTTGACCTTGGCCTCTTCGGCTTCCGTGGCGGCTTGGGTGACGGTCACCTGCTTGACGCGTTCCGCCTCTGCGAAGGCGCGGGTGTCCTTGATCTTCTCTTCTTCCTCGACCACCGCTTTCTCAACCACAACGCGGTCGCGGATCACGTCTTGGATGTTCTTGCGTTCTACCTCTACCGACCGTTCCTTTTCGATGGTGGTCAGTTCTACCACGCGTTCGCGCTCGATGACTTCCAGTTGACGATCCTTCTCGATGCGTTCGATCTCGATCTTCTCGGCGCGTTCCTTGTTCTTTTGGGCCACGATGACCTGGCGTTCCTTGTTCTGGGTGGCTACCTGAACTTCTTCCTCGGTCTGGAGGCGGGCGGTTTCGGCTTTCAGGCGTTCTTCCTGTTGCACCTTTGCGGCCTCGGCAGCCTCACGGGCCTTGATGGACAGTACCTCTCGCTTTTGCTTTTCCTGAGTCTCGGCCAATTGGCGCTCCAACTCGAGGATGGCTTCCTGCGCTTCAACGTCCTGCTGCTTGATGGTCTTTTCGCGATCGCGATCGATCTGGTTGGCCAGAACCTTCTGGTTGGCCGTCAATTCGGTGATCTTTTTGATGCCCTCTGCGTCCAGAATGTTGTCGGCGCTGAGGTTATTGATATCGGTTTGTTCCAGGTAATCGATGGCGCAGTCGTCCAAGATGTAACCGTTGAGGTCGGTGCCGATAACGTCCAGAATCTCTTCTTTGAAGCGGCGGCGTTCCTGGTAGAGGTCCACGAAGTCGAACTTCTTGCCGGCTGTCTTCAGTGCTTCCGAGAATTTGGGATCGAACAGCTCATTGATGGCCTGGCGATCGGAGGCACGGGTGACCCCGATGGTGGTGGCAACGTTTTTGACATCGTCCACATTGTTGTTGACGCGGACGAAGAAGGCGACCTTGATATCGGCCCGCATATTGTCCTGACAGACCAGGCCGTCATTGCCGCTACGTTCCAACACGACGCGTTTGACGGAAATGTCCATTACCTCGCAACGGTGCAACAGCGGCACGACCCAGGCCGCGTCGAAACTGACATTGGTTTTCCCAAAACCGGTTTTGACCAGCGCCTGGCCTTGAACGGCCTTGCGGTAGAAACTCTTCCAGACGAACAGAATCCCGATTACGGTGACAACAAGGCCCGCCAGGGCGATAATTAAATATTCCATATGTCGTTCACTCCAAAATGTATTTCACGGTGATGCGGGTTCCCCGATAGGAAACACCGACCAGATTTTTGTCACGGACGTTTTGATTCTCAATAGTCCTAGTTATTCTCATCCATATTTTCCACGTAGTAGAAGTTGCCTTCCTCGGCCTCCTCGATAATCAGCACGCGGGCGCCCCGTTTCAAGACCTGGCCGGGACGGGCCTTCACATTGACCAGAAAGGGGGCGCCGTCGGTAGGTACTTTGCATTGGGAAAGCCGTTGACCGTCGTTGTCGGATTCCATATAGCCGAATTTGGCCAGGACGGTGTGGCGCTCGGCCGTTTCCTGTTTGTGGCGGCGCACCATGCCGGCGAACGGTTGGGTTACCAGCTTGGTGGCAAAGGCGCTCACCAGGAAGATGGGAATGTACAGGGCATAGGCGAGCAGGCCGCTGAACGGAAAAGTTTTGAACACGAACATGCCGAGGGTCCAACTGAACAGGGCGTTCAAACCCAGGATAAAGGTAAGCGGTATGGTTCCCACGTTGAAGAAGACCAACATGGACAGCAGGGGACCCAATTGATGTGCGGCGCCGTGGAGGTCGGCATGGGCATCCACATCCGCGTCAACATCGGCGTCCACGTCGACGTCTACATCCACATCCACGTCTACATCCACGTCAACGTCGGCATCCAGACCCAGATCGAAATCGATGCCGGTGACAATGACCACGATCCAGTAGCCGATACTAAGCCCGAAGATGAGGGTTAGCGGCAACATTACCGGACTGGTGGCAAGATTCCATAACTCCATCAAGGCGGGTCTCCTTAGGGTTCCGTCAAGGCTGTAAGCCCGATTCTATACGATTTTGCCCGACCTGAGGTGAGGAAAATCGAGGAAGGTTGAAACCCTGCATCGGCCGTAGTTTGGAAAGCTCCAAACGGTAATTTTCCAAACACTTTGCGACCTCGACCTGACCGACGTGCAATTCATCGGACAGTTGCCAAGCCCCCCCGTTTATTCAATAAGCGATAAGGAGTAGGGGTTTGGCTCACTTTTTTCAAACTTTTCTGCCAAGGAGGCGTTTTTCCGGGTCGGCGGGGTTGTTATGGAAAAAAGGAAGTCGTACTTCTAGCAGCAGAAATGGACGGAATGAACCGGCTTGGGATTCAATCAACTTTCTTTACGTGGAAAAATACCCATTGATCAGCACTGCTGTAGGCCGCCCAGAGGGAACCTCTGAGGTGTTGAAAGTGGGTAAGGTTTCCATAGTGGTCGCCGTAGGTCATTTTCAGGACGCGCTTTTTTCGCGTATTCGGCTCCAGGACTTGCAACATCCGGTAATCATCTGCCGCGGTGTACTCCGTGAAGACAAAGCCAATCTCTTCGCTAGCCGTGCATCCATCCAAAGTCGGCAGGGTTTTGAGCCCTTGAAGGGAGTCCCGTAGTCGGTTGAACTCGGCCAGTCGTCTTTTTTCGGCTTGGACAAGGTACCCTTGTTCCCAGACTTCGCCCCGTTGACCGTTGAGAAGCGCGTAGTAAATTCGACGGTTCACGCTGTGTCGGCTGTAAATGAGGAAAAAAGAGCCCAGTTTGACCAGTTGATAGCGGCTGACGAATGTTTTATCTTCCGGATCCCCTAACTCCAAACGCGTTTCCTTTTCCTTGTAGGTCCAGGTGATCGAAAGAGGAGAAAAGGAATGACGCTCCTTCGGGGTCATAAAAATTCTTTGACGGTCATCGATAAATTGGGCCGATTGTACATGGTCCACGCCCAGGTAGTCGCCTTCAAGATTGAATTTCTCTATCCTTGCACGAGTGCCGAAATCTTGAACGACGCAAATGATGCCGTCCTGAGCATACAAATGTTCGGCCTGAAGAAACTGACCCGGCGCTTTACCTTTCCCACCGAAGACAGTGCGAACGGAGATCGTATCCCCAATCGAAAACAACCAAATCTTCTGGTCACGATCCAAAACGGCCATAATGCCGTTGTGGACCATGATTTGGTTGGGAGGAGAGGTGACTTCATCGCCGTGCCCCTCGATTTCGGAAATGCCGGCACTCACCGTCCAATGTTCAAGGGGGGAGCTGACTAGCACCCAACAAAGGATAAAATTAACCAAGGAAACCTCAGGTCAAATAAGGTACGGGAGTAGTGAGATGATGATTTCTTCACATTCAGTTATTTGTTCCGTTTCGATGCGCTCACCAGATTCAGTGTAACAAACACTGTAATAGCTACAGGTATAACTGCCGTCAGGCCATCCTTTAATCTTACTACCTGTATCAAAGCATGTTTGCCTTTCTGAAAAAGAAAAGCCGGCGATGAGGAATGTACATGTAAAGAGGAACTTCTTCATGATAATACTCCATTGATAAATGTAAAAGGCTGAGTAATGAAAGCATGAGTTTTAAAAAAAATCAATATGAATTGAGGTGATCCCGAGGGTATTTCTTCAAGACTGTAACCATCGGCACATAACGTCTCTGGGGCCTTCAAGGTCTTTTCGATGCTACACATATGTGGCGGGTTATACCTCATCCGCTAGGGTTTTGGGTTGTCCAGATGCATGCGTCTTCTTTCGGCTCGCCAGGCAGCGGGGGTGATGCCGTGGGCTTTTCGGAATTGTCGGATGAAGTGGGTGACGTCCTGCCCGCCGATGTGTTCCGCAATGGTTTCCATGGAATCGTCCGTGTGCAGCAGTCTTGCCGCCGCTTCGCTCAGTCGGCCCGCGTTGATCCATTCTCCGACTGTGAACCCCGTGCCTTTCTTGACCATGGTCGCCACATGGGCCGGTGCGCGGTGCACGGCCGCCGCCACATCTTTCAGCGAGATGCCGGAAAGGCAGTTGGCCTGGATGAAAGCCAGGGCCTCGGCTACCAGGGAGCCTTGTTCCGGGCCGGTGGGTGCGGGTCCCGTCCGCATGGCCCGGTTTGCCTCGGCCAGGATGAGCGTTAGCAGGGAACGGATGACGTCGGGGGTTTCAGGGGTTTGTCGAGAGGTCTCGTCTTGTAAGGCTTCCAACAGGCGCGTGATGTGGATTTGCCGATCCGGGGCCAGACGCACCACGGGCAGGGCGCCCGATCTGACCCGTCGGAAGGCGGACATCATGGGATGGGTCTCGTCCAAACCGTGACAAACCGCGCAGAAACTGACCAGCCAGACGGCGATATCTTCTCCGCCCAAGGTTCGGTGCGGTACGCCCGCGGGAAGAACAGTCATCATGCCGGGACCCGCGATCAGCGGTTGTCCATGATCGATATGCAGTTCACCGGCGACGTGGTAGGCGATCACGTGCTCGGTATGTGTGTTGTGTGCGTGCGCTTCAGACTTTTGCGTGGTCCAATAATACACTTCAACAAGACTGGAAGGACCGGGTTGGTGTGTCATGTCAGCTCCCACC
>JAAUYB010114295.1_pt1 | contig 14536 bp, 15 predicted proteins | sample 7278071 | NCBI WGS metagenome assembly JAAUYB01 (sample SAMN14350121, study PRJNA611818) | marine sediment metagenome | isolation source: surface marine sediment (1.8m) | place: French Polynesia: Moorea | collected 2018-08
CGTGGAGGTACGGATCGTTCCAACCTTTGAAGTGGTGGCCGGTTTCGGGATGCTCAACAGCTATTCTGGCCTGATCCTCCCGCTCATCGCTTCGGCCACGGCGACCTTCCTCTTCCGGCAGTTCTTTCTGACCATCCCGGATGAGCTGGCCGAGGCCGCCCGCGTCGATGGCGCCCGGCCGATGCGGTTCTTCATCGACATCGTTGTGCCGATGAGCCGGACCAACGTGGCGGCCCTGTTTGTGATCCTCTTCATCTATGGCTGGAACCAGTATCTCTGGCCGCTGCTCATCACCACCGATCCGGAGATGAACACCATCGTCATGGGCATCAAACAGATGTTCCCGTCGGGCGATGATTTCGCCCATTGGCCGACGATCATGGCGACGTCGATCCTGGCGATGATCCCGCCGGTGATCATCGTTGTGTCCATGCAGCGGCTGTTCATCCGCGGCCTTGTCGATAGCGAGAAATAACCCATGGCCACCGTCACACTGCAAGAGATCAAGAAAAGCTTTGGCCCCACCGACGTCATCCACGGCATCGACATGGAGATCGAGGATGGCGAATTCATCGTCATCGTCGGCCCTTCGGGCTGCGGGAAATCCACGCTGCTGCGCATGGTGGCAGGGCTTGAGACGGTCACATCGGGCGACGTGCTGATCGGCGGCGACCGGGCCAATGACAAGGAACCGATGGATCGCGACATCGCCATGGTGTTCCAGAACTACGCGCTTTATCCGCACATGTCGGTGCGGCAGAACATGGGGTACGGACTCAAGATCGCCGGCCTGCCCAAGGATCAGATCAACGCCAAGGTCGAAGAAGCCGCCAAGCTTTTGCAGCTCGATGCGCTGCTGGATCGCAAGCCGCGGCAATTGTCGGGTGGTCAGCGCCAGCGCGTCGCCATGGGCCGCGCCATTGTGCGCGAACCGGCGGTGTTTCTCTTTGACGAACCACTGTCGAACCTTGACGCCAAGCTGCGCGTGCAAATGCGGCTTGAGATCAAGGAGCTACAGTCCAAGCTCGGCATCACCGCGCTCTACGTCACCCATGATCAGGTCGAGGCGATGACCATGGCCGACCGGATGATCGTGATGAATGGCGGTGTGGCTGAGCAGATCGGCACGCCTTTGGAGGTCTATGAAACCCCCCGCACGCTCTTTGCCGCGCAGTTCATCGGCAGCCCGGCGATGAACGTGGTGGATGCAACGGTCGAGGGTGGACAGATCCATCTGGCAGGGGCGGCTGTGGCGCCGTTGGACGTACCGGACGGGCCGATCAAGTTGGGGGTGCGGCCCGAGCATCTGCACGAGGCCGAAGACGGCCCAATCCGCGTCTATGTCCAGCTGTCAGAACCGCTGGGCGCCAACACGCTGCTGCATGGCAAGCTGGTGGAGACTGGCGAGGAATGCACCGTCAGCCTGCAAGGCGTGCATATCCCGCCCGGAGGTCAGCATGAGATGCGCTTTGCGATTGAGCCCGGGACGGCGCATGCCTTTGACCCGGCAACGGGGCGACGCCTGAACGCCTAAAGCGAGGTGCAGGCCTCGATCTCTTCCAGCGTCGCGTTTTCCTTGCGCTCGGCGTATTTCACCGCGCCGCGTTCCAGCACGGTGAACTGATCGCCGAGCTTGTAGGCAAAGCTCAGGTATTGCTCGACCAGGATAATCGCCATCGTGCCGCGATCCCTGAGCAGCGCGATGGTTTCGCCGATCTGCTGGATGATGTTGGGCTGGATGCCCTCGGTCGGCTCATCCAGCAGCAGCACCTTGGGTTTGGTGACCAGCGCGCGGGCGATGGCCAGCTGCTGCTGCTGCCCGCCCGACAGATCCCCTCCCCGACGGTTGAGGAAATCCTTGAGGATCGGGAAAAGCTCAAAGATCTCATCCCTAAGGGTGTGTTCCGCCCACGGCAGACAGGCAAAGCCGGTCTCGAGGTTTTCCTTCACGGTCAGAAACGGAAAGATATCGCGCCCCTGCGGGACATAGGCCACACCCCGCCGTGCAAGCGCATGCGCGGACTGCCCGGCAACCGCCTCACCCTCCAGGTGATAGCTCCCACCGGAACTGGGATGCGTGCCCGCCAGCGCCTTCAGCAGGGAGGTCTTGCCAACCCCATTGGTGCCCATGATGCAGGTCACCTCGCCTTTGGTGGCCGTCAGGTCGATCCCGTTGAGGATCTGACTGCCGCCGTAATGCAGGGTCAGCCCTTTGACGCTGAGAAGCTCACCGGCCAAGATACACCTCGATCACTCTGTCATTCTTGGTCACGTGGTCGATGGAGCCTTCGGCCAGGACCGACCCTTCGTGCAGGACCGTGACCTTGCAGTTGAGCCTGCGCACAAACTCCATGTCATGCTCGACCACCACCACTGCGCGGGTCTTGGCGGCCTCGGTGAGCAGTTCGGTGGTCTTTTCCCTCTCAGCCGCCGTCATCCCCGCGGCCGGTTCATCCACCAACAAGAGGCGCGGTTCCTGCGCCAGCAACATGCCGATCTCGAGCCATTGCTTTTGCCCGTGCGACAGCTCACCCGATTTGCGCTCCAGCGCGTCGGCCAGCCCGATCTCCTCCGCCAGTTCCGCCACGCGATCCCAGTCTGCTCGGCCCGGTTTGAAGAACAGCACCGCCCACGGCGCGCGCGGTTTTTTCAATGCCATCACCAGGTTGTCGGCCACGCTTTGATCTTCGAACACCGTCGGGCGCTGGAATTTGCGGCCGATGCCAGCGACGGCGATCTTGCTTTCCGAGGTGCCCAGCAGAGACACCGGCGGCTCGCCCCAGGAAATGCGCCCTTCGTCGGGCCGGGCTTTGCCGGTGACCACGTCCATAAAGGTGGTCTTGCCGGCCCCATTGGGCCCGATCACAGCGCGCAATTCCTGGCTGCCGATGTTGAAGGACAGGTTGTTCAGCGCCTTGAAGCCGTCGAACGACACCGACACGCCGGACACTTCCAATAGCGCGCTCATTCCTGGCCCTCCTGTTCGCGCAGCGATCCGGGCGCGGGGCCCAGATCCTTACCGTGCCGATCCGGCGCGCGGCGTTCCGCGATCCAGTCGACGATCCCGGAGATGCCTTTCGGGGCAAAGAGCGTAACGCCCACAAAGGACAGACCCAGCAGCACGGTCCACCAATCGACCCACTGGATTCGCAAGGGCCCGATCACCACATCCGGCGCCTGGCCACCCGTGAACCAGGTCGACAAAAGCGACACGAACGCCGCGCCGATCACCGCGCCATACAGCCGCCCGCGCCCGCCAATCGCGACCCAGACCGCAAGGTAGATCGACGCGATCGGCGCCAGTTCCGCCGGGTTGATGATACCGGCCTGCGGGTAATACAGCGCCCCGGCGATGCCGGCGATCACCGCGGAAAGGCTAAACACAAAGAGCTTGAACCCCTCAACCGGGTAGCCGAGGAAGCGCACCCGCGCCTCATCATCGCGGATGCCACGCAGGACCGACCCGAACTTGCCCGAAACAATCCAGGTCGCCAGCACATAGCCGCCGCCCAACGCAAAGGCCGAGGCCCAGAGGAAATAGACCGACAGCGCGTCCTGCCCGACATCGTCAAGGCCCGGCAAGTTCTGCAGGCCAGACAGCCCGTTATTGCCGCGCAAGCCACTGTCGTTCTGGAAGAGATAGAGCGACAAGGCCAGCGTCATCGCTTGGGTCAGGATCGAGAGATACACGCCCGTGACGCGGCTGCGGAAGGCCAGCCAACCAAAGACCAGCGCCAAGAGCCCCGGCACCAGAACCACGGCCAAAAGCTGTAGGGGGAGCGAATGGGCAAAGGCCCAGATGGGGGGAAACTCCGAGGCGCCGACCACGCCAAAGATCTGCGTGGCGATGCCGTCCGACAGCTCTTGCGGTGTGGGTGGCAGCGGGCCGAGGGCGAGGTTTTCGGCGACGATCAGGCGCGTGCGCTCATACATCAGCCACATGCCGATCGCGTAGCCACCGAGGCCGAAAAACGCCATGTGCCCCAGCGAAAGGATGCCGCAATAGCCCCAGACCAGGTCCATCGCCAGCGCCACGAGGCAGAGACACAGCGTCTTGCCCAACGTCTTGATGAAGCTGGTCGAAATGATGCCGATGCCGAAGCCTTCGGACAGAATGGTGGCGCCGACGGAGAAGAGGCTCAGACAGATCAGGAAGACCAGCACCGACGGGTAGCGCATCACGAAGGGGCGGCGGCGCTGACCGGGCAGCGTGGCGGTCATGTCGGCCATGCCTCAGGCCTCCGCCGCGCGGCCCTTGAGGGCGATGATGCCCCGCGGCCGGAACTGGATGAAGAGGATGATGAATAGGATCATGTAGGTCTGTGCGGCCAGCGTGTTCGAGGGGTTCAGCCACTCGATTCCCTTTTGCAGCGTGCCCACCATCGACGCGCCCAGCAGAGCGCCCCAGATATTGCCGACGCCGCCCACAACCACGGTCATGAAGCTCTGCACGATATAGTCCTGCCCCATTTCCGAGGTCACCTTGGCGTAAAGCCCGATGGCCACACCCGCGATCCCTGCGATGCCTGAGCCAAAGCCGAAGGTCAGCATGTTGATGCGATCGGGGTTGATACCCATGGATGCGGCCATGCGCGGGTTCTGGGTAACGGCGCGGACCTCGAGCCCCAGCCGGGTGCGGTTCATAACAAAGAGGAAGAGCGCGAGGAACAGCAGCGCCAGCACAAAGATCGCAATGCGGATATAGCTGATCGACACCACGTCGTTGAACGCCAGAGAGCCGTCGAGCCAATCGGGTGCGGTCAGCGGGCGAGCCTGGGTGCCAAAGATGTTCTTGGCAATCTGCTGCAGCGCGATGGAGATGCCGAAGGTGGCCAGCAGGGTCTCAAGCGGGCGGTGATACAGCCAACGGATCACCAACCGCTCCATCGCGACCCCACCGGCAAAGGTGACGGCAAAGGCCGTGGGCAGGGCGATCAGCAGGGACAGCGTGTGGTCGGGCACAAAGAGCTGCACGACATAGCCGGAATAGGCACCCATCATGATGAACTCGCCATGCGCCATGTTGATCACGCCCATGACGCCAAAGGTGATGGCCAAGCCGATGGCGGCGAGGAAGTAGATCGACGCCAGCGAGACGGCGTCAAGCGCCAAGTCGGCGGCCTGATTGAGTGCGACCTTGGCCTCGATATCCTTCAGCGCGGCTAGGGCGGCTTCGGCCACGGCGGGCGGTGCGCCGATGAAACGTTCGAAGAAGACGTATGTGGCGAGGGCCGCGTCGATCTCGGCCTCAGTCGCGGCGGGGGGCACGATCTCGCGTTTGGCAAGCTCGGCATAGGCGAGTGCGCGGGCGGCGTCATTGTCGAGGCTCGCCACCTCGATGCCTGCCACGGCGCCGTTTTCGATGTTGGCGACCAGGGCCGCGGCGATATCGGATTTCTGCACAGTGGGCGGCGCCAGGTCCGCCTCGACCAGCAACGCATAGGCGTTGTCGCGGGTTAGGGTCTCTCCATCGACGGCGACCGTGCCGGCAATACCCGCGTCGTCGGGCAGGCTCTCGGCAACCTCGATCCGGGTGCGCACCAGCGGATTGAGCGCGGCGCGCACGTCGACACCCAAGTCCCCGTCAAAGGCGGCGATGGCGGTGATGCGTTCCTCATCAGTCTCGCCAAAGCGGATCGTCAGCAGCCGTTCCAGCCGCTCTTTACTCGCAAGCAGGTCGGGGTCTTCCTCCCCGGCAATGGCACCACGCAGGGCCACGAGGTGACTTGCCTCCGGGTCGCGCTCAATCGCGCGCAGGGCGACCAAGCGTTTTTCGGGATTGGGATCGCTGAGCTGGAATTGCACCAGCGCGGCGCCAATCATACCGCGCACGCCGGAGTTGGGTTTTAACTGCTTGAAACCCTTGGCCTCAAACGTGCCAATCTCGGCACCGTTCGACACATCGGAGGCGCGCAGCTCTTTGCCGTCCTTCTCCCCAAAGACAAACAGACCGCTGTCCTTGTTGCGCCACATCTCTTTGGCTTGCCAGCGTTGCAGCACCACCTGCGCCGCAGGCAGCCCGCTGGCCGCCAGCGCGTCGATGGCCGGGCCGATGGATTTGCGTGAGCCTTTGGCGATGATCTCACCATGCTCTTGCAGCAGCTGCTGAACCGGCGCCTCGCTGTTCTGTGGCAGCGCGGGGGCCGCGATCAGACAGAACGCAAGCACACATAACCCTCTGAAATTCAACGCCATCCACGGCCCCCTTTAGACATCAGGGGCGGGAAAACCCCGCCCCTGACACAGCTTGTCGATCAGTAGTTGGACTTGATCTGCACGCAGCTTTCGGTGGCGGTGTTGAACATGCCACAGCCCAGATCTTTCCAGTCCGACACCAGCACCGCCGAGTCCGGCAGGAAGTCGGTCCAGGCGTCACCCGGCACTTCCTCGGTCTGGCTGATGATGTCGAACTGCCCGTCTTCCTGGATCTCGCCGATCAGCACCGGCTTGGCCAGGTGATGGTTCGGAAGCATGACGGCCGTGCCACCGGTCAGGTTCGGGAATTCCTGGCCGTACATGGCGGTGCGCACCGCATCCACTTCGGTGGTTTCCGCTGCGGTGACCGCGTTCACCCACATGTTGAAGCCGATGTAATGTGCCTCCATCGGGTCATTGGTCACGCGCTCTTCACCCATGCGCGCTTTCCAGGCGGCAACCCAGGCCTCATTGGCCTCGGTCTCGGCGCTCTGGAAATAGTTCCAGGCGGCGAGGTGACCCACGAGGTTCGAGGTGTCGAGACCCGACAGTTCCTCTTCGCCGACCGAGAAGGCCACAACCGGGATGTCATCCGCCGAAATACCTGCCGCGGCGAGTTCCTTGTAGAAGCCCACATTGGCGTCGCCATTGATGGTGCTGATCACACCCACCTTCTTGCCGTCCGCGCCCAGCGCCACGACATCAGCCACGATCTTGGACCAGTCGGAATGGCCAAATGGCGTGTAGTTCACAAAGATGTCGTCCTCGGCGATGCCCTTCTGCTGCAGATAGCTTTCGAGGATGTTGTTCGTGGTCCGGGGATAGACATAGTCGGTGCCCAGAAGCGCGAATTTCTCGACCCCCAGTTCTTCGAGGAAATAGTCCGTCGCCGGGATCGCCTGCTGGTTCGGTGCAGCACCGGTGTAGAACACGTTTTTGGAGCTTTCTTCGCCTTCGTACTGCACCGGATAGAACAGCAGGCCGTTCAGCTCTTCGATCACCGGCAGCACCGATTTCCGGCTGACGCTGGTCCAGTTGCCAAAGATCACGTCCACCTCGTGCACGGTCAGCAACTCACGCGCCTTTTCGGCGAACAGCGGCCAGTCAGAGGCCGGGTCGACCACCACCGCCTCAAGCTGGCAGCCCAGAACACCGCCCTTTTCGTTCTGCTGTGCGATCAGCATTTCCATGGTGTCTTTCAGCGTGGTTTCCGAAATCGCCATCGTGCCCGACAGCGAATGCAGCACGCCCACCTTGATCGGGCAATCCTGGGCATAAGCCGCGCTGCCCATCAGCGTGGCAATGGCGGCGCCGGTCAGTGTTGTCTTCCATGCAGTCATAGATATCTCCCCGCGGGCGCGTGATTGCGCTTGGCCGTTCTGCGGCGTAGCGTGCGCCCGCAACTTAGGTTGCAACTCGTGTGGCGGCCGGTCGGAGTTCCACGTCTTCTGGTCGCCACACACCCTTTCCGAGACGAAGGATTTGGCAGCGTCGTCGAAAGGCTGCCACCTTGTCGCTGCGCCGCCGCAACAAGATCAATCGTCAACAAAGGATGAATTTTCAGCTTGCCCTGAGTGACCGGTTTTTCGGCACCTGCCCGCGGTTCTGCGCAAAAAGCAGGCGGAAATGCGTTCCGTAATGCTGAAAACATAGGCATATATGGAGGGGTGCCGGGCAGGCCGGCATGAAACAGGGGACGAATCTACGAAAGCGCGCATGTCGTATTTCGAACCACAGACTTCCGAGACGGCCAGCAGCCAACCCCGCGCGGTGGGCACGTTTGCGATGACCGCAAAGCGCACCGATCAGGGCACGCGGATCGACACGTTCCGCACCTCGGGCTCGATGAAGGCGCTGTTTCCGCATGGCGACGCGCTTGAGGCGATCATGATCAACACCTCGGGTGGCCTGACCGGCGGCGACAGGTTTGCCACCGATGTGGGCGCCGGGCCGGGCTGCGACGTGGTGCTGACCACGCAAGCAGCCGAGCGCGCCTATCGTTCGGTCACCGGCACCGCGCGGGTGGAGACGCGCCTGACGGTGGCTAATGGCGCGCGGATCTGCTGTCTGCCGCAAGAGCTGATCGTGTTCGAAGGCTCGGCGCTGAAACGCCGATTGCGGGTAGATCTGGCCGATACCGCGCGCTTGCTGATGGTCGAGCCAGTGATCTTTGGCCGCCAGGCGATGGGTGAAACGCTGGGCCGGATCGCACTGCAGGATGAGATCGACATCACGCGCGCAAACCGCCCGCTCTACCTCGACCGGATCCGGATCGAAGGCGATGCCGAGCGGAAGCTTTCGGCCAACGCGATTGCCCCCGGCGCCAAGGCCATGGTCAATGTGGTGTTCATCGCGCCCGAGGCCGAGGCGCGGCTACCACAGGTCCGCGCGCTCTTGCCCGCAACCGGGGGGGCCAGCCTACTTGCGCCCGACATGCTGGTGCTGCGGCTTTTGGCGCAAGATGGGTTCTTGCTGCGCCGCGCGCTTGTCCCGATACTCGAACTTCTGAAAGGGTCCGCCCTTCCCCGATCCTGGAGCCTGTGATGCAACTGACGCCGAGAGAGAAAGACAAACTCCTGATCGCCATGGCGGCCGAGATCGCGCGCAAACGCCTGGCCCGCGGCGTCAAGCTGAACCATCCCGAGGCGATCGCGCTGATCACCGATGCGGTGGTCGAAGGCGCCCGCGATGGCCGGTCGGTGTCCGAGATGATGCAGGCCGGCGCCGAGGTCATCACCCGCGACCAATGTATGGAGGGTGTGCCCGAGATGATCCACGAAGTGCAGGTCGAGGCGACGTTCCCCGATGGCACCAAACTTGTCACCGTCCACAACCCCATCCGCTGAGGAGAGATCGATGAAATACGCCCTGCCCTTTGCCTTTTTGGCCAGCCCCGCCGTCGCTCATCCCGGCGCGCATATGCATCCGCATTCGGTCGAGGGTTGGGTTGTCGGCCTTGGTCTGCTGGCCATTCTGTCGGCCACGGTCATCGCCCTGCGGGCCCGCAAATGATCCCGGGTGAGCTCCTTCCTGCCGAGGGCGAGATCACCCTCAACCCAGACCGCGAGTCGATCACCCTGATGGTAGCCAATACCGGCGACCGCCCGGTGCAGGTGGGCAGCCATTACCACTTCGCCGAAACCAACGCCGCGCTAGAGTTTGACCGCGCCGCCGCCCACGGCATGCGGCTCGATATCACCGCGGGGACGGCGGTGCGGTTTGAGCCGGGGCAGCGGCGCGAGGTCAACCTGATCCCGATCGCCGGCGCGCGAAAGGTGTTCGGCTTCAATCAGAAAGTCATGGGATCGCTATGACCCAAGCGATGAGGGCCGCGCCCGACCCTGGGTGGGCGCATGTGACTTTTGCCTTGGGCGCGACTTCGTTGCTCTGCCGGACGCTCCTGCGGCGCGCAACGGAGACGATGCACCCTCCCGTGGGGAGGGTCGGGCGCGGCCCGGCCTGGCGGCCGGGCACAAGGGTTCGAACCTTGCACTCGCCAGCAAATACGCCGCAAGCCGTTGATCGCCATAGGACCGCGGCAAGAAATCCACCGAGCTACGCGGGTTGACCTTTTCCACCCAACACCGCCACAGCACAGCGTGAAGAGAGACCCTTATGCCCACAACCATCAAACGCTCTGACTACGCCGCCATGTTCGGCCCCACCACCGGGGACAAACTACGCCTCGCTGATACCGATCTGATCATCGAGGTGGAGCGCGATCTGACGGCCGAGGCCGTGGGCGCTGCGGTCTCTGGCGGCAGTGGGCAGAACGCCAGTGTTTACGGTGAAGAGGTCAAGTTCGGCGGTGGCAAGGTCATCCGTGACGGCATGGGCCAGTCGCAGATCACCCGGGCCGAGGGGGCTGCCGACACGGTGATCACCAACGCGCTGATCGTCGATGCGAGCGGCATCTACAAAGCCGATATCGGCCTCAAAGACGGGCAGATCGCCAAGATCGGCAAGGCTGGCAACCCCGACACCCAGCCCGGCGTCAACATCATCGTCGGTCCGGGCACCGAGGCGATTGCCGGTGAAGGCAAGATCCTCACCGCCGGCGGCTTTGACAGCCATATCCACTTCATCTGCCCGCAGCAGATCGAGGATGCGCTGCATTCGGGCCTGACCACGATGCTGGGCGGCGGCACCGGCCCCGCCCATGGCACGCTTGCCACGACCTGCACGCCGGGCCCCTGGCATATCGGGCGGATGCTGCAGGCGGCGGATGCCTTTCCGATGAACCTCGCGTTTGCGGGTAAGGGCAACGCCTCGCTCCCCGCCGCATTAGAAGAGCAGATCAACGGCGGTGCCTGCGCGCTGAAACTGCATGAGGATTGGGGCACCACCCCAGGCGCCATCGATTGCTGCCTGTCGGTGGCCGATGCGATGGACGTGCAGGTGATGATCCACACCGACACGCTGAATGAATCCGGCTTTGTCGAAAACACCATTGGCGCCATCAAGGGCCGGACGATCCACGCCTTTCACACCGAAGGCGCGGGGGGCGGCCACGCGCCGGACATCATCAAGATCTGTGGTGAACAGAACGTCTTGCCCTCCTCCACCAACCCGACGCGGCCCTTCACCGTCAACACGGTGGACGAACACCTTGATATGCTGATGGTCTGCCATCACCTCGACAAATCGATCCCCGAGGATATCGCCTTTGCCGAAAGCCGCATCCGGCGCGAAACCATCGCGGCCGAGGATATCCTGCACGACATGGGCGCCTTTTCGATCATCGCATCGGACAGCCAAGCCATGGGCCGCGTGGGCGAGGTGATCATTCGCACCTGGCAGACCGCCGACAAGATGAAGAAACAGCGCGGGCGGCTGAGCGAAGAGACCGGCGACAACGACAATCTGCGCGTCCGGCGTTATGTGGCGAAATACACCATCAACCCGGCGATTGCGCATGGGCTGTCGAAACACATCGGCTCCGTCGAAGAAGGCAAACGCGCCGATCTGGTGTTGTGGAACCCGGCGTTTTTCGGCGTGAAACCCGAAATGGTGCTGATGGGTGGGACCATCGTTTGTGCGCAGATGGGTGATCCCAACGCCTCGATCCCGACGCCGCAGCCGGTCTATACACGCCCGATGTTCGGCGCCTATGGCCGGTCGGTGGAGAACTCTGCCGTGACCTTTGTGTCCGAGGCGGCGGCTGCATCGGGGATTGGCGATCAGCTGGGCTTGGCAAAAACCACGCTTGCGGTGGAAAATACCCGTGGCATTGGCAAAAGCGATCTGGTGCTGAACGACGCCTGCCCCGAGGTTGAGGTGCATCCCGAAACCTATGAGGTGCGCGCCGATGGTGAGCTGCTGACCTGTCAACCGGCCGAGGTTCTGCCGATGGCCCAACGCTATTTCCTGTTCTGAGCGCCCATGACCGACCTGCCTGTAGCACAAACTGTTCGTGAAGCCGGGAGTTGGGAGACGGCGGACGCGACCTGTGAGCTGACCTATGAGGACCGCTTCTTTCGCCGCAAGAAGCTGACCACCACCGATGGCTGGTCGCTGGTGGCGGATTTCGAACACACCTTGTCACTGGATCAGGGAGACGCGCTTGAGCTGGCGGATGGCCGGCTGGTGGCGGTGGTTGCGGCGGCGGAAGAGCTGCTGTCGGTGACAGGCGAGAACCTGACCCAGCTCGCCTGGCATATCGGCAACCGCCACACGCCCTGCCAGATTGGCGAGGGCCACCTGCTGATCCGCAACGATCCGGTCATTGGCCATATGCTGGAGCACCTCGGGGCGGTTTTGACGCCGGTCACCCTGCCCTTCACCCCCGAAGGCGGCGCCTATGGCCACGGGCGGACCCACAGCCACGAACACGGACACACGGCGCATGCCCATTGACGCCAAGCTTTTAACGCTGACGCAGTGGCTGTCGCCGTCCTTCCCGGTGGGGGCCTTTGCCTATTCGCACGGCATCGAACAGGCGATCCATGAGGGCTGGATCAAAGATGCCGATGATCTGCAGGCCTGGTTACAAAGCTGCCTGGACCAAGGCTCAGGCCGCGCTGATGCGATCTGGTTGCGGTTGGGGTTTGCCGCAGAGGATGTGGCTTTGATCGACGCGCAAGCCCGCGCCTTTGCCGCATCCTCCGAGCGGCTGCGCGAGGCTGAACGCCAAGGTGCGGCCTTCTGCCAGACGGTGAACGCGGTCTGGGGCTATGATCTGCCGGACCTGCTGCTACCCGTGGCCGTGGGCCGCGCGGCGGGTCAGGCCGGGCTTGATTTGGACGCCGCCACATCGCTTTACCTGCAAGCCTTCACCAGCAACCTGGTGGCCGCGGCCATGCGGTTGATGCCGCTGGGGCAAACCGCCGGCCAACAGGTTCTGACCGCGCTGCAACCGGTCTACATGGCCGTCGCCGGAGAAACCCAGGGTGCCACGGCAGACGATATCTACAGCAACGCGTTTCTGTCCGACATCGCGGCGATGCGGCACGAAACGCTGGAACCGAGGCTTTTTCAGTCATGACACGGATGAACGGACCCCTGCGGATCGGGATCGGCGGGCCGGTGGGCGCGGGCAAGACGACGCTGACCGCCCGCCTCGCCGAGCTGATGAAGGAAGACTACTCGATCGGCGTGATCACCAACGACATCTACACCCAGGAAGACGCCGAAGCGCTAATGCGGATGCAGATCCTGCCGTCTGATCGCATCATCGGTGTCGAAACCGGCGGTTGCCCGCACACAGCGATCCGCGAGGATGCCTCTATCAACCTCGCCGCCGTGGCCGAGATGCGCGAGCGTCATGCCGATCTCGATGTGGTGCTGATTGAATCGGGTGGCGACAACCTGTCGGCGACCTTCAGCCCGGAACTGGCCGATTTCACCATCTACGTGATCGACGTCGCCGCGGGTGAGGAAATCCCGCGCAAAGGTGGGCCGGCGATCACAAAATCCGATCTTCTGGTGATCAACAAGACCGATCTTGCGCCGCATGTGGGCGCCTCGCTTGAGGTGATGGACCGCGATGCCACCCGCGTGCGCAAAGAGCGCCCGTTCCAGTTCACCTCGCTAAAGTCGGACAACAGCGCCGAAGGTGTCTTGGCGCAGATCAAGTCGCTGGCCGGGATTTGACCGCGCGCCCCCCGGGCCGCAGGTTTTCCGACCGCGACCAGATTACAGGCGAAACGCCTGTTTTTGCGGCAGGTTTGCCGCTGGATCGGCCTAGCCAGCGCCCCTCAGGGCGTGCTCGGGTTGAGGGCCGGATGCCGGACAGGCTCATTTCGCAGCGACGCATTCAAACCCCTGTCTCAACTCAAGCGTTGCAAAAAGGCGCTTGGCCGCTCAGGATCAGGTGTCGTCTTCACAGATGCAATGAGACGCCGAAACGGCGCTATCCAACAGAGGAGTCCCCCATGAACAGAACTTTCAAAGCCTTGGTGCTGTCGGCGGCGATCAGCCCCTTTGCCCTTGCCGCAAACGCCGCCGAAGAGGTCAAGATCGGTGTGCCGTCCTGGACCGGCGCGCAGGCCATCGCGCATGTGCTGGGCGAGATCGTCACCTCGCGTATCGGCGGATCGGTGGAATATGTGCCCGGCAACAACGCGACGATTTTCCAAGCCATGGACCAGGGCAAGGGTGACATTGACGTGCACCCCGATGTCTGGCTGCCGAACCAGGAGAGCTTTACCAAGAAATACGTCGATGGCGCGGGCACCGTGACGCTGTCGTCGAACCCCTATGAGGGCAACCAGGGCTTCTGCGTGTCGAAGGACTTTGGCACTGCCAACAACATCACCGACATCGCCGATCTCAGCCGCCCGGACGTGGCCGCGCTGATGGACAGCGATGGCAACGGCAAGGGTGAGATGTGGATCGGCGCGCCCGGCTGGGCCTCGGCCAATGTGAACGAGGTCAAGGTGCGCGACTATGGCCTGCTCGATTTCATCGAGCCGATCCGCGCCGAAGAGGCGGTCAAAACCGCGCGCATCAAGGACAGCATCGCCAAGGGTGAAGGCTATGCGTTCTACTGCTACAAGCCGCACGCGGTGTGGTTCATGTTCGACGTCGAGATGCTGACCGAGCCGACCTATGATCCGGCCAAATATGTGATGGTTCAGCCGTCGGACGACCCGGATTGGTACAACAAGTCCATGGTCGCCTCAAAGGACGCGCTGAAGCAGGTGCAGATCGCCTGGTCAAACTCGCTGGAAGGCCGCTCACCCGCGATTGCCGAGTTCTTTGCGAACTTCGCTTTGACGGCGGATGACGTGAGCTCGCTGGCGTTCCAGATCAGCGCCAATGGCCGCGAACCGGGAGAGGTTGCTTCGGAATGGGTAGCGGCGAACACCGACCGCGTCGACGCGATGCTGGGGCTGTAAAG
>JAAUYB010039800.1_pt1 | contig 14535 bp, 21 predicted proteins | sample 7278071 | NCBI WGS metagenome assembly JAAUYB01 (sample SAMN14350121, study PRJNA611818) | marine sediment metagenome | isolation source: surface marine sediment (1.8m) | place: French Polynesia: Moorea | collected 2018-08
ATCTATATATATAAAAGAGAGGTGTCTGTCTGTTTGTTTGTTTGTTTGTTCGGATTTGGAGGCCAAACTACGGGATGGATCTTACCCAAATTTGGCATGAACCACCCCATGGTCCCTGTGGGTAACCTCGAAATACTTTTTTTTGGTTGACCCCCCCCCCCCCTCAAACTCCCCCTATTCCCCTATTGCCCAAAACGGCGGGCGGAATCCTTTTGCGGCATCTTTTGTGGTGCCTTTTGATTATTTTTTTTTGAAATTTGAATATCCTTTTTAATGGGCTGAGCTGAGCGAGGCCAGTCAACGGGCTGGCCATCTGACGGATTTATAGGGCCCATTGAAAAGTATCTAAACCTTCCCCACTTAGCCCCAAAAAAGTAATTTTGTATTTTTTTATTTGTACAAATTAAAAAAAATGAGGGAAACTCGGATACTTTTCAATGGACCGAGCGGAGCGAGACCAGTCAATGGGCTAGTCTTCATTCAAGGGGTTTATAGGGCCGCAAAGAGGCCCGCACCCAGCTAGTAACTTATAATTTAAAGGAAGCATGACCTTGAAAAGGATGCGGCTGGAAAAAAAAGAACTCTGCTTCCTGCACTTCAGAAGAGCTTTCAAAGTGTTTCAAAGCAACAGCAATATTATAAACAGTACAATATCTTTCCATTTTTACAAATTCAAGGTCAAAGCTTTTGCAATATTTCGCGAAGCCTCCCAATATTTGTAAAAAAATACGTATTGTACAGACGCACACACATTTCCCTCACCTGATCTGCTCCATGTCCGCCTTGTACTTGACGGTCCTGTTGTGGCATCCCTCTCCCTCGCAGGACTCCACCTCAGAGGGGAGGGAGGAGTCGTGGGAGACCTCGGTCACGGTAGCGTCCGGGCCGCCGGAGAAGTCGCACCGGACGGAGACCGGGTCGCGCCCCGAGTCCGGGCCGCCGTCCGGGTCCACGTCGTAGCGCCCGGAGGCCGTGGCGCCCCGGGCGGAGTGGCCGGCGCAGGTGCGGGGGACTGCAAGGGGAAACAAGAACAGACTCTGTTCAAAAGGTCTGTGGCGGGGTTTGGCGCGGGGTTTTGATGATTTGACGAAGTTAGAAAGTTCATGGTCATTTGTGCCTACCTACCCCTCTATATTCCATACTTGAACACTGCATGGGGCATGCTGCAGATCAACTGAACATCCTAGGCTTAATTATGCGAAAAAACAGAGCAAAGCCTTACCCTCTTCTCCTCCGCCTCCAGCCGCTCCTCCTCCTCCGCTTCCAATTGACAAAGCCCTGACTGAATCCTCCAGCTCTTCAACCTTGTCCTCCAGCCCCTGGATCCTTGAAAGCTCAGGACCGGCCACCACGATCTGGGAAGGAGCACCTCCTCCTCCTCCTGATGCCGAGGAGGTGCTGTTGGATATGATCATCTGGCGGACGGTCTCGCGGCAGGCGTCCGATACCATGTCCTTTGACAGAAAAAATGAAACATGAACAGGTGTGTTTTAAAATGAGGATTTTTTTAATTTGCCTGAATTTCCGTCTGGGACATTGGGGCGGGGGTGGTGCCGGGGACGACCGTGGTTGTGGTGGTGGAGCTATCCTGGATTTCAATTGATTTTTTTTACATGAAATTACCTTTTAATTAAAAAACCATTATTCCAATTACTTGTCTGGCGGCATCTTTCAGATCGTCGACCGTCCGGTGCAGAAAGTCAATCTCCTCCTTCCTGAAGTTTCATTCACATGCTTGTACACACGTACAAAGCAGCTCATATTTCTCACACGCACCTCTGCCTGTCCATGGCCTGGCTCTCCCCCTGCCCCGCCGCCATCGCCTCCTCCAGCGACGCCACCACCGCAGTCACGTTGGCCACCGCCGTTCTAAGCTCCGTCGCAAGCGCCGTCGTCCGGGTCAGGTCGGAGCGGAGACGCCGCCTCTCGCGGGAGGAGGAGGACTCCAGGGCGTCGAGCTGCCGCTTCAGGGCAGGGAACAGGATCATGCCGGCGGCTGGGAAAAAATAAAACTTTTTTAAAAATAAAACTTTTGTAAATGAAAAGTTTGTTGTTTGAAAGACGTGCGCCGTAGGAAAAAAATGTTTTAGAAATGGAGCAATAATGTGGTGTTAAGGATAAGTTTGATTTTTTGCGCATTAGGCGATATTCACTCTGCTTCTTTCGTGGCTGCACAACATTTTGTTTAAATTGGGTCGTAGTACCCGATGCAGAAGAGTGGTGGCGGCCTCCAAATCCAGATGAAGGTGCGGACCTTTTCAAGAGTGTACAATTAATGTGACAAAAAAGGTCGAATAAGTTTTTAATGCCTATACAGTATTACCCCATCTCCACAGCCATGACCCTCCTCGTCATGTCCGTCACCTGGTCCTGCACCCCATCGACCTGGAGAAAAATAATGTCTCAATATGGCATCTTTGGCAAAAAGTCATGAAACTCCTGAAAGTTCATAATGAGTCACTCACATCTAGCTACAACCGTACGTGGGCGTGGAGTCTAGCGTCAACAGCGGCTCTCAGCCAGGGGGGAGCAAAATGGTCCCGGCAGGTGTGGGGGCAATTTTTTTCGTCAGGAGGGGGATAGAGGGGGGAACACGGACAAAATTCTCTTCAAATTTCAGAAAAGGGTCAAAAATTTTGGACCTTCAGAGGGGCTCAGCCTAAGAATTGTCTAGATAGATAAACTTTAAATAGATTCTAAAATTAAGAGGGGCAATATTAAAAACCGCTGTTTCCAGGTACGGGCTACGCCAACAAACAAAATAAATATAGAACATAATGTTTTTTCCGCTTGGGAAATGGCCATCACCTTCCTGTCCACCCTCTCCACGCTCTCGACCACCCTCTGCCTCCTCCTCCCCTCCTGTGCCAGCTTGGTGCGAAGCTCGTCCCTCAAGTCGGACAGGTCGGAGGAGGAGGCGAATTCCACCGGCACCGGTGTGACGCCGGAGGAGGAGGAGGACGGGGAGGAGGAACCACCGCCTCCGCCTGATTGCTGCCTGAATTATATTTTTGTTATAAAAACATATTGGTATATCAGTGGAACATACGGAAGAAATTACAAAACAAACGAATTTCATGGCTGTGGCCAGCATATTTACAGAAAATGCCAGTGTGCTTTTTCAGATCTATTTATCATCTTGTCTCCTTTGCTATCTTCGAGGCTTTTGCACCAAATCAAGGCCGAGCTTCGAAAAAGCCTTAAAACCTTTCAAACAGCCTCCTGCTCTTGTGGGCAGAACATTAAATGAAAAGCGTTTTTCATACCTCGCCTTCATCCTCCTGACTTTGGCATCCAACTGATCGAGCCTCGCCCTCACGGCCTCCATGGATCGCTCGCAGGCGTCGCCGCAGCCGCCGTTGGACTGCCTGGGAGGAATTTGAAATAATTGCTTGCGTTACTAGTGCGTTATTTGTGGGAATTTCGTCGTCCTGACCTGGTCTCGGCCACCTGCAGCTGGTGCCTGGTCTCCTGCTCCACACTGGAGATCCTAGAGTCGACGTAGACGAGCAGGGCGACCACCCCGATCAGGGCGCAGACGGCGCAAGCCACGTACAGCTTCAGCTTGGGCCAGTTCAGCTGGGAAATTTCGAAAAAAACGTGTACAAAATAATGTTGCCATTTCTCAGACGACATTGCGCGTACTGTTGTACTTTAAAGACAACCATTTTTGAGCACTGTAAGTACCCAAAAAAAGTTGCCACAAAACGGTTTTGGTTGCTGTTCCAGTATATGAACGGTAAATATAACTAAGGTGCTTTTTAAACACAATTAATTTTTTGGGCAAAGTGACGTTTCTATATTAAAGACTCTTTCACCGTCATGCTCCACTGTCCCTGTCCTGAGCCTCCCATTGGCTCCCCCATCTGGAAGGTGCGGATGCTCTCAGCGCGGAGGCTGTCGGTCTCATCGCTGCCCTGGCGAAGCATAATTTTTTTTTGAATATTACCCGCACAAAATGTGCAGTTTTTACGGGAAACCGCTTTGGGACTGCACAAAAAATTGTCGCCTTGCTCCTCTTATCACTTTTGCACTGTACGTACGTACTAACCAGGCCTGTGCAGACAGGCGCGGATTTTGCTGCGGAAATCCCAAAAAATAATTGGATATTCGGGAAATGGTTTTTTTTTTCGCCGAAAAAAAACCCAACGCGACGATGCTTGTTAATCATTAGGTTTTTAATCACAGAAGTACGCAGAAGTCAGCGGAAACAGAATGAACTTGATGTGACTGGTTTAAAAAAGTTTTGAATTTGTTAAATTTATTTTTGTGCGAGATCACAGTGCGTCCACGCCTCTTCTCAGCGGCTCCGTTGAATGAACGGCGTACCCTAGCGGGGGGTCCGCCGCCTGAACCGTCAGGTTGCGGAGAACACGTTCTTCAGCCTAGAATTTATAGAAAGAAATGTTGATTTTTTGGGGGGAAAATGAATTGAATTTTGAATTTTACCTGTATTGAGTATCTTTCGTCGTCGTCGTTGGTCAGGTACAGAAGCTCCAGACTCAGGGACGCCCACAGCGCCCTGCAAAAAATTAAGTCAAATTTGAATTCGAATATTGCACAACAAAAAAATATTTTTTGGGAAATTGCCTGGCGCACTCCCCGTTCAGCCTTGCGACGGGGATGTTGCACGGCCGCAGCCTGAGCAGCCGCGACCGGTAGAGCGTCCTGGCAGCCGCGCCGCCGCCGCCGCCCGCGTCCAAACCAGCAGTGTTGGCAGAACCATCAGTCTTTGATATGGCAAAAAGATTTTTGGGAGATCTAGAGAAAAATAAAGATTTTTTTTTCATTTCCAGAGAAGATAGCGTCGTTTTAAGCTAGTTTCTTGCCATACCCCTTCTCCGCCGCTCTCCTCCATGCGTTCGAGTCCTCCTTCCCCAGGTGCCATTCGGAGTCGATCTCGCTGAGCTCAGTCTCCAGCTTCTCTGAGGTGAGCTCGGAGTCGCCGCCCCCTAGAAGGACCTGTTGTGAGAAAAAAAACCCAGATATAACAGATGGGAACTTGACATGATTTGCTAGCGTAAAATACTGTACTGCGTCATCTATGGTCCCGTATAGTAAAATGACGCCGGGGATAGAAATGTTCTTTTTTTCCCGCGCTAACTTCAAAATCTAAGGAACAATAGATAGTTTCCCCGTATCTTATCACCCTCCTCCCCCTACCTCGCCCGCCTAAAACCCCCATCCCCCCCCCACCACCAAAAAGGAACCCAAGGGCTGCATCACACACCTGCATGCCCAATCCGCTGCCGGCACGAATGATAAGACGCCAGCGAACAAACATACTCCTTCAGAACACGCGACGCTTCAGAACAAAAATACCCTTAAAAATGTCCAAAATCCTTTTTATATTCCCCATCCTCCTCCTCCCCCTGTCCTCAGAGGCGGTGCCCTTGGCCGGCGTGCTCCAGCTGGACTCCCTCTCCTTCAACAAGACGATATCCGCCTTCCCGTACTCTCTCGTCAAGTTCGACACCGGCTACCCCACGGGAGAGGAGCACCTGACCTGGGGCCAGCTGGGGGCCGACCTCAGCCAGGTGCAGGAGGTCGTCGTCGGAGAGGTCAGGGTTAAGGACTACGGGGACAAGCAGAACCAGGTATGGTTCTCGTGATTTGAAAAGTGGGGAAATACTACTTTGCTTGAAAAAAATGTAAGATAGTCCAATCAAGTGGTGTGGGGAGAAATGAACAAAAAAAAAGTTTATGACTTTATATGTGACAGTCACACAACGGGTTCCCAGACAAGAAAATATCACTTTAAATCATATATCCTCTTCCTGTGGAAAGGCTTTATGTACTGCTGCACCACCACCAAAAATATTGTCTCTTCTTCCCCCTATCTCCGAAATTTTCTTCTTCCCCGCCCCTACCGATGGCCGCCAACTCCACGCCCACGTACGCTTTGAACATATTTTTTCCAGGAGTTTGTCTCTCGCTTCGGGCTGATCAAGGAGCAGTTCCCCGAGATAATCCTCTTCAAGCGGAGGGGGAGGGGGCACGAGGAGGTGAGGTACGGGGCACCCATAGACAGGGACGAGATACTCACTTTCCTCAGGCACAAGACGGGTAAATTGCAAAAAATAATTATTCTCAAGTTATTTTTTTACAAAAAATATGCGAAGGTGTGTATCTGAATCTTCCCGGCTGCATTCGCCGCTACGACTCAATGGCAAGATGGTAATAGTTTTTTTTTAAAAAAATATGGTTTTTTTGCCAAATTGGTCGTTTTTCCAAGGTTCCTCCGCGGCAAGACCAAAGACGACCAGAAAAAGGTCCTGGAAAGGGCGGTGAAGGACGCTTCGAAAGAGACCGACGCCGAAGAGCGCGCCAAGGCCGACAAGTACGTCCGGATCATGCGCAGCATCCTGGAGAAGGGTGAGGACTTTGTCCAGGAGGAGAAGGAGAGAGTCCAGCGCCTCTTGAAGGGCGACCAGATGAGCCCGGATAAGAGGGGGGAGATGGCGGCCACGCTGAACGTGCTAAAGTCCTTTGAGCGGCTGGCGGATCCCAGGGAGGGGGCGGAGGTGGATGCAAAAGAGGAAGCAGAGGGCAAGGATGAACTATGAAGAGAGAGTGCTGTGTATTCATTTCATGTGTCTTTTTTGACAGAAGTATCTGTTTCGCATTTGTAACAGCAATTTCTAAACATGAGTGGGTACTCATGTTTGTTTGCCGTATTAAATTGCCCACGCATTCAAGAGCAAAAATTTAAAAATTAAAACGTTAAGTGCTCTCAATTCCCCGATCCACCCACCCGGTCCGTTTTCTGCCTTGGTAAGAGAGCCCAAATTTTCGTTAACTGTAAGAGTTGTTTTTTTGGGGGGGTATGCTTAGTTTAGGCTTGTTGCTCACTTACGTTAAGAGTTCATCTCTCTTTTTATCATTCATATTCTTTTGGGCGGGATCCTCCTATTCTTGACAAGTTGTGAGTCTTGCTGCTACATAAGGTAGCATGAACAAGAAATCTCCCAGGTGATATAACAGGCCGTTCTCGCCCAAATATGGTGTTTTCAGCAAAAAATTAACTGTCGAACGAAAAGCCAATCACAAAAGTGGGGACGGGGCCAGAAACTTCAGTCATGCGTCGCTGTCTCGACAATGGCTCCACTTTTTGATCAGGAGAGCCTGGACGATGATGTGCTGGGCCCACTGACTTGGGCCGCCCTCTGCTTCTCGTCCCTCCACCTGCAGGTTGGACGAGTACTCTTAGGCTACCTCAAGTCCAAGCCGCTGCTGTTGTCCTCCCTCAGCGACCGGGTGAACCTTGACGCCGCCCTCGCCTACCAGGCTGGCGCTTACATCTTTGTCCTGGTCAACCTCCTGACCTCCCTGGGCGTCCCTGTGCCGTACCAACTGGCCCTGGTCCTGTGCCACAGCTCGGACTTCTTTGGCACCCTGTTCTTCTTGTGCCTGACGGCAAGGGTGGTGGTGAGGTATGCCCAGGTCAAGCTCAAAGCGATCGATGTCCTTGGTGATGAAGAAAAAGCGCATCGAATCATCAGGCTCTCTTTTGGACTCCTTGCTTTGGTTGTGGTTGGGGGGAGGTGCCATTTGGGGGCCTACAGCAGTCTCCTTCCCCCATTGATAAAAGAGCAGGATATGGACATCAAACTACACATTTCTTTGGCTGTCATGTCATCCATCGTCTTGACCTCCTTGCTGCTCAACGTCATTCTGAGGATCCTCATATGGGTGGAAAAGCACAGGGATGACCATGGCAGGGCGTCCTCCCCGCTAGACTGGAATAACTTGTCTGGAAACAAATATGTCTTGATCTCACTCATGGCGTTGATCCCTGTGGTGGCAAATGTGGCCGTGATATTGCACGGGACGGACGATGGACTTGTCAGGAACTTCAAAACGGCTTTCTTATGCATTGCTGTCCCCTGTTTCGTCAACGCAACCAATGGGAAGATCAGGGTCTATGTTTTCAAGAGCATGGTCGAGCTCTGGCCAAAGGCGGCCGGTTTGCAGAAGCTGAGGAAGAGTGGTGTGTCTCCTCTGGTCTAGAACTACACCAGTCCGACACAAACAAGAAAAGACTTTGTTGTTTCAAGACCTGCGGCGCAGACAACACTTTTAATTTGGAGGATAAAAACAGATAAGGTACTTGGAGTTGAACCCCACCCTTAGGTAAATTTATGGAGTAGAAGAAAAGTGGGTTATTCACACTAACATGGATCCCACTCCGAAAGGAAATTAAGAGACCGAAGTTTGACAGAGGAGAACAGGCAGACTACTCCCTCCACCAGATCCCCAACAACAACTCACACAGCTCTAACAAAAACAAAATATCAAAAAAGTCTTGTTTTTGTCTACTACCCAATCCACACATAAGCAATGTAATGGCTAAAATAAAAGTTTCGTCTTTTAGGTGCCCACAATAACGTGTTTCAAAAACGCAAAAATCTCCCTTTTTGTAAAAAAAGGCCGTTTTTCTCGACTTGGAATAATGAGGAACAAAAACATCAAAAGAAATTGAATTTCTCCTAGCCAGCAAAGACTGGATATGCCAAGTTGCCCTAAATTATTTCATAGCGGGCTATATGCATTTTTTGCGCAATTTACGCCACAAATTCTCCATTGCTATTTGCAAAGGCCGAATTATAATAGAATGTCGAAATGCGATTATTTCCGTATTTTTGACCATTTCTTGTGGACTTGGCAAAGACACCTTCATCTGCCGAATGCAAAACGAAAAAAACTCCTTCACCTGATCCAGCGCCACCTTGACTGCAGCCCGGAAGGAAGGGAGGAGAACTCGGCAGAGCAAATCCGGGGCTCTGATGCAAAATAAAATAATGCTCAATTTTTGTTTGTCAAATTAACTACGTAATTTTTACCTAGTCTCCGCCCATTCTGAAAGGCGACCAGGGAGGAGGTCCCCGGCGTAGACTCTTGCCGGGAGGGAAGGGCCAGGAGAACATACCAAGCTCTGTGAAAGAAAACCAACACGCTATATTTTCCAGATTTTTTGGGGGGGAAAAGTTTATAGACCTGAAAGTCGCCCGAAGAGGAAAGGGACGCTTCTCCGTAGACTGCGGCGAAGCAGTCAGAGACGACCTTCTCGCAAGCCTCACTCAGGGCAGCCTTGGCGTCTTTCTTTGGCAGGAGCACTTTGGCGGCGTGACTTATCCACTCCCTCGGCATCTGCTCCTCCAGCATCTCCCTCAGGCTGTCGGGGATCTCAGGGGCTGACAGCCAATGCTCTTTATTGTAGAACGGAGAATATTCGGGCACCTTGGGAGTCTTATCTCTTTCGGCAGATGACTCCGCGATAGTGTCCTTCTTGGCAGGACTCTTCTTCTGTTTCCTGACTACTGGAGTCTTGACGGTAGTTCTCGGCTGCGGCGACCGCTCCCCCGGTAGCAGGATGTTGTCCAGCCTCTTGGTCAGGCTGTCCAGGGAGTCCCTCCTGCCGCCGTTGCCGCCACCCCCGCCGCCGCCACTGCTGGTGCTGCCGGAGCGGTTGTTGCCGTGAGAGACGATGGGCGGCAATAGTTTGTTCCTGCCCCGGTAGCTGTTGAACGGATGCTGCTGCTGTCCAACTGGATTTTTTTAAAAGTTTTTTTATTTAGTTGTGGTATTGTTCCGTGTCTTTACCCTGAGCCCCGTCTCCGCCAATGTCGCTTATATTGTCGAGCAGACTTGGCGAGCTTCCCCCTCTCTCCCTCCTCGTCCTGCTGCCCCCATCCTCTGTCCTCCGCCGGCCGTATTTGAGTTCAGCCGCTGCGATATCATGGCCCTGCCTCTGCCTAGTCACAGACTCCGCCCACTAAAAGCATTTGTAAGAAAACGTCTAGTATAAACTGCAGTAGCGGCAGCAGCAACAGCAACAATAATACCACTAGCAGCAGCAGCAGAAAAAGTATCAACAGCAGCAGCAGCACTAAAAGTAGCAGCAGCAAGAGCAACAGCAGTGGCAATGAGAGTAACACTAGCAGCAGCATCAAAAACGACAATGCCAACAGCAGTATACAGGAAAGTAGCAGCAAGAAAACACCATGTACGTAGCAAAAAAAATCGCCTCATCTGGGAAATAACTTTTTTAAAAAAAGATCTTTGCTCTGTCTTGTCTTTACCTGCCCGACGTCTGCCCTTGTCCTCTCCTGCCTCTCCTCGTCGTCCGAAGTAGCCGCGGACAGCCACTCGTCCAATTCAACCGCGTCAGCCTCGCCCAAGGTCACACTGTCATCGAAGCCGTCCTCATCCTCGTCATCGTCGTCGTTGTCTTCAGTGAACGGCACGACCCCGTCGCCAATCTCCTCTTCCTCTTCAGCATTTTCGTCTTTTTTCTCGTCTCCTTTGTTGGTGAATGTTGTGCTGGCGACTGAGGCGCTCTTGGGCTTTCGGCTCTTCTTATAGTTTTTGGCCACTTGCTTGATCAGGTACCACGGTAGCGTTTTGAGAAAAAGCCTACGAGAAATTAAACTTTTTATTCGAAATTATGTGCCAGGTGGGCGAATGTTGTACCTGGCAACAAGTAAGAGCGTTTCTGAAGACTCTATGACCCCTGTGAGGACGTTTTTCGAGTCAGAGTGCACCACGGCAGAGACGGAGGCCAGAGGCGTGGCAGAGTGCAGGGGGAATAAGTTGAAAGCAGACGATGAAGAGAAGGTCGATTCGAAGATGTCGTCCAACCTGGGAAATTAAAAGTTGATATTAAGTTATTTCTTTGAAAAATGTCTTTGTCTAACCTGGTTGCTTCCAAGCTGTGGCAACTTGTCTCCTGTAGCTCCATGCCCTTGGCGCCGTAGTAAACGTAGTTGTTGCCGGACTCCAAGATCTGGACCCAGGCTATTCGGTCCTCATGCCTTGATAGAAAATAAATTTTAAAAACATGATTTAAACAGTTTTTTAAGGAAATCACCTAGCAATGAGTTGATCCCCGGGAAGAAGCGTCCCCAGCCTCCCGGCCCTGGATGCCCTGTGGAGGGAGGAGACAAGCGCCGGCAGCATCTGCTGGTAGTAGGCCGAGTCCGGGCCCGGGTTCGCCTGGAGGCCGACCGGGCCGGGCCAAAATCGGAGCGGACGCGGGAAGGAGAGGAAGAAGACGGGGAGGGTGAACAAAGCCAGGAGGGGGGCCGACAGCAAAGAGGAGACCAGAATAACCGCCAGGATCAGGGGGAAGAAGAGGATGTTGACCTACAGAAGAGCGTCTTGATTAGTAAATTTTATGTGTTTGATGGTTTTTTATACCTGGAATAGGCATCCGGCGTAGGACCTCCTGCTGGCCCGGTCGTCCATGGAGGATACGGATAGCGCCGCGGCGAAGAATAGCTTCTCCGCCGCCTGTCGAGCCCGGTCCCGGACCAGCCCCATCACCAGCAGCTGAGACGGACGGGAGGTCTCCAGCAGGAGGAAGCGCAGGAGGCCGGGAGAGGTTGGGGATATGAGCAGGTGTGACAGGTGCAGCAGGACCGACTCTGTCAGGGCGCAGGTGGGGAACTGCCAGGCCCATCGGGCAAGGCGGCAGATTGACAGCACCTCCATCCATCTAGGTGAAAAAAATTTTTGTAATATTTTTTCCTGAAAAATTTAAATTTCCGTACCTTGTCCCCTGCTTAATCATGCAGTCCTCCGTCACTATTGCTTTAAAGTGAAGCGTGAGGAAAAGCCCTAGACCGAAGTTGACCATTAGTGACCTCAAGTGGTGCCAGGCCGTGCAGAATAGCCCGTTCGAGTTCGAGTCCGAGCTGTAGCACCTGTGAAGAGGGCTCCGCACCAGGCCGAAGAGCAGGTACACCTTCTGCAGCTCGTTTGACAGGCGCAGCAGGAGCCACAGCCCCAGAGACACCCATCCCAGCAGGACCAAAGTGTCACTCGACGGGGGAAGCAGCATTACGACGTCAGTCTCAGTCTCGAAAATGTTAGTCGAATTGTTAGCGTCTGTATAATTTTCCACAACAGTCACATTTCTGACCGTTGTTTCTTGTTGGCACTCTAAGGGATCGCTCTTTGTCCTGGGCAGTAGAACTACCGCGGCATTGGCGGCGAAGAACAGGGCATGGGAGAAGAACTCCCGGAAGGCGGAGAAGATGCTGGACAGCCTCATGAGCTGGCTGCTGTTCTGTTGTTCCTTCTTGTTCAAGACGGCGGAGGCTGGGTGGACCCTGTTCCTGCCGACGAGTGATGATGCAGAGTCTGGTCTTAGGTTGGCTTCGCTGTCGTCCTTCTTGCGGCAGGAACATGTTCTTAGATGGCACCAACACTTGTAAAAGAAGCCGGAGAGGTCCAGGCTGAGCAGGTATCCGGTGAGGCTGGCGGCGGCGAATAGGACTCCAGTGTTGGAGAAGGTGGAGACGCGGGCGTAGAGGAGGTAGAGCGTGGAAACCTGGAAGTCACCAACTATTACTTTTGTTTTTTGCTAAAGGAAGTATTGAGATGGTTGCAATGCAAATATGTACGTAGGTGAAACCTTGTGATAAGATTCTACAATCGGCGAATCCCCTACCTGCGCTAACGAAAGCGCCAACTGCGCCGCCGCCCTAGGTGTGGACACCGAGGCGCTCCCGCCGAAGAGGAACACCTGCGCCTGCTCTGCCGCCCACAGCGCCAGGGGCTCCAGCGGCGGCAGGACGCCCGACAGCCACAGCGCCGGCAGGAGCGCCAGCGCCAGGTGCGCCGAGCGCGCCAGGAAGCGCCAGGATGACGTGGCGCCCTCTTCGTCCACTGAGGGGTCGAAGTCAAGCACCAGACGCGGAATTGACAGGAGGACGACGTGGGCACATCTGGACGAATGAATAGTATTTTCGAGTTCGAGCAAGGCTCGCCTCCACCCCTACCCTACTCACCTTGAGAGACTCCCCATCTCTGCCCCGTCCATGGCCCTGAAGGCTGCGGCCTCCGCCGGGGCGCAGACCGCGGCGGAGTGGAGGGCGTTCAGCACCGAGAACCACCCCAAGACGACCAGGGTCCACTTCTCCGCCTCGCTTCCTTCGAAGAGCGACCCCACCCGAGCGGGCTGAAGGAGGTACACAGAGGCAGAAGCCGTGAGGCCGGCCACAAGCGGGTGGAGCAGGCTGGAATTGAAATTGGTGGGTTGTCTTGTTTTGTGTTAAAAATGAAAAAAAATATATTCAAGAAAAAGCATCTAGTTTGTAATTTGTCATTGTGAATTTTTAAAGGTCTCGACGATATTGTTTTTTCTGAAATATGATTTTTCTGCATCATGCTAAAATTGTGTTTAAAAAACTTTCACCTTTTTTTAAAAAAAAGTCTTACTTGTTGACCGCGTTCCTCTTCTTTGGCAGCAGGTGCCTCCAGGTCTCCCCCCCGCAGCACCCGTCCAGCTCCGGTGCCTCCTCCTCGTCGCCCAGCAGCAGGTGTCGGAGGCGGACTTGGTGCTGGCGTCGTTGTCGCTGTTGCTGCTGCTGCTGACGGCGTTCGCTTGATTCCTTTTAGGAAAAAATATGAAAAAGTTGTTTAACCGAAGTAAATTTAAGGATATGTACTGATGTATTGATGAAAGGGTTTTCTTATGTGGGAAAAAATCGGGCATAAAAGGAAGGCTCCGGAGTCAAAATACGCGGATTGAGGAATTGAAAAAGCCTTTATTGAAGGCAGAAGGGAAATATTTGAAGCCGGCACTTTTTTAAAAAATTGCCTGTGCCTGCTGTACCTGTTCGGAACTGGCCGATGATCCCCCTCCGCCCTCAGCTTCCTCCTCCACCTCGCCGCCCCCGCTCTTTCTATGCGCGACCGCCGCCGCAACCCTGACCGACAGAGCCATGGCGAACACGGCCCCCCCTGCCAGCAGCGGCGACTCCAGCACCAGGTCGTCGTTGGCGACGGCGGAGGCGGGCACCGCGGCCAACAGCGGGAGGAGGAAGAGGAGCAGCTGCAGCAAGGCGGAGTACCACGGGCGGCGGGTCAGTCTGAAAAGAGTTGAGGGGGGAAACTGTTGATTTTGCTGGTAGTGTGCGTGGGCTGCTGTGTAGCAAGCCAACATTGTTGCAAAAATTTGTTTTCAAGTTCGACAAAAGTTCGACGACACTATTGTCTCGTTCAAGGAGTACCGGTATTTCATTTATTTTATTTTATCTTTTATGGTCGGAATTTCGCGTCCGCCCATGTGTCAAGCTCAATGCCGGTGAGAGGGGGCGGCTCTCCGTAAGTTCAAAAGATGCTTTATCAAAAAAGTGCATTACCATTCAACACCTCATACACGTGTCGGCCGTCGGTTTACCCAAAATAAATGCATCACTTGCCTGAGTCCCCCTAAGAATGTCTGGAGCATCCTGTCCCGCACGAAGGCGCGCTTGTAGGAGTTGAGCAAGGGGACGTCCGTAACCATTTTGGTCCTTTTTTTTGCACGCGCACGTACTTAGGATTAGCGCAAAAATTTAAGCCTTTTCGTCATGTTTCTGTAGACTTTTCGCAGCCTTTCTTCAGCCAACAAGCAGTTCTTTTTTTACAGAGCCAACGCGCAAGCTGAGGTGAATACACGAGGACAAAAAAAACCCCTATCTGGGGGGGGGCGCCGCGCCGGCGGGGGGGGGGGGGGGGGGGGGGGGGGGGGGGGGGGGGGGGGGG